>Ga0210110_1000088_pt1 | contig 31478 bp, 31 predicted proteins | sample China_Galinas_PW_2_FD_184865 | JGI IMG/M metagenome (GOLD analysis project Ga0210110, IMG submission 184865) | Wetland microbial communities from San Francisco Bay, California, USA, that impact long-term carbon sequestration - China_Galinas_PWB_D1... | ecosystem: Environmental > Aquatic > Marine... | reverse complement strand
TCACCGAGCCGGTGGAGGATTTGAAGTTGCTGGGTTGGCTGTAGACTCCATCGATGCGGGCATTCCGCATCCTCCCCCGCGCTTGCGGGGGAGGTGGCACGCGAGTCCGCGAGCGTGACGGAGGGGGTGCCTCCTGTCTCACCGATTCGAGTCCGATCCCCGCGAACACCGCGAACGCGTCCGAGCCATAAACCGCGCATCGGATCGCGCCACGGAGCTCCGCTCCGATATGACCCCGCCCGAAGTGGTTCTCTGGTCGCACCTCCGCCGCAAGCAACTCGGCGGCTTCCGCTTCCGCCGCCAGCGCCCCCTCGGCCCCTACATCGCCGACTTCTACTGCCACGAGGCCCGCCTCGTGGTCGAGGTCGACAGCAGCTATCACGCCGGTAAGAACCACGTCCGGGACATCAAGCGCGACCGGTGGATGAACGAGAACGGGCTGCGCGTGGTCCGTGTCACCGCGCGAGAGATCGCCACGGACGTCGACACCGTGCTCAGCACTATCCTCCTTCGCTGCCGTGAACAGGTGCGGTAGCCGCCCGCGTCAGGACCCCCTCCGGCCTCGCGGACTCGGCCACCTCCCCCGCAAGCGCGGGGGAGGATGCACTACTCGACCCGCCTCGCCGATCCGCGTCCTCCCCCGCGCCTGCGGGGGAGGTGTCACGCGAGTCTTCGAGCGTGACGGAGGGGGTCTTCCTTCCCCTCTACACTCGCACAACCGACTCAAACCACCGGAGCTCTCATGCCGTACGCCATCGACGAGACGCACGACCCGAACCTCGAGTCCTGGGTCGAGAGCGCCAACGACCCCGACACCGACTTCCCGATCCAGAACCTGCCGTTGTGCGCGCTGGTGCGACCCGTGACCCTGGATTCCGGCTTGCGCGGCCACTCGTCGGAGCATCTCGGGATGCGTATCGGCGAGTTCATACTGGACCTGACGGAAGCGGCACATCGCGGCCTGATCCAGCTCCCAGGCAGACCCGGGGAGTTCTGGATGGTGATCAACACGATCCATGCGATAGGTCGTGTCGATTCCGGGTTGCACCACTCGCTCCGAATACAGGCGTCACGACTTCTGCGCGCCGGTTGCGATGATCTGCGTACGCATGATGACTGCTACGACATTCTGTTTCATCTGAACGACCTGTCGGTAAAGAACTCACGAGTCTTCCTCCCCGTCAATACCCGCGACTACACCGACTTCTACGCCTCCCTCCACCACGCCACCAACGTCGGCTCGATGTTCCGCCCCGACAACCCGCTGCTGCCCAACTACAAGCACATCCCGATCGGCTACCACGGGCGTGCTTCCTCGATCGTCCCCAGCGGCACGCCGATCACGCGTCCATGCGGGCAGCTCCTCCCCGGCGCGACCATCGACGACGGGCCGCCGCAGTTCGGGCCCTGCAAGCTCCTCGACTACGAGCTCGAGGTCGGGTTCGTCGTCGGACGCGGCAACGAACTGGGCACACCCGTCCCGATTGCGCAGGCCGAGGACCACATCCTCGGGCTCTGCCTCGTCAACGACTGGTCGGCCCGCGACATGCAGAAGTGGGAGTACCAGCCGCTCGGCCCGTTCCTCGCCAAGAGCTTCGCCACCACCGTCAGCCCCTACATCGTCACCATGGAAGCCCTCGCCCCGTTCCGCTCCCCCGCCTTCGAGCGCCCCGCCGGCGACCCGACACCGCTGCCCTACCTCCACGACGAGCACGACCAGCAGCACGGCGCGATCGACCTCACGCTCGAGGTGTATCTCGCCAGCGAGCAGATGCGCACGCGCGGGCTCAGCCCAGTCCGCCTCTCCCGCGGCAACTTCCGCCACATGTACTGGACCATCGCCCAGATGCTCGCCCACCACACCTCCAACGGGTGCAACCTCCAGCCCGGCGACCTGCTCGCCTCCGGCACCGTCTCAGGGCCCACGCGCGACGCCCGCGGCTGCCTGCTCGAACTCACCTGGGACGGCGACCCGTGGGCGAACCCGCCAACCGTCGTCCCCGGCACGCAGCGCACCCCGATCGAACTGCCCACCGGCGAGACGCGGAAGTTCCTCGCCGACGGCGACGAGGTGATCATCAGGGGCTTCTGCGAGCGCGACGGCTTCCGACGCATCGGCTTCGGCGAGTGCCGAGGGATCGTCAAGCCGGTGCGCGGATAAACCACCGCGGAACCCGCCGGCGCAGCCTGCGGACAGTCCACCGATGCCGGGTCTTCTCGCAAATAATTACTCTCTGCTCTTGATCGCCGTTGCGATCTCCATTCGCCCCGAGAGGCTCGAGCGGTCCCGAGTGGTTCAGACCACGCACTGCCTGCACTGCAAGTACTCGCTCAACGGGCTCCCTCTCAGCGGCGTATGCCCCGAGTGCGGCTCGCCGTATGAAGAGAAACACACCGTCGCGCTGCCCTACGGCTTCCGGCTCGTCTGGAGGGCGGGTCGTGAACGCCTCTTCTGGTGCTGTGTAATCCCGATCATATTCGTGTTATTCATGGCGCCGCTATCGGTCGTGGCCGAGTACCGACGTCTGGGGTACACCGCCGAGGTAACCGCCAATGCCATCCGCTTGCGGAATGACCCGCCGCCGATCTGGGTCTGGTACTTGTGCTTCGGGTTGTGGTCACCGGTGTTGGTCGCCGCCTTCAACCGACGACTCGCCTGGATCCTGGTCGGTGCGGCGTGCCTTGCTTTCTCGCTCACCGCGATCTTCGTCCTGCGTTATTCGATCTAGCGCCCGCGCTTCGCGCGGAACAGCGCCAGGCACGCGGTGTGACCGTGCAGGTAGCTTCGCCCGGCGACCGGCCCGATCTCTCCGGCCGCGAAGAACCCCGCCAGAGGCACCGACGGCGCCGCCGGGTCGATCGCGTGACCGGCCCGCGCCATCTCCTCGCCCCCCTCGGGCGGCGCGAACGCCCGCGCCACCGCCTTCGCGTCCTGGTGCGCCTCGCCGAACAGCGACTTGCCCCGCCCGTTGCATGTGATCAGCAGCGCCCCGCCCGGGCGCTCGCGCAGCTTCTCGGCGTCGAGGAGCATCGCGAGATCCTCGCGGGCCGTCGCCGCGTCGCGCGCGTGCAGCCGCACCGTCTGACCAACGCGCATCAACTCCCCCACCGCGATCGCGCCGCTCTGCTCGTCGGCCGCCATCACGTTGCGGATCACGTAGTCGCCGCGCCCGAACCGCTCCTTGTACTCGTTGGTCACGCACCCGAGCAGCAGCCCGCCGCGCAGCAGCTCGCGCTCGTCCTCGGGCAGCCCGGCGATCACCTCCTGCACGACGCGTACCGCCGGGCGCCCGCCCAGCTCGCGGATCAGGTTCGCCTTCGCCTTGGTCACGACCAGGTTCGGCCCGATCGGGCGGCACCCCTGGCTCACCACGGCGTCAACGCTCACCGCCCCGGCGATGCTCACCCCGATCAGCCCGGCGCTCGCGATCTGGTCGCCGATGATCAGCGCGTTGCCGCCGGGCTTCTCGGCGCCCGAGGCGATCCCCCCGAGCACGCGACCCGGCGCCGCGCCGTCCATCGCGGGCAGCAGCTTGATCAGCGGCACGCTGAACGGATCAGCGAGGACAAGCGTCGTCCGGTGGTGGTAGTGGTCGGCGCCCATCGCCGCGGCGAACTTCTCCGCCGGGGCGTCCGGCCCGGGCAGGTCGCCGAGCGCGAACGCCGTGAGCGACACGCCCGGTATCACCCCGGCGAGCACCGTCACCCCCGGGGCGCCCTCCAGCTCGCTCACGCCGCCGATCACCGCCGCCGCGCTGCACCCCATGACCATGCGCGGGCTCAGGCGCGCACGGACGATGTCACGCAGCTCGTGCGCGTTGCCCGTGTGGTGCGCCGAGAAGAAGACGAGCGCGAGGTCCGCGGGTTCGCCCGCCAGCGCCGCCTCGGCGTCGGCGCACGCCTGCCGCACCGCCGTCGCGGTGTCGGGGTTGCCCGAAACGCCCGATCCGAAGCGTGGTTCCACGGCAGACTCTAGCCCACGCTACGATCACGCCACAGGAGACCACCATGAAGGCAGCCATCCTGATGATCCTCTACGCCGTGGGGCTCGTGTTCGCCGGCGTGATCGCGTTCAACCTGGCGCCGGAGGGCGCGAGCGCCATCACGGCACTCGCTGTGCCCGCCGTTGCAGGCGCGATGATGGTCATCTGCGCCGTGCTGAGTCTGCGGATCAAGTCGAACTACAGGCAGGGCATGGTCGGCATCCACGCCGGGCTCGTCTTCCCCCTGTTGTTCGCGATCCTCTTCGGGATGCGAGCGGTGAAGTCGGACGCGGCCAGCGCCGAGTTCCGAGACCTCCGCGCCGAGTACGAGCTGCGTCAGACCAACGGAGACGAGAGCACGTTCCGCGACTTCCTGATCGAGCAGCAATACAGCGCGGGCATCGCGGACGGCTCGATCGACGGCACCAAGGTCACGCTCGACAAGTTCCGCGAGAAGCCCGGCAAGCTTCTCGACCACGACAAGGCCTACCTCGCCGCCACGCTCTGGAACCTCGCCGTGTGGAGCGGCTTCGCGTTCGTCGCGATCCTGCTCGACCGCCCGACACCCGACAAGCGCGGCAAGGGCGAGCCCGAACCCGAACCTGTCCAGCCGCCCATGGGGTCAGACGAAGACTGAACGCGGAGAACGCGTTCAGCCCGCGTCCGCTTCGCGCACCGCGTCGCAGAACGCGCGGATCAGTCCGGCGTCCTTGACGCCGCGCTCACGCTCGACCCCGCTCGACACGTCCAACCCCCACGGACGCGCCGCACGGATCGCTGCGCCCACGTTCTCCGGCGTCAGCCCGCCCGCGACGATGACCGGCTTCGACACGCCCTCGATGTGCGGGCGCAGCACCGCCCAGTCGAACGCCTCGCCCTTCCCCCCGCTCGACCCGTCCACGAGGACCGCGTCGACCTCCTCGACCGCGTCCCATTGCGCCAGCTCCGCCGCGATCGTCGCCGCGTCGAACCGCACCGCCTTGATCACGCCGGGCCCGCACCGGCGCACCACGTCCTCGGGCTCATTCCCGTGCAGTTGCGCGCACGATGCCGGGCACCGCTGCTCGATCTTGGCGAACTCGTCCACCGACAGGTCGGCGCTCACCCCCACCGTCGCCACGAACGGCGGCAGCACCCCGGCGACCTCGAACGCACGCTCCGGCTCGATATACCGCGGGCTCGAGCGCACGAACATGAACCCGACCGCGTCGGCCCCTGCCCCGGCCGCCGCCAGCGCCGTCTCCTCGTCACGCACCCCGCAGATCTTCACCCGGGTCCGCATCACCCCAGCTCCTCGAGCAGTTCTTCCGCCAGCCGCTCCTCGTCGTCGCTGCGCAGCTTGCCCTTCGCCTCGGTGATCAGCGTCTTGCCCCGTACCGGGTCGTTGAGGTACCGCGCGTAGATCAGCCCGAGCATGAGGCGCACGCCCGGCGCCTCGCCGTCGTTCCCGTACGCCGACAGGAACCGCTCGTACGCCAGCGCCGCGGTCTGGTGGTCGCCCGAGCTGAACAGGTGGTTGGCGACGGTGATCTGGTGCGCGCGGCTCAGCGTCGCCGCCCCCTCGGTCGCCCCGTGCTCACGCAGCAACGCCCGGTACGCACCGGCGCCCCCGTCGAGATCGCCCTCCCCCACCCGCGTCGCGACCTCGGCCCGGGCCCCGGCCAAAGCCTCGGCCGACTCACGCTCCGCACGGCTCATCTTCCGCTCGGCCGACACCCGCGACGGCTCGGTCTGGGCCCGGTGGGTGAGTTCCCTGAACTGACGCTGCCGCACCTTGTGCTTGGCCATGCTGAACAGGTCGTACGGCTCGCGCGCCAGCACCTTCGTCCACAGCAGCACCACGGCGACCCCGGCCCCGAACACGTACCCCCCGAGGTGGGCCGCGTGCGAGACCCCATCGTCGATCGCGCCGGCGAACGGCACGAAGTCACGAACCACCGCGAACGCGATGAACCACCACGACGGGATGCTGAACACTCCGATGATGATGAAGAACAACAGCAGCCTGATGTGCGTCCGCGGGAAGAGCACCAGGAAAGCCCCGGTCACCGCCGCCACCGCCCCCGACGCCCCGATCACCGGGTGCGGGCTGAACAGCACATGCGCCGCACCCGACGCCGCCCCCCCGACAAGGTAGAACGCCGCGAAACCGATCCGTCCCATCCGGTCCTCGACGTTCGGCCCGAACACCCACAGGAACAGCATGTTGAAGCCGATGTGCAGCAGCCCGCCGTGCAGGAAGGCGTAGGTGACCAGCCCCCACCAGTGAAACCGCTGCGGGTAGAGCACCAGGGCGTCCAAAAACCCGCTGTGCCCCGTCGAATCGGCGACCACCTGCACTAGGTACGCGCCCACCGTGACCCCGATGATCACGAAGGTCATCAGTGTCGGTCGGCGGTTCGGCCTGTCAGTCCCGAGCGGGATCACGCCCCGATCGTAAGGCGAATGCCCCGTTGGGACCCGCCCGAGCCGGCCCGCATTCAGGCCCCTATAGTCCGTTTACAGCGCCGGGTGGGCGCCGTCACGCACGGGAGGACTCCGATGACCGATTTCGCCAAGGGTCTCGAGGGCGTCATCGCCGCCGAGACGGAAATGTCGTTTATTGACGGGCAGAAGGGCATTCTCGAGTACGTCGGCATCCCGATCGGCGATCTCGCCACCAAGTCGTCGTTCGAGGAGACGGTCTTCCTGCTGTGGAACCGCCGCCTGCCCACGTCCGACGAGCTCGCTCACGCCGTGAGAGCGCTGCGCAACCGCTACGAGCTGCCCGAGGCTCTCGTCGATCGGATCACGCATCTCCCGAAAGACGCCCAGCCGATGCACGTGCTCCGCACCATGGTCAGTTCGCTGGCGATGTTCGACGACGACCCCAACGCCAACTCGCCGGACGAAGCACGGAAGAAGGCGTTCAACATCCTCGGCAAGGCGCCGGCGATCGTCGCCTACTTCGACCGGCACCGGCGCGGGCTGCCGCTGGTGCACCCCGACACCTCGCTCTCCTTCGCCGAGAACTTCCTCTACATGCTCAACGGCGAGAAACCCACGGAGACCATGGCCCGCGCCTTCGACATCTGCATGATCGTCCACGCCGACCACGGGCTCAACAACTCCACCTTCACCGCCCGCGTGATCATCTCCACCCTCTCCGACGTCTACTCGGCGCTCACCGGCGCGATCGGCTCGCTCCGCGGCCCGCTCCACGGGGGTGCCAACGAGGGCGTCATGAAGATGCTCGGCGAGATCCCGACGGTGGACGACGTCGAGCCCTACGTCCTGGGCAAGCTTGAGCGCCACGAGAAGGTGATGGGCTTCGGGCACCGCGTCTACAAGGCCCACGACCCGCGCGCCGCCCAACTCAAGCACCTCGCCGAGCAGCTCGCCCACGACACGGGCAACACCGATCTCTACCAGAAGAGCAGCAAGATCGAGGAGGTCATGGAGAACGCGGTCGCCGCCAAGGGCATCTTCGCCAACGTCGATTTCTACAGCGCGACCACGTACCACTGCATCGGGCTCCAGCTCGACCTGTTCACGCCGATGTTCGCCCTCTCACGCCTCGGCGGGTGGTCCGGGCACATCCTCGAACAGCTCAGTGACAACCGCCTGTTCCGCCCCAAGGCGGACTACGTGGGCCCGCACGACGCCCCCTACGTCTCGATCGATAAGCGGTAGGCTCAGAGCCCGATACGCCGCAGCACGTCGTCGAGCACCGCCCGCGCGGTGTCCTCGCCGCCCCACGGCTCGATCGTCACCCCCACACGCGTCGCGTCGGCGATCACCCACGCGCGGATCACCACCCGGTCGCCGCCGCCGCCCGGCTCGCCGGCGACCACGCCGCGGTCCTCGGTCGCTTCCGTCCGCGTGATCGTGTACCCGCGTGCCCGCAGCGCCGCCTCGCCCGACGAGATCACCGACGGGACGCGCACGCCGATCGGCACGTCGGTCGTCAGCGTCCGCCACTCGTACAGCGCAGTCCGGTCGCCGTGCACCGTCGTCTCGTGGGAGCGCGCGCACGCCCCCAGCCACAGCACCGCCGCCAGAACCATCAGTCCCCGAGCCATCGTCGCATGTCCAGATCGTCCAGGCTCAGCCGCCCCCGCCATTCTTCGAGCGCCTCGCGGATCGCCGGGTCCGAGGACAGATCCTCCTCGGGTTTCTCCGGAGGGGGCGCCCCCTCCTCCTCCCCGGCCTGCTCCCCTCCCGCTCGGGGAGCGGCACTGCCGCTCTCGTACCCCTCCGGCCACGCCTCGACCGGGTACGCCCCCGGGTCCACCCCGAACGCCTCGATCCACCCGTCCACGTCGATCGGCTCGCCCGCGGCCTCCGAGACCGCCCCCGCCCGCCCCGGGCGGGACTCGTCCCGCACCAGCCGGTGCAGGAACGCCTCGCTGGAGAGCCACCTGGCCCGCCGCCGCCGGGCCGCGCCCCGCACCCGCCGATCGCTCGACACCACCACCAACCGGCGCGGGGCCGAGTCACGCCCGATGATCCGCTCGATCAGCGAGTCGGCGTCGCGTCCGGCACCGGCGTAGACCAGTTCGACGCTCCCGAACCGCCGTCCAGCCCCCCCCTTGCCGCTCGGGCCCCCCGCCCCATCGCACACCAGCAGCACCCGCTCGCGACGCCACCGGCTGTGCCCGATCAGGCGTGCCAGACCCTCCGGGTCGAGCCCGGCCAGCCGCGGTGGAAGCACCCCCACCGTCCCGAGCACGTTGTAGGTGTCCACCACCAGCACCTTGACTCCACCGCCCCCCGGCGCTTCCATACCCGCCCGGACCCGAACAGTAGAGGACCCGCATGGCAATCAGGATCAAGGCGAGAAGCGGCGAGCACCCCGAGGCGATGATGCGCCGCTTCAAGAAGCTCTGCGAGAAGGAAGGGCTCACCAAGGACATCAAGCGCAAGGAGTTCTACGAAAAGCCCTCCGAGCGCCGCCGCCGCGCCAAACGCAAGAGCGTCAACCGCCGGATCCGCAACGAAGCGCTCCCCCCCAAGCGGTAGCCGACAACCCGCCCTGTCGCCCGTGACCCCCGGCCCCTGCCGGGGGTCTGTTGCTTCCCGGATCCCCCATTTTCTCGCCCCGGCGGGCTCCTTCGGCCGACCCGAACAGGACCGGGGCGGCAATGCCGGTCTATCCTTCGCCCCTCATCCGGCAGAACCCCTCCGGTCGGGGCGGGCGCGGGCCCGCCGGACCTCGTACATCCCAAACCGGGTACTCACTCAGGGACCTCGTCAACCATGCTGACAATCCACACGCTCGCCTCGTTCGGCGACATCCCCAAACCGTACTTCGTTGCGCCGATCGCCGCGATCCTCGCGCTGATCATGGCACGCACCTTCGCCGGCTCGGTGCTCAAACGATCCGAGGGCGACGACAACATGATCCGCATCGCGCAGGCCGTCCGCGACGGCGCGATGGCGTACCTCACGAGGCAGTACAAGGTCGTCGCCATCGTCTTCTGTGTTCTCGTCATCTTCCTCGCCGCGCTCTACGGGCTCAAGCTCCAGCCCTGGCAGTCGATGGTGGGCGTGCCCATCGCCGGGCTCTTCAGCGGGCTCTGCGGCTGGTTCGGCATGAAGATGGCCACCAACGCCAGCGCACGCACCGCCAACGCCGCCAAGGAGTCGCTCAACGAGGGGCTCACGATCGCCTTCCGCTCCGGCGCGGTCATGGGGCTCAACGTCGTCGGCTTTGCGCTGCTCGACGCCTCGATCTGGTTCTGCCTGCTCAACACCATCGGCGACAAGATCGGCATCACCGGAGGCATCACCGAGCTGACCACCGTCATGCTCAGCTACGGCATGGGCGCCTCGACCCAGGCGCTGTTCGCCCGCGTCGGCGGCGGCATCTACACCAAGGCAGCCGACGTCGGCGCCGACCTCGTCGGTAAGGTCGAAGCCGGTATCCCCGAGGACGACGCACGCAACCCCGCCACCATCGCCGACAACGTCGGCGACAACGTCGGCGACGTCGCCGGGATGGGCGCCGACCTCTACGAGTCGTATTACAACTCGATCCTCGCGACGATGGCGCTCGGCGCCGCCGCCGCCTTCACCATCCCCGGGCTCGACTCGGGCGCCTCGACACGCCTCGGGATGCTGCTCGCGTCGGCCCCGCTCGCGCTGGCGGGCATCGGCATCATCTGCTCGGTCATCGGCATCTTCACCGTCCACGCCAGGGAGGGCGCCAGCTTCGTTCAACTCCTCCACGGGCTGCACAAGGGCGTCTACGTCGCCTCCGGGCTCATCATCGTCGGCGCCTTCGCCCTGCTGTTCTTCCTGCTCAACGGCGCCGGCGGCGACGCGACCATGCCCTTCAACTGGTGGGGCATCGGGCTCTCGATCGTCTCCGGGCTCGTCGCCGGGCTCGTCATCGCCTACGCCACCGAGTACTACACCAGCTACGAGTACAAACCCACGCGGCGTATCGCCGAGCAGGCGCTCACCGGCCCGGCCACCGTCATCATCGCCGGCATCGCCGAGGGCATGAAGTCCACCTGGGCCTCGCTGCTCACCGTCGTGATCGCCATCATCGCCGCCTACAGCTTCGCCGGCGGGGGCGACAACTTCCTCATGGGTCTCTACGGGGTCGGCATCGCCGCCGTCGGCATGCTCTCGACCCTCGGCATCACCCTCGCCACCGACGCCTACGGCCCGATCGCCGACAACGCCGGCGGCAACGCCGAGATGACCCACCAGCCCCCGCATGTCCGCGAGCGCACCGACATGCTCGACTCGCTCGGCAACACCACAGCCGCAACGGGCAAGGGCTTCGCCATCGGCTCGGCCGCGCTCACCGCGCTCGCTCTCTTCGCCGCGTTCATCCAGGTCGTTCAGTCGCAGATCACCACCCAGGCCGAGACCTACTACAACCGGAACAAGAACGCCATCACCGCACCGGCCGACGCCGACACTTTCGCCGTCTACGAGGGGTACGGCAAGTTCGCCGTCGTCTCGCCCGACGGGACCGTTGACGGCGGGATGGCGCTCAGCCACACCGGAAGCGCCTGGCCCAACCCCTCGGTGGGTGCCACCTTCCCGGCGACCGTCGTCCATGACGGCGCCAGCTACTCGCTCGAGAGCCCGGCCGGCTCGTTCGTGGTCGCCTCGTCGAACAACGGGGAACTCCGCGACGTGCTCTTCTTCTACGACGTCACGCTCACCAACCCGCGTCTGCTCGGCGGCATCTTCGTCGGCGTACTCCTCGCGTTCCTCTTCTGCGCCCTGACCATGAACGCCGTCGGACGCGCCGCCTACTCCATGATGCGCGAGGCGCGGCGCCAGTTCGGCAAAATCCGCGACGCGCTCCGCGCCGGCGGCATGAGCGAGACCGACGCCGCCAATCCCGACAACTGGCCCATGGAGGGCATCGAGCACGAGGGCACCCACTACCCCGACTACGCGACCTGCGTGTCCATCTCGACCGCCGGCGCCCAGCGTGAGATGATCGTCCCGGCGTCGCTCGCCATCGCCGTGCCCATCGCCGTCGGGCTCGTGCTCAGCGTCCCCGGCACCGTCGGCATGCTCGCCGGCGGGCTCACCTCCGGGTTCGCGCTCGCCATCTTCATGGCCAACGCCGGCGGCGCCTGGGACAACGCCAAGAAGCTCATCGAGTCCCACGGACGCATCACCGCCGACGAGATGCTCAATAACACCGACGCGGCCAACAAGGTGCCCGACACCATCCGCGACGCCATCAAGGCACGCGCCGAAGACATGGTCCGCGCCGGCAACGGCGACACCATCGTCTACGGCAAGGGCTCGGACGACCACAAGGCGACCGTCGTCGGCGACACCGTCGGCGACCCGTTCAAGGACACCTCCGGGCCCTCGCTCAACATCCTCATCAAGCTCATCTCCATCGTCTCGGTCGTCTTCGCCGGGCTCATCGTCAAGTTCGGTCCGATCATCGGCGCGACGATCGGCCTCAACTGACCCCGATCCCCGCCTCCACCAACGCCCGGGGCGTTTTGCCCCGGGCGTTGTCCTGCGCCTCATCCTGTGCATAATCTGGGGTATGCCCGGGACGCGCAACCTCCACCGGTGGGGCTTCGTCGCCGCCGCTGTCGCCGCGATCACCGGCGCGGCCTGGCTCGCCGGCCGATCGTCGGGAGTCGCAGAGTCTCCCGCGCAGTCCGCGGTCGAACGCGACGCCGTCCTTGTCCAGCTCAACGAGCGAGATCAACTCCGCGAGCGCATGCGCCGCGCGCTCAACGACGCCGCCGAACACGCAGCCAGCCCGTGGCCGGAGTTCGAACCCCCGCCGCCGTCACTGCTCGCGCCAGACGCCGCTCTCAGCGCGAGCCTCCGCGACCTGCGCCGGGCGATCGACGGCCCGGGGCTCGTTCGCCCCACCGCTCCGGACCCCCTCCGCCTGCTCAACCAACTCGGCGCCCCCACGATGAACGGCTCACTGCTCGGGACACCCCGCAACGACCGGCTGCTCCTCCCACAGCCCGACTCACCGGCGCTGCTCAGCGAGACCATCGCCCCGCAACGCCCGCGAGAAGTCGACCCGCTGACGCTGGTCGATCACTAACGGGCGAGGATCCTGCCAAGCGCGTCAAGGTCGACGTTGCCCCCGCTGAGGATCACGCCGGCACGCCCCGCGTCGAGGCGCTCTTCGCGCGCGAGCCTGACCAGCCCCGCCACGCCGAGCGCCGCCGTCGGCTCGATCACCAGCTTGGTGCGCTCCCACACCGCCCGCATGCCCCGCACGATCTCGCCCTCCGAGACCGTCACCATGTCGTACACGTGCGCGCGCACCAGCGGGAAGTTGTGCTCGCCGAGGCTCGGCGTGCGCGCACCGTCCGCGATCGTGTCGGGGTTGTGCACCGTGTGCAGTTCGCCGGTGCGGAAGCTCCGCGTCGCGTCATCGGCGGCCTCGGGCTCCACTCCGATCACCCGACATCCCGACGACATCGCCGACGCGGCGACCGCGCTGCCACTGAGCAGCCCCCCGCCGCCGCACGGCGTGAGCAGCACGTCGAGGGACCCCACCTCCTCGAACAGCTCCAGCGCCGCCGTCCCTTGACCCGCGATCACGTCCGGGTGGTCGTACGGCGGGACGATGATCAGCCCGCGTTCGGCCGCGATGCGCGTGCCCAGCTCCTCGCGGACCGTCGTGCCCCGATCGTACAGCACGATCTCGCCGCCCGTGCCCGCGAGGTACCCGCGCGTCGCGTCGAGCTTGACCCGCGGCGCGTCGGTCGGCATAACGATCACCGCGTCGATGCCGAGCAGGCGCGAGGCAAGCGCGACCGCCTGGGCGTGGTTGCCCGAGCTCCACGTGAGCACGCCGCGTGCGCGCGCATCGGGGTCAAGCAGGCTCATCGCGTTGAACGCACCGCGGAACTTGAACGCCCCGGCACGTTGGAAATTCTCGCACTTGAGATAGACCTCGCACCCCGCCATCGCGTCGAGTGCGCGCGACGTGTGCACCGGCGTGCGGTGCGCGTGCCCGGCGATACGCGCCGCCGCACCCCGGATGTCGTCGATCGTGACGCTCATGACCGGTCGGTCTCGGCGACGCGTCCCGCCTTGACGAAGCCCAGGGCGGTCCAGAGAAACCCGAGGAACATGACCATCATGCACCAGCTCGAACCGCCGATCGAACGCCACGCATCGACCAGCTCGTCCATCCCCGCGTTGCCGGGCGGGAGGCGCGAGCCGCACTGGAAGGCGACCAGCCCGACGATCAGCGGCAAGCGCGCCACCCCCGGGCGCTTCACCAACGCGAGGTACGCCGCCACCTGGTGCAGGAACAGCAGCAGGTACGTGTGCCGGATCATGGTCTGCGGGCTGAAGAGCAGCACGGCGACGATCAACCCGCACCACTCGACCGCCGTGACGCCGGGGAACATCCCCTCGCGCTCGCGCTTCCCGCCGCGGCCCTCGAAAAGCGGCACGCCCCGCGCGCGGTAGACCAGCCACGACGCGCCGAACAGCGCGACGGCCGTTGCCCCGACCAGCGCCGCCAGCAGCGGCACGCTGAACGACCCGTCCGCCCCCGCGATCTGCCGCCCGATCGCGCTGGGGACCGAGATGCTGGCGTGCCAGAGCAGCCCGTTCATGTCGGCTTCGTGCCCGGTCGCCTCGCCGATGCCGAGCATCACGCCGAGCCCTTCGAACGCCCGCGCGAGGTACGAGAGGTTCCTGTGCCACCCGAGGACGAGCGCCGGTGCCAGCGCGACGCCGACGGCGCCGCCGACGATCCCCGCGGCCAGACGCCACCGCCCGCGCACGACCGCGTACGGCAGCGCGATGATCGCCTGATACTTGATGGTCGTCGCCAGCCCGGCCAGCGCCCCGCCGATCACCGGCGCACGGTCGATCAACACGAGCGTCGCAATGAACGAGAGCAGGACGAGCACGTCCGTCTGACCCTCTTCGAGGTTCCAGCGCACCTGCTCGACGGTGAGGAGCAGCGCGAGCAGCGCCACGCCGAGCGTCTCGGCGCGGTCGCGTGTCGGGCCGAGGTGCCGGCGGATCACGCGCTGCCCGACCACGAGCGTCGCACCGATCATCACGACGCTAATCCCGAGCCACGCGAGGTCTGCCCCCGGTCGCCCCAGCGCGACCAGCGGCTCCATCGCCACCGCGAGCGGCGGCGGGTAGATGTACCCCCGCTCTCCCGAGTCGTACAGGTCCTCGCCGTGCACCAGCGCCTCGGCGCCCCAGTAGAAGTGCCGGAAGTCGCCGCGGTCGGGGCGCGTCGCGCCGCGGTACCCGCGGAACACCACCCACCCCGACAGGGCGACCAGCGCGATGACAACCAGGATCTCGGCCGTGCGCCTGCTCAATCCGCCGCCCCGGCGCCGGCGCGTTCGCGCCGCGTGATCACCTCGGGATGCTCGGGCGCAGGCGGTGTCCACGCTCGCAGGCGTCGGTTGATCCGCCACGCGGCGCGCAGCATCCGCGGGCCGTCACGCAGCACGCTCACCGTCCCGCCGTCGCGATGCGCCCAGCGGATGCCGACCTCGGCCGTCCCGAGTCCGCCCTTGTTCGCCAGCATCAGGTGCTCGATATCGAACGCGAAGCGGTCCTCTCTCGCCTCGGCGACCATCAGCTCGGCCGCGTCGCGTCGGTAGAGCTTGAACCCGCACTGGGTGTCGCGTGCCAGGCGCACGCCGAGCGCCACGAGCGCCGTGCGGAAGATCATTCCCGACGCCCGGCGGGTGAGCAACGCCTCGACCTCGCTGGTCGGGACGGCGCGCGAGCCGAATGGCAGCGCCACGCCGTCTCGCTTCGCCACATCGAGCAGCTTCTCGACCTCGCTCACCCGCGCCGAGTTGTCGGCGTCCATGATGAGCGTCCACGGCGCCTCCGAGGCACCCAGCCCCGTGCGCACGGCGGCGCCCTTGCCGCGGTTGATCGGGTGGCGCTCCAGCCGCACCCGCACCAGCGAGCCCGAACGCTCATCGGTCAGGAACGGCGCCACGGCGGTGACGGTGCTGTCGCGCGACCCATCGTCAACCAGGACAATCTCCGACGCACCGCGCCAGGCGCGCAGCCACGCCGAGGCGTCCCCGAGGGTTGCGCCGATGCGCTCGGCCTCGTTGAACATCGGGATGACGACGCAGAGTTCGGTGCGCATGAACCGCCCAGCGGAAGGACCGCGGGAGCATAGACAAAAAACCGCCGCCCCGGTCGGGACGGCGGCTCGGTCTTCAATCTCCGTAGGAGGTTGACCGTTCGGGCTGCACAGCGGCAACCCCGTCGGGTTGCTGCCTTATGCGTGCAGCCCCTTGGTACAGTCACTCATGTTCACTGGATCACCTCCTTCGCTACGGGCCGTCCCAGCCGTCGCGGACGCTGCACACGTCCCGCCGCCGGGGTTCCTCCCCGCGGGCCGTCACCCGCGGCTCACCGCCCGGGGCCCGTGCCCCGGTCGTCGCGCCGTCCCCGGGCTGTACCGGCGGTTTTCGCCGGCCCCGACCCGAAGTCACTGACGCGCGATACCAAGGTATCGAATCTAGATACGGGCGTGCAACAGATTTGTTCGCCTATCCCTCGAACTCGTCGAACGCCCCCCGCTCGCCCTCACCGTCCAGATAAGCCTGAAAATCCCCCATCTTGTACGAAATGAAACAGAACGCGTGGTGCAGCGTCAGCCACTCCACGTCCGACGGGTCCTCGTCCAGGTCCTTCCGCAGCCGGTTCAACTCCGCCAGCAGTGTCTCGGCCTTCATCCGCACGCTCCTCTCGGGGGTGATCCGTTCTTCTTGACATGAACGTAGCGCGCTCAGCGCACCGACCGGACGATCCTCCCCGCCGCGTAGAGCAGGCAGAGCACGAGGACGACCGCCGGCCCGACGGGAAGCGAGGCCGCCCCGAAGCTCAGCGCCAGCCCCCCCGCCACTCCCGCCAGCGAGCAGACGACCGAGCAGACCATCACGGTGCGCAGCCGCTCGCTCAGCGCCAGCGCCGTCGCGCCGGGAAGCACGAGCAGCGCGGTCGCGAGGATGACCCCGGCCAGGCGCATGGTGATAACCACCGCGACAGCGAGCAGGATCATCGTGAGCGCGCGCACGCGTCCGGTTGGCACGCCGAACGCCTCGGCCGCCGGCTCGTCGAACGCCCAGAACGCCGCGTCGCGCCTGAACCAGGCGAGCACCGCGACGACGGCGCCACCCGCGATCCAGGCGGTGAGCGCCTCGGCGCCGTTTACCAGCGTGATCGACCCGAACAGAACGCTCTCGAGCCCGGGCGGGGCAGGCAGCCCGCGCGCCTGCGCCGACTCGGCCGCGTAGCGGTGCAGCACGAACCCCAGCGCCATCGACGCGACCAGCACCACGCCGATCGCCGTGTCGGTGCCCCCCGTCCCGCGCTTGCCCAGCCATCCCATCGCCAGCGCGGCCAGCGCACAGAACACGACCACGATCAGCAGCGGCAGCCCGGTGCTCGGCGTGCCGAGCCCCAGCGCGAGCACCACTCCGACCCCGCCGAACGCGGCGTGGGAGACGCCCTGCCCGACGAACGCAAGGCGTTTGAGCACGACGAGCGGGCTGAGCACGCCGCACATCAGCGCGATCGCCACCGACGCGACGATGCCGGGCACGAACATCGGTTCAATGATCATGCCCGTGTCCCTCGTGCCCCGGGTCGTGGCATTCGGATGCGGCGTGCGCGTCCACGTGCAGCTCTTCGCCGAACACTTCCTCGACGTCGTGCCGGAAGACCTCGGCCAGCACCGCCGGCGTCAGCCCCTCCGGCGCGGTGTGGGAGTGCAGCGTGCGGCGCAGGCACGCGACGCGGTCGCTCGTGGCCGCGATCGTGCGGATATCGTGGCTGACGACGATGATGGTCAGCCCGAGGCGGTCGTGCAGTCGCCCGAGCATCTCGGTGAATCGGTGCTGCCCCTCGACGTCCACGCCGACCGCGGGCTCATCGAGCAGCAACAGCTTCGGTGCCGCGGCAACGGCGCGGGCGACGAGCACGCGCTGGCGTTGCCCTCCGCTGAGCCGGCCGACCGGATCGTGCGCCAGATCCGCGACACCGGTGAGCTCCATCGCGTCGTTCACGCGCGTGCGCACGTCGGCGCCCAGCCCGCGCCACGCCGGCACACCCACGCCGGCCCCGAGCGCGACCACCTGCTCGACGCTGAGCGGGAAATCCAGCTCGCCCTCGGCCCGCTGGGGGACGGTCGCGACGAGGTGCTCGCGACGCGCGGACGCCGCGTCGCGACCGAGCACACTCACGGTTCCATCGGTCGGCTCGATAAGCCCGAGGACGAGGCGCAGGAGCGTGCTCTTGCCCCCGCCGTTGGGACCGAGGATGCCGAGGCGCTCGCCGATCTCAACGCGCAGGCTCAGCCCGTCCAGAGCGGGCTCGCCGGCTCGCGGGTAGCGGTAGCTGACGCGGTCGAGTTCGACGGCCGGTTCCACCATCACTCTCTTTGTAGCGCGCGCACGAGCACGTCCAGGTTCGAGCGCATCATCTTGAACCAGTCGCCGTCGCCGAGCGGGTCGAGCACGGCCAGCTCGACGCCCGCGGCCTTGGCGATGCGCTCGCCCGACGTCCCCTCGTACTGGGGCTCGGCGAAGATCACACGGATGTGGTCGGCGCGGATCGCGTCGATCACGTCCGCGACCTCGCCCGGAGTCGGCTCGCCCGACTCGACCGGGCGCAGCACCGCCGCGACGCGCAGCCCGTACCGCTCGGCGAGGCGCGTCCACGCCGCGTGCTGCGTTACGATCGCCCGCCCGTGGAACGGGGCGAGTTTCGCCGCATACTCGGCGTCGAGCGCGAGCACCCTGTCGAACAGAGTCGTCGACGCGACGTTCAGCCTGTCTTCGACCAGCGCGTCCAGCTCGCGGCGTGCGTCCAGCCGCGACAGGATCGCCTCGTGCAGCGGCGCCACCGTATCGGCGACGATCTGCGGGTCGAGCCAGAGGTGAGCGTTGCCGTGAGCGTGCGCGTCGGATTCCTCGTGATCACCGTCCGGATCGGCGTGCGGCGAGTCCGACAGCCGCACCACCACTCGCGCATCGAACGGGTGCGATGCCAACGCCTGCTCGACCTGCGGTTCGAACCCCATCCCCACCAGCACCACCACGTCGGCCCGGGCCAGCTTCCGCACATCGTCCGGTGTCAGCTCGAACCCGTGCGGCGAGACGCCGGGCGGAGCAAGCACGTCCACCTCTGCCCCCGCCGCCTCGGCCAACGGACGGACGATGCCCGCCAACGGCGTGATCGAGACGACGACGCGGAGCGGCCCCGTGTCGTCTCCGGAGCGAGACCCTCCGCCGCACCCACAGAGGGTGATGACGACCAGCAGGATGCCTGTTATTGAGAATCGCATCTCAATAAGTATCGGGTCCGTGCGGCGACGAGTCAAGCGTATCCCGAGCCGGAGGCGTCGCCCGGTCGGTCGCAAGGACCACCACTGTCGCCCCTCGCCCGCTCCCGACGCCCTGCCGGCGGTGCAGTCGGAGCGCGGTGTACGCGCGGCCGTGCGCCTTCACCCCCGGCGGGTCGCGCTATACTCGGGACCGATCCGGGGCGGTAGCTCAGTTGGTAGAGCGCATCGTTCGCAATGATGAGGTCGAGGGTTCGACTCCCTTCCGCTCCACTCCAGCACAAACGCCCAGGCCGCAAGGGTTTGGGCGTTTTGCGTTGGGCTGATGCGCGAGCGCTCGGATCCGGTATGGGAACGGGCAATACCGGATGCTCGATTGTCCCTGAGGATGGACACAGCAGAATGGACCATTGGCTGCCGTTCACGCCGTTACCCGACGAGCCACGGTTCGGCGCAGAAACGCTGAGGCTCACTCGGATTTCACTGTGCGGAGATCTCGGGGGGCAAAAGTCGAGCGCGAGATCTTGTATGCAGATTCGACCACTGATACTCTGAAGAATCCACTGTCGCGGGCTGGAGTGGAAGGGGCAAGACGTGAGCTGCCAACGCGATCGCAGGCTCGTGTGGTTTGTTACGAGTTGTGTTGCACTGTGACTTCCTCAACGACCATCGCAAGCCCAACGGTGGTCGCCATCGAATGGCGAATCAGAACAGATACAGAGAATGACTATGTGTGACATGCATCTCAAGATGAACACCGCCCGCAGTATGCGCAGTGTGATGTGTGTGATGTTGTTAACGGCCATGGGCGACGGCGCAAGGGGGCAAACGAGCTTCGCACCGAACGACATCTTCCTCGGAGCCACTGATGCCCGGTCAGTATCCACTGCGGATTTAGATGGCGATGGCGACATCGATGTTCTCTCAGCATCGTTTGGCGATGATGCCATTCGCTGGTATGAGAACAATGGGGGTTCGCCTCCGAACTTCATCGCGCACGACATTTCACTCACTGCTGATGGGGCCATCTGCGTGGCTACTGCTGACGTGGATGGCGATGGCGATACTGACGTTCTAACTGCATCGTTCCGAGATAACGCAATCAGATGGTACGAGAACGACCGCGCGTCACCGCCCACCTTCATCGCTCATGATATCTCTCTTGCTGCTGATGGTGCTTTCACGGTGTATGCGACGGACCTTGATCGTGACGGTGACATTGATATCCTGTCCGGATCGAGCAACGACGATGCGATTCGTTGGCACGAGAATGACGGCGCAACCGTTCCCGGCTTCACAACTCACACCGTCTCTCTTTCTGCCGATGCACCTCGCGCAGTGTTCGCAGCAGACTTGGATCGTGATGGCGACATTGACGTGCTCTCTGCCAGCCAAGCTGATGGAGCAATCAGATGGTACGAGAACGACGGGGCATCCCCACCCGCATTCGCGATGCATGTCATAACGACCAGTGCTCTCGCAGCCCGCTCTGTCATGGCGGTAGACATTGACCACGATGGCGACATGGACGTGTTATCAGCATCTCGCGATGATGACGCAATCAGATGGTATCAGAATGATGGAAACGCGCTACCGGCATTTGCCACTTACGACATTTCAACCGTAGCAGACGGGGCCTATTCTGTCTTTGGGGCAGATGTTGACGGCGACGGAGATACCGATGTGCTCTCAGCATCGGTCAACGATGATGCGGTTCGATGGTATGAAAATGATGGAGGTTCTCCTCCTGTGTTTGCTTCACGGGGTATCTGGCTTGCCGCCAATGCGGCAACGTCCGTGTGTGCAGCGGACATGGACGGAGACGGTGACATAGATGTTCTCTCTGCATCCTCAAATGACGGTGCAATCAGATGGTACGAGAACAGGCCAGCGTGCCGCGCCGATGTTACTACCCAAGGCGCGCCCCCTGGTGATCCCAAGTACGGTCAACCGGACGGCCTCGTGACGGCTGCTGACCTCAACTTCTACGTCAACCTCTGGGTCGTCGGCTGTCCGTAGGATCCAACTAGGAGGAGTTCCGTGATGACGAATTTCAGAGCGATCGGGGCTCTGCTCGTGACAGCGGTCGCGGTGCTTGCGACAGAGTCTCTCGGACAAGTCTGGGCCGAGGACTTTGCGAGCGGCGTTGGACGACTGACGGCTACTCGGGATCAAGGAGGGACGCTGACATACTGGAACGCCGCCGAACAGAGTATCGACGGAACACTGTACAGGACTGAGCGGACTGACCGTCGATACGCCGAGATTGAGCCGCTCGTGAATCCACGGTCTTTGAGCTTCTCCGCGGTCATTACACCCATCAGCGCGCAGGGGGGCAATGGGATTCAAGCAGCGGTACAAATGGGGTTCCTGTCCTCGCAGTCCCCCTCAGCGAGCGAGAGCTTCTTCATCGTGACATTCAACCACGGATGGAGTGAGTCAATACGGAATGTGTACATGCGCGGTAGGTATGACGATGGGACGGAGTTTGTAGGGAGGGCGGACGGCTTTGTCCCCTTCACCTTTGGCACGACGTACTTCGTCAGGGCTGTCGCTGTGTTCAGCGCGGGATTCGCCGAAGTCTGGGTCTATGACGGCGAGGATGATACCGGTGCGCTGCTCGCAAACTGGTCGGCGCAGATCACTGCTTCTGGGGCACTATCGGTCGATGGAATCGGTGTCAGCAACGGCAATCGAAACGACCCCTCGAACCAATCTCCATTCAGCTTTCGTCTACATGAGATCTCGTACCTGTCATCATCGACGTGTCTCGCTGACTTGACAACGCAAGGACAGGGCCCATCCGATCCTCTGTTTGGCATTCCAGATGGGCTTATTACCGCAGCCGACCTGAACTTCTACGTCAACAACTGGGTCGCGGGCTCACCCGCAGCAGACATGACAACACAGGGCGCGCCGCAGGGTGATCCTAACTACGGCGTTCCTGACGGAGCAGTCAGCGCCTCGGACCTCAACTACTACGTGAATCTCTGGGTCATTGGATGCCAGTAACGACCTGACACTGAACTCATTACGCCTCGGGTGGGAGTAGTGCGGTCCGTTCGTCTTGTTGCGCGGTTCGATTTCTGCGCTGCGTGATAACGACATCATGAACAGCGCCCTTCCGCCGCATCAAGGCTCGGTTCTACAATGCCATTGACCGCCGTTCTGCTCCGTCTCCAGATTGCATTTGCAGGTGAATGCGTTCCGGCGTATCCAGTGTCGGGATGCCCAAGGGAACCCAGATCAGCGTCAGCTACCACGCCGAAGCCAATAGAGCAATCTGGCCTGCTTGCCACCGCGACCTCAGACCCTGAATCCTCGCCGGGCACAGGTAAGGCACGACAAGTCTCACTTCGAGCCGCTTGCACCTCGTTTAATCCCATTTGACTTGCTTGCCACGTTCCCCCTTCTGTAGGCTGGCGAGACAAGGGTGCTGGCTCGTTCTGGGCCAACCAAGGAGAGGTGTGCGATGGGCCTGAGCCACTATCTAGTCTCTCTGGCCGGAGCGGCACTATCGGCAGTCGCCTGCGGGGCACCGGTCGCCGTGACCATTCACTCAACCGCAGACTCGCAACTCTCGGAGAACTCTCCAGATCAGAATCTGGGCTCCGAGAACATCATGCGGATCACATCTCACAACAGCAGTTGGTTCTACGGCAACGACGGTCGAAACCGAGTGATCGTCGGCTTTAATCTTCTCCCCCATCCCGTTGGCCAGACACTTCAAACAGCAACCCTCGAGATTTACCAAACGGATGATCCGTACATTTACCCAGGTGTGTTTAGTGTATATGGCGTGACAGCATCATGGGATGAATCGACGATCACCTGGAACAACCAGCCGTTGCCATATGCGCTCGTGGGTTCAATGCCGAACGACACCGATGCGTACCTGGTGGCATCTTCGACACAGCTTGCGGAGTACATTGAGTACGAATACGCGAACGCCGCATCGTCGTGTAGCTTCTTGTTGACATTCTCCGATGAATACTACGATGGCAATCCGAACGGCACCAGAGGTGACACGTTGGTTTCGCGCGAGGGACTGAGCAACTGGCCGCGGCTCACATTGATTTGGGATGGATGCCCTGTCGATCTTACAACTCAGGGGGCGGGACCGTCTGACCCGCTGTTTGGAATACCGGATGGCGCAATCACCGCTGCTGATCTCAACTACTACGTCAACAACTGGGTCGCCGGATCGCCTGCGGCTGACCTGACAACCCAGAATGCGCCGGTAGGCGACCCCAACTACGGGATTCCTGACGGTCTCGTTTCAGCGGTTGATATTCAGTTCTATGTGAACCTCTGGCTGGATGGGTGTCCGTAGGGCACCCGATTCTCTGGAATACACAATCTCCCACGTGCAGGACAGGGGGACTCGATGGGACACAGGACGACGAACGGCTTGTTGGGCCGGAAGTACACCACCTTCGTTACGACATGCCTCGCTACGGCGACCACATCCCCCGCTCAGCCATACTTCACTCGACACGACATTTCATTGGCAGCCGACCGCGCATATGCGGTCCTTGCCGCGGATCTTGATGGAGACGGCGACGTAGATGCCCTCAGCGCCTCCTACGATGACGACTCTATCCGCTGGTATGAGAACGATGGAACTTCTGCGCCGCACTTCACATCACACGTCATTTCAGCAGTTGCCGATGGTGCCTACTCGGTCTTCGTTGCAGATGTTGATGGTGATGGTGACGCTGATGTTCTGTCCGCGTCCGCCCTAGACAACACTGTGCGCTGGTATGAGAACGGCGGAGAGGCATTGCCGTCCTTTGTACCGCATGTCATCACGGCCACTCTTGAATTCCCAACCGATGTTGCTGCAGCGGATCTTGATCGCGATGGTGACCTCGATGTACTCTCGGCCTCTTACACGAACTACGGCGTCGAATGGTATGAGAACGACGGGGCAACTCCGCCAAGCTTCACCAGGCGCGGGATTTCGTTGCCGACAGATGGAGCCTATTCAATCGTCGTTGCAGACATTGATGGCGATGGCGATGCTGATGTACTCGCATCTGTCAATGGAACTGTGTGTTGGTACGAGAACAATGGGCACGTTCCCCCTGCCTTTGTTGCCCACACTGTTGCAACCGACTCGGCTCGGGACGTGTTCGCCGCTGATTTGGACGGAGATCATGACATCGACCTAGTGGCAGCTATGGGCTACATCGACCGCGTTCGCTGGTTTGAGAATGATGGCCTATCACCGCCGAACTTCACCACCCGTACCGTGGATCCCCTTGTGGACGGCGCTCGATCCGTCACGGCAGTTGATATTGACAACGATGGCGATGTTGATGTTCTTTCTGCTGGCCAGTTTGACAATGCCATTCGGTGGCACGAGAACAATGGAGAGATTCCCCCGGCCTTTACGACAAACTTCATATCGGGGACGGCGAATCGCCCATGGTCGGTGTTTGCTGCGGATTGTGATGGCGATGGTGATGCTGACGTGTTGACCGCTTCCAGTGAGAACAACGCGATTCGGTGGTACCAGAACCACTCAGAGGGCGAGTGCGAGGCTGATCTCACGACGCAAGGTGCCGGTTCGAGCGACGCTGGATGGGGAGTCCCTGACGGTTTCGTGACCGCTTCCGACATCAACTACTACGTCAACGATTGGGTGGTCGGATCATCCGCAGCCGACTTCACAACACAAGGCGCAGGATTGGGTGATCCGGACTACGGTCAACCTGATGGTCTCGTGACGGCAGCGGATATCAACTACTACGTCAATTCTTGGGTCGCGGGATGTCCTTAGCGAGTGAGAGGAAGACTCCACCTGCTGACCTTCATCCCCTTCGCCGCAGATTCCATTTGCAGGTGAATGCGTTCCGGCGTATCCAGTGTCGGGATGCCCAAGGGAACCCAGATCAGCGTCAGCTACCACGCCCAATCCGGGCGCTACCGCAAGTACATCGGCTCGCAGATCGGCCGCGACGGCAAGCTCCGACCCAAGTGTTGGTACTTCGGCGGCGACCGCCGTGAGGCCGAGACGAAGGCCCTGGCCCTCATGGCCGACTGGGAAGACCTCCGACGCCGAGGAGCCGTCTCGTGGCCCACAGACGACGCCCAGACGGCCCAGGAGGGCCCCGAGGGCTACGACGAGGTCAACGCCTCGGATTTGACCTTCGAGGACATCTGCAAGCTCTGGATCGAGCGGCTCGACCGCTTGGTGGCGTCGGGGCAGCGAAGCTCGTACACGGTTTCGTCGTACCGCCATCGGCTCGCCCGGCTCTACGACGCCCTCCCCAAGAACACCAAGCTCATCGATCTCGAAGCCGATCGGATCGAGCAGGCCGTCCTCCACTTCGCCGGGCGTCCGTCGCAGCTTCCTCAGCCGCAGTGCGCCAATATCGGCAAGCGGTTGTCGCCGAAGACCGTTCAGAGCTACATCACTCAACTCAAGACCATCTTGAAGTACGCCCACGAGATCGAGGCCTGGGACAAGCCGAGGCGCTTCGATGCCATGTTCAGCATCGGGTACAGGCGGATGCTCGCGCAGGCGGAGGAGGACAGCCCGCTGCTGACGGGTGAAGTCAAGACCTTCTCGCTCGATGAACTCACGACGATCTGGAGGGTGATCCCCGGCTACACGCTCTACACCTGCTCCAGCTTCGTCAGGCTCGAAGACGCATGGGTCGTCCATGTTGCCACCGACATAGACAACCGAGATCATCTGTCCAACGACCAGAGCCCCGAGGCGACGCAGACGCGGGCAGACCTTGAGCGGCTACTGAGGGCGGCCGGAATCCCCTACGTCGTTCAGCCCTCGACCTCGAACTGCGGGTATCACCTTCACCTCGTCCTGTCATTCCCCCTCAGCATGTCGCGGGATGCGGTCTACGGAGCCCTGACGAGGCTCCGTACCGCGATCAGCGCGAGATACGAGACGAGCGGGTGCCACGAGGTCTGCCTCAAGGGGCTGCCGTTCAGGATCGCGAACGAGGTAGATGACATCAAATTCGGGACGCTGGTCCGATCCCCGTTGCCCAAGTCGGGCTTGGAAGCGCGGGGAATGTTGAAGCTATTCGAGGAGCCCATCGACCACGAACGGGTCATGGCCGTCTTCGGCGCTGATGCGCGAGGTACTTCGGGGAGCGATGGGGTTGGCGATATGCGCGAGGGAGCTTCTTCCCCTTTGGAGGGGAGGGGGGAATCAGAGGCTCTCGATCTGAGCGGGGATGGGGATGCGCATAGCCACAATACTCGCGCTCCTTCTCTCTCAGTAATTGGACAAGGGAGACATTTCGAGAGGAATGTCTCGCACCTGACCTGGAATGGAGTTCGGAGCGTCGGCGACGCCAACAAGAGGATGATCCGCGCAGCGCTGCTCATGGAGAAGGAACAAGGACACCTGCCAACTCCCCTCGCGCTAGTCAAGTCCTACGAGGAGCACGACCTCCATTCCCCTCAGAACGACAACGCCAGCACCCCAAGTACCCGACTCAGTCGCGCTGAGGAGGCCCTCAAGTATCTGCGGTTGCAGCCGTCGAGGTACGTCCCCGTTCCGAACAACACAGCGTTTGTCCGCGCCTGGACCGAGCGATTCAGAGAGATGGACCTTCCCGCCGAACAACTCAGGTATGGCTCCAGAGGCCGCAGGATTCGCCCCGAGCATCTTGGACTCGTCATGGGTCTCGTTGATCGTCGGATCGCCCTGAGCCAACCGGGGACGCCCAAGACGCTTCTGATCAAGGCCTCGCGCATCATGGCCGAGGCGGGCGATTGCAGCCATCGTCTGGACAACACTCTTGTGGCGAAGGCGCGGGAGCTTCTGGTTGAGTTGGGGCTGCTGAGGATCGACGCCATGGCGGCGATCGGACGAGCCACGCTGTACGGGCGCGGCAAGCGGTACGACGAACTGAAGCCCGAGATCAGCGGCGACGCTGACGACGGCCGAGAGGGCCGCCCCGAACTTGGGTGATGCCAAGCCGCTTCGCCGCCTGCCTACCGATGGCGTCGGCAAGGCCATGCGGGTGAGGGCTCTTGGCGCGGTAGCGGACGAGAGGCGTGCCCGAGGCGCGACAAACCTCAGCGAGTCGTCGCGCATGGGCGTGTCGGACCAACCCGACAAGGACGACGACGATGTCCACGTCAAGGCGACGGGCCTCTCGAAGAAGAGACTCGCCCTTTGGGTCGGCGCTACGGGCCGCCACCCAGCGGACTGTGTCGAAGCCGAATGCGGCCTGGATCCGTTCTACGTGCCGCTCTCGTACCTCGCCGCCGACGATGAGAAGGCATCGGCCCTGGGTCAGCTTGCGAACCTCGTCTAGCTCGTCGGATCGACTGCGATCTGGCATGCCCCTGCGGCGGCAGCGCAAGGTCAGTGATCTGAATGATGAGCCGACGGCGCTCTTGGGTTCCCCCGAAATGAGGCTCCAAAGGCGCGTATGGCACCACCAGAACAAACTGGGTAGGGGGCGGTCTCCCGCCACTGACGAACGGAAGCTCCGGCCAAGTTGGGCCTATGGCTGAGCAACGGCTGAACAACCGAGTTTCTGCGCCGAAACACCCAAACCGAGACGAGTTCCTGGGGTGGCTCGTCGGGATCGCCATCCTGTCCATCGCGGCGACTCTCTTCCTGCCGCCCGACGCCGTCATCCCCGTCATCCTCGCGATCGCCTCAGGCACGCTCCCGCGTACGAAACGCCACTAACACCAGCATGGCTCATTGTCCCTGACGAATCCGTCAGGAGACGACGCCATGCTCAGCGCCGACCTCAATCGAACCCGCCGCCTCGGAGTCGAGCTTGAGTTTGCGCTCTGTCAGTTGGGTGGGGGTGACCAGAACGATGTGAGGCGGATGTTGGCGGAGATTCTGACGAGCAACGGCGTGCCCGCCATCGCCCGCGGCTACAGCCATGCCCCTGTGCCCCATGGGGTTGACATCTGCGTCGAATACGACGCGTCGGTCAGGGGCGAAAGCCGCTATCAGAACCTCCGTTGGATTCCTGTAGAGATGAAAACCAGAGTTCTTTGCGGAATGGACGACTGGGAGCGGGTCGTTCCGCGAGCCATCGCGATCGTCCATTACCTCGGGGCGAGGGTCAACGCCTCCTGCGGGTTCCACTGTCATGTCGAATTGCCTGAGGCGGCTGAGCGGCCCCATTGCATTCGTTCGCTGTACAACGTCACGCATCGCATCGAGAGTCTGCTCTACGGCCTGCAGCCGCCATCTCGGCGCAGCGGCGGCTACTCGCGCCCCATGCCCGATGTCTCGGGCCGCCTCGCGCACTGCCGTAGCCGACTCGGCCAGCCGCCTGAGGCCGTCGCCAGAGTCACCGAGACCAACCTCCTCTGGCTCGGTCTGATCGCCCGCCATGAGCGGGGTCGGGCGCTGACGCCCAAGGGCATCGAGCATGTCCGCGCTGAAAGGCGACTTTCGCGCATGGACGCTCAAACGGAGGAAGCCTGATGCCCGAATCCCGCCCGACAAGCGGCTTGTCATCGACCGAGTCCTGCCCAAGAGCCGTCGTCTCGGTGTCCGAGATGGCCCGGATGGTCAGGTTGTCGCGCAGCAGGTTCCACGAGTTGGTCGGTATCGCATTGGGGAACTTGCGGCCTTGGAGCTTTCCGACATTACCGTGTCTGATCGAGGCGGTTCGATTCGAGTGAGAGATGGCAAGGGGCGCAAGGAGCGGGTAGTGCCATTGCCTACTGAGGCTCGGAACGCCGTTCGCAGATACCTTAATGTCCGACCGCCGTGCGAGTCTCCCCGTCTTCTTCTCGGAAAGGGCGGACGCCCGCTCGGTACCGATGGACTTCGCTACGTTGTTCGCAAGTACGGTGTTGTTACAGGACTAAGGCTGCATCCCCATGCCCTCAGGCATACCTTCGCGACCGAGTTTCTTTCGGCGAATGCAAACGACTTGGTTTCTCTATCCCAAGTCCTCGGGCATAGCGCAGTGGACACCAGCGCGAGGTACACGCACCGCACCTTCGAGGATCTCTCAAACTGCCTCGAAGCCGTTCACCTGTAGGCTCTGGCGCGACTCCAACATGCGCTCACCAAGTCCACGAGTGAGTATGTAGCGCACCGGAGCCCGTTGAGAGAGACCGTGATGTTCCGTAATCGCTGTGAATATGGTACGCGATGGGTCCGATACAACAGCGCCTTCGATTGATGATTATCCAGCCTCGCGATCTTGTCGATACAAGGCTCATGAAGCCGCCTTGGTCCATGTTCTTCGGTGACTGGCAAGCAGTGATCGCTACCTGTGCAGGCGTTGCGTGCGCGCTCGGCGGGTCTCAACTTGATTGGAGAGGAACCGAGCTTCGGTCAGGTCGCACAGCCGCAAAGCAACGACTGCTTGTGGGCACTGCCGATGCAATCGAGTCTGGCACTGGTATAGATGTGCTGCCAGCATTCATGGTCTGTGTCTCAGGGTTTACCGGTTACAGCGTCGTTATCGTCTTGAGCATTATGCTGTTCGGTGTGCCGGGTGAGCAGCCGCTGACACATCGCGAGAAGGAACTGGGGAAGATAATCTTCTCAAAGACTGCCACGGAGGCAGAGAAGGATGCTGCTTCGCGCGAGTGGCAGGAGATCACGCAGCAATCCAGTTCCACTCAGAACGCGGCATAGTCACGGCGATCGATGCGCCCGCCGACAACCGGCCAGCATGGGTGTACTGGCGACCAGTAGCACGGCCGACGCCGGACCTGGAATGGGCCGCGCAATGCGGAAGCCAGAGCCGCGATACCCCATCATCGGGCTAAGGTCCTCCTGGGTGGACGATCGCAGCGGGAACTCATCGGCCCGCCACTGGCCACCTCGCAACACGCGCTGAGATACGGTCACCGCCTCGTTCCATTCTCGGACATTACCAGTCATGTCGTACAGGCCATAGCCATTCGCGCTATACAGCCCCACCGGCGTTGTGTTGTTGACGGCGCAAGCGTAGTTCGCATCCACGCCAGGAATAGAAACGTTGTTTCCCGAGGTTGGGTACAACCAGTAACCGTCGCCGTCACCGCCTTGATCCGCAGTCTAGTGGTATGCCCTCTTGTATCACTCGTTCTCGCTCGGTAGATAGAACTGAGCATCGGCGGCGCGAGTCTCCGTCAGACCGTTAGCGATATCGTACACGCCTGTTTCCGTGTCTCCGCTCCCCTGCCCGTTTGACAACCAGTTTGTGAACGGCATCGCGTCGAAGAACGAGACGTAGGATACCGGGTTGTTCCCGCGGCCCACAACGACGTTGTAGGAGAACGACTCGGACGACCCGGCACGGGTGATCCCGCCGTCATCCAACGCCATGTCCGTGCTGTAGAGGTGTGGATCGGATCCGCCGAAGTCATCAGTGATGGCGACGTTGTTGAGGAACTCGGTGTATTGGGCGTTGGTGACCTCGGTGGTTGCCATGCGATACACGTATGCCACTGCACCAAAGCCCGTGGACGGGTCGGCGACGTTGTCGGCGTTACCGATGGTCGCCCACTCGAAGGTAACATCAGCAAGGGCGACAGGAGCGGCGCAATTGGCCAGCCCGGCTGCCAGGCTCACAACTTGGACGTACCGAGACATGGCTGTCCCTCCGATTGCAGCCGATCTGCCCCTGTTTTGAGAAGCCGGCCGGTGTTTGCCTTTGGCCGTTTCGGCTCTACTCGAACAGCGCCTTGTGTCCGCTGAGTCCTGACCATGCCAGATTCCCTAGGTAGAAGTTCAGCCCGGAAAAATCATCGGGCTCCATCGGTTCGGTGTCGTTTGCGGGCTCGGCTGACATTCCAGGAAACCCCGTCTTGTTGTCAGCATTCTTGATGAATACGGACGATCCGAGTCGGACGCTGATCTCACCGGATAGCCGGGACGACGGCGGCCGATACTGGAGGCTGCTGATCCGCGGGCCTGTCTCGGTCCCGACTCCGTCGCTCGTGTCTTCCAGATCGGACAGGGGCCCCATCGGCTCCGGAGCCGGAGCGGCCCAGTCAGCGGCAGCGTACTCACCACTCGTGCGCAGGACACTCGCGAAGCTGAGTTCCAGGGTGTAGGGCCCGGTCGTTCCTTGGGTACCCTTGACCACGGCGAAGTAAGTCGTGTTTGCCTTGACCGGATACTGGATCGAGCCCGGTCCGGCAGCCACCTTGTCGTGCGTATCGACGACACCGTCGCCGTTTCGGTCGTCGGGAACACCGTCGCCGTCGCCATCGACGAGAAGCACGAGCCATGGAGTGAGCGTCGGCGGGCTTCCGGGCGTCACGACCACCGAAGCCAGATCGTTGACTCCGGGCGTGAACTTGAACACGTCTTTATCGCGGTAGGTCCAAACCTCGCCAGCGTAGCTGCGGTCGGCATCGATCTGCTGTACTCGGGTCCACTGGCCGACATCTGCGCGATCGTCGTCGATGCTCAGCCTGTAGTCCCCGAATGTAAACGACGGCCCCAGATTCTTGACCAGCAACCAGTAGGTGCGGCCTTCCACAAGGTCATAGCGGATGCGCGCGCTTAGGTCGCCTGCGCCGTTGTCATCTGTCGCCAATGGGCTCGCTTCCCGCACCCCGTCGCCATCGGCATCGCCGAACAGGGCCAGGAACGGATCCCAGCTTCCGCCGGGCTGCACGATCAGGTCTATCTTGGCGGTACCGCTGCCCGCCGCGACGAATTGGAACAGATCCCGATCCAACCCGGTCCACAGTTCGGCCCGAACCACCCTGGTGCTGTCGCCGGT
>Ga0210110_1000087_pt1 | contig 31491 bp, 36 predicted proteins | sample China_Galinas_PW_2_FD_184865 | JGI IMG/M metagenome (GOLD analysis project Ga0210110, IMG submission 184865) | Wetland microbial communities from San Francisco Bay, California, USA, that impact long-term carbon sequestration - China_Galinas_PWB_D1... | ecosystem: Environmental > Aquatic > Marine... | reverse complement strand
GATTTCCTCGCTGATCGCTTTTTGGGCGGTCCGCCATGTGGGGAACGTCCTGCGTTTCAGCAGCCCATTCGCCAGATCTCCCGACTGCTGGGGCTAAGGCCGACGCGTCTGCACTGCTCTGTTGGGCTCCGGCCGCGACTTTGGGAGTTTTGTGTAACTCGAAAGTGACATCAGTTTATGGGTTGCGGTCGCTGAGAGGTGTGAACCCGGTCGCATTGGCACACTTCTCTCGTGGGAGTAAAACAAAGAGAACAACGAAGACGCCAAATAAACGACTTTGGTCAATGCGCTATTCCAGGCACGTTCCAGCTCAGCGGCGACCAAGCGATTCTCGGGGTCCACGCAGTCGTATCCCTGCTTTCCCCGAGAGGCTTCGTAACGAGCTTGCCACTGGTATCTCAATCTGGTTAACGATAAACCAGCTGTGTGTCTGCCGAATGCTGGCCAACTCTCGAAACTTGCCAAAGACGAAGCTAATAGCGTGCTCGATACGCTGATCCGGATCGATTATCAGAGCTCCGTCCGGAGTTTCGAGATATCCCGTACTGATCATCAAATGCAGCTCGCCACGCTTAGCTTTTTCCCGGATCGCTGCTTGAGAGCGTTCGTTCAAAACTCGAAGCTCAATCTCGCTGAACTCTCCCTTTAATCCGAGCAACAGACGATCATTGGAAGTGCTGGGGTCATATACGGCTCGCTGATCGATCAGCAACACGCCCACTACGGCACACACCTCAAGCAGAGTATGCCACTCTCGCTCGTTTCTTGCCTGACGCGATGCATCCACGGAGGATATGGCGCCGACCTTCGAAGAACAGATGTCCTGCAGCAGTTGCTCGAACCCAAGCGAGAGAGCCTCGCGAGTATTGTTGGCGATCTCTGTCGATTCATCAGGGCCGACCTTTCGCTCATCGAGCTGTTTGAGGGCCTGGAGCGGTCCCGGACGGGCATATACCTGCATACAGGATTGGATGGAAAGTACATCGTGTTGCGGGAGCTGGTTACCGGCGATGTGAGGAGAATGACCTGCCCGGCCGGCCATGAAGGCGGGGCCGGGGAGCGTTGGTATACGCGAATCTTCGATTGGCCTTTCTCGACCGACGGGCCGGGCTACTCGGTGGTGGTGACCACGCCTTACGTCCTGGCCAGCGCCGACGCCAACGGCCGCATCTGTCCGGCACAGGAATGGGAATGGCTGGCGTTTTTCGAGCGCACGCTGCCCAAGACCGGCAAGCGGGATCGGGCAGAGGCGTACGCGTATCTGATGAAATACGGGCTGAGCAGGCACTACTGGAACGAATATGTCTTTCTGGGGTATGTCAACGACTTCCGGGATATGATCATGCTCGAAGGCATACCGGATCGGCCGGGAACGCTTCCTCACCGCGATCTTGCGAGATAGCGGATCGGCGACCTTCCCCAGCCGCGAGGGGGTCTGATCGTTCCGATCGCCCAGCAGGAACCGAAGTACGTACGAACTCGATCAGCGGGTGAGTTGGTAGCGGCCACCGCTGGGTGCCGAGACCGCTGTCGCCCGCCGCAAGAAATCCACCACGTTCCCCCCTTTCTCTGCCCCAATCGTGCCCCAACCCTCTACTCACTCCGATCGGCCCCGCAGGCCGCCCCAGTTCGGCCTGACGGGGGCAATCGGGACTTGACAGGTCTCCGAAGGCGGCTCGATACTGCCGTCTAACCGGTTGGATTTCTGATCTTTTATCCTTTCGCCGGGGAAGTGGTGCGTGTGAATACGGAGACCGGCCAGCATATGGCTCGGGTTAAAAGCTAAATGTGCATGTGGATCCGATGGAGGAGCGATTCATGCCGGACTGGCGACTGACCCATGCCGTGACCGATCTGAAAGGCAATCACTTGTTGGCGGCGGGGACCTGCTTGACCGGCCCGGTCATGCAAGCGCTTGTCAGCGGCCGGACAGCCGCCGTGAAATCCTACTGTCTGCTAGACTTCCGACAGGTCCGATCGGACCTGTCGAATTTGCTCACCGTTGCACCTTACCATGTGATTCTTCAGGAAAAATCACGACAGCAGACGCTGCTCGACATTGCCGACGAGGTCATGCTTCCCGAACCGACTCTGGAAGTGCTCCATTATTTTCGCGACGCCGATTTTTATACCTATTGCCACTCCCTGCGCGTTTTCGCGCTCTCCATCCTCATTTCCCGGGAGCTGATCGACGAACGACAAAGGATGATCCAGGAAATCGTCGCCGGCCCCACCCACGACATCGGCAAACTCTGCGTGCCAATCGAGGTCCTCACCAAGCAAACGCCGCTCACGAATCTCGAACAGGACCATCTGCGGCACCACGCTCTGGCCGGTTACGTGCTGCTGAGCCAGCACTTTCAGGACCCTGCCATCCTGGCCGCCGAAGCGGCCAGGGACCACCACGAACGCCGGGACGGCAGCGGGTACCCGCTGGGCATTTGCATCGACAACCGCAAGATCGATATCATTATGGTCAGCGATATCTACGATGCACTGATCTCACCCCGCCCTTACCGGCCGGTCCCCTACGACAACCGCTCCGCCCTGGAAGAACTCACCCGCCAAGCCGATGCCGGTTTGATCAGCAAAGCAGTCGTCCGTGCGCTAATCGCCCTGAACCGCCGTTCCAATCTCCATTACAGCCGTTGTGTGATTTCTAGCGAGCGCCGGGGCACGCCGCCGGCGGACAATGTTTATGGTAAGAAAGCTGAGAGCTGAGGTTGCTGCATAGAAAGCTGCGGAGCAATGGAAAAATCATTTTTTCGGTTTCCTGCGAATCGATCTCATACAGTTACAAGCCGAATGACATCAACCATCATTTTTATAGCTGGAGCCCTATGTGCATCGGCAACCTGGATACTGAGGCCGGATTCTCCGTGATTGAATCCAGGCCGTACATACATAAATGGCCCCCAAAGCCGGGCTCCAGTCCGTCGAGCTTTTTCAGCAGGCCATCCGCGGAGGAGAGCCGGTGCTCGCGCTTCAGAAACTCTAAGAACGCCCTGATCTCCGGGATGACCGTCTCAGCTTCCGCCGGCTCCACGATGGAGCTCTGACGCGCTCGCGTAATTGGCCTCACCCGTCGGGGCATTGACGTGGACAGAGCTGCCATCGATCAGAGTAACCGCCCAAGCGCCTTGAGGAAGGCGTCGTTCTCCTGCGGCGTGCCGACGGTCACGCGCAGGCAGTCGGCCAGCATGGGGTGCCCGCCGTCGAGCTTCTTGATCAGGACCTTCGCCGTATTCAGCCCCTCGAAGACTGCACTCGCCCGACCCTGGGCTGTACGCAGCAGGATGAAGTTGGCCTCGCTGGGGTATACCGTCAGTCCTGGCAGCCGGCGGAGGGCTTCTAGCAGACGGGCACGCTCGGTGCGGACGGCACGGGTCTGCTCCTCCAGCACCTCCGGGTGGGCAAGAGCCAGATCGGCGGCGGCTTGGGTGAGGACGTTGACGTTGTAGGGCAGGCGGGTCTTGTCGATCTCGGCGAGCCAGTCCCGAGGGCCTGCGAGCAGGCCCAGGCGCAGGCCGGCCAGTCCCATCTTGGAAACGGTACGCATGACCAGCAGGTTGTCGTCCTGGCCGAGGCGCGCCATGAAGCTGTGGTCGGCGAAGGGGGCGTAGGCCTCATCGACCACCACCAGCCCGGGGGCCTGGTGGATGATCTCGATGATGTCCTTCTCGGCGAAGAGGTTGCCCGTGGGGTTGTTCGGATAGGCGAGAAAGACCACCGCGGGCTGATGCTCTTCGATGGCCTGGACCATGGCGGGCATGTCCAGTCCGAAGTCGTCGGAGCGCAGGGGTACGCCGACATACTTGAGGGCGCAGAAGGTGGCGATCATTCGGAACATGACAAACCCGGGCTCCACCGAGAGCAGGGCGCGCCCGGGACCGGCCAAGGCCATGGCGATCATCTGGATGATCTCGTCCGAGCCGTTGCCCAGCAGCAGGTCCATCCCCGTGGGGACCGCCATCGCTTTTCTCAGACGCGCCTTGAGCGCCCCCGCCCGGGGATCGGGGTAGCGGTTGACGTCGATCTCGCCCAGTGCCCGGGACCATTCCGGGCGCAGCTCCTGGGGCCAGGCATAGGGATTCTCCATGGCGTCCAGCTTGACCATGCCGGTGGCATCGGGCACGGCATAGGCCGAGAGCTCGCGGATTTCGGGTCTCACCCAGTGGGTGACCAGCTCTTTTAGGGGGAGTTCGGACATGGGGCTCTCGATGGATGTCGCCGTCAGTCTTTCTTCATCCGGTACTCGGCCGAGCGTGCATGGGCGGTGAGGCCCTCGCCGCGGGCGAGTATGGAAGCGGTGGCCCCGAGGATACAGGAGCTTTCCTGGGTGACCATGATCAGGCTGGAGCGCTTCTGGAAGTCGTAGACGCCCAGCGGGGAGGAGAAGCGTGCGGTGTGCGAAGTCGGCAGCACATGGTTGGGCCCGGCGCAATAGTCGCCCAAGGGCTCGGAGGTGTAGCGGCCCATGAAGATGGCCCCCGCATGGCGGATCTTCTGCGCGAAGCTCACAGGGTCTTCGACCGACAGCTCCAGGTGCTCGGGAGCGATCCGGTTGGTCACCTCGGTCGCCTCGTCCAGGTCCCGGCAGACGATCAGGGCACCCCGACTGCGAAGCGCGGTCTCCACGATGGCCTTGCGCTCCATCTCGGGGAGTAGCCGCTCGATACTCTGGTGTACCCGCCCGACGAAGTCCGCGTCCGGGCAGACCAGGATGGCCTGGGCGTCCTCGTCGTGCTCGGCCTGGGAGAAGAGGTCCATGGCGACCCAGTCCGGGTCCGTCTGCCCGTCGCAGATCACCAGGATCTCGGACGGGCCGGCCACCATGTCTATGCCCACTTGGCCGAAGACTGCGCGCTTGGCAGTGGCCACGTAGATGTTCCCGGGCCCGACGATCTTGTCTACCCCCGGGATTGTCTCGGTGCCGTAGGCCAGAGCGGCCACCGCCTGGGCGCCACCCACGGCGAAGACCCGGTCCACCCCGGCGATGTGGGCGGCGGCGAGCACCAGCTCGTTGAGCTCGCCTTCGGGGGTGGGCACCACCATGATCAGCTCGGCCACACCGGCGACCTTGGCGGGCACGGCGTTCATCAGCACCGAGGAGGGATAGGCTGCCTTGCCCCCGGGAACATAGAGGCCGACCCGATCCAGTGGGGTCACCTGCTGGCCGAGCAGGGTGCCGTCGGCCTCGGTGTAGCTCCAGCCCTTCAGCTTCTGGTGCCCGGCATAGGCGCGGATGCGCCCGGCGGCGTGCTCCAGGGCGTCAATCTGGGCCTGGGGAATGGCCTCCAGGGCTTGGGCGAGACGCGCTGCGGGAATCTCCAGGTCGGCGGCCGTTGCCGGCTCCCAGCGGTCGAAGCGCCGGGTGTAGTCCAGCAGCGCTGCATCGCCTCGGGTGCGGACGCCCGCCAGGATCTCGGCAACCCGGGTGTTGACCGATTCGTCGGAGACCGATTCCCAGGCGAGCAGGGCGTCCAGCCGAGCCCGAAAATCCGGCTCGCGGGTGTTCAGGATTTGGATGTCGGCCATGGCTCCGGTACCCCGTTGTCGCCCCTCACGCTGCCTCTTGTTGGGCTACTGCGGCGCGCAGGGCGTCCAGCAGGGGAGCCAGGCTGCGGTGCTTCATCTTCCACGCGGCCTTGTTGACGATCAGGCGCGAGCTGATGTCCGCAATGTGGTCCAAGGGCACAAGCCCGTTCGCCTCGAGGGTGCTGCCGCTCTCGACCAGGTCGACGATCAGGTCCGACAGGCCCACCAGCGGGGCCAGCTCCATGGATCCGTAGAGCTTGATGATCTCGGCCTGCTTGCCCTGGGCCGCGAAATAGGCCCGGGCGCTGTTGACGTATTTGGTGGCGATGCGCGGCCGATGGCGCCCGGTATCCGCACCGGGGAGGCCCGCCACCATCATCCGGCAGCGCGCGATGCGCAGATCCAGAGGCTCGTAGAGACCCTCGCCGCCGTGCTCCATGAGGACATCCTTGCCGGCTACGCCCAGGTCCGCGGCGCCGTACTCGACATAGGTGGGCACGTCGGTGGCGCGGATCAGCACCAGCTTCACCTGGGGCCGATTGGTGTCCAGGATCAGCTTGCGGCTGGTCTCCGGGTCCTCGGCCGGCTCTATGCCGGCCTCGGCCAGGAGGGGTAGGCTCTGGCTGAAGATGCGTCCCTTGGACAGGGCGATGGTGATGGGGGCGTCGAAGTTCATGGCTGATCCCGCAGGCTCAGGTGGGCACTCGGCGAATCCTGGCGCCCAGCCCGGCCAGCTTTTCCTCGATGTTCTCGTAGCCGCGGTCGATATGGTAGATGCGCTCGACGATGGTCTGTCCCTCGGCCCAGAGGCCCGCCAGCACCAGGCTGGCGGAAGCGCGCAGATCGGTGGCCATCACGGGCGCCCCGGTCAGGCGATCCACCCCGGAGCAGATGGCCGTGTTGCCCTCCAGGCGGATGCGTGCCCCCATGCGCTGCATCTCCTGCACGTGCATGAAGCGGTTCTCGAACACCGTCTCGGTGATGGTCCCGACGCCCCGGGCGGTGGCGTTCAGAGCGGTGAACTGGGCCTGCATGTCGGTGGGGAAGGCGGGGTAGGGAGCGGTGTGCACATCCACCGCCTCCGGGCGGCGCCCTTCCATGTCCAGGATGATCCAGTCGTCTCCCGTCTCGATCTTGGCCCCTGCCTGGGCCAGCTTCGTGAGCAACGCCTCCACCAGGTCCGGGTTGGTGTTGCGCACCTTCACCTTGCCTCGGGTGATGGCCGCTGCGGTCAGGTAGGTACCTGTCTCGATGCGGTCGGGCAACACGTTGTACTCGGTGCCTTGGAGTCGGTCCACCCCCTGGATCTCGATGCGGTCGGTCCCCGCACCCTGGATCTGGGCGCCCATGCTGTTGAGACAGTCGGCCAAATCGACCACCTCCGGCTCGCGGGCGGCGTTCTCGATGACGGTCTCGCCTTTGGCCAGCGCCGCCGCCATCATCAGGTTCTCGGTGCCGGTGACCGTGACCAGATCCAGCACCAGTCGGGCCCCGTGCAGGCGCTTGGCCTTGGCACGGATGTAGCCGTTCGCCACCTCGATGTCCGCGCCCATGGCGCGCAGCCCCTCGATGTGCAGATTGACCGGGCGGGAGCCGATGGCGCAGCCTCCAGGCAGGGACACGGTGGCCTGGCCGAAGCGTGTGAGCAGCGGACCCAGCACCAGTATGGAGGCTCGCATGGTCTTGACCAGCTCGTAGGGGGCGAAGAAGTCCCGCGTGGAGGAGGCATCCACCTCGATGCGCATACGCTCGTCCACGACCAAACCAACGCCAATGCGCCCAAGCAGCTCCATGGTGGTGGTGATGTCGTGCAGGTGCGGCACATTGCCCACGATGGACGGACCGTCAGCTAGCAGGGTGGCCGCGAGAATCGGCAGGGCCGCATTCTTCGCCCCGGCGATCCTGACCTCGCCCGCCAGGGGGGTGCCTCCGATGATGTGCAGTTTGTCCAAGAGAGGGTGCCTGCTTGCCCAGCGCCCGGGAAAAGTCTCACTCCGGCGCGCTGAAATCAAGGTGGAGCCGCCTCAGCCCCTCAGGGGCAGCAGGTGTAGCACGTTGCTGAATCGGGCGATGTCGAGCAGCGACTCGGGCAGATGCTGGCAGAGTATGGGTCGACCCCGTCGGCGGCACTGGGCGACCCACTCCAGCAGCAGCGCCAGCCCTGCGCTGTCCGCGCGCTTGACGCCCTTGAGATCCAGCAGCAGTCGATCCGAGCCCTTCTCCAGCAGAGGCGCAGCCTCCCGCAACAGGCCGGCCGCGGTGGCGAAGCTCAGCTCGCCTTCCAGGCAGATCTTGGAGCCGCGGCGATTGATGCTGGCCTCGCTCACGACTTGCCGGCGCGGTTGCGCGCCTGTATCTGACCGATCAGGCTGTCCATGCCCTTGCGTTGAATCTGTCGCCCGAAGCTGGAGCGGTAGTTGGACACCAGGCTTACACCGTCGACCACCACGTCATAGACCAGCCAGCGGCCTTTGTTGAGATACAGGCTGTAGTCCACGGGCACCGGTGGAGATCCGGGCTCACGCACCAGGGTGCGTACCCGCACGTCGGTCGCCCCCGGCGGCAGCGCCATGGGCGGATACTCGATTGCCTCGTTGGAATAGCTCAACAACACCTTGGCGTAGGTGCGCACCAGCAAAGTGCGGAACTCGCCCACGAATGCCTCGCGCTGGGCGTCGGTGGCGGTGCGCCAATACTTGCCCAGCACCCAGCGGGAGATGCGCTCGAAGTCGAAATTCGGTACCACGATGCTCTGGACCAGGCCGTAGATCTTGCTGGGGTCGGCCTCCAGCTCCGCCTTGCGGTGGGCGACTTCGCCGAGCACACGCTCGGAGGTGTCGCGCACCAGCTCGCGAGGATCTGTGGCACCCACGGCCTGCTGCACGGCCGCCAGGAGGAACAGGCCCAAGGCCAGTACCCACGTCTTGCAGAGCCTTGTCATCAGAAGAGGTCCCCTTCTTTCGTGTCTTTGGAAGTGGCCGATTCCTCCGCCTTGCTGAAGATGAACTGGCCAATGATGTCCTCGAGCACCAGCGCCGACTGGGTTAGGGCGACGCTGTCGCCCTGCTTGAGGTACTGCTCGCTGCCGCCCGGGTCCAGCCCTACATACTGCTCGCCGAGCAGCCCCGCCGTGAAGATCTTGGCAAAGGTGTCGCTCGGAATCCTGTCGTACTGCTTGTCGATGGTCAGGGTCGCTATCGCCTCGTAGCTGCGGCTGTCGAAGCCGATGTCGGTGACCCGTCCGATGCGGACCCCGGCCATGGTCACAGGGGCCCGAACCTTCAGGCCTCCGATGTTGTCGAATCGGGCCGTGATCTGGTATCCCTCGGTGTTGGAGAGGCTGCTGAGATTGCTTACCTGCATGGCCAGGAAGAACAGGGCCACCAGGCCGGCGGCCATGAAGGCCCCGACGGTCAGCTCTACGGCGCGCATTCTCATCATCTGAGTCATTCCCCGAACATCAGAGCGGTCAGTACAAAGTCCAGTGCCAGTACGGCCAGCGCCGAGTGAACCACGGTCCGGGTGGTGGCCCGACTCACGCCTTCGGAGGTCGGGGTGGCGTCATAGCCCTGAAAGAGGGCTATCCAGGTGCACACCATGCCGAAGACCAGACTCTTGATAACGCCGTTGTAGATATCTTCGTGCAGGTCGATGGTGGCTTGCATCTGCGACCAATAGGCCCCGTCGTCCACGCCAAGCAGACCGACGCCGACGAAATAGCCGCCGAGCACCCCCACCGCACTGAACATGGCCGCAAGCAGCGGCATGGACAAAAAGCCGGCGAGAAGACGCGGGGTCAGAATCCGTTTGATGGGGTCGACCGCCATCATTTCCAGTCCCGAGAGCTGCTCGGTGGCCTTCATCAGTCCGATCTCCGCGGTCAGCGCCGAGCCCGCACGACCCGCGAACAGCAGGGCGGTGACTACCGGGCCCAGCTCGCGCACCAGAGCGGCGGCTACCGTCACACCCAGTGCCTGCTCCGAGCCGAACTTGGACAGCACATAATAGCCCTGCAAGCCCAGTACCATGCCCACGAACAGGCCGGATACCGTGATGATCAGCACGGAGAGTACGCCGACCGAGTAGAGCTGGCGGATCAACAAGCCCGGTCGAGGCACCAGAGAGCCCAGCCCTCGGAGCATCCAGAGCAGCAGCAAATGGGCGCGTCCCAGCCGCTCCATCACGCCGAGGCCCATTCTGCCGAACTGTGCCAGCCAATCGAGCATCTGGTCTGTGTCCCCGGCGCTCAGGCGCCGATGATATCCTGCTCCAGCGATTCGGCCGGATAGTGGAAGTGCACCGGACCGTCGGGCAAGCCCAGCAGGAACTGCCGTACCCACTCGGAGCCGGAGCTCTCCAGCTCCGAGGGGGTACCGTGCCCGACCACCTTGCCGTCTGAGATCAAATAGACCAGGTCCGCGATCTCGGCGGTCTCGGCCACATCGTGGGAGACGATGATGCTGGTCAAGTTGGCCGCATCGTTGAGCTCCCGGATCAGCTTGACCAGTACGCCCATGGAGATGGGGTCCTGACCAGTGAAGGGTTCGTCGTACATGATCATCATGGGGTCCAGGGCGATGGCCCGGGCCAGTGCGACGCGACGGGCCATGCCGCCCGAGAGCTCGCTCGGCATCAGGTCCTGGGCGCCGCGCAGCCCGACCGCCTCGAGCTTCATCAACACCAGCCGACGGATCATGGAAGCCGGCAGTCGGGTGTGCTCGCGCAACGGGTAGGCCACATTGTCGAACACGTTCAGATCGGTGAGCAGGGCCCCGCTCTGGAACAGCATCCCCATGCGGGTACGCAGCCGATACAGCTCGCGGGTCCCCAGGCGGTGGATGTCCCGGCCGTCGACCTCTACTCTACCCGCGTCCGGGCGCAGCTGGCCGCCGATGAGCTTCAATAGGGTGGTCTTGCCCGTGCCGCTGGGCCCCATGATGGCGGTGACCTTGCCGCGGGGCACCTCCAGGCCCACCCCGTCGAAGATGGGGCGGCTGCCGCGGTGGAAGCTGAGCCCACGGATACTTACCAGCGAATCTTGGTTTCCGGTAGTACTCGGTGCCATGATGGTGATTTCCCGCGGGCCTCGGTAAGCGACTCGGGCCGTCTCTCCGCTGCTCCGCCCCGGGGCGGGTGCGGCTTACCGTCAGTCAAGCCTGCGAATTCTCCCCTCAGCTCCGTGGAGCGTCAAGCTAGTCCCATGAGTTCGGCCAGTGTCTTGAGCCGATCCAGCGCTTCCGTGTCCGGCGGCCAGCCGGTGAGCAGCATTGCCTTGGGACCGCCCGCCCGGGCCGCTACAAGCGCCTCGATCAGCGATCGCAATCTGCGCATGTCCGCCAAGGCCGATACGCTGAGCAGGGCGACCTCCAGCTGTGCCGCCTCGCCCGGCGTGGGATCCGGGGCCCAGTGGGCCACGCCGGTGCCGGCTGCGGACAGCGCGAAGAGACAGTGATATCGGGAGCCCAGCCGGTCCCTCCAGCCCTGCGCGGCGTCGGGCACCAGCAGGCTGCCGAGTCCGGCTCCCAGGGTCTGGGCACAGACGGGCAGTCGCTCCATCGCCCTATTCTGGGCGACCGGCTCCTCGGGAAGCTCGAGGAAGAAGAGGAAAGGGTCGGGCGTATCCCCGGCCAGGCTATGCCAGTCCGGGGGGCGATCGCCCGTCCAGAAAGGCGCGGGCACCAGGACGCCCCGAAAATCGTTTGCGTAGTAAGCCAGGCGCCAGTCTTCCGGCAGATCGACCGGGTAGTAGGTACCCTTCCAGCCCGGGTGCTCCCAGCCCCGCGCGCCGACGATCAGGGGCCCACGCGGTGCGTTTTCCGAGTGCTGAGCCATATTGAAGTACGCTTGCTCCGATGATTGCCCGTGCCGATAGTACTTGGGTCAAGGGGTTGGCATAGCGGCAGTCCATCCCATTGTCAAAAAGGAGCCTACCCTCAGTGGGCGACATACTTTACTTTCTCTAGACCGAAGACGAGTGATTGGGCGAGGGGCAAGACCCTGTGCCGGAGCAATCACCATGCGTGGGTGACGTCCAAAGAGACTCCCTTCGACGTCAAACAGGGTCGGTTGGTCACCCACGAGCGCTGTGTCCGCTGTGGGGCCACCCGGGCCAAAGGTACGTGACTTTGCCCCGCGTGGGCGCAGCTTAATTCTTGGACATCACCCGACCCTTCTGAAAAAATGCGCGCTGCCTGATCTCGCTGCCGACCAACCATGTTGCTGGACATTCTCGCCATCATTGCCGGGCTTGCGCTTCTGGTATGGAGCGCCGACCGATTTATTACGGGGGCTGCGGCCGCCGCCCGCAATTTCGGGGTCTCGCCCATGCTGGTGGGCTTGACGGTGGTGGGTCTCGGGACCTCTGCCCCGGAGATTCTGGTCTCCGCCATGGCGTCCATCCAGGGCAATCCCGGTTTGGCCCTCGGCAATGCCCTGGGCTCCAACATCGCCAATATCGCGCTCATCCTGGGCGTTGCTGCGCTAGTGTCCCCTCTCCACGTCCAGTCCGAGACCTTGCGCCGCGAGTATCCCATGTTGCTGGCAGTCACCCTGGGTGCGGTGCTGCTGCTGGCCGATGGGGTTCTCGGTCGGTTGGACGGTCTGCTGCTGCTCGGCGGTCTGCTGCTGGTGCTCTGCGGCATGGTTCTGATCGGGCTGCGCGACCGCAGCAGCGATCCCATGAGATCCGAGTATGCCGCGGAGATTCCGGCGCATATGCCCCAGGCGGCTGCCATCACCTGGCTGGTGATCGGCCTGGTTGGCCTGCTGTTCGGCTCGCGTCTGCTGGTCTGGGGGGCGACCAACGTGGCGGTGGCCTTCGGGGTCAGTGACTTGGTGATAGGTCTGACCATCGTGGCGGTGGGCACGAGTCTGCCGGAACTGGCGGCCGCCATCGCAGCGGCTCTCAAGAACGAGCACGACATTGCCATTGGCAATGTCATCGGCTCGAACATCTTCAATCTGTTGACGGTGCTCCCGGTGCCGGCCCTGGTGGCTCCGGGAGCCTTCGATCAAGCGGTGTTGGTGCGAGACCTCCCCGTGATGGTGGCGCTGACCCTGGCGTTGTTCGTCATGGCCTACGGCTTTCGGGGGCCCGGGCGAATCAACCGTTTGGAAGGCCTGCTGCTATTCATCGCCTTCCTCACCTACCAGGGGTATCTGCTGCTGAACGCCACCGGCGCTCTTCCCGGCTAGTCCAGCTCCGACACCATGACGCGACTCCAGCAGCCACCGCTCTCCCCCGCCGAGGCCGCCAAGCTCCAGGCCCTGGGGTTGGCGGTGATCAAGAACGAGGCGGCAGCGGTGGCGGCGCTCGGCGAGCGGGTCAACGGCGAGTTTGCCCGCGCCTGCCACTATATGCTGCATTGCCAGGGTCGTATCGTAGTGACGGGCATGGGCAAGTCCGGACACATAGGCGGCAAGATCGCGGCCACCCTGGCCAGCACCGGTACACCCGCCTTCTTCGTCCATCCAGGGGAGGCAAGCCACGGCGATCTCGGGATGATCACAGAGAAGGACGTGGTGCTCGCCCTGTCCAACTCGGGGGAGACCCACGAGCTGCTGACCATCTTGCCGTTGATCAAGCGTCTCGGCGTGCCGCTGATCGCCATGACCGGCAAGCCGTCGTCGAATCTGGCGCGCGAGGCTGACGTGCATATCGACGTCAGCGTCGAGAAAGAGGCCTGCCCTCTGGGGCTGGCGCCCACCTCCAGCACCACCGCCGCGCTGGCCATGGGCGATGCCATGGCTGTTTCCTTGCTGGAGGCCCGCGGCTTTACCGAGGAGGACTTCGCGCGCTCGCACCCGGGGGGCAGTCTGGGGCGGAAGCTGCTCCTGCACATCGGTGATATCATGCACCGCGATTCCGCCGTGCCTGCGGTCCCTGCCGAGGCGACCCTGCGCGATGCCTTGATCGAGATGACTGCCAAGGGCCTGGGCATGACCGCCGTGGTGAACGATGCGGCGCGGGTCCTGGGGATCTTCACCGACGGTGATCTGCGTCGCACCCTCGACCTGGGGGTGGATGTCCACACCGCCCGGGTCAGCGAGGTGATGACCCGAAGCTGCAAGACCGCCGTCCCCACGGCACTGGCAGCCGAGGCCCTGGAGGTGATGGAGCGCAACAAGATCAATGGCTTGCTGGTGGTGGACCCCAACGGCGGTTGCCTGATCGGTGCGCTGAACATGCATGACCTGCTGCGTGCGGGCGTGGTCTGAGCACCCCTCTTCGAATTCCGGAAGCGTACGAATGCAGGATATCTTGGAGAAAGCCGCCCGGGTGCGCCTGGTCATCTTCGACGTCGATGGTGTGCTCACCGACGGCAGTCTCTTCTACGGCGACGACGGCCAGGAGTACAAGGCCTTCCACTCCAAGGATGGTCACGGCATGAAGATGCTGCAATCGACGGGGGTGCAGATCGGCATCATCACCGCCCGTACCTCGCGGGTGGTGCAGATCCGCATGGAGAGTCTGGGCATAGCGCAAGTCTTTCAGGGTCAGGTGGAGAAGCTGCCGGCCTACGAGCGGCTCAAGCAGACCACGGGGCTGGGCGACAACGAGATCGCATACGTGGGCGACGATGTAGTGGATCTGCCCATCATGACCCGGGTGGGTCTGGCGATCACCGTGCGGGACGCCCATCCCCTGGTGCTGCGCCATGCCCATTGGCAGACGCCTTCGCCAGGCGGTCGCGGCGCGGCCAGGGATGTGTGCGAGCTCTTGATGGAGGCCCAGGGCACCCTGGACGGACTCTTCCAGCAGTATCTCGAGTGACGTGCGTCGCCGCGACGTCTGGATCTTGATCCTGCTGGTGCTGTCGGCCGGGGCAAGCTGGTGGCTGGCCAACCGGCTGCACCATAGAGAGCTGGCCGCCATCACCGACGCGCATTCCCCCGACTATTGGGTCGAAGGTCTAACCTTCACCACTATGGGACCCGACGGCAGGCCGTCCAGGCGTCTGGGCGCGGAGCGCATGGTACATTATGCCGACGATGACAGTACCGAGCTGAGCCGTCCCCGGCTGAGTGTGTTCGAAGGCGAGGGCCCGCCTTGGAAGATCCGCTCCGAGACGGGCTGGGTGTCGAGCGACGGCGAGCTGATCTTGCTGCAGGGGGAGGTCCGGATGGAGAGGTCGGAGGCCGAGGGAGTGCGCCCCGTCGATATTCTCACGCGCGACCTGCGGATTCAGCCGAAGCAGGGCTTTGCCGAGACCGATCGAGCGGTGTCGGCGCGCAGCCTCGCCGATTGGGTCCGGGCCGAGGGCATGCAGGTCTGGTTCAACGGCCCTGTGCGTATCAAGCTGCTTTCCAACGTCAGGGGGCAATATGAAGTCAACTAATCGGAGCCGCTCGATCGGGGCCCTGCTGTGCCTGGGTCTGCTGGCACTCCTGGCTGGGCCGGTCCAGGCCCTGCAGGCCGACAAGGACCAGCCGATCATGGTCGAGGCCGATTCGGCGGAGATCAACGACGGCACCGGGGTCAGCACCTATCAAGGCCAGGTCGTGATTCGCCAGGGATCCATCAAGATTCAGGCCGACAAGGTCCAGGTCCACCAAAAGAAGGGCAAGTCCAGGAGGGTGGTTGCCGAGGGCGCGCCGGTCAAATTCGAGCAGCAGCCCGATGAAGGAAAGCGGGTCAAGGGAGAGGCCAAGCGTGCCGAGTACGAGATGGACGGGGAAATCCTCCATCTCATCGGCGAAGCGATGCTGCAGCAGGGAAGCGACAGCTTTCGCAGTGATCGCATCACCTACGACCGCGCCCGGGCGGTCGTCAAGGCCGGTGCCAGTGCCCAGGGCAACGAGCGGGTGCGCATGACCATCGAGCCCAATCGGTGAGCAGCCTCCAGGCTCGGGATCTGGTCAAGCGATTCCGGGGCCGCGCGGTGGTCGGGGGGGTCTCGGTGCAGGTCGACAGCGGCGAGATCGTCGGGCTGCTGGGGCCCAACGGGGCGGGCAAGACCACCTGTTTCTACATGATCGTCGGCCTGATCCCTGCCGATACGGGCCAGGTCATGCTCGACGGTCAGGATCTCACGGACATGCCCATGCATATCCGAGCCCGCCTGGGGCTGGCCTATCTCGCCCAGGAGCCATCGGTGTTTCGCAAGCTCTCGGTGCAGAACAACATCCGGGCCATCCTCGAGCTGCGCCGCGACCTGCGCGGTGCCGAGCGCGAGGACTTGATCGATCGACTGCTCGGTGATCTGGGTCTGGGGCACCTGCGCAACAATACCGCCATGAGCCTCTCCGGGGGCGAGCGTCGTCGCCTGGAGATTGCCCGGGCATTGGCGGTGGAGCCGCGCTTCGTGCTGCTGGATGAGCCCTTTGCGGGGGTGGACCCGAAGTCGGTGATGGAGATCCAGAAGATCGTTCGGGCGCTTGCCCAGCGGGGCATAGGCGTGCTGATCACCGATCACAACGTCCGAGAGACCCTGGGGATCTGCAACCGTGCCTACATCATCAACGAGGGACTAGTGCTGGCCGAAGGCGGGCCGGATCATATCCTGGACCATCCGGAGGTGCGCTCGGTCTACCTCGGCGAGCATTTCAAGATGTAGGCCGCAAGGCGGCGCCTTGGCTGTTCGCAAATCCCCCTAGGCAGACTCCCCCTCCAATGGGATAGAATGACCCATGGCGATTCCATACAAAATGCGTACCATCTAGATTCCTATCGACCCGTATGAAGCAATCGATACAGCTTCGGCTCGGGCAGCAGCTCACCATGACACCGCAGCTGCAGCAGGCCATCCGGCTGTTGCAGCTCTCTGCCCTGGATCTGCGCGAAGAGGTCCAGGAGGCCCTCGAGTCAAACCTGATGCTCGAATCCGTCGACGAAGGCGGTACCGAGCAGCTGAACGACCCTGCGGGCGAGAGACTGGCTAAGGACTCGTCCGGCGATCGAGAGGTGGACGTGGAGAGTACTTCCATGCCGGACGAGCTGCCGGTGGACACCCGTTGGGAGGATGTCTACGAGCCCGCGGGGCTACCCGGCGGTATGGGCTCCAGCTCGGGCGACGGAGAGGATACCGACATCCTGGCTCAGCGCAGCAAGGCGGAGACCCTGTCCGATTACCTGGGCTGGCAGCTCAATCTTTCGCGCTTCGGCGACACCGACCGGCTGATCGCCGAGGCGATCGTCGATGCGGTGGGCTCGGACGGCTATCTGACCCAGTCGCTGGAAGAGATACATGCCGGCCTGGGCGATCCAGAGCTGGGGCTCGACGAGGTCGAGGCGGTGCTGCATCGTATCCAATCCTTCGATCCCAGCGGAGTGGCTGCCCGCGATCCCCGGGAATGCCTGCTCATCCAGCTGCGCCAGCTGCCCGAGGACACCCCCCACAAGGCCCAGGCGTCACGTCTGCTGCGCGACCACTTCGATCTGCTGGTCGGCCACGATCTCCGTCAGCTCATCCGCAAGCTTGGGGTCGAAGAGGAGGAGCTGCAGGCCATCACCGCCTTGATCCGCTCGCTCTACCCGAGGCCCGGCACCCTGGTAGCGGACAGCGAGCCCGAGTATGTCATCCCCGATGTCATCGTCAGCCGACGCAACGAGCAGTGGGTGGTGGAGCTCAATCCGGAGGCCACCCCTCGGCTGCGCGTCAATCCCTACTACGCGGGGATGATCCGGCGGGCCGACCAGAGCGACGACAATGTCTACCTGCGCAACCATCTGCAGGAGGCGCGCTGGTTCATCAAGAGCTTGCAGAGTCGCAACGAGACGCTTCTGAAGGTGGCCACCAGCATTGTGGAGTTCCAGCGGGGATTCTTCGATTACGGCGCCGAGGCCATGCGTCCCCTGGTGCTGCGCGACATCGCCGACGCCCTGGACATGCACGAATCGACCATATCCCGGGTGACCTCTCAGAAATACATGCATACCCCAAGAGGGACCTTCGAGCTCAAATACTTCTTCTCCAGCCATGTGGCCATGACCGGGGGAGGCGAGTGCTCGGCGATTGCCATCCGCGCCTTGATCAAGAAGCTGATCGCCGCCGAGCAGCCGAAGCGGCCGTTCAGCGATAACCAGCTCGCCCAGATCCTGGTCGAGCAAGGCATAGACGTGGCCAGACGTACCGTGGCCAAGTATAGAGAATCGATGGGAATACCCCCTTCCAACCAACGCAAGCGCCTGATCTGACGAGAGCAAACTAGGAGCAAACCGATGCAAATCAGTCTTTCCGGACATCACGTGGACGTGACCGATTCCCTGCGTAGCTACGTCGACGGCAAGTTCGATCGACTGGAGCGCCACTTCGACCACGTCATCGATGTGCACGTGGTCCTCAGGGTCGAGAAGCTGCGCCAGAAGGCCGAGGCGACTCTGAAGCTCAATGGTGCCAGCGTGTTTGCCGACTCCACCCATGAGGACATGTACGCGGCCATAGATACCCTGGTGGACAAGCTCGACCGTCAGGTCAAGAAGCACAAAGAGAAGCTGACCGACCATCGGGGCGGTAATGGGATCAAAGGTGCTTGAAACGAGGTGTCGGCCGGATTGTCATGAAAACGCCAAACCTTCCCCTTGGGCTGCTCGTCAAGGAGCGCATCGGCTGTGAGGCCGATGCCACCAGCAAGAAGCGCGTGCTGGAATCGGTCGGCCGCCTCCTGGCCGGCGCCGGTGCCGGGCTGACCCAGGATTCGGTCTTCGATCGATTGCTTGAGCGCGAGCGCCTCGGCAGCACCGGCCTGGGCCACGGCGTGGCCCTGCCCCATGCGCGGATTCCGGGGGTGACTCAGGCCCTGGGTGCCTTTCTCAAGCTGGACGCGGGCGTCGACTTCGACGCCATCGACGGCCGCCCCGTGGACCTGGTGTTCGGTCTGCTCGTGCCTGAGCAGGCGACCCAGGAGCACCTGGACCTGCTGGCCTCGCTGGCGGCCCTGTTCAGCAATCCCGATCTCTGCAGGCGGCTTCGCACCGAGTGTACCCCGGCGCAGGTGCTCGATCTGCTCGGGTGTCCCCGACCTGAGCCCGCATGAGTGCGCCCCGAATGTTATTATTAGAGTCACCAAAAGAGTCGTACCTGCCTTGCGACGTCCCTCGAAGCGAGCCCGGACATGCCTCCGGCGACGATCGAAGACGATGACCCAATGGCATTGATCGTCCCTCCCCCTCCTACCACCAGCGATCTATTCGGGGCCTTGGAACAGCGCTTGTCGCTGGAATGGATCGCCGGTCAGAGTGGGGGGCAACGCAGCCTGCGGGGTGATTTCCCAGGTGCCGCAGGGCAGACCCTGGTCGGGCCGCTCAACTGCATCCATCCCAACCGGATACAGGTCATCGGCCATGCCGAGCAGATCTTTCTGTCCGGCCTGTTCGACCGCTCCTTTCAGGATTTCATGGACAAGCTGTTGTGCGGCGAGCCGGCGGCCGTCATCGTGTCAGATGGCATTCGCCCGGATACCGTGATCGGTGACTACGCCGAGCGTGCCAACACACCCCTGCTGACCTCCCCCCTTCCGGACCGGGAGCTGGTCAACGAGCTTCAGTACTATCTTATCCACGTCCTGGCCGAGCGAACCACCCTGCACGGGGTGTTCATGGAGGTGCTGGGCATGGGCGTGATGCTTACGGGCGACGCCTCTGTCGGCAAGAGCGAGCTGGCTCTGGAGCTGATCTCGCGTGGCCACCGGCTGGTGGCGGACGACGCGCCGGAATTCTCGCGCATCGCCCCGGATATCGTCGAGGGGCGTTGCCCGGAGCTGTTGAGGGAGTTTCTCGAGGTGCGCGGACTGGGCGTGCTCAATGCGCGGGCCATGTTCGGAGACATCGCCATCAAGGACAAGAAATACCTGCGCCTGATCATCCATCTCGCGCGCCTGGATCAGATTGACCCGAGCCAGGTGGATCGCCTCTCGGGCAGTCGCGGGTCCCGTGTGGTGCTCGGGCTGGAGATCCCAGAGGTGCAGGTGCCGGTTGCCCCGGGGAGAAACTTGGCCATCCTGGTCGAGACAGCGGTGCGCAACCACATACTGCGCCTGAAGGGCTACCAGGCCAGCGACGATTTCATCGAGCGCCAGCGTCGTTGGCTGGAGGCGGCAGGCGACGACTGAAGGGGATCTGCGGGGCGTCGGCTAGCGGCCCCCATTCTCTTCCCTTCCGGCTCGATTTCCTGCCTTTGCATGCTCACGTCCGAAAAGGGCGCATCCATGCCAGACACCACGCCGCACGCACCCTGGCGGCCGCCCAACTGCCGCTTCTAGGATGATTCCCTCACCCGAAAATCCATGTGATACAGGTATATAATCGTCTAACTCGAAGGCGATCGACTCGGGCCGACAAACACTTGTCATGAAACTGGTGATAGTCACCGGGCTCTCGGGCTCCGGCAAGAGCATTGCTCTCAACACTCTGGAGGACTTGGGCTATTTTTGCATCGACAATCTCCCCGTGCCCCTGCTGGAGGCCCTGGCCGAGCATCTCATGGCTGAGCGGGACCCGAATCTCTCCTGGATGGCGGTGGGCATAGATGCGCGCAGCCGGGCGGATGCGCTGGCGCGGGTACCTTCCCTGGTGGAGGACCTGCGCGGGCGTGGGATCGATTGCGACGTGCTGTTTCTGGAGGCCGACGACCCCACTCTGATCAAGCGCTTCAGCGAGACCCGGCGCAGACACCCGCTGACCGACAGGCGGGTGTCCCTGGCCGAAGCCATTGCTCGCGAGCGCGAGATCCTGAGCGTCATGCGCAGCTTGGCGGATCTGCCCGTCGACACTACCCATACCACTCTGCATCAGCTCCGGGATCTGGTTCGCACCCGGCTCAGCGGCCGGGACCGGGCGGTGGTCTCGGTGCTCCTGGTGTCCTTCGGCTTCAAGCATGGGGTCCCCGCCGATGCGGATTTCGTGTTCGACGTACGCTGTCTTCCCAACCCCCATTGGCGCCAGGAGCTGCGTCCCCTGACCGGGCGAGACACCGACGTGGCCCGCTTCCTGGAAAGTCATGACGACGTGCAGGCGATGCGCCGATCCTTGGTGGGTTTCTTGGACCGCTGGATCCCCTGTTTCGAGGCGGACGGGCGCAGCTATCTTACCGTGGCGGTGGGCTGTACCGGCGGTCAGCATCGTTCCGTCTACATGGTCGAGGCGCTGTCGAGCCATCTCACCCGCGCCGGGCGCTCGGTCATGACCCGCCATCGGGAACTCTCATGAGTGTCGGAGTCCTGCTGATCACCCATAATGGCATAGGGGCGTCCCTGGTGCAGACGGCCACGGCCATGCTCGAGGCTCGGCCCCTACGCATCGACAGCCTTGCCGTGTCGCCGGACGCCGATCCCGAGCGGTTGGTGGCCCAGGCAGAAGGCATGCTCCGGGAGCTGGACGGGGGAGACGGCGTGCTGGTGCTGACCGACATGTTCGGCTCCACCCCGAGCAATATCGCCACTCGCCTGAGGTCCGCCGGGAGCCTCGCGGTGGTCGCAGGGGTAAACCTCCCCATGCTGGTGCGGGTCCTCAACTATGCGTCGCTCGGTCTCCAGGATCTGGTGGAAAAGGCCGCCAGCGGTGGTGCCCGGGGTGTGCTGTGCTGTCAGTGCGCGCCGCCGTCGGACGAGGATTCTCTGTCGTGATCCAACATTCGGTCAAGATCGTCAACAAGCTGGGGCTCCATGCGCGGGCGGCCGCTAAGTTGGTGACCTGCGCCAATCGCTATGCCGCCGAGATCCATCTCGAGCGCAATGGTCAGCGGGTCAACGGCAAGAGCATCATGGGCGTAATGATGCTGGCCGCAGGCAGGGGCAGCGAGCTGACCGTGAGTGCAGAAGGGGCGGACGAGAAGTCCGCCCTGGACGCCATCGAGGCGCTGATCGCCCGGCGTTTCGGAGAGACGGAATGACCCTTTCCTGCCACGGCATCGCTGTGGCGCCGGGCATCGCCCTGGGCTGCGCTCACCTGGTCAGCGGGCGGGACCGGATGGACGTGGCGCCCCGGGTCATCCCTGCCGAGGGGGTGGAAGACGAGGTGGCCCGTCTGTTCGCAGCGGTCGAGGTAGCGCGTGAGGACCTGTTCACCATCCGCTCCCACATCCCCGCCGACGCCCCCAGCGATATCGCCGCCTTCATCGATACCCACCTGTTGATGCTCGACGACTCCATGCTCACAGCGGCCACCGCGGAGCTGATACGCGCGCGTCGCTACAGCGCTCAATGGGCCGTGCGCCAGCATCGAGACCGGCTGGTGCGGGTGTTCGACGAGATGGACGACCCCTATCTGCGTACCCGTCACGACGACGTGGACCATGTGATCGGCCAGATCCTGAAGCATCTCGGCGGCGAGCGCAGTACCCCGCCGGGGGGAGATCTCGAGGGCCGCATCGTGGTGGCCCGGGACCTGAGCCCGGCCGACACCATTCACCTGCGCCACAACGGTATCGCCGGGCTGGTCACCGAGTACGGCGGCCCTATGTCCCACACCGCCATACTGGCACGCAGCCTGGGGCTGCCCGCGGTGGTGGGGGTGCGCCACGCCACCCGCTGCCTGTCCCACGACGAGCCCCTGATCATCGACGGCGATCAGGGCGTGGTGCTGGCCGGGGCGGATCTGCGCATCACCGAGCAGTACCAGCGGCGTCTGCAGCTACAACGTCTGCACGTGCACGATCTGGCTTCGCTGGCGGGCGAGCCGGCTGTGAGTCTGGATGGTGAGCCGGTGGAGCTGATGGCCAACATCGAGCTGCCGGAGGATATAGCGGCGGCCCGCCAAGCGGGGGCGGCGGCGGTCGGTCTGTACCGCACCGAGTTTCTGTACATGAACCGGGCCACCGTTCCGGACGAGGAAGAGCACTTCCAGACCTACCGACAGATCGTCCAGGGGCTGGGGGGGCTGCCGATCCACATCCGAACCCTGGACCTGGGGGCGGACAAGGGGGTTGACAGCTGCGCACCTACTCCGCTCTCGAGCTGCAATCCGGCCCTGGGCCTGCGGGCGATCCGGCTGTGTCTGAAAGAGCCGGGGCTGTTTCGTCCCCAGATCCGTGCCATCTTGCGGGTCTCGGTCATGGGCCAGGTGCGCATCATGCTGCCCATGCTTTCGTCCCTGGCGGAGCTGCGCGAGATCCTGGCGCTGATCGACAAGGCCAAGGCGGAGCTTCGGGCCGAGGGGCTGCCGTACGATCCGGACATCCCCATCGGCGGAATGATCGAGGTGCCGGCCGCCGCCCTGGCTGCGGACAGCCTTGCCCGACACCTGGACTTTCTCTCCATCGGCACCAACGATCTCATCCAATACACCCTGGCCATAGATCGCCAGGATGAAGAGGTCAGCTATCTCTACGACCCGTTGCACCCGGCCGTGCTCAAGCTGATCCGCCACACCATAGAGGCGGGTGCCCGGCATCCCGGTGTCCATGTGCGGGGAGATGGCGGGTGATCCTCGCTACATCCCCCTGCTGCTCGGAATGGGGCTGCGCCAGCTGAGCATGCAGCCACGCGCCCTGCTGGAGGCCAAACTGACGGTGCGGGCCAGTCGGCTGAATCGCTTGCGCAGCAGTGTCGAGCGGCTGTTCTCCGAGATCGACGGGGACGACCCCGGCGGGGCCATCAGAGCCCTGGGGATAGTGCCTTGAAGGAGTCCGGGAGGCGCGATTCAGGCGGCTCGCATTCAATCGCCGGATTGCTCCGCCGGCTGTGTCGGGCGACGATATTCCGTGCCGTGGCAGGCCGGGCAGGGAGGGATGTGTCCGGGCTTGTGGAAGTGCAGCTCCTTGGCACACTGGGTGCACACCAGGGTGCCGGGGCCGGTCACCTCGCCGGTGTGGTAAAGCTCTGAGCGACGGGCTTGCTCGGCCAGCTCGCGCAGCTGCAAGCTGGTCTGGTCGGCGACCCGCGCGAACACGTCCAGGAGTCGGGACTCGACTAGGCGCAGGTCGAACTTCAGCCAATCGCGGATCTCCTCGCCGGTATCGGCCAGGAAATGGGCCGCGTCCTCCATGTCGCGTTGGACATAGCCGGCGATGCGGTCGGCCTCCTCCCGGGTGAGCTCGCCCAGCTCGACCGCGCGCTCCCGGGCGTGGTCGATGCTCCCGCGCAGGCTCGGAAGTCCCTTCTGTTCAATTCGCTCCAGGGTCTCGTTGATCCGCCCCAGCATGGTGTCGTAAGCGGCCACCAGCCTGTCCACCAAGTCCTGCTCCGGGCCTTTCTCGTTCTGCTCACTCATGGAGATACCCTCTCTGCCGATTCGCCGGGCTCGACGCCGAATGTCGGGGGTGGCCCGCACCGCTCACCAGGCTCTCGCCGCGGATGCGGTGGGCAGGTGTGGGCTGGAGGTCCCCATTTCGACGTCTTCCGGTAACAGTGTGAACCAAGCGGCCGCGGGCGCCAACTCGGTGACGGCTGAGGGTTGTTTCGTGCTTCCCTGCTAAGATTGTCGCGCCATTGCCCGTCCCGGAGAATCCCGAAATGCGTTTTGCCCGCCGCCTGACCGTCCTGGGCCTTCTATTGGGTAGCCTTCTGGTCGCCTTTTCGCTGAGCGGCTGTCTGTCCGAGCAGCGCCGAGACATCAGCTTGGAGAAGACCCTGCGCGCGTATGCTTCCGCGGTCCGCTGGGGCCACTTGGAGGACGCCTATTATTTCGCGCGGCTGGCACCGGGAGAGAACCCGGATCTCCCGGAAGGGCTCGACGACCTGAGAGTGACTGGTTATGAGGTGCTTCGACCGGTCTCCCGCCCGGAGGAGAACAAGGCTACCCAGGTGGTGGAGATCCAGTACGTGCGGCGTGACGAGCAGGTGATCCGGCGGGTCTTCGACCAGCAGAGCTGGGAATACGATCCGGAAGAAAAACGCTGGTACCTTGCCTCGCCAGTGGTGCGGCTGCGCTGAGCAGGAGCAACGCCTGTGCGCGCAAGGCCGTCAGGCCGACGGCGGAGGGCCGCCGGCCGGCTTCGACCCGGGTTAGAGGGCGTGGGGCTGACCCCACATCCGGGCCGAAAACGGGTCGACTCATGATTCGCGCGAGCCGCGATGCTCTGCCCCAGTGGCCCGTCGCGCCGCCACACGATGCCTCTCGGCCAGCCGCACATAGCTCATCGACGAGTATTCGAAATAGGACCGCTCCGATTCGGTGATCGGACGCAGGCGGCGGGCGGGGGAACCGACATACAGATACCCGCTCTCCAGCAGCTTGCCGCCCGGAACCAGACTGCCCGCGCCTACCACCACGTAGGGCTCGACCACCGCCCCGTCCATCACGGTCGCGCTCATGCCGATCAGGCAATGGTGGTCGATCTCGCAGCCGTGCAGCACCACCTTGTGGCCGACGGTCACATGGTCGCCGATGCGGGTGGCATAGCCGCCGGGGGCGAAACGGCTGTCGTGGGTGACGTGGACGATGGTCCCGTCCTGGATGTTGCTGTACGCGCCGATCCGGATGTCGTTGATATCCCCGCGCACCACCACTCCGGGCCAGAGCGACGCCCCGGAGCCGATGGCCACGTCGCCTATGACCACCGCAGTGGGGTCGATCCAGGCGTCGGGCGCGATGAGAGGGGTCTTGCCCTCGAAGGCTCGTATATCGGTCATGGCGTGGCAGGATTACCCACAAAGCGGCGATGATATACTCCGAAGGGTCCCTCGTCGAACGGAGCCAGCTCAATGGGTATAAGCACTTTCGTCGTACTCGGCGTGTTGCTCGCGATCGGCGTCTATGCCGTGGTCCTCTACAACAACCTGGTCAGCCTCAAGCACGGCGTGAGCAAGGCCTGGGCGAACATCGACGTGCTGCTCAAGCAGCGCCACGACGAGCTGCCCAAGCTGGTGGAGACCTGCAAGCAGTACATGGGCTACGAGCAGGAGACCCTGGAGCGCGTCATGCGTGCCCGCGCGGCCGTGCAATCGGCACGGGAGAGCGGCGACGTGGGCGCACTGGGCCAGGCCGAGTCCCAGCTGCGTCTCGGATTGGGCAACCTGTTCGCGGTGGCAGAGGCCTACCCGGATCTCAAAGCCAACGAGACCTTCCTGCATCTTCAATCGCGCATCACCGGGCTGGAGAATAGCATCGCCGACCGTCGGGAGTTCTACAACGAAGCGGTGAACAATAACAACGTGCGCATCGAGCAGTTCCCGGACGTGATCATCGCCAACTTCTTCAGCTTCAAGGCCGCCGAGCTGCTGGAGTTCAGCGAGCAGGAGAAGGCCGACGTGGACATGAAGGCCTTGTTCGGTTGACCTGGGAGAGCACCAGGGGTGACCCGAGGCGATCCCCAGACTTGGTTCTGGCTGGCAGCCTGCGCCGCGGGCTCCATCGCCACCTTCTACTACGCCTTTCGAAACCTGGTGCGAGCCCGTCTGATCGAGGATACCCCTACCGCGCGAATCCGCTCGGCCCCCCAGGGGCAGGTGGAGCTGGAAGGCCATGCCGAGCTGCTGCCGGGCGAGCGGATCCGTGCACCCCTCACCGGCGCCGAGTGCTGCTGGTGGCGCTACAAGATCGAGCGCAGGGGTGAGAAGAACAGCTGGAGTCAGGTCGAGCACGGCGCCAGCGACGACATTTTCGTGCTGCGCGACGAGACGGGCAGCTGCCTGGTCGATCCGGAGAAGGCGGAAGTGACTCCTACCGACCGCACTATCTGGTACGGCCATAGCCGCCATCCCGGGAATCGCCGCCCTGATCGCTCGCCGGTCAGAAGTGGCTTCTCCTGGAGCTGGGGCTCCCGCTACGGCGGGCTGTTCAGCTCCAGCATCGGCGGCGGGCGCTACCGCTACACCGAGGAGCGCATCTACTCCGGAAACCCCCTGTACCTGATCGGCCACTTCCGCTCCGAGGACGACATCCACCACGCCACCGAGCGCAAGCAGATGACCCGCGAGAAGCTGCGCGCATGGAAGAGTGACCAGGCGGTCCTGCTGCGCCGCTTCGATGCCGACGGCGACGGACAGATCGACATGCAGGAGTGGGAGCGAGCCCAGCGCGCGGCCGCCACCGAGGTCGCCCGAGAGCATTCGGAGCAGGCCGCCGCCCGCATTCCCCATCGTATCGGCCGCTCCCCGACCCGCGGCCTGCCCTTTCTCATCTCCACCCTGCCCCAGTACGATCTGGTGCGCCGCTACCGCCTGTCTGCCGGGCTCTCGCTGGCAGGCTTCTTCGTGCTGGGCGGGATCGCCGTCTGGCTCTTGGGTACCCGGATTCTCTGACGATCGACTAGCAAGGTCAGGCCTTTACACCGAGAGGCATCTCCCGCCGATCGAGCCCGCCCGAAGCCATCCCACTCGGGAGGATGGGCTCGAGCCGATACAGGGCGGGAACTTCCACGGCCAGCCTGAGGCCGCCTTGGAGTTTGACCAACGTCTCTCCTGCAAGCCGCCGTCTCCCGAGACAAACGGGTCAGACGCTCCATACTTCGAGCATGTCTGCGGCGCTCCCGATTCGTCTCGGACACCCCCAGAAACGGTGCTCGTTCCCCTCGCGAGGCCCCCAATACCCCGAGTCGATACTTGACCGCCAATCAGGTCCTCGCTACCGTCAATATCGAAGCCGTAATCTCTTACTCAGAGTGCGATTGGATTTCCAATCTTCATGCCTTTTGGCCAAGTTCTGGCGGGCGCATCATCAAGGACTCGATCATTATGGTTCGCCACATCCCTTGCGGGGCCTTCGTCAACGAGAGCGAGCGCAAGGCAGTCGAACGCTTGAAGGCCAAGCGCATCGCCGGGCGGCTGCGCGCTCGGCTCGACCCAGGCTTCGTTTCCGGCAAGTTTCTGCTAACCCGAGACAACGTCCGCTTCGACGGCAAGTCGCGGCCGCGGCCCCGGGGTATTGATGTCTTCGGCCTCGCCGACTGGAAGGCGATGCTCAATGTGGACAGCGCCCAACTCCTGACCACGGATGAGATCGATCTGGCCGCGCAATTACTTGAGCCGCGCGTGAATCTGGCACTGCGCGGCGCACTGCGTACCTTCGCTGGCCTTATCAACCTGGAGCGCCTATCGGACCCGTCCGACGCCTTCCATCGCATCTATCGGGGCCAGCACCCCACCCGACGGGACCGGGTCATCCTGCACCTGTACGATCTCTCCGCCACCGATCAGGCCAAGCCCTTGGATCTGGCTCGCCGCGAATTCGACACCATCCAGCATTGGCAAAAGGCGCCCTGCATGCCGAGCCTGCTGGACTCCTTCCAGGAGGCCGACGGCTACCCCGGCGAGCTGTATTTCTTCTCCCTGGTCGATCCCGCGGCGCCGTCGTTGTTGGAGCGTCGGGCCGACGCCGACTGGACCCCGCAAGCACGGCTCGACTACGCCCGTGCCGCCGTCGACGCCCTCGCCGAATTGCATCAGCCGACCGATGGGCCGGAGCAGCAGCCGACGCTGCACCGGCAGATCACGCCGTGCAGCCTGCGCGTCCGTCACAACAACCGCCCGCTGTTCACCGAGCTGAACCTGGCCCGGCTCGGCGACGCGACCACGGTCGCCGCCGCGGCCAAGGACTTTGGCGAGCTGGCCGACTACTACGCCCCGGAGGTCCGGCAAGGTGGACTCGCCATCGCCGACACCCGCTCCGACATCTTCGGTCTGTGCACCTCGCTGCGCCTGATGTTCGACGGCGACGACCCCCTCTCCCAGTCCGCCGATACCGCGCTGAAAGCGGGCTGCAGCGAGGTCCCCGAGGCCCGAGCGTCGCTGCAAGACATCGCCGCCCGGCTTGCCGAGATCGGCGACGGCGCGACCGCCCACAGCGTTGTGGAAACACCGCTGCCGGGCGCCGAGTTATGGGACGAGGACACCATCGTCCCGTTCCAACAATCTCGCTACAAGGTCATCAGTCGGCTCGGCGGCGGTGGAGTCGGCCAGACCTTCAAGGTGGTCGAGCTGGACACCGATTCCGACGAGTGCTTCGGCACCTATGTGGCCAAGCTGGTCCGCGACGAGGCGGTCGGCAAGACCGCGATCCGTGCCTACAAGCTCGCCCGCGCCTACACGACCCACCCCAGTCTGTCCGCCATCCACGAGATCGCCGCCGAATGGGAGCCGGAACGGTTCGCCGCGTTGCTGCGCTGGGTCGAGGGCACCCCGCTGGACGACCTCAAGGGCGTCCTAGCGCTGTATGCCGAGGATCTGGGCGAGGCGTCCGACGAAAACCTGGCACGACGCTGGCTCCGCGAGCTGTGCGCCGGGCTCACCCAACTGCATCGCGTCGGCCTCGTGCATGGCGATGTCAGCCCACGCAACATCATCGTCCAAGGCGGCAGCGTCGTTCTGACTGACTACGACACGGTCCTGCGCGCGGGCGAGACCCCGGAGCGTAGCACGCTGCCCTACGCGAGTCCGACCGTACAGGCGCGCACCCGCATCGAGCCCGGTGACGACGTCTACGCCCTCACCGCGAGCCTGTTGGAGGCATTGGCCGACCGCGAGCCATTCCTGCATGGTGCGGAGCGGCGCAAGGACCTGGGCCTGTGCTGGAATGGCGTTAAAGGCATCGACGGCCTGCGACCGTTCCTCGACCGCGCAACGGCACCCGAACCCGAACAGCGCTTCCGCGACGCGCGCGAGGCCGGGGACTTCCTCCGCGATCTGGAGTCAGACCAAGACGCATCGAACCGCAGCCCACGCGAGTCCGCGGCCCCGCTGACCGAGAACGAGGTCCCCTGGCTCAAACAACTGCTCAGCGCGTACCCCGGCTCACGCTACGGCAACGCCGAGACCCGCGGTCTGGATTCGACGTTCGCGCGCGCGACCTATGTAGCCGCCGACGCGCCCGAAGTGATGGAAGACCCGGCGTCTGGATTCGACGTTCGCGCGCGCGACCTATGTAGAGACCGGGCTCGACGACATCCTGCTCGACGACATCAAAAACGCCCGTGTCAACCTAGTGATCCTGTTCGGCAACGCCGGCGACGGCAAGACCGCCTTCCTGCAACACCTGGGTCGGCGCCTCGGTGTCGCGGAGATCCAGTCGTCGCGCCGGGTCTGGGAGACCCGGCTCGCCGATGGCCGCCGACTCATGGTCAACCTCGACGGCGCCGCCGCCTGGCAGGGCCGCGACGCCAACGAACTGCTCGACGAGCTATTCGCACCGTTCCAACAGCCAGACTTCCCGGACGATCGCGTCCACCTAGTCGCCGTCAACAACGGCAAGCTGCTGGAATGGATCGAGACCCGGGCCGAGTCGACCTGGCTGACCACCGCGTTGCGCGACCTGCTGCAGTTCGACCAGCAGCCGGCTGAGACCCGGCTCCGCCTCATCGACCTCAACCGCCGCTCCCTCGTGGGCGGCATCGTCGCCGGAGAGGAGCGGCCGAGCGCCGACTTCATCGACGAGCCTCCGGTCTCACTCGGCCGACGCGTCTTCGATGCGACCTCACCGCGGCGGCAGGGCGAACTGGCGGCCGAGATGGCCCGTTTCGACCCGGCCCTGGAATCCGATCCGCTCATCGACCGCAAGCTGCTGCGCACCGGCCCCAGGACCGGCAACTCGGATCAGCTCGCCAACGCCAGGCGCGAGGCCTGGCTGCGCGGGGACGCCGGGGTCGGACTGATGCACGGGCGTCACCTTTCCCGTTTCCGGGCCGTTCCGACCATGCCGACGCAGGTTTTGCACGGCCTGACCCGGGACCTCTGCCTCGGCATCGCGCGGCTTGAAGACCTACCGCGGATCGCCTTCGCACCCGAACAGCTCGCGCACGGTGTACCGTTGCGCATCAGTGGGCGCACGCCCACCGAGAGCTCCTTCTGGGTCATCAAGCCCTGGGAGCGGTTTCGACTCGCGCCGGCCCTGCCACCCGCCGCCGATGGCCTGGAACGCCTGCATACCCATCTGCACCTGACTTACCACTATGCCGACGGCGGCAACGAGACCCTGATCCTGGGTCTGGAACTGTTTCACCTGCTGCTGGAGCTGAAGGACGGTATGCAGCTCTCCGGCGTCGGCGAGGAGGGGATCTTCGCGAACCTGGAGATCTTCACCCAGCGTCTGGCCGGTGAGGATGCCCGCGAGCTGCGTGGTTGGCATCCGACCGACGATCAACGTCTGTTTCGCATCCATGTCGAGGAACGCGACGGACGCCAGGTCCTGTTACGGGAATCCTGCTGATCAACGGTCTATACGACATGCGGCCCGACTGCACCGATGCCTCGGTGCTGAGAGTATCTGGACCATTGCGCACTATGCTACGGAGATCGGCGCGGATGATCGTCGTCGTGTCGAGCGTAAGCCCACGGTAAAGATCCCTACAGAGAGACAGAAATGCAAGCAATCGAGTTCGAAGCCAATATTCAAGGCCAATCCATCCCGTTGCCTGCCACGGTGGGTCTGCCCGCCGGCCAAGCAGTGCGGGTCGTCCTGCTGTTTGACCGTGAACCGAGCGGAGCGACCGAGGACCTGGGAGATGGTCCAATTGCGCAACTGATGCGCAACCCGCGCGTCGTACCTGGCTTCAAGCCTCTTTCGCGGGACGAGGCCCATGAGCGCTGAGGTCTTCATCGACTCAAATATTTGGCTCTACGCCTTTCTCAAGAACCCTGAGGAAGAGTTCAAACACGAACGCGCGCGCAGCACCATCGCATCGTCAGCGCGCCGCGTCGTCAGCGTCCAAGTCATCGCCGAGGTCTGCAACAACCTGCTGCGAAAGGGTGGTATGACCGAGGTCGAGGTGCTTCCGATCATTGCGGACTTTTACGGTCGCTCTGAAGTCCAGGAGACGAATTTGGCTTGCCATCGGGTCGCCAGCCAACTGCGGTTGATGCATCACTTCGATTTCTGGGACAGCCTCATTGTTGCATCTGCCATTGAAGCAGGCTGCCATACACTGCTGACCGAGGATATGCAACATGGTCAACTGGTGGCAGGTCAGATCACAATTCTTAATCCGTTCCTGGAAGCATCCGAGTAGTCAACAGCAGAGGATGACCACATGTCGGTACGCAAGATTGTCGAGAGCGTGCTGACTCCGGCCCGCACCAAACGCCTATGGACCAGTATCTACGAGCCGGCGCTGCCGTTCACGCCCCAGGATTTCGACATTGCCGCGC
>Ga0210110_1000086_pt1 | contig 31780 bp, 32 predicted proteins | sample China_Galinas_PW_2_FD_184865 | JGI IMG/M metagenome (GOLD analysis project Ga0210110, IMG submission 184865) | Wetland microbial communities from San Francisco Bay, California, USA, that impact long-term carbon sequestration - China_Galinas_PWB_D1... | ecosystem: Environmental > Aquatic > Marine... | reverse complement strand
AAGCCGGAGAACGTCAACGAGGCGGGCGTGCGCGACGCGGTGCGCGCGATTGACGTCGACGCGTGGGTGGTGATCGCGTTCGGGCAGAAGCTGGGGCGTGAGTTGCTGGCCGGACGGTTCGCGGTGAACCTGCACGCGTCGCTTCTGCCGCGCTGGCGCGGGGCGGCACCGATCAACCACGCGATCCTCGCCGGCGACACGGAGACGGGCAACTCGGTGATCACGTTGGCCGAGCGGATGGACGCGGGGCTCGTGCTGGGGCAGAGGCGGAGGGTGATCGAGGCGAGTCACACGGCGGGAGAACTGCACGACCTGCTGGCCGGCGACGGGCCCGAACTCGTGCTCGACGTGCTCGCGCGGCAGGCGTCGGGGACGCTCGAGCCGGTCGAGCAGGACGAGTCGCTGGTGACGCTCGCCCCGAAGCTGAGCAAGGCGGACGGACGGCTGAGCTGGGGCGTCCCGGCGGCGGAGGTGCGTCGGCGTGTGCACGGGCTGACGCCGTGGCCGGGGGCGTTCGCCGAACTGGATGGCGAGCCGATCCGCATCGGGCGGGTGCAAGAGGCCGGCGCGTTCGCAGAAGAAGGCGTGGCGGGCGAGCTGTGCGACGCCGGGACGGGGCTGGTGCGCTGCGGAAACGGAACAGGGGTGCGGCTGCTCGAGGTCCAGCGTCCGGGCAAGCGGCTGATGAGCTGGGCTGAGTTTCAGAACGGGAGGAAGCTGCCCGCGGGTGAGCGGTTCGGCGACGGGCGATGACGGGGCTGACGCTGTGGGACCTGGTGCGTGTGAAGCGGCGCCCGAAACGGGCGAAGCCCGCGCCACTTCCGCCGAAGCCTCGCGCGGCGCCGCGGCGGTCTCCCATGCGCGACCGGTACGAGGCGATCACGCGCGAGATGCTCAGCGAGCACGGCGTGCGGGTGCGGAAGTGGCGTTCGAGCATGTCGGGCGTGGCGTGGGAGGTGCACTTCCGTGACGGGGGCGTGTCGCGGCTGATCGAGGCACCTCGCCCGCGCGGGCCGATGTCGGCCGCTGTGTTTCTGCACGAGATCGGGCATCACGCGATCGGGTTCCGGCGCTACTCCCCGCGGTGCCTCGAGGAGTACCACGCGTGGCGGTTCGCGCTCGAGACGATGGAGGCGAGGGGGCTGAACGTAACCGGTGCGGTGCGGCGTCGGATGCACGAATCGCTGCACTACGCGGTGTGCAAGGCGCACCGGCGCGGGCTGAAGCGCCTGCCGGTCGAGCTTGAGCCTTACATGCTCCCGTTGAACGGGGCTCAGGCGGCGTCGCGTTCGGCCGACGGGTCGTCGAAGGGGTTGGGCACCGGGCCGTCGGAGTAGGCGCTCGAGACGGCGTGCAGCGGACCGGCCTGCGGCAGGCGACGCTGGCAGGCGGGGCAGAGCGGCGTGGTCATGTGCTCGAGGTTGAACCCGCAGTGCGGGCACTCGTTGGCGCTGCGCTCCTGGAACGTCTTGACCGCCCAGCGGCACAGGCTCTCGCACATCACCGCCTGCCAGAGCACGATCGACGCCAGGATCGCCTCGTAGGTGTACTGAGGTGAAAGGGGTGCCAGCGCCGCGACGCCGGTCACCGCGACCGACTGGATGATCGTCGTCACGCGCGAGGTCGAGAGGTGGAGCAGCGCCCCCATCATGATCCCGGCAACGCCGATCGTGGCGGGGAGCGCCGCCTCGAGCGCAACGTGTGCGGGGATGAGCCCTGCCGAACTCCACCCGCGGACCACCTCGCTGATGACGTCGTAGAGGGGGTGGATCCAGAAGACGGCCGAGGCGCCCGTGCCTGCGATGATTGCCGTCGCGAGGTTCTTGGACTTGCGGGCGATGGAGCGTGACGCGACGACGTAGCCGGCGAAGATCAGCCCAAGAAGCAGGACCAGCATCTTGTTGAAGCCGTCGGTGTAGGCGATGTAGACGACGCCCGCGCTCAGGCCGGTCGCTGCGAACCAGGTGATTCTCGCCCTCGATCGGGCCTTCTTCAATGCGCGAGTCATGGGTGCACCCTCACCGGGCGGGCACGCCGCCCTGACGTTCATCGTGCGGCGGGCGGTGTTTCGTGCGGCGGGGGCGCGTGAGGATGGGGGAGTCGGGCCGGTTGTCCGGGTTCGTCCGCTCGCGCGGTCCGAGAACTAGACGCTGAGCGCAATGGCCGAGGCGGCGGCGTGGTCGCCGGTGTGCGTCAGGGTGACCAGGACCCGTGCGACGCCCAGTTCGCGGGCGATCTCGGCGGCCTTTCCGTGCAGCTCGATGCGTGGCGCGCCGGCGGGCCCGCTGACGACCTCGACGTCGGTCCAGGCGATCCCGCGGCTCCACCCCGTGCCCAGCGCCTTGAGCACCGCCTCCTTGGCGGCAAAGCGGGCGGCCAGGTGCTCGAGCCGGCGCTTCGATGCGTTTGCATACTCCTGCTCGGAAGGGGTGAAGAGGCGGTCGAGGGCCCGGTCGGCGTGCCGTTCGAGCAGGTCGGCGACACGCTCGACGGGGACGAGGTCGATGCCGTGTCCGAGGACGTCGCTCATGGCGAGGAGGACCCCCTCGCTCGCGCTCGGGGCCGGTTGGGGGTGTGCGGGGGCATCAGCCCTTGTCGCTCTTCGAGGACGGCTCGGGACTTTGCTTCTTTTCCTTGGCGGCGGGCTTCGACTCGCCGGCGTCCTTCTTGGGCTCGGCGGACTTCTTGTCGGCTTCGGCGGCCTTGCGGTACCCGTCGGAACGGTAGTCGGTCTGGTAGAACCCGGAGCCCTTGAAGATGACCGCGGCGCCGGTGCCGATGAGGCGCTCGAGGGCGAGCTTGCCGCACTCGGGGCACTTGCGCTTGGGCGAGTCGCTCATCGACTGAAACAGCTCGAACTCGTGCCCGCATTTGGTGCAGCGGTAGTCGTAGGTCGGCATCAGTCGTCCCCGTTTTCCTCATCCTTGGTGGGGGCGGGCTCGTCATCGGGCTCGGGCGGCGAGACCGCGACCTTGGCCGGACGCACCACGCGCTGCCCCAGCCGGTACCCAACCTGCACCATCACCGCGACGCGTCCCGGATCGACGCCGTCGGCGGGCTGCTGCATCACCGCCTCGTGCTGCCCGGGCTCGAACTCGTCGTTGGGCTCGGGGGCGACGACCGCGACGCCGCGCCGTTCGAGGGCGCGGAACAGCTCGTCGCGGATGACCTTGACGCCCTGGGCGAGCTGCTCGGCGGTGACGGACGAGAAGTCCTGGTTGAGCGCGAGGTCGAAGTGGTCGAGCACGGTGAGCAGATCCTCGACGACGCAGCGGACGCCGGACTCGCGCGCCTCGATCTCGTTGGTGCGCGAGCGGCGCTGGAAGTTCTGGTAGTCGGCCAGGGCGCGCTGGTAGCGATCGCGGAGCTCGTCGAGCTCGGCACGGAGCTTCTCGGCCTCCTCCGAGCCGGGCTGGTCGGTGCCCTGTTCGGCTGCCTCGGCCGCCTCCTTCGCGTCCAGTTCGGCCTCGATCGCGTCGAGGTCGTACTCGACGACCTGCGGTTCGGACTCAGGTTCGGTCTTGCGCTTGCGTCTGCTCATCGCGTTCACCCTGTCAGCCGCCGATCAGGTCCTTGATCTTCCGCCAGAATCCCTGGCTCTCGGGCATGACCTCGTGGTCTTCGGTCTCGGCGAACTCCCGCAGCAGCCTCTCCTGTTGATCGGTCAGTTTTCGGGGTATCTCGATCCTGGCCAGCACGACCAGCCGGCCCCGGCGCCCGGTCCGCAGGTTGGGCAGCCCCTCGGCGTCGAGGACGAACGAACGCCCATGCTGGGTCGCCTTGGGGATCTTCAGAGTCCGCGATCCGTCGAGCGTGGGGACGTCCACCTCGGCGCCGAGAGCGGCCTGGGTAAAGCTGATGGGCATCTCGAGGATGAGGTCGTCGCCCTCGCGGTGGTAGAGGTCGTGCTCATCGACGCGGATGATCACGTGGAGGTCGCCGCGTGCGCCCTCGCCGCGCGGCGAGGCGTCGGGCGGCGGCGGCTCGCCCTCGCCCTGGACACGGACGGCCTGCCCGGTCTGCACGCCGGGTGGGATCTTGACGTTGAGCGTGCGCTTCCTCGGGACGCGCCCCTTGCCGCGGCAGGTCTCGCAGTGCTCCTTGACGATGTTGCCGCGTCCGCGGCAGGTCGGGCACGGCGTAACCATGCGGAACATGCCGCCAAGCCCGGACTGCTGGACCTTGCCCTGCCCGTGGCAAGTCGGGCAGGGAGCGGGAACGGTGCCGGGCTTGGCGCCCGAGCCGGTGCAGGTCTGGCAGACGTCGAGGCGTGTGAACTCGACCTCGCGTTCGCACCCGTTGAGCACGTCCTCGTAGGAGATGGAGACCTCGGTCTCGAGGTCGTAGCCGCGCGCAACGCCGCCGCGCGCACGCCCGCGTCCGAAGCCGAAACCCCCACCGCCGCCGAAGACCTCCTCGAACATCGAGAAGATGTCGGCCACGTCCATGCGTGAGAAGTCGTGCCCGGCGGCGCCGGCGCCGCGGAGCCCCTCATGCCCGAAACGGTCGTAGCGCTCGCGGCGGGCGGGGTCGGAGAGGATCTCGTAGGCCTCGGCCGCTTCCTTGAACTTCGTCTCGGCCTCGGCGTCGCCGGGGTTGCGGTCGGGGTGGTACTTCATCGCCATGCGGCGGTAGGCGCGCTTGATCTCCTCGCCGTCGGCGCCGCGCTCAACGCTGAGGATCTCGTAGTAGTCGCGGGTGGTGGTCATGTAGACGCACTCGGCATTCGTGGTTCGGCATTCGGCATTCGGTCTGAGCGGTCGAGGCTTCTAAGAAGGCCGGATACCAGTTGGATACACGACACGTGGAGTTGCTCCACTCTCTCGAAGTCGGCGTTGTCGATGAGCCTGAGGCGGCGGGCGAGCATCAGCTGAGTGTCGATCTCGTGCAGTGAGCCGCGGGCGATGCGGAGAAACCTCCCGTAGTCTTGGCGGCTCCCCCGACCAAACCCCTCGGCAATGTTGCTCGGCACTGAGACTCCGGCACGGCGCAGTTGCGAGACCAATCCGAACTTCTCCGAGTCGGGAAAGGTGCCGGTCAGCCTGTACAGCTCGTACGACAGATCCATCGCACGCTGCCATGCGTCCAAGTCACGATGAGAACGGACCTCACCCATTGTCGCCCGCGCATCTCCTTCGATTGCCGAATGCCGCATGCCGAATGCCGATCAGGCAACCGCTTCGGCCTCTGCCTCGGTGTCCTCCTTCAGCTCGGTCACCATAACGTCCGTTGTCAACATCAGCCCCGCCACGCTCGCCGCGTTGATCAGCGCCTGCTTGGCCACCAGCGCCGGGTCGATGATGCCGGTCTTGACCAGGTCCTCGTAGTTGCCGGTCGCGGCGTTGAGCCCGACGTTGCCGCCCTCGTCCTTGATCGTCTCGACCGCGAGGTCGCCGTCGTACCCGGCGTTCTCGGCGATCTGGGAGGCCGGGGCCTCGACGGCCTTGAGCACGATGTCGAAGCCGAGCTTCTCGTCGCCCTTCGCCTTCTTCTGCGCGGCCTCGATCGCCGCTTGCGTGCGGAGCAGCGCCACGCCGCCGCCGGGCACATACCCCTCCTTGGCCGCCGCCCGCGTTGCGTGCAGGGCGTCCTCGACGAGGTCCTTCCGCTCCTTCATGGCGACCTCGGTCGCGCCGCCGACGTGGATGATCGCGACGCCGCCGGTCAGCTTGGCGTGACGCTCCATGAGCTTCTCGCGGTCGTAGTCGGAGGTACTCTTGGCGTGCTGGGCCATGATCTGGTCTGCCCGAGCCTTGATCTCGCCCTTCTTGCCGGCGCCCTCGATGACCGTCGTGTCGTCCTTGGTGATGACGATCTTCTTGGCCCGCCCCAGCTCCTTGAGCTCGATCGACTCGAGGCTGCGCCCGAGGTCCTCGGCGAAGTAGGTGCCGCCGGTAAGCGTGGCGATGTCGCCGAGCATCGCCTTGCGACGGTCGCCGAAGCCCGGGGCCTTGACGGCGGCGATCTTGAGCACGCCGCGCAGCCGGTTGACCACCAGCGCCGCCAGCGCCTCGTTCTCGACGTCCTCGGCGATGATGAGGACGGGCTTTCCGGCCGAGGCGATCTTGTTGAGCAGCGGCAGCAGGTCGGGCAGGTTGCCGATCTTCTTCTCGTGGATGAGGATGTAGGCGTCCTCGAGCACACACTCGGCGGTCTTCGGGTCGGTCATGAAGTAGGGCGAGAGATAGCCCTTGTCGAACTGCATGCCCTCGACGTAGGTCAGCGTGGTGTCGGCGCTCTTGCCGTCCTCGACCTCGACGACGCCGTCGGCGCCGACCTTGGCGATGGCCTCGGCGATCAGCTCGCCGACCTCCTCGTCGTTGTTGGACGAGACCGAGGCGATCTTCTTGTAGTCGGCCTTGCCCTTGCAGGGGATGGACATCTCGTCGAGCGCGGCGGCGGCTGCGTCGGCGGCCTTGTTGATCCCGCGCTGGATGTGCACGCAGTTCGCCCCCGTCGCGACGAACCGCAGCCCCTCGCTGAAGATCGACTGGGCGAGGACGGTGGCGCAGGTGGTGCCGTCGCCGGCCTTGTCGGCCGTCTTCTTCGCCACCTGGTGGACCATCTTCGCGCCCATCGACTCGAACGGCTCGGGCAGCTCGATCTCCTTGGCGACCGAGACGCCGTCCTTGGTCACGGTGGGCCCGCCCCAGCTCTTCTCGATGGCGACGTGGCGTCCGCTGGGGCCCATGGTGCACTTGACGGCCTCGGCGAGGCGGTCCACGCCCTTCTTCATCTCGAGGAGGGCCGCGTCGTGGAACATGATCTGCTTGCTGCTCATGGTGTTCTCTCGCTTTCGGTGCGGTTGATACTCTCTTGTGGTCAGACGGCGGGGCTGCCGCGCGTCACCAGTTCGTGTCCTTCTCGTACCCGAGCTCGATGAGCGCATCGCCGAGCTCTTCCTTGATAATCCTGACGGTGTTGTCGTTGGCGTTGGTGCGCCAGTCCCCCACCATCCCCTTGCGCTGCTGCGAGGTGGGGTCTTCGCGCGCAAAGCCCGGCGTCGTGGCGGTCTCGGGCGACAACGGCTCGCCCTCGCTCGGGTCCAGCCCGAGGAAGCGGTACATTTCGGCGCGCGTGCGGTCGGTGTCGGCGTGCAGGTCCTCGTAACGGACGAGCAAGACGCTGCCCACGCTGGGGTCAGCCTCGGCCTTCTGCATCGCCTCGCGGTCCTCATCCAGGCGCATCCCCCAGCAGCGCATCACGAAGCGGACCCACGGGCCGTGGCGCAGAAGGCGCTGCGGGTGCTTGAGGAAGTGCTCCGGGTCGTCCCGGTGGGCTTCGGCGTCGGCGCGCATGTGTTCCCAGAACGCCGGGCGCCGGATCTCGTCGGCGAGCACCGTCATCTGGTGGAACGTGTAGCTGACCAGCACGTCGCGGGGATCGCGCATCATCAGGATGTGCGGCGCGCCGGGCGCCATGAAGCGGATCTCGCGCGGTGTGCGGTCGCCGATCCACGTCGCGCCGGGCTTGTGGGCCGCCTGCGTCAGGATGACCTCCTCGACCATCTCCCCGAAACGCTGCTCGATCAGCGCCTTCACCGCGGGGTCGTGCGTGACGTGCCACGGCTCGCTGACGCAACGCTCGATGCCCTTGCTCACCGCCTCGAGGTGGAACTCGCCGAGCACGAGGATCTTCGGGTGCAGGTTGAGAAGGTTGCCGGCCCAGTTGGTCCCACTGCGCGGGTGCCCGCGGAGGAAGAAAACCTGCCGGCGCTCGCCCTGCGCGCATTGATCCCCTTCGCCGCGGGCGGCGGGGGTGCGCTTCGGGATGAGGCCGCGGATGGGCATGGTGTCGTTCGGTCTCTTCACGGCGAGCGTGCTGCTCACCAGTCGGTGCTCCGTTCGTACCCGAGCTCCACGAGCGCCGCGCCCGCCTCCTCGGCGAACCAGCGCCGTGCGTCGTCGTTCACGAAGTAGTGCTTCCAGTCGCCGGCCTCGCCCTTGCGGTAGAACGATCCGGGCTTCTCGTCGAACCCGGGCGCGGTGCGGTCGCGCCGCCCGATCGGGCGTGCCTCGCCCGGGTCGAGCCCGAGCAGCTCGTACATCCGCGTTCGGCGGGCCTCGGTGTCGGCAAGCAGATCCTCGTAGCGGACCTTGAGGGTGGGCGCGTCGCGCCCGATGCGGTCGAGCGCGTCGAGGTCGTTGCGAATGTGCTCGCCCCAGGTGCGCGACAGCTCACGCACCAGCGTCTCGTCGCCGAGCAGATGCTCGGGGTATACGTTGAAGTGGCTGGGGTCGCGCTTGTAGGCGTCGTAGTCGTCGCCGAACGCGCCCTTCATGCGCTCGGCGCCGCCGATCTTCGGCGCGTTGGTCCGCAGCAGGTGGTACATCCAGCTCACGAGCACGTCGCGCCCGTCGCGGCACATCCAGATGATGGGCGCGCCCGCGATCAGCTCGCGGACGGGTCTGGGCGTGCGGTCGCCGACCCACTCGGCACCCGGGCTCAGCGCCAGCCCCGCGCGGATCGTCCGCTCGACGAGGTCTTCAACCCCGGCGAGCAGCTCGGCGCGGGCCGGCTCGTGGCTGGTGGCGTGGTGCTCGGCCGCGACGTGACGCTGCGCCACCTCGATGAAGTTCTCGAGGTGGAACTCGCCTTCGCAGATGACCTTCGGGTGCAGGTTGAGCAGGGCGGCGGCCCAGTTGGTGCCGCTGCGCGGCGCCCCGCGGAGGAAGAACACACGCCGCTCGCGCCCGTCGGGGCGGGTCGAGACGTGCGCGTGCGGGCCGGCGATGCGCCGCGCCAGCGCCATCCGCGCACGGCGCAGCCTCTTCATGCCGCGCACCGGCGGTGCTCCGTGGGCGTCGGTGCGCCCGCTCGGGTTGTGACGGATCGGCGCCGGCATCGCGCGCTCATTACCCCTCGATCACGCCGAGCAGCTCGGTCTCTTTCATGATCAGGTGCTTGTCGCCCTTGATCTCGACCTCGGTGCCGGCCCACTGGGAGTAGACGACCACATCGCCCTTGCGCACACTCAGCTGGGCGCGCTTGCCGTTGTCCATCAGCTTGCCGGGCCCGGTCGCGACGACCTTGCCCTTGACCGGCTTCTCCTTGGCCGACTCGGGCAGGTACAGCCCCGACTCGGTCATCGACTCGCCCTCGATGGGCTTGATCAGCACGCGGTCCTCGAGCGGTTTGACGGGCATTGTCTTCTCCTTCATCCGGCACAAGGCCGGGTTACCAGTTGTTGTCCTTCTCGTATCCGAGTTCGACGAGCAGCTCGCCGCCCTCTTCCTTGAACCACTTCTTCGCGTCGTCGGTGAACACGTCGCGCCACGCCCCCACCATGCCGCGACCGCCGAGCCCGGGCGAGGTTTTCGCGTCGAGCGGTGCGGCCTCGTCGGGGTCGAGCCCGAGGAACGCGTACATCTCGCGGCGCACGCGCTCGGTGTCAGCGTGCAGGTCCTCGTACGTGAACGCGTAGACGGGCAGGTCGATCTCGCCGGCCTGCGCGCGGGCGACCGTGTCGAGGTCGGCGCGGACGTGGTCGTGCCACATCCTCGCCGCGTGCCGGACCAGGTCCTCGACCTCGACGAGGCGCCACGGCTCGCGCTCGTAGAGCCCAGGATCGTCGAGGGACGCGCGCCGCCACGGCTCGTGGGCGGGGTTGGGCATGGGGCGGTCGAGGCTCAGGCGGTGCAGCGCCCAGCTCACCACCGCGTCGCGCCCGTCGCGCGTCACGCAGAATGTCGGCGTGCCCGGCAGCCAGTCGTCGATCGGCGCCGGCGTGCGGTCGCCCACCCACTCGGCGCCCGGCTTGTGGTCGATCTTCGCCGCAAGGCAGCGCAGCACGGCCTCGCGGTAGCACGCGCGGGCTTCGCCGGCCACGCCCGCCCCGATGCCGAGGGCGGGGTCGGCCGCGCGGTCGATGAAACGTCGGAACCCGTCGCGGAGGGTCTCGAAGTGGAACTCGCCGTGGCAGTTGATCTTCGGGTGGAGGTTGAGCAGATTGCAGGCCCAGTTGGTGCCGGAGCGCATCCGCCCGCGCAGGAAGAACGCGCGGTACTCGCGGCCTTCATGCCGGATGACATTGCACGCGTTGGACTGGGCGGTGATGGCCATGTGCGACTCGGAACCTCAACCCCTCAGCAATTCGACAAACTCGTCAACTGTCAGCCCGGCGTCGCGGATGATCGCCCGCAGCGTCCCCTTCGCGATCTCGCGGTGGTCGGGGATCACTAGGCGGCGATGCGGCGGCGTTGTGTGCCGCAGGATCATGTGGCTCCCCCGCTGCCGCGTGCACTCGAACCCCGCACGCTCGAACGCCTTCCTTGCGTCCTGACCCGAGATGGCGGGCAGCTTCTCGCCCATCAGCCGGCCTTCCCGAACTCGACCTCGACCACCTCGCGGCTCGTCGGCGCCGGGAACGGGTCGCCGTGCTCGTCGAGGTCCTCGAGGTAGAGCGAGATCGCCTCCTTGATGTTCTCGATCGCCTCCTCGCGCGTGTCGCCCTGGGAGTGACACCCGGGGAGGACCGGGCAGCTCACGCAGAACTTCCCGTCCTCGTCACGCTCGATCTGAACGTCGAATCTCATGGGTGCTCCTTTCCCTCGCCGTGGCAGTTGATCTTCGGGTGGAGGTTGAGCAGGTTGCAGGCCCAGTTGGTGCCGGAACGCATCCGCCCGCGCAGGAAGAACGCGCGGTACTCGCGGGCGTCGCGAGTGAAAGCGGCTGCTTGTCCCATGACGGCTTGTGTCACGACACGACACCCTTGTGGGAGAGAGGCGTCGGATGCCCCAGCTCACGCTTCCACGTCTCCCAATGGTCCTGCCCGCTATCTGGGGGAATTTGATCAAGCTTCCCGCCATAAGGCTTGGTCACTTGATCCATCCCAGGCAACGGTCGACCATCATCGCCCCAGATGGCACGCTGCAGCAACTCTAGTTCCGCCCGTGTGCCGGAATATACGTACCTCCCAGCGTGGGCGGTGAGATTCAAGTTTGTCTCAGCGACATTCTTCATCGGAGGCGATGCCAAAGCCTCTGGGTGTCCCCCGATGACCATCACTTTGCTCGTGAGAGGAACACAGATGAACAGCTTCGTGCCGTCTTCCGACGCTTGAGTGAGTAGAGGGTGATCTGTCAGAACGAACGACGATTGTGTAATCGTGATTGACTGCCAGCAGAACCTGGGGCTAGTGAACAGCTCCTTCTGGTGATCAAACAACTCGGCTCGCAAGTCATTGAGAATGTCAGGCCTAAGGCTTACCTGGTCGAAGGGAGGTTCTACTTCTTGATCAAGAACCAGCTTCTCGAAGATCCGTTCAAAGTACTCAGTGCGAACGGTTAGCGCCAGAATCCATTCAACGAACGCCTCAGACGGTTTATTTGGCAGCGTTCTATGCTCGACGCAAGCCTCGACAAGCTTGTCGAAGTGCTTTCCAAATCGGTTTTCGATCGGTCCAAGCAACTCTAGATCGAAATCTCCAAACTGCCCCTTGTAGTAGTCCTCTCTGTACAGAATGGACTTCGGTGGCTTTGGCTTCGGCAGGATCTTCCCCGAGCTCTTGTCGAGGCAGTACAGCATCCCCGAACCGTCTACAAAGCGACGGATCATTTGCTGTGGGATTAAGTGCCGCCTCTTGCCAATCACGACTAGATCCCTCCTAGAACCCCATCCCGCCCATGCCCGGCATGCCACCCATGCCGCCCATGCCCGGCATGCCGCCGCCCATGCCTCCCATGCCGCCCATGTCCGGCATGCCGCCGCCCGGGCCGCCGGCGTCCTTCTTCTCCGGCTTCTCGGTGATGATGCAGTCGGCCGCGAGCAGCACCGTCGCGACGCTCGCCGCGTTCTGCAGCGCCATGCGGTCAACCTTCGCGGGGGTGATGACGCCGGCCTTGACCAGGTCCTCGAACGTGTCGGTCAGGGCGTTGTAGCCGAAGTTGGCGTCGGTCGAGTCCTCGACCTTGGCGACGATGACCGAGCCCTTGGCGCCGGCGTTGTCGGCGATGGTGCGGGTCGGCACGCCGAGGGCGCGGAAGACCACGTCCTGCCCGGCGGCGACGTCGTACTTGACGCGCCCGACGTCGTCGCTCGACAGTTCCTGGTCGTTGGCGAAGACGCTCTTGAACTCGCGGAGGTTGGCGACGGCCTTGCGGGCGTGCAGGAAGCTGATGCCGCCGCCGGGGACGATGCCCTCCTCCTGGGCCGCACGGGTCGCGTGGAGGGCGTCCTCGATGCGTGCCTTCTTTTCCTTGAGCTCGGCCTCGGAGGCGGCGCCGACGTTGATCTGCGCCACGCCGCCCGCGAGCTTGGCGAGTCGCTCCTGGAGCTTCTCGCGGTCGTAGTCGGAGGTCGAGTTGTCGATCTCGGCGCGGATCTGGGTGATGCGACCCTGGATGTCCTTGGTCGAGCCGGCGCCTTCGATGATGGTCGTGTTGTCGGCGTCGATCTCGACCTTCTTGGCGAGCCCGAGCTGGCTGATCTCGACCTTGTCGAGCTGGATGCCGAGGTCCTTCATGATCGGCTCGGCGCCGGTGAGGGTGGCGATGTCGCCGAGCATGGCCTTGCGCCGGTCGCCGTACCCCGGGGCCTTGACGGCCGCGACCTGGAGCGTGCCGCGCAGCTTGTTGATCACCAGCGTGCTCAGCGCCTCGCCGGTGATGTCCTCGGCGATGATGAGCAGCGGCTTCTTGGCCTTCATCACCTTCTCGAGCAGCGGCACGAGGTGCTGGATGCCCTCGATCTTCTCCTCGTGGACAAGGACGAGGCACTTCTCGAGCTCGACTTTCATGTTCTCGGCGTCGGTGACGAAGTTGGGCGAGAGGTACCCGCGGTCGAACTGCATGCCCTCGACGACGGTGACCTCGGTCTCGAGGCTCTTGCCCTCTTCGACGGTGATGACGCCGTCCTTGCCGACCTTCTCGAACGCGTCGGCCATGATGGTGCCGACCTCGGGGTCGTTGTTGGCGGAGATGGTGGCGACGTTGCGGATGTCGGCCTTGCCCTTGACGGGGACCGATTCGCCGTCGATCGAGGCGCACGCCGCGCCGATCGCGTCCTTCATCCCGCGGACGAGGGCGTTGGCGTCGACCCCGGCGGCGATGTACTTGAGCCCCTCGCGGAACAGGGCCTCGGCCAGCACGGTCGCGGTCGTGGTGCCGTCGCCGGCTTCGTCGGAGGACTTGGAGGCGGCCTCCTTGACGAGCAGGGCGCCCATGTTCTCGGGCTTGTCGCGGAGTTCGATCTCCTCGGCGACGGTCACGCCGTCCTTGGTGACGGTGGGCCCGCCCCAGCTCTTGTCGATGACGGCGTTGCGGCCGCGGGGCCCGAGGGTGCTCTTGACCGCGTTGGCGAGCTTCTCGACCCCGGCGAGGAGGGCCTGGCGGGCGTCGAGGTCGAAGGTCAGTTCTTTGGTGGGCATGTCATCCTCCGTCTGGGCCGCCCGTCCGGGGCGGGGTTGGTCGGGTCGGTGGGCGCGGACTCCGCGCGCCGGGAACGGCACAGTTGATGGCAAAGGGGGCGCCGGACGGGGCGCAGGCCGCTGGGGCTTGTGGGGCAAGGGTTTAGGGCACGCAGGCCCGGCCCGGGAGGGGCGGCGTGCTGTCAGAGCCCTTCAGGGCTCAGCCCCCGGCTGCCGGTTTGGCAGGGTCAGAGGGAGTCGGCCAGACTCCAGCTCGGGATAGCGTGAACTCCAGCAAGAGGTGGGCGGTGATGAAAGGCGAAGGCTCTCGCATTCCGGTGCTGCCGACGACCCCAGCAGTTCGCTTGGGGCTTGCGTTTCTGGTTGGCGTAGGGGCTTGCCTCGGGGCGGTGCTCGGAGGGAACACGCTGTTCCCGCCGCCTCAGAACCCGTTCGAAGCCGCAGTGTGTGTTGGAATGACCGCGCTCGCGGGAGGGGCGGCGCTGGGTTGGATCGTCTGGTACCTGATCCGGCTTCGCCGGACGATCAACAAGTGCGATTGGCTCGTGTGTCCCAAGTGCGACCACGACTTGCGTGGTCTGGCGGGGAATCCGGTGACCTGTCCCGAGTGCGGGCGGGTGTGGACCTACCGGCAGATCGAACTCTCGTGGGAGCTGGTTGTCGGACGCAGGAAGCGATCGGGATCGGACGAAGAACCCTGAGCTTCGTCGCGGACTCCTCAGCTCCGGCGTCCGGGATCCCTCTCCCCCGAATGCCGCCTGCCGAACGACGGATGCCGACTCTCGCTATGATCCGCCCATGCTCGCCCAGGTCGATCTGGTCTCGTACCTCCCCGTGCTGCTGCTGATCCTGATGGCGGTGACGTTCGCGGTCGGCAACGTGATCGCATCGCACCTTCTCGGTCCTCGTCGTCAGGGGGCGACCAAGAGCTCGACGTACGAGTCGGGGATGACGCCGGTGGGCACGGCCCGCAAGCGGTTCAACGTCCGCTTCTACCTGATCGCGATGGTCTTCCTCGTGTTCGACGTGGAGATCATCTTCCTGTACCCGTGGGCGGTGACGTTCCCGAACCTCGCGCCGGGGTCTCCCGAGGCCGGCATCTGGCTCGGGCGGATCTTCTTCTTCCTGTTCACGACCGTCGTGGCGTACGTGTACGGGTACCGCAAGGGCGTGTTCCGCTTCGATTGAGGTCCGGTAGAGACAACCGGGGGCTTGTCCCTGCCCGAGAACGCACCCGTGTAACCGGGCAGCACCCCCCAGCCGTCGCCGTTGGCGGACACGTCGGGTCGGAATCACTTGTCAACGGCACGTTCTCATGAAACGCCGCCGATGTACCTCCCGTAAGGTCCGCCCGGACAGGGAGAGCCATGACAGTTCAAGAAGCGACCCAGACCACGCGGCGGAGGTTTGAACGCGAGTTCGTCCTCCGCCGTGTCGCGCGCCGGGACCTCGTGACGATGGCCCAGCCGATCGTTGAGGTCGGGTCGGGGCGGGTGATCGCGTACGAGGCGTTGACGCGGTGGCCGGTGGGATCGGCCCCCTCGCGGGCGCACGAGCTGTTCGCCGCCGCGGCACGCGCCGATCTGCTGCCCGAACTGGAGACCGTCGCGCGTGAGTGTGCCCTGACGCGGGCAGGGAACTGGCCTCGCACCGCGCGGCTGTTCCTGAACTGCACGCCGCAGAGCGTGGCGTCGCCCGACCTCGCCTGCGGGTTGCTGCGTGCGATGGAGGCGGGCGGGATGCAGGCGCAGCGGCTGGTCGTCGAGATCACCGAGCGCTTCGGCGAGGCCGATGCCCACTCGCTCCAGCAGGGCGTGGAACGGCTGCGCCGCGCCGGGTTCGGGATCGCGCTCGACGACTTCGGGGCGGGGACCAACACGCTGGCACGCCTGCTCGAGATCCGCCCCGAGTGGGTGAAACTCGACCGCTCGCTGGTGAGCGGGATCCACACCGACCCGGTCCGCGAGAGCCTCGTCGATGGGCTGGCCCGCTTCGCCCGCGATGCGGGGATGCTGGTGATCGCCGAGGGCATCGAGCACGAGGCGGAACTGCGGCTCGTGGAAGCGCTGGGCATCAGCTACGCCCAGGGGTTCTACCTGGGCATGCCGCGCCGTGCCGAGCTGATCCGGCGGGCGGCCTGACCCGTCGGCTAGGCTTGGTCCATGCCCGATCGCCGGCTCGGCACGACCGGGCGGCTCATGTCCGCCTTTCTGGCTCTTGCGCTGCTGACGGTGCTCGGCGTCGCCGCGTGGTTGCACCCCGACCCCTCGGGGCATGGCACGCACACGCAGCTCGGGATGACCCCGTGCGGGTGGGAGATGGTCACCGGGTACCCCTGCCCGACCTGCGGGATGACGACCTCCTTCGCCCACGCCGCCGACGCCCACTTCGCGGCCTCGTTCGTCACGCAGCCGCTGGGGGCGGTGCTGGCGGTGCTGACCTCGGCGGTGTTCTGGGGGGCGGTGCACGTCGGGGCGACCGGTTCGCGGATCGGGGCGGTTGCGGCGACAATGATCCGCCCGGCAACGCTGTGGGCTCTGGCGCTGCTCGCGGCCGCGGCGTGGATCTACAAGATCCTCGCGACGTAGGGGAACCGGATGAGACGACCCAGCACCATCGCCGCCCTCGCCCTGCTGCTCGGGGTGCTCGTCCTGCCGGGATGCGTCGTCGGCGCGATCGTCGGCGGGGCGATCGAGTCGTACAAGCAGGAGAGCACGCACGAGATCGCCGCCCAGTACGAGGGTCTGGCGGGCAAGAGCTTCGCGGTGATCGTGTCGGCCGACCGGCAGATCCAGGCCAACCACCCCACGATCGAGGCCGAGCTGACCCGGCGCATCTCCGAGCGTATCAGGGAGAACGCGGGGGCGGCGGGGTTCATCCCGCCCGGGCCGCTGCTGGCGTACCTGCTCAACAACCCCAACTGGTCGGCCAAGCCGCTCGGGCAGCTCGGCGAGGAGCTCAAGGTCGACCGCCTCGTGTTCGTCGATCTCTACGAGTTCCACCTGCACGAGCCGGGCAACCAGTACGTGTGGGCGGGGGTGGCCGAAGGGACGGTCGGGGTGATCGAGACTGATGGGCCGCTGCCAGACGACTTTGCCTTCCAGACCACGATCCGCGTGGGCTTCCCCGACGGGACGGGGTACGGGCCGATGGACTACTCGGCGCAGCAGGTCGCCTCGGCGTTGCTGGTGCGGTACGTGGACCGGGCGACGTGGCTGTTCTACGCCCACCAGGAGGACTACTACCCGGACTACTGATGCGCATGCTCTACCCCAAAGGCGTCGTCCTGGTCGCGCTCGCCGTGCTTGGCGGGTGCAACATCGTCGCGCCGGCGTACCTGCTCATCCACGGGCCGGAGAAGGTCCACAGGGTCTACCAGCTGGACAAGGATCGCCCGACCGTCGTGTTCGTGGACGATCCGGCGAACCTCGTGCCGCGGCGCAGCGTGCGCCAGGCGATCGCCGTTGCTGCCCAGCAGCAGCTGCTCGAGCACGGCGTGCTCGACAACGTCATCGACGCGCGGTCGGTGATGATGGTCGTCTCGCGCGACGACCCGCTCGACCCCATGCCGATCGAGGACCTGGGAAAGGCGGTCGAGGCCGAGGTGGTGATCTACGCGATCGTGGACGAGTTTGCGCTGACCAACGACGGGCAGAGCCTGACGCCGAGCGCCAAGGCGCGGGTGAAGGTGATCGATTGCGCGAGCGGGCAGCGTCTGTTCCCGGCGCCGGAGGGCGGGGCGTGGGTCGAGGGGCAGCCGGTGGGGATCAAGGCGGTGACGAGGCCGGGGTTCTTCGGGACGGCGACGCTGTCGCAGAAAGCGGGCGAGCAGGACAAGCTGGCGCAGGAGTTCGGGCTGGCGATCGCGCAGCTGTTCTACACGCACGAGAAGCAGGTGAGCGCGCGTGGGGGTGGGTGAGCGTCCGCGCATCCTGCACCTGGCGGCGCCCGCCGAGCCCGCCCCGACCGACCGCCCAGCACGCCGGCGCCGGCTCGACACGTCGGACCTATCGGTCGGGTGCTGCCGGGCGTGCATCTCGGCGACACGGGACGAGTTCGACCACGAGGTGCTGATCGTCGGGGGCTCGGTTGCGGAGCGGCGGGTGTTCGGCATGGGGCTGACGACGCCGAACCGCGTATGTCCGCCGGGAGGAGTGGCGGCGCTGGCACGCCGGAGCGTCTCCCGGTTTGTGCGCCGGCGCGGCGGTTTCGCGTGCGTGCACTGCTGGGGCGGCGGGCTCATACCGGCGATCCCGAGCCGCACGCCGACCGTTGTATCGGGCTTCGGGGCGCCGGTGAAGCCGGGCGGCGATGCGCTGGCGATCGTCAGCGGCGACGCGCTCGCGCGTGCGTGGGCCGACCGAGGGTGGCGGGTTGTCCAGACGCGGACGCCGGTGGTCGAACACTGCGCGGCGAGAAACGAGGCGCGTGCTCTGCTCGGCGCCGGGGCGTCGAGCACGGTGATCGCGCTGCTCGCCGACCCGCCGGCGGCGGGTGAGGCGCGGCGGTTCGTCCTCGCCCTCGGGGCGTTCTCGCTGCTCCACCCCGACGTCGTCGGTGTGATCCCCGCCGGCGCGACCCAGCTCGCCCGCGCCCTGTCGCTGCACCGGCACGCCGGCATCGATTGGAGACTCGTGGTGCGCGATGAGCCGGCCGACAGGTGGCTTGCCGCCGCGGACCTCGCGGTCCACGCCCCGCGGGCCGACGGGCAGACGGTGGACACCGGCACCGCGTCGCTGGTCGCCTCGGCCCACGCCGCGGGCATCCCCGTCGTGTCCACGCTGCTCGCGGGCGAGGGGCTCGCCCTGCCCCAAGCCGCGCTCGCGGGCTCGTCGGTTCCGGCGGACCTTACCTGCGCCCTACTCCGCGTCTGGGAGGACCCGGAGCGGGGGGCGATCGCCCGCGCGCGAGGCGCCGACGCCGCGGGATCGATGGATGAGTACGTGCGCGCGGTGCGCGACGAGTGGCTTGCTGCCGTAGGCTCCGCCCGATGAGCAAGAAGACCGGTCTGCTGTTCGTGTGCATGGGGAACATCTGCCGCTCACCACTGGCCGAGGCGGTGTTCATCCACAAGGCACGCGAGAGGGGCATGCTCGACCGCTTCGAGATCGACTCGTGCGGGACGGGCGGCTGGCACGCCGGCGGCCCAGCCGACCCGCGTTCGATCGCGATCGGGAAGAAGCACGGTATCGAGGTCGCGTCGATCGCGCGGCAGGTGGACACGGCGAGAGATTTCAAGCGCTTCGACCTGTTGCTTGCGATGGACCGCGAGAATCGCGACGACCTGATCGACCTCGGGGCCGACCCGGCACGTGTGAGGCTGATGCGCTCGTTCGATCCATCGCTGACCGGCACCCACGAGCGCGACCTCGACGTGCCCGACCCCTACTACGGGCGTGACGGCTCGGGATTCCAGCGGGTGTACGCCATGCTCGACGCGGCGTGCGAGGGGCTGCTCGATCACCTCGCCGGTGGATGATCACACCTCGAGCATCAGCCGGTCCGGATCCTCGATACATTCCTTGATGTGCTTGAGGAAGCTGACGGCCTCGGATCCGTCCACGATCCGGTGGTCGTAGCTCAGCGCGAGGTACATCATCGGGCGGATCACCACGTGACCCGGGTTGTTCGGGTCCTCGATCGGGCGGTTCTTGATCGCGTGCATGCCCAGGATCGCCGACTGCGGCGGGTTGAGGATCGGCGTTGACATCATGCTGCCGAACACGCCGCCGTTCGAGATGGTGAACGTGCCGCCGGTGAGGTCGGCGAGGGTGAGTCTGCCGTCGCGTGCGCGGGTCGCGAGGTCTTTGATGCCCGACTCGATGGCTGCGAAGCTCAGACGCTCGGCGTCGCGCAGCACCGGCACGACCAGCCCCTTTGGGCTCGACACCGCAACGGAGATGTTGCAGAAGCCGTGGTGCTCGATCGCGGGCTGCCCCTGCTCGTCCTCGACGATGAAGGCGTTGACCATGGGGTAGGTCTCGAGGGCGCTGCACGCGGCCTTGACGAAGAACGACATGAACCCGAGCGAGACCCCGTGCCTTTCCTTGAACGCCTCCTTGTGGGCGGTGCGAAGGGCGTTGACCGCGCTCATGTCGCACTCGTTGAAGGTGGTGAGCATGGCGGCGGTCTGCTGGGCCTCGACGAGGCGGGAGGCGAGGCGCTGGCGCAGCGGGCTCATGCGTTCGACGCGGACGCCGCGTTGAGTCCTCGGTTTCGGCGCGGGGAGCGGTGCGGAATCCCCGTTGCCCTGCGAGGTGGCGAACGCGCGGACGTCCTGCTCGCGGACGCGCTCACCCGCGCCGCTGCCATGGACCGACGAGAGGTCAACGCCGAGTTCGGCCGCGACCTTGCGCGCCAGCGGCGTCGCCCGCACTTCGCTCGGCTCCTCCGCCAGCTCCCGCGTGCCGGATTGTGACGCCTCGTCCGCGTGGTGCGCCGGGTGCTCGTACTCCCGCTCGGGTGGCTCCGGCTCGGCGGTTCCCGCGGGTGCGGGCGCCGGGTCGGCGGGGACGATCGCCGGTCTTTTCGCCTTCTCGTCGATGGTGCCGACGACGGCGCCGACCGCGACCGTGTCGCCTTCGGCAGCGCCCCGCTTGAGCACGCCGGCGGCCGGCGCGGGAACCTCCATCGTGATCTTGTCGGTCTCGAGCTCGAGGACGGTCTCGTCGCGCTCGACCCAGTCGCCGTCACTCTTGGTCCACGCGCCGACCACCCCCTCGGTGATCGATTCGCCGACTTCCGGGATGACAATGTCGGTCGCCATGCCGTGCCTTTACGACTGTGCCAGGTCCTTGTGGATCAGCCCGACGGCGTTGTCGAGGATCCACCCCTGCTCGATCTTGTGGATCGCCTTCGACCCGACGGCAGGCGAGCCCGACTCGTCGCGCCCGATGTACCCGAGCCGGTCCCACCCCAGCTCACGCATCGTCACGTCGCAGGTGTGGGCGTACGCGCCCATGTTCCGCGGCTCCTCCTGCACCCAGAACCGTTCGCCCGAGTTTGGGTACCGCCCCACCGTCTTGCCGAGCGCCTCGGTGTCCACCGGGTAGAGCTGCTCGAGCCGGACGATCGCCACGTCGTTGCGCCCGAGCAGTTCGCGCCGCTCGACCAGCTCGTAGTAGACCTTGCCGGAGCAGATGAGCACGCGCGAGACCTTGCCCGGCTCGGCCCCACCCTCGCCGAACATCGGGTCGTCGAGCACCTCACGGAAGTGCCCGTGGGTCAATTCGTCGATGGTGCTGGTCGGCGTGCGGAGCAGGCTCTTGGGCGTGAAGACGATCAGCGGCGTGCGGAAGCGCTGCATCACCTGACGCCGGAACATATGGAACACCTGAGCAGCCGTCGAGGGGTAGACCACCTGCATGTTGCGGTCGCCGGAGAGCTGGAGGAAGCGCTCGATGCGGGCCGAACTGTGCTCGGGACCGGCGCCCTCGTACCCGTGCGGGAGCAGCATGACCAGCCCGCTCCATCGCTGCCACTTGGCGGCGGCCGACGAGATGAACTGGTCGATGATCACCTGCGCTCCGTTCGAGAAGTCGCCGAACTGCGCCTCCCAGCAGACCAGCATGTTCGGGTCGGCCAGCGAGTACCCGTAGTCGAAGGCGACGACCGCCGCTTCACTGAGCGGGGAGTCGTACACGCAGAACTTGGCCTGTCGCGGGAGCCCGTCCGAACCGATCATCCCGGGTGCGTGGTCGGTGCCGAGCACGCCGAGCTCACGCACGTGGTTGAGCGGCGTGTGGTGCTCGCCCGTCTCAACGTCGTAGAGCACCGCGTGCCGGTGGCTGAACGTCCCCCGCCGCGAGTCCTGCCCGCTCAGGCGCACGGGGATGCCCTCGCCCAGAAGCGTCCCGAACGCAAGCGACTCGGCGTCGGCGTAGCTGATTGCCTTCGTCCGCGGCAACTCGGCGCGTTCGTTGAGCAGCTTGCGGAGCTTCGGGTTGAGGTTGAACCCCTCCGGCACGTGACCGAGCGCGGCGCACACCTCCCCGAGGAGTTCCATCGGTACGCCGGTCGGCACCGGCTCGTGGACATGGGCGAGGCTCATGCCCCGCCACCGGGCGCTGCCCGGGTCGATGGTCGGGTCGTGAGGATCGACCTTGGCGATCTCCTGGGCGCGGTCCAACGCCTTGTCGAGCCGGTCGCGGATCGTCTGCATGTCCTTGTCGTCGATCACGCCGTCCGCGAGCAGTCGCTTCGCGTACGTCTCGAGCACGTTGGGCTTGTTCTTGATGAGCTTGACGAGGATCGGCTGGGTGAACGACGCCTCGTCCTGCTCGTTGTGCCCGAAGCGCCGGTAGCAGTACATGTCGATGAAGACGTCCTTTCGGAACGTCTGGCGGTACTCGACGGCGAGACGTGCGGCCGTCACCATCGCCTCGGGGTCCTCGCCGTTCACGTGCAGGATCGGCGCCTCGATGATCTTGGCGACGTCGGTGCAGTAGCGGCTCGAGCGGGCGTCCACCGGCGAGGTCGTGAACCCGATCATGTTGTTGACCACGACGCGGACGCACCCGCCCGTGCAGTACCCCTTGAGGTGGCTCATGTTGAGCGACTCGGCCACGATGCCCTGTCCGGCGATCGCCGCGTCGCCGTGCACCAGGACCGGGATCACCCGGCGCCGCTCGAAATCGGCGTTGAGGCGTTGCTTGGCGCGGCAGCGCCCGAGCACGACCGGCCCGACCGCCTCGAGGTGGCTCGGGTTGCTTGCCATCGCGAGGTGCAGCTTCTTGCCGTTGGCGAACAGGCGTGTGCCCGAGTACCCGCGGTGGTACTTGACATCGCCGCCGCCGTCAACGAAGTCCTCCTCCCAGTTGTCCTCGAACTCGGTGAAGATCTGCTCGTAGGTCTTGCCGAGGATGTTGTTGAGGACGTTGAGGCGTCCGCGGTGGGCCATCCCGAGGACAACCTCGACCACCCCGGTCTCGGTCGCTTCCTGGAGCACACGGTCGAGCAGGGGGATGAGCGACTCGGCGCCCTCGAGACTGAAGCGTTTCTCGCCCGGGTAGCGTTTCCCGATGAACCGCTCGAACTCGTGAGCGCGGAGGAGCTGGTGCAGCAGCTGCACGCGCAGCTCGTTCGAGACCTCGACGCGTCCTCGCCTGCCTTCGAACCAGTGCTGGAGCCACTCGCGCTCCTCGCGGTTCTGCACGTGCATGAACTCGGCCCCGATCGACCCGCAGTACGTCCGCTCGAGGTGGTTCACGACCTCGCGCAGCGGCGTCTCGTGCGAGAGCCCGACCGCCTCGGCGTTGACCGCCCGGTCAAGGTCGTCCTCGCCCAGCCCCTGGTGGTCGAGGCTCAACGCCGCCGGGCGATCGGGTTCGCGTCCGAACGGGTCGATCGCGGCGGCCATGTGTCCGAGCCCGCGGTAGACGGCGATGAGCGCGTCGGCGCGGGCCTGGAGGCTCGACGCCGTGCCCGCGCCGCCCGCGCCTGCCAGCTCGAACCCGCGGAAGAAAGCGGCCATGTCGTCGGGCACGCCCGAGGGATCGGCGAGGAATCGCCGGTACTCGGCGTCGAGATACGGTGCATTCCATCCGTTGATCGAGGGCTTGATCGCCCGCGGGGCCGCGCTCATGATCGGTCCTCTTCGCCGGTACTCACCGCCGTCTCGCCCGGTTCACGACGGATCGTAGTCGCCGTATCGGCGGCTTCCGCAGCCCGATCGCCGCAAACAAGCCAACCCGTTCGGGTTTGCGGCTGTTCCCCTCTGATACCATCGGCGGACCTATGGCAGAACTGATCCCGCTCCCGTTCGACCGACTCGTCCGGCGCATGATGCGCGAATTCGACCGCGGGGCGGTCTTCGACCTGCCGCGTTCGAAGTTCTTCCTCGGCAGCCCCGACCACGACCTGTCGGTCTCGTTTCACGGGAAGCGGGCCTCATCGCCGCTCGGGCCGGCGGCCGGCCCGCACTCGCAGCTCGCCCAGAACATCGCCCTCGCCTGGCTCGGCGGATCGCGCATCTTCGAGCTCAAGACCGTCCAGATCCTCGATACGCTCGAGATCCCACGCCCGTGCATCGACATGCGCACCGTCGGCTACAACGTCGAGTGGTCGCAGGAGCTGCGCCTCGAGCAATCGCTCGGGGAGTACGTCAAGGCCGCGATGCTCGTCGAGATGCTCGCGTCGCGCCTCGACCTCGCCCCCGGGTTCGGCAACGTGGTCTACGACATGAGCGTCGGCTACGAGCTCAAGGGCATCCGTTCCGACCGCGTGCAGGCGTTCATCCGCGGCATGATGGACGCCACCGGCACCGTCGCCCGGCTGCGCGAGCAGATCCCCGACGAGTACGGCGCGCTGCGCGACCTGCCGTTCCCGACACGGCTCTCCGACACGCTGACGCTGAGCACGTTCCACGGGTGCCCGCCGGATGAGATCGAACGGATCGTGGACTTCCTGCTGCGCGAGGTCGGGCTCAACTGCGTGATCAAGCTCAACCCGACGCTGCTCGGGCCCGACGCGGTCGATCACCTGCTGCACGACGTGATGGGGTACGAGGGCATTCGCGTGCCGCGGTCGGCGTTCGAGAAGGACACGACCTGGGAGCAGGCCGTCGGCTTCGTCGAGCGGCTCGGCGCCACCGCCCGCTCGCTCGGGCTCGGGCTCGGCGTCAAGTTCACCAACACGCTCATCGTCGAGCACGACGGCGACTTCCTCCCCGGCTCGGAGAAGGAGAAGTACCTCTCCGGGCAGCCGCTCCACGTGCTCGCGATGAACCTCGTCGGGCGCTTCCGCGAGCGGTTCGGCGACGCGTACCCGGTCTCGTTCTCGGCGGGGATCGACAAAGCCAACTTCGCCGACGCCGTCGCGCTCGGGCTCACGCCAATCACGGTCTGCTCGGACCTGCTGCAGACCGGCGGGTACGCCCGGCTCTCGGCGTACTCGCGGAACCTCATCGCCCGGATGGGCGAACTCGACACGCGCACGATCGACGAGTACATCGTGCGCTCAGCCGGGCTCGATGGAGATTCCTCGCCCTCGAAGCTCAGCGAGGCGAAGCTGATCAACACCAGGGTGTACGTCGAGCGCGCGACGAACGACCCGCGCTACGGTGCGGCCGCCAACGCGACCCCGCCGAAGAAGGTGGGCTCGAAGCTCGAGCTGTTCGACTGCCTGACGTGCGACAAGTGCGTGCCGGTGTGCCCGAACGACGCGAACTTCACGCTGACCCTCCCGCCGCGCGAGATCCCGGTTGTCACGCTGCACCCCGACGACGATGGGTTCCGTGCCGAGCGATCCCGCGTCATGATCCTGTCGAAGAAGCACCAGATCGCCAACTTCGCCGACTTCTGCAACGAGTGCGGGAACTGCGACGTGTTCTGCCCCGAGGACGGCGGCCCGTACGTGCTCAAGCCGCGCTTCTTTGGGAGCCTCGACGCCTGGCGTCGGTTCAACACCTACGACGGGTTCTACCTCGAACGCGAGGGCGACACCCAGCGCGTCCTCGGGCGCATCGATGGCGTCGAGTACGAGCTGACGGTGAACGCCGGGCAGTCCGAGTTCGCCGGCCCCGGCTTCCGCATCACCTGCGACCGCGCCAACCCGGCGAACACGGCCGAGGGCGAGGCGGAAGGACCGATCGACCTGACCCACTTCTACCTGCTCGATCTGATGCGTGAAGCGGTCTTCGATGCCGAAGACGTCAACTACGCGAACGCCTGGCGCTGACCGTGACTACTCGCGGACGAGGTGCGTCCCGGTGTCCCCAGCAAGCGCCTCGCCGACCATCTCGACGCTCGTGATCAGGGCCTGCGCGTCGGGCAGCGGGCTCGACAGCAGAAAGTCGATGCACGCGCGGATCTTCGGCCCCATCGAGCCCGGCGGGAACTGCCCCGCCTCCAGGTGCTCACGCGCCTCGGCGATCGTCAGTCGTTCGAGCGGACGTTGCGTCGGCTTCCCGTAGTCCAGGAACGCGTGCTCGACGCCGGTCAGGATCGCCAGCGTGTCGGCCCCCGCCCCCACCGCGAGACGGGCCGAGGTCATGTCCTTGTCGATGACCGCCTCGACGCCCTCGGTCGCCCCGTCGCGCCGCCGGACGACCGGGATCCCTCCGCCGCCGCAGCACACCACCACCCGCCCCTCGTCGAACAGGTGGTGGATCAACTCGAGTTCCTGGATCTCGCACGGCACCGGCGAGGGCACCACCCGCCTGAACCCCTTTCCCGGCACCTCGATGATGTGCCAGCCTTCGGCCTCGGCACGCTGCCGCGCCGTCGCCTCGTCGTAGAACTGCCCGATGGGCTTGGTGGGGTCCTTGAAGGCGGGATCGTCGGGATCGACGACGACAGTGGTGATGACGGTGCACGCCGACGCCGCCCGCCCGCGCGCGTGCATCTCGTTGCGGATGCACTGGCAGATCATGTACCCCATGCCGGCCTGGGTGTCGGCGACACAGAGCCCGAGGTCGATCGGGTAGACCTCGTGGCGCGAGAGTTCGACCCGGCGCAGCGTGTTGCCGACCTGGGGTCCGTTGCCGTGCGTGAGCAGGACGTGGTGCCCCGCCCCGATCAGATCCGCGATGTACCTCGCGGTGACGCGTGATTGGGCGAACTGGCTGGGGATGTCGCCCGTGCCCGAACTGATCGCGTTGCCACCAAGGGCCAGCACGATCCGCCTTGGACCCTGACCGTTCAGAAGGGTCTCTCCCGCATCGTCGCGGCCATGATCGCCTTGGCCGTGTGGAGACGGTTCTCCGCCTCCTGGAAGACGATCGATTGCTCCCCGTCGATCACCGCGTCGGTCACTTCGCTGCCGCGATCGGCCGGCAGGCAGTGCATGTAGATCGCGTCCTTGTTCGCCAGCTTCATCCGGCGCTCGTTGCAGATCCACTCTTTGTACTTCGCGTTGGTCGCGAGGCACTGGCGCTCGATCTCGTCCACCTCGCTCTGTGACTTCGCGTCACGCTTGAGCAGCATCTGGTCGTAGGTGCCCCAGCTCTTGGGGTAGACGATGTCGGCGTTCTCGAAGGCCGCGTCCATGTCGTCGGTCACCTCGAACGTCACGCCGGCCTCTTCGGCGTTCGCCCGGGCCGACTTCATCACCCGGTCCATCAGCCTGTACTCCGGCGGGCAGGCAAGCGTCACGTCCAGACCCATCCGGGTCATCAGGGTGATCAGCCCCTGCGGGACGCTCAGCGGTTTGGCGTAGCTCGGCGCGTACGCCCAGCTCACCGCGATCTTCTTCCCGCGGACGTTCTCGGTCCCGAAGTGCTCGCGGATCGTCATCAGGTCGGCCAACGTCTGCGTCGGGTGGTCCACGTCGCACTGCATGTTGATCACCGGCACGTCGGCCCACCTGGCGACCTCGCGCATGTACGCGTTGCCGACCTCGGGTATCAGGTCGTGCCGGATCGCGATGCCGTGCCCCATGTTGCCGAGGATGATGCCGGTGTCCTTGGCCGTCTCGCCGTGCGAGATCTGGAGCATGCTGGGCTCGAGGAAGTGGGCGTGGGCGCCGAGCTGGGTCGCCCCGGCCTCGAACGCGTTGCGCGTCCGCGTCGATTTGTCGAAGAAAAGCAAGTATACCGTCTGGTGCGGGTTGAGGATCGTGAACTCGCCGCGGTGGAACTTTGCTTTCAGCTCGTCGGCGAGATCGACCAGATACCCGATCTCGTCGGCGGTGAAGTCCTGCGTCTCGATGTAGTCCCGGCCCTTGAGGTTCATACGGCATGCTCTCCGTTGCGATTCCTTGCGCGTGCTGTTGTCAGCTCTGGGCCGCGGCACCGGCGACGCCGGACTCGGCGCGGGCCGCGCAGAAATGGTGCGGGAACGTCGCGTAGAACGCCGCGCACCGCACGAGGTGATCGATCGGCACCGAGTCGTTCACCGTGTGGGCGACATCTTCGGGCGCCGGCCCGAACCCCACCGCGGGGATCCCGAACATCCCCGCGATCGACACCGCGTTGGTGCTGAACGTCCACCGGCTCACCGTCGGCGGTTCGTCGAACAGGGCGCCCCACGTCTGCACCGCGGCCCGCACCTGCGGCGCGTCCTCGTCGAAACACCACGTCGGGAAGTACTTCTCGGTCTCGTAAACCAGCCCGGTGTAGCTCGGGCGGGCGTAGGTCAGCACCTTCACCTCGGCCTGCTCGCCGGCCCGCGTGATCGCGTCCTTCACCTCCGCAACGGCCGACTCCTTGGTGTCCCCCACCGTCAGACGCCGGTCGAGGTGGATGAACGCCCCGCCCGGCACCGCGCAGCGGCTCGGTGTCTCGCAGTCGATGTACGAGACCGTGATCGTCCCCTTCCCGAGGAACTCGTCCGCCTTGAGCCGGTCGTTGAGCTTCTCGATCTCGCCGACGATGCGGGCCATCTTGTAGACCGCGTTGTCGCCCTTCTCGGGCATCGAGCCGTGGCAGCTCCGCCCCTTTGTCCAGACTCCCATCTCCATCCGCCCGCGGTGCCCGCGCAGAATCTTGCAGTCGGTCGAGTCGGTGACGACCACGCAGTCCGGGCGGATCCCCTCCTCGTTGACGATGTACTGCCAGCACAGCCCGTCGCAGTCCTCCTCCATCACCGTGAACGTGAGCAGCAGCGTCCAGTCATCGCTCGCCAGCCCGAGGTCGCGGATGATCTTGCCGGCGTACACCATCGCCGGGACCGCGCCCTCCTGGTCGCCGGCCCCGCGCCCGAACACGTGCGTGTCGGTCAGCTTGCCCTTGTACGGGTCGTGGGCCCACTCGGAGCGCGGCTCGACACCGACCGTGTCGATGTGCGCGTCGATCGCGATCAGCACCGGCCCGGAACCGAGGCGCGCGTGCAGGTTGCCCATGCCGTCGGTGCGGATCTCGTCATACGCGCCGGTCGCTTCCAGTTCGGCGCGGATCCGCTCGATCACCGCCCCCTCCTCAGTGCTCTCGCTGGGGAGTGCGACGAGTTCGCGCAAGAAAGCGACCATTTGGTCGCGGTAGCCCGCGGCCTCGCGGTTGACAGCGTCGAAGTCGATCATCGGACCCTCCTGAAACGGACGCAAACAATAGCGCGACACCGCCCGGGGGTGAAGACCCGACCGGAACTCTCCCGGACACCCCGTGCCACCACCTTCGGCTTTGAGAAGGTGGTGCTCTGTGTCAGGGAACGCCGAGCTTCTTCCACAGCCGCTCGGCCTGCTCGCGGGCGATCGCCAGCTCGCGTTCCTCGTCGATCGAGACGTGACGACGGTTCTCGACGATCACCCGCCCGCCCGCGATCACGGTGTGGACATGGGCGCTTCTCAACCCGTACACGACGTGCCCCGCCCAATTGTCGGCGGTGACGGGCGTCGGGCTCGGGTAGTCGAGGACGACGAGGGTGTTGTCGCCGTCACCGGTGAACCCGTTGGTGTCGAGATAGTCGTGGACACGACGCATGCGCCGGTAGGCATCGAGCGGGGAGACCCCCCCCGCCGCCTGCCCCTCGAGGTACGCGGCGCTGGTTGCGGAAAGCATGTCCGAGTGCATCCCGTCGGTGCCGATGAAGACTCGCTCGCCGAGCCCGCGCGGGTCGAACCGCCCGACGTTGTTGTTCTGGTTGCTCTGCGTGTTGTGGACCACCCACGCGGCGCTGTTGGCGACGATCGACCGCTCCTCGTCGTCGAGGTGCAGGCAGTGCGCCAGCAGCGTCGCCGGCAGGTTGAGCGCGCCAGCGTCCTTCAGGCGCTTCGCGATGCTCTTGCCGTGCTTCGCTCGGCAGTCCTCCTCGTCCGACTCGGCCTCGGCGACGTGGATGTGGATCCCAGTCCCGTGTGCGCGCGCCAGCTCCACCGCCCGCCCGAGCAGCTCCTCCGAGACCGTGAACGACGCGTGCAGCCCGACCAGCGCCTGGTGCGATTCGGCGTACGCCGCCGATTCTGCGAACCCTTGCTCCATCCGCTCGGCCCCGTCGCGGTCGGAGAGTTCGTAGCAGAGCAGATGCCCGAGCCCGACCTGGTCCAGAGTCTCGGCGATGACGTGCAGGCTGCCTTCCGCGGCGTTCGGCGAGGCGTGGTGGTCGATGATGAACGTCGTCCCGCACCGCGCCGCCTCGAGCCCCGCGACCATCGCCGACGCCCGGATCATCTCGGTGTCCAGTGCCTTGTCGAGGCGCCACCAGATCAGTTCGAGGATCTCGACGAAGCTCCGTGGCGTGCGCGCCGGCGGGGGCATGCCCCGTGCCAAGGCCGAGTAGATATGGTGGTGCCCGATCGCGAACGACTTCGATACGAGCTTGCCGGCGCAGTCGAAGACCTCGCCCCCCGCCGGGATCTCCCCCACCGTGCGCACGGCGCCGCCCTCGCCCGGCTCGACCGCGAGGTGCCCGCGGGTCACCTCCAGCGTGCGCCAATCGATATGCGTCGCGTCGCGCAGGTACAGCACGGCTACTTCCGCTTCATCGGCAGCGTCCGGCGGCGAATCCCGTCGAACGACCACAGCGCGTTCGCCACGGCCGGCGCCGTCGGAACCAGCCCGATCTCGCCGACGCCCTTGACCCCGTAGGGCCCGAACTCGTCGGGCACCTCGACGCCGATGACCTCGATCGCCGGCGTCTCGTGCGCGCGCAGGACGCCGCACTTGCGTAGGCGCAGCGAATCGGGGCGACCATCGGTCATCGGGAAGTCTTCGGTCAGCGCGTACCCGAGCCCCATGTGCACCGACCCCTCGATCTGCCCCTCGAATAAAGTCGGGTTCATGATCTTCCCCGCGTCGTGAGCCGCGACGACCTTCTCGATCTCGCCATCGACATTCAGAATCACCACTTGTGTCGCGTAGCTGTACGAGTAGTGCGTGACCTGTTTGGCATCAGGGTCGGCGCCGGGCTTGGTGGTCCAGTCGCAGACCCACTCGCCGCGGTATTCACGTCCGACCAGGTCGCCCAATGTTGCGCCCTCGAGGTCGGTGTTGAGCTTGCGGCAGGCGTCGATCAGCGAGTTGCCGACCAGCGAGGTTGCCCGCGAGGCGGTGGTCATGCCGCACTTCGTCTCCGCGTCGGTGCGCACGCGGACGGAGACGATCTCGGGCGGCAGCCCGGTCTCCTGGCAGAAGGTCTGCACGGCCATCGTGTGGACACCCTGCCCCATCTCGGTCCAGCCGTGGTGCAGTTCGACGTGGTCGGGCGCACGAACGAAGATCATCGCCCGCCCGTCGTCGGGCATGCCGTTGCCGATGCCGGTGTTCTTGAGCCCGCACGCGATACCCGCGTGCCTGGCGCCCTGAAAGACATCCTTGACGGCCTCCAGCGTCGCGCGCACGCCGACGCCGGAGCTGAGCACCTGACCGGTGGCGGTGCTGCCGCCCTCGACGAGCGCGTTGTCGTAGCGGAACTGCCAGCGGTCGAACCCGCCGAGTTCGCACAGCTCGTCAACGCAGCACTCCATCGCGAAGGTCGCCTGATTGGCGCCGAACCCGCGCATCGCTCCGCACGGGGCGTTGTTGGTGTAGACCGCGATCGACTCGAGATCGACGTTGGGAACGGTGTAGGCGCCGGTGGCGTGACCGGCAGCCCGTTCGAGGACCTTCATGCCGACCGAGGCGTAGGCGCCGGTATCGCCGACGATGTGCGCGCGCAGGGCGAGCAGGCGTCCGTCGGCCGAGCACCCGAGCTTGTACTCCATGTCGAGGGGGTGACGCTTCGGGCTGAGACGCAGCGATTCCTCGCGCGTCAACTCAAGGTGGACGGGCTTGGCGAGCAGGTACGCCATCAGGGCGGTGTGCCCCTGGATGGAGAGGTCTTCCTTGCCGCCGAACCCACCGCCGTTGGGGACAAGGATCGCGTTGACCTTGTCCTCGGGAAGCCCGAGGAGCAGCGCGATCTGGCGGCGGTCCTCGTAGACGCCCTGGCTCTGGGTGTGAACCTCGACGCCGTCGCCGGCGGGTTGGGCGAGGCAGGCTTCGGGCTCCATGTAGGCGTGCTCGATGCGTTGGGTGCGGTAGGTGTGCTCGACGACGTGCGCACACTCGGCAAAGGCTGCGTCGACGTCACCTTTCTTGCAGCGGCTGGTTGAGAGGCGGTTGCCAGACTCGTGGACCTGGGGCGAGTCGGGCCCGAGGGCCGCGTGCATGTCGGTGACGGGTTCGAGGACCTCGTATTCGACCTTGATGAGTTCGGCCGCGGCGCGGGCGATCTCGCGGGTCTCGGCGGCAACGCAGGCGATCACGTCGCCGACGCAGCGCGTCAGCTCGCCCTCGGCGACGAACAGCGGCCAGTCGGGAACGATCAGCCCGATGCTCCGCTGCCCGGGCACGTCGGCGGCGCCGAAGACACGCACGACGCCCTCCATCGCCTCGGCCTCGGACGTATCGATCGACAGGACCCGTGCGCGCGGGTGGTCGGAGAGGCGGACCGCGCCGTGGAGCATGCCCGGGACGCTCATGTCGCAGACGTATGGGCGCTCGCCGAGGACGACGCGCCGCGTGTCGTACTTGGGCAGGCGGGTGCCGACGCGCCCGTCCTG
>Ga0210110_1000085_pt1 | contig 32273 bp, 24 predicted proteins | sample China_Galinas_PW_2_FD_184865 | JGI IMG/M metagenome (GOLD analysis project Ga0210110, IMG submission 184865) | Wetland microbial communities from San Francisco Bay, California, USA, that impact long-term carbon sequestration - China_Galinas_PWB_D1... | ecosystem: Environmental > Aquatic > Marine... | reverse complement strand
GAGCCGATACAGGTCGGGTCACGCTACGTTTTCCCAACGCCGGAGTCGTTCCTGGCGTATCTGGCGGACTACGCCCCGCCTCCGCGGGGCGACGGGCTGGCCCGCTTCGGAGCCTGCGTAATGTTCGCCGGGCGGGTCGGGGCAGTGCTTGTGGGGCCGGGAGCGGATGCCTGAGACCACCGACGAACAGCTCTTCGAGCAGTACCGCAGGGGCGACGCCGGCGCCCTCCGCACGCTGATCGAGCGCCACCAGCCCGACCTGATGCGGTTCCTCTACCGCCTGCTGGGCGACCGCGCGGCGGCCGAGGACGTCTTCCAGGAGGCGTTCCTCCAGGTGCACCTCTCGCAGGGCAGCTTCGACACCTCCCGCAAGTTTCGTCCGTGGCTTTTCACGATCGCGGCGAACAAAGGGCGCGACCTGCTCCGTAAGAGGGGCAGACGACAGACCGTCGGGCTCTCGGCTCCGATAAGCGGGGGTTCCGGCGGCGAGGAGAGCGGGGCCACCTTCGTGGACCTCATGGAGATCGACGTGCCGACGCCGGACCGCGGCGTGCACGACGAAGAACGGGAACGACGTGTCCAGCAGGTGCTCAACGAGATGCCCGATCCACTCCGCGAAATCCTCCTGCTCGCCTATTTCCAGCGGCTTAGCTACGCCCAGATCGCCGACGACCTCGACATCCCACTGGGCACGGTCAAGTCGCGTCTGCACGCGGCGGTGGCGCACTTCGGGCGCCGGTTCAAGGAACTGAACCCAGACGAGAACCCAGAATGACGGACGGCGTGACATCGCGACTGCATCAGCCCGACGCCGCAGCGATCGATGCGCTGGTGGCGGCCGGGTTCCGCCTCGAGCTCGTCCACCCCGATCACCGCGAGCGGGCCGAGCGTGCGCTGCTGCTGCTGGCCCACCTCGACGGCGAGCCGTCCGACGACACCGCGGCGCTGGTGGATCTGGCGTACCTGCGCATCATGCGTGCGAGCGAGCCCGAGCCCGAGCTGTGCAGCGCCGACGCCGACGCGCTCGACGCGTGGATGCTCGCCAACCACGACGCCTCGCGCGTTCCGTCCTCGCTGCGCGACCGCGCCCGCCGGCACGCCGAACTGGCCGAGCTGGTCTCGAGCGGAGGACCCGCGCCGAGCGACTCGCTGGTCGAACGCACGCTCGCGGGCGTGCAGAGCTCGATCGACGACGAGGAGGAATCGCGCCGCCTGATCATCCCGCGGGTGCGGTTCCGCATGGCCGACCTCATCTCGCTGGCCGCCGTCGTGCTGATCGCCGTTTCGGTGCTCTGGCCGGTCGCCAACGAGGTGCGGTTCCAGAGCGGCAAGACATTGTGCAACGCGAATATGGCCTCGCTCGGTGGCGCGATGGGCTCCTACGCCTTCGACAACCGGAACGCCATGCCGGTCGTTTCCGACGCCACGAGCGGCACCTGGTGGGACGTCGGTCGTCCCCGGTCCAACTCCGCCAACCTCTACACGCTCGTGCGCGAGGGGTACTCGGCGCTGGCCGACACCGCATGCCCCGGCAACCCCAACGCCCGGACCAAGGGCGAGGACGCCGATCGCGACTGGCACTCGCTCGACGAGGTCTCGTACAGCTACCAGATCATGGCCGGCCCGCACCGCCCGCGGTGGAACGGCGGGCGGGTGCTCGTGCTCTCGGACGCCTCGCCGGTGGTCCGTGCGGCGATCAAGCGGCGTCCGATCGACCCGTGGGCCGGCTCGAACAACCACGCCGGACGCGGGCAGCACGGGCTCTGGAACGACGGGTCGGCGACATGGCTGAGCTCGGCCGAGCTGCCCGATGGCGACAACATCTGGCTCCCCCGCCAGATCGAACAGGCGATCGCCCGTTTCCAGGGGCGCCGGATCGACCCGATCGAGGGCACCGAGACCCCGGCCGCCATCGACGACTCGTTCCTCGGGCCCTGAGCAGCCCGATCGAGGGTGGACGGGCCGACGCGCAGTCCGGCTCGCTCCCCGCCCGATCTTGCCCCTGTGAGCCCCTGTGCCTAGTGTTCGGGCCCCCTCCGGGAGGGACGGAAGGACCTCTATATGCCCAAGGCCAAGCCCCACAAGGGCACGCTCAAGCGCATCCGCATCAGCAAGTCGGGCAAGGTGCGCCACCGCTCGGCGTACCACAAGCACCTGAGCAGCCACAAGTCGGGCAAGCGGCTCCGCCAGCTCCGCAAGGACCCCTACATGGCCAACCCCGACGCCAAGCGTCTGGAGAAGCTCCTGTTCAGGCGTCTGCGCGGGCGGACGCAACCGAAGACCGCCATCCGGCGCAGCCCCTCGCCCGAGGCGCGTCGCGCCGCGCGCGAGCCCGCGGGAGAGTGAATCAGTTCGGGCGCTCCCCGCGAGGCGTGCGGGGAGACGCGCCCGGTGAACATCCGGCCCGCCCGTCGGGACCCCAAGCCGGCCTCGAGCCGCCCCGGACAGGCAAACAGGAGACCACGCCATGCCTCGCGTTCGCAAAGGCTCCGCAAGAACCCGGGCGCGCAAGCGCATCCTGCGTCGTGCGCGCGGGTACTACGGCGTCAAGAGCCGGCACAAGTACCAGGCCCAGATCGCCGTTATCCGCGCCGGGCGCTACGCCTACCGCGACCGCCGGCAGCGCAAGCGCGACATGCGGGCGCTGTGGATCACGCGGATCACCGCCGCCTGCCGCATGCGCGGCTCGCGCTACTCCCTGTTCGTCAACGGGCTCAAGCGGGCGGGCGTGAACCTCAACCGCAAGATGCTCAGCCAGATCGCCATCGACGACCCCAGGCTCTTCGACGAGCTGGTGTCGATCGCGACCAAGGCGTCGATCGCGACGCCCGCCAAGCCCGGGTAAGACACGCCACGGACACGGTTCTTCCGAGCCTCCGGCGCGAGCCGGGGGTTATCAGTGCGCCTGCCCCCGAGCGCGAGCGAACGGGGCTCCGAATCTGTTCATCCGGCACTCTGCAATCTGGCACTCATTCCCCGTGTAAGCTGCCGCCGTGCGCATCCGCGGCAAGCTGATGATCCTGCTGCTGGCGGTCTCGATCCTGCCGCTGTTCCTGGCGGCGGTGATCGGGCAGGTCTCGACGCGCCGGGTCGGGTTCGGGTTGGCCGGCGACACGCGCGAGGCGCTGGCCGATCGCGCCCGCCGTCTGCTACTGCAGACGGCCGAGGCCGACGCCGCCATGTTCCGACGCGACGTCGAGACCCTCACCACCGCCGTGCTCATCCAGGCCCGCGAGGTCGCGCGGGCTCTGGCGACACCCGCGCCGCTGCTCGGCGCCCCCGAGCCGCGCACGGCCGACGACTACGACGCCGGACGAAACCTGCCAGACGACTTCGGGCAGCACGCCGATTACAAACGTCTCCTGCCCGACGGAACGTCCGAGCCGATCCCGGTCTCGTTCGAGGACCAGGTGTTCTACCTCGCGCCCGGCACCGACCCGGACCACGTGCGCGACCAGATGCGCCGGCTCGCCGGCATGCCCGCGGTCTACGACCTCGTCCGCTCGGTTGACGTCGCCGCCGTCCGCTGGCAGTACACCGCGCTCGAGTCCGGGCTGCACGGCTCGTTCCCCGGGCACGGGGGGTACCCCGGCCGCTTCGACCCCCGCACCCGACCGTGGTACGTGAACGCGATCGCGACCCCCGAGCACCCCGTCTGGAACGATCCCATCGTCGACGTGGCGACGGGGAAGGTGATGGTCACCGTCTCGGCCGCGGTGCACGACCGTGCCGGGCGGGTGATCGGCGTCACCGCGATCGACCTTGCCCTGCCCGAGCTCATGCAGACCGCCGAGATCCCGGAACGCTGGGGCGAGCGCTCCCGCTCGTTCCTCGTGGACACCGACCGAGCGAAGAGCGCGTCCGGGTCGCTGGCGATCATCGCCGAGCGCGAGTACCAGGAGGACGCGCCGACGTGGGACCAGCCGATCACGCTGCGCTCGCTGCGCTCGGACGATGCCGGGGAGTTCGCCCGCCTGATCGAGAACCTGCGCGCCGCGCGCGGCGGGCAGGCACGCATGCCGTTCGAGGGGACCGACTCGCTGTGGGCGTACGCGTCGCTGTGGCCGGCGGATGCCAGGGTCAACGCCGGCGTCGTGCTCGTCGTGCCGTACGAGGACATCGTCTCCGAAGCGGTTGCGGCCGAGTCGGTTGCGACGCAGGGCGTGTACACCCAGCTCGCGTTGAACGCCGCCGCGATGCTCGTGGTGGTGGTGCTGGTGGTCCTCGTCGCGGTGTACGCGTCGCGTCTGCTGACGCGCCCGATCCGCGAGCTGGCCGATACCGCCAGCCGGGTCGCCAGCGGCGACCTCGACGCCCGCGCCGACGTCCGCACACGCGACGAGCTGCACGAGCTCGGCGAGATCTTCAACAGCATGGTCCCGCAGCTCGCCGACCGCATGCGACTGCGCAAATCGATCGACCTCGCCATGGAGGTCCAGCAGAACCTGCTGCCCAAACGCCCGCCCGACGTCCCCGGGCTCGACATCGCCGGCGTCAGCGACTACTGCGACGAGACCGGCGGCGACTACTACGACTACCTCGAGCTCCCCGCCGGTCGCCTGGGCGTCGCCGTCGGCGATGTCACCGGGCACGGCGTCGCGGCGGCGCTGCTCATGACCACCGGACGCGCGATGCTCCGCTCGCGCGTCGCCCAGCCCGGCGAGCTCTCCGACCAGATCGCCGACGTAAACCGAGCCCTCGCCGCCGACGCCGCCGAGGGACGCTTCATGACGATGTTCCTGCTCATCGTCGAGGGGGCGAAGCTGCGCTGGATCTCGGCCGGGCACGACCCGGCGATCGTCTACGACCGCGCCGCCGACCGCTTCACCGAACTCGCCGGCAACGACGTGCCGCTCGGCGTGGACGAGGACCGCTCGTTCCATGAGTTCGGTCGCGAGCCGCTCGGGCCCGACGAAACGCTCGTGATCGGCACCGATGGGATCTGGGAGAGCCGAAACCACACCGGCGAGATGTTCGGCAAGGACCGGCTGCGTCACGCGATCCGGACCGCCGCGGGCGGATCGGCCGCCGACGTGTGCGAAGCGGTGCGGGACGCGGCCGCCGCCTTCCGCGGGCTCGAATACCAGCAGGACGACCTCACCCTCGTCGTGATCAAGGGGCGGGCGTAACCTCTGTCGTGCTCAAGCGGGCGTACAAGGCGGTGGTGACGCGGGCCCTGCGGGCGGTGCTGGTCGAGACCAACGACAAGCTCGACACCGCCAACCACGCGCTCGCTCACATCATGCGCGAGCTGGTCCTGCTGCGCACCGGGCGCGTCGGCGTCTGGCGCGGCGGGCTTGCCGACGGTGTCGCCGTCCTCGACGACGGATCGGTCTCGGTCGAGCAGACGACCAAGTACCGCGGCGAACTCGAGTTCTGGGTCAACCTCGTCAAGCGCCCCGAGAACCTGCCGGGCGTTGACATCGTCTACGAACGCGAGTTCCTCACCTGGCAGCGCGACCGCCTCGACGAGCTCGCCGACTGGATCGGCGCCGATGACGTCGGGAACTGGTGCGCCGCGCGCACAGCCGTCGAGCTCGGGCCCGGCCCGTACCCCATGATCTGCGTCGCGCAGTGGCGTCGCGCGATCGCGGTGGACCCGCTGGCCGACGGGTACGTCGCCGAGGACCTGCTGCCGTCGAACGCGCACGTCGACGAGGTGGTGTGGGTGGCGGCGCCGGGCGAGCACACGCCGTTGCCCGCCGGGCACGCCGACCTCGTCGTGATCGAGAACTGTCTCGACCACGTCTCCGACCCGGCGCGCGTGATCGCCGAGATCCGCCGGCTTCTGCGCCCCGGCGGGCTGGTCTGGCTGCTCGTTGACCTGATGACGTATACCGACGCGCAGCACCCGCACGCGTTCAGCGAGGAGAAGCTGCGGTCGCTGCTTGCGGCGAACGGGTTCGAGGTCGTGCGCGACCGCGTGCGCGACGACCACAAGAGCCACCCCAACGCCGACGCCGAGTACCGCGCCCTGCTCCGCAAGCCGGGGGGTGAGCAGCCCTCGCCCGAGGTGGCGGTGCGCACGACCGCGCCCGCGCGGGCGTGAGCGATGCCGCGCGGGCGCGTCAAGATGCAGCGACACCTCCGCGCCGCCTCTGTCCCGCCGCTGACCTACCCCGAAGACCTGCCCGTCGCGCAACGCCGCAATGAGATCGCCCGGCTGATCCGCGACAACCGGGTCGTCGTCCTCTGCGGCGAGACCGGTTCGGGCAAGACCACCCAGCTTCCGAAGATCTGCCTCGGGCTCGGGCGCGGCATCGACGGCATGATCGGGCACACCCAGCCCCGGCGCATCGCCGCCCGCGCCGTCGCTGCACGCGTCGCGCAGGAACTCGGCACCCCGCTCGGCGAAACCGTCGGCTACAAGATCCGCTTCGGCGACAAGACCTCGCCCCGCTCGCTGGTCAAGCTCATGACCGACGGCATCCTCCTTGCCGAAACCCAGTCCGACCGTGACCTGCTCGCCTACGACACCATCATCATCGACGAGGCCCACGAGCGCTCCCTCAACATCGACTTCCTGCTCGGCTACCTGCACCGCCTGCTCCCGAAGCGCCCCGACCTCAGGCTCATCATCACCAGCGCGACGATCGACCCGCAGCGCTTCAGCTCCCACTTCGCCGGCGCGCCGATCATCGAGGTCGAAGGTCGGACCTACCCGGTCGAGGTCCGGCACCGTCCTGCTCCGCCCGGCGACGACGTCAGCGTCTACGAGCAGGTCCTGGCGGCCCTCGACGAGCTGCCGCGCGACGGCGACGTGCTCGTGTTCATGCCCGGCGAGCGCGAGATCCGCCAGACGGCCGAGACCCTCCGCCGCAAGCACCTCCCGCGCTTCCCCAACACCGAGCTGCTCCCGCTCTACGCCCGCCTCTCGACCGCCGAGCAGCAGCGCGTCTTTCTTCCGCACCGGGGACGGCGCATCGTGATCTCGACCAATGTCGCCGAGACCTCGCTGACCGTCCCCGGCATCCGCTACGTCATCGACCCCGGCACCGCACGCCTCAACCGCTACTCCCCGCGCTCCGGCGTGCAGCGCCTCGAGGTCGAGCCGATCAGCCGCGCCTCGGGCGACCAGCGTGCCGGACGCTGCGGGCGCGTCGCCCCCGGCATCTGCGTCCGTCTCTACGACGACGAGGACACCCGCCCCGAGCACACCGACCCCGAGATCGTCCGCTCCAACCTCGCCGCGGTGATCCTCCAGATGGCCGCGCTGCGCCTCGGCGACCCCGCCGAGTTCCCGTTCATCGACCCGCCCGACCCGCGGCTGATCCGCGACGGGTACGACACGCTCGCCGAGCTCGGCGCTGTCGATTCGCGCAGGCGCCTGACCGACCTCGGGCGCCGTCTCGCCCGCCTGCCCGTCGACCCGCGCCTCGGTCGCATGGTCCTCGCCGGCGACGCCGAGCACTGCCTGCGTGAGATGCTGGTCATCGCGTCGGCGCTGGCGGTGCAGGACCCGCGCGAGCGCCCGCTCGAGCGTCGTGACGAGGCCGACGAGTGCCACGCCCACCACGCCGACGAGCGCAGCGACTTCGTCGCTCTGCTCAACCTGTGGGACTTCTACCACGACCTCAAGGAGCGGCTCAGCGTCTCACAGCTCCGCAAGGCCTGCCGCCAGAACTTCCTGAGCTTCATGCGACTGCGCGAGTGGGTGGACGTGCACCGCCAGCTCCGCGAATTGGCCCGAGAGTTCAAGCTGCGCGCCAACGTGTCGCCGGCCGAGTACGACAGGGTGCACCGTGCCCTGCTCACGGGTCTGCTCGGGTTCGTCGGACGCCTGAGCGACAACCGCGAGTACGTCGGCACCGGCGCGACCCGTTTCAGCATCCACCCGGCCTCCGGTTTGTTCGGGCAATCCCCGAAGTGGCTCGTCGCGGCAGAGCTCGTGCGCACGACCAGGCTCTACGCCCGCGACGTCGCCGTGGTCCGCCCGGAGTGGATCGAGCACGTCGGCGAGCACTTGGTCAAACGCACCCACACCGAGCCGCAGTGGGACGAGCGGCGCGGGCACGCGATCTGTCTCGAGCGGGTCACGATTCACGGGCTCGAGCTCGCGGCCAACCGCCGGGTGCCGCTCGCCCCGATCGACCCCGGCGCCGCCCGCTCGCTGTTCATCCACCACGCGTTGGTCGAGGAGGAGGGCGGGATCCGAGCGCCGTTCCTCGACCACAACCGCGCGCTGCTCGACGACGTGCGCACGCTCGAGGCCAAGACCCGACGCACCGACCTCGTCGCCGACGTCAACGCCCGCTTCGCGTTCTACGACGCCCGCCTCGGGCCCGACGTCCACGACGCCCGTTCGCTCAACGCCTGGCGTGCCGACGCCGAGCGCGACGACCGGCGCATCCTCTTTATGACCCGCGACGACCTGCTCGTCGGCGAGACCAGCGGCATCACGCCCGATGCATATCCCGATTCGGTCGTGCACGCCGGGCAGCGACTCGCGATCGACTATCGCCTTGCCCCCGGCGAGAGCGACGACGGCGTCAGCCTCACCGTCCCCGTCGAGCACCTCGAACGGGTTAACGAGCAGCGCCTCGCGTGGCTCGTGCCCGGGCAACTCCGCGAAAAGATCGTCGAGCTCGTGCGCGCGCTGCCCAAGGACCTCCGGCGCGCGGTCGGGCCCGCTCCGCGGTTCGCCGACGAGTTCCTCGCCGCGACCGACTTCGGCGAAGGCTCGCTTCTCGACGCGCTGCGTGAACACGTCGGGCGCAAGGCCGGCGCACTCGTCCCGCCCGGCGTCTGGAGAGAGGAGGACCTGCCCGAGCACATGCGGGTGCGGGTGCGCGTGGCCGACGCGAAGGGGCGCGAGCTCGACGCCGACCGCGACCTCGGCGCCCTGCGCGACCGCCTCAAGGACCGCGTGCGCTCGGCCATCGCCCGCGCCGCCGGCAACGAGTTCGCCCTCACCGGGCTCGACGCCTGGGACTTCGGTGAGCTGCCCGAGTCGGTCGAACGCCGCGGCGTGCGCGGCTTCCCTGCACTTATCGACGAGGGCGAGAGCGTCGGGCTCACCGTCGTCGAGTCGCCCGACCTTGCCGAGCGCCTCACCCGGCGCGGGGTGCGTCGCCTCTTCGTGCTGGCCGTGAAACGCGACCTCAGGCACCTGCTCGACCACCTGCCCGGCACCGACCGCCTGCGTCTGCTGTTCGCGCCGCTCGGGCGGCCGGAGCAGCTTCGCAGCGTCCTCGCCGACACGCTCGCGCGGCGCGTATTCACGGAGTCGCGGCCGATCGTGCGCACAAAGGAGGCTTTCGACGCGCGGCTCGAGCAGGGGTGGGGGACGCTCAGCGAGCGAGCGCACGAAGCCGCCGACCTGTTCGAGCAGATCCTCCGCGCACGCCAGTCGCTCGCCGCGGCGGTCGAGCCCGAGCCGGCGCCCGAGGCCCGCAACGCCGTCGCCGACGTGCGCGCCCAGCTCTCGTCGCTTTTCGGCACGGGTGGTGCGTCGCTTCCCGACACGCCGTGGGTCTGGCTCTCGTCGTTCCCGCGGTACCTCAACGCCGCGTCGCGCCGCCTGGAGAAGCTGCGCCGCTCGCCCGACCACGACCGCGCCTCGATGACGGCTGTGCTCGAGCAGTGGTCGCGCTGTGTCGAGGCGTACGGGCGGCAGGACCCGCGTGCCGAGCCGCCGGCGCAGCTCGAACTCTACCGCTGGATGATCGAGGAGCTGCGCGTCTCGCTGTGGGCGCAGGAGCTCAGGACGGCGGTGCCGGTCTCGCCGAAGCGGCTGGAGCAGCAGTGGCAACTGGCTCAGCGCTGAGCTTGTCGATCGTCCTGACCGCCAGGAACCACCCCGCGACCGAGCTGAGCACGAGCGCCGCGACAAGAAGGACGATCGAACGCCACCGGTTGCGCTGCTCGCGTCCGATCCACGACGGCACGCTGTTCATCACCAGCAGCACCAGCGCGAGCATCGGGATGAACGCCGCCCCGCACAGCGTGTAGTACAGCACCGCCTGCTTGAAGTCGGTCCACAGCAGCGCGATCGGGACCGTCGCCAGCGCGACCATCGTGCCGCGGTAGACCCACCCGCGCGTGTTGACCGGCTCGCGCGACCCGACCGGCTCGCCCTTCATCCGGCGTCGGCACACCCCCCACAGGTCCGCGAACAGGTACGGCACCGCCTGCCACACACCGAGCAGGCTCGAGAAGATCGCCGCCCAGCACCCGACGAGGAAGAGCCACCGGGCGACGTCGCCCGCCGTCCCCCCGAGCGTCTCGCGCAGACGCCCCGCCAGCGCCACCAGCAGGTTGGCCCCGGAGCCCGACACCTCGACGCCCGAGGCGATCACCAGCGTCGCGACGCCGAACAGCGCCGTCATCGCGTACCCCGACAGCAGGTCGATCCGGCACGCCCGCACGGACTCCGTCCCCTCGCGCCCCTGCTCGCGGATCCAGTACCCGTAGCACAAAATCGTGACCGTCCCCCCGACCCCGCCGAGCAGCGCCACGGTCAGCCGAAGCCCGTCCCCCCGCCAGTCCGGGATTGTCGGCACCACCAGCCCGCGGGCGATCGCCCCCCAGTCGGGCCCGGTGAGCACCGCCGTGACGATCACGGCCGCGAACATCAGCCCGATGCACACGCCCATCACCCGCTCGAAGAGCCGAAACCCGCCGACCCAGACCAGCCCGAGCCCGAGCAGGCTCTGGGCGATCCCGAAGACGATCTTGCCTGTATTCACCACCGAGCCGTCAGCCCGCGTCACCGGCTCGAAGACCGGGACCAGGGCATCGCCGGCCACCCCGGACGCGTTGATCAGCGCCCCACCCGTAAAGAACGTCCACGGCAGGAGATAGAGGAAGAACACCACCCCGACACCGAGCCCGATCCGGTGGATCGTGCCCTCGATCAGCGTGCTGCCCGTCGCGAGCTGCCAGCGGGCGAGCCCCTCGGTCAGCACGAGCTTGGCCAGCGCGCCGAGGACGACGGCCCACAGCACGGCGACGCCGAGTTCGCTGCCCGCGATGCCCGCGGTCGCCAGATCGCCCGCGCCGACGCCGGTCGCGGCGATGAGCATCCCCGGTCCGACCAGCGCGAGGATGCCCCGTCGAGCGCGCACGCCGGAAGGATACCGGTTGGTTGTTGGGCGGTATTGGGCGGATCAGTTACGGTCAGAACCGTCGGGAGAAGCGGTTCGATTTTGGATGCATTTGGGGCAATACCCCCATTCCCCTGTGACTTTGGGGGTGCTACGTTTCGCCGCCTGCGAAAGCAGGCAAGGCCCGTCGCCGACCCTCGTCCCGCGGTGGCGGGCCATTTTTTTTTTGCGCACTCCTCACCGAGACTCTGCTCCATCGCGTGTGGGCGCGCGACCGGCCGCGGGCCGATAGGTCCCGCGTGAGCGGACTCATCGTCATGCTGCCGCAGGGCCTCGGCGTGAGCGGCGTTGCGACGTGGGCGGTCCGCCTTGTCAACGAACTCGTTTCACGTGGGCGCGATGCGGCGCTGGTGATCCACGCGACGCCGGCGGGCACGCGCGAGCTCGATCTCGGCGTCGCGAAGGGTGTGGCGTGCATCGATGCGCGCACGCTGCCGCCGATCGACGAAGCAAACGGCGACCTCTCGGCGTTCGTCGAGTTCTACCGCGACGCGGTCGATCGGCTCGGGTGGCCCGCCCCGATCACACTAAGCCCGAACCTGCTCGGCGACTGCTACGGGATCGCCGCAGGGCTGGTGCGTGACAAACCGGATCGCTACCGCGTGCTCGCGTGGCATCACTCCGACATCGCGTACAACGACCGCGTGCTGACACACTACGAGCCGATGATCCACCGATTTGTCGGCGTGAGCAGTGTCATCGCCAAGCGTCTGCGGCGTGTGCTTCCCGCGCGCGCACACGATGTGCGCCACGTTCCATACGGCGTGCCGGTGGTGGAAACCGAGCCGACGCGGGCACCCCGCGACGGTCGCCCGCTGAGGCTGGTCTACACCGGGCGCATCGAGCACGAGCAGAAGCGTGTCGGCGCACTGGTCGCGTGTTCGGATCGATTAGACGAGCTGGGTGTCGCGCACGAGCTGGTGCTGCTCGGCGACGGGGCGGCGGCCGATGAGATCGACGGACTCGTGCGCACGCGGGCGTCTGTCACGCGAGTCGCGGCGTGCGCCCCGGCCGAGGTTCAGCGCCGGCTCGACGGCGCCGGCCTGTTCGTGCTCGTCTCGCGGTACGAGGGGTTGTGTGTGTCGATGCTCGAAGCGCTCGGGCGCGGATGCGCACCGGTCGTGACGCGCGTCGAAAGCGGCGCGTTCGACGCGATCGATTCGGGCGTGAACGGGCTCGTCGTTGACGTTGACCCTGATGCGAACGATGCCGAAGCCGGCGCGGCACTGGCCGAGACGATCGCGGGGCTGACTCCGGAGCAGATCGCGGAGATGAGGCACGCGGCGTGGGCGTCGGCGGAGAGGTACTCGTTGCGCGCGCACGCCGACGCAGTCTGCGGGCTGATCGACGCGGCCGCGGGCGACACGCCGCGGCGCTGGCCCGAGGGCCGCCCGATCGCGTTTACGGCCCGCGGCCCGGGGGGATCGGGGACGGTCCCGGCGGAGGGGGCGGAGCTGCTGCGAGACCTGCTCGACTCGCTCGCCGGGCGGAGGATCGTGATCCACGGGACGGGTCGGCACACCAACGAACTCGCCGGGGTGTTCGCGGCGAGCGGGGTGGAGCTGGTCGCGGTCGCCGATGACGACCGCGGGCGGCACGGGGGTGAGTGTCTCGGGGCGCCGGTGATCGACCCGCGCGATGCCTCGGACTACGGAGCGACCGACGCGGTGATCAGCAGCTGGCTGCACCAGGAGGCGGTGTGGGCGCGCCGGGCGGTGTACGAGCGGCAGGGGATCCGCGTGCACCGGATCTACGAAACGACGCCGTGCCACTGACCGGTCTTCCGGTCGGTGTCTTTGGATAGGAGGAGTCGAAGGCATAGCACTGACCCGAAGACGGAGTCAGTGGCACGGTGTGGTCTGGAGGAACGGGAGCACCGACTTCTCAAAGCCGAAGTTGGTGGCACGTTCAGGCGGCGTTTGCCAACTCGCTCAGCGGCGCGTACCCGGTGCGAGTCCCCTCGGCTTCGTCGAGCAAGCCCTGGCGCCAGACGTAGCGTTTGAGCAGCAGGTGCTGCTGGTAGAGCGCGTCGAGGAGCGTGGCGCGGTCGGGACCGTCGACCGCGGACGCGGGGATCCGGTCGAGGGTCAGGAACGTGCGCTCGATCGCTGCGGCCGAGCGGTGCTCGCGGGCGACGAACTCGCGTGAGTAGTCCAGCTCGGCGGGTGCGGTGATGTCGCGCCCGAAGGTGTCGCGGGCGAACGCGGGGTTGTGTTGGGCGAAGCGCCACGCGGCGACGCCGAGGGAAAACTCACGCCGGAGGATGTCGGGGGGGCGGTAGCGGTGCTCGTGGGGGGCGCGGGCTTCGGGTCGGTAGATGATCGCCGCGTTGGTGCGTGCGGCGAGGCGCCAGCCGAGCTCGATGTCCTCGTACCCGTAGGTGTCGGGCATGTCGGCGAAGCCGCCGGCGGCGCGGATGTGGTCGATCCGGGCCGAGAAGTTGAGCCCGAAACAGTGGCGGAAGCCCCAGTCGCGGTCGGGGTGAGCCGGGTCCATGGTGTCGTAGAAGAAGACCATGGAGGTCTCGGCGACGAGGGCGTCGAAGACGGTGGGGTCGGGAAAGTCGGTGAACGGCGAGCGCCCGACGCAGACGACCGGGCGTCCGAGGCGGGTCGAGGCGTGCTGGGCGTCGAGGTGGGCGTCGAGCAGCGCCGGCTCGGGGAGGACGTCGTCGTTGAGCGAGACGAGCAGACGCCCGCGGAGGGTGCCGAGCAGGCGTCGGCGGACGTCGATCAGCCCTGCCCCCGGGCAGTGGACGACGACGAGGTGGTCGGGCAGCCCGCCGTTGTCGCCCCAGGCGGCGCGGGCGGCCGCCTCGGCGTCGGGGTCGGGCCCGTCGAGCCCGACGACGACCTCGTAGCGGTGCGGGTCGAGGGACTGGTCAGCGAGCAGGGCGAGACAGTGCGCGAGCTGGCGAGGCCTGCCGCGGGTCGGGATGAGCACGGAGAGGTCCACGGCGGGGGAATCGGTTGGTCGGGGCTCGCGGCTTGCCAGAAACCGCATTTGTGGTCCGTGGGGGCGTCTGAGGACGACGTAGCAACGGTGCAGCGGCGCGACGTGGTGTTGGTGCAGAACGACTCGGCCGCGGACCACTTCCTCGGGCTCGACGGGGCGCTGCGCGAACGCGGTTTGACCCCGGACCGGCAGATCCGGGCGGTGACACCAGCGACGGGGCTGGTGGTGGTGGCGGACCTGGCGACGCCGGTGAGCCTTCGGTGCCTACGCGACGCGCACGAGCTGGGGATCCCGTCGCTGCTGCTGATGGACGGGATCGTCGAGTACCGCAACACGTTCGTGAACCCGCGGGTGGATGAGGCGTTCCTGCGTCCGGCGCCGGCGGGGGCGGTGGCGTGCGCGGGAGAGGTCGATCGGGCACGGCTCGAGTCGTTCGGCAACCGGGCGTTCGCGACGGGTCTGCCGCGCCTGGCGTCGATCGCGAGGACTCCCGTGCCCGGCGAGGCGTCGGTGCTGGTGGCGACGGCCCGCACGCCGGCGTTCAACGATGATGAGTTGGGTCTTCTGATCGGGGCGCTCGAGCGTGTACGCGACGGGTTACGGGCGATCGGGGTGCCGGCGCGGTGGCGGCTGACCGGCGGGCTCGACGGGCGGCTGGGAGTGATCAATGAGGGAGGATCGCTGTGCGAGGCGCTGGCGGCGAGTTCGGCGGTGATCACCACGCCCTCGACGCTGCTGGTCGAGTCGATGCTGAGCGGGCGGGCGACAGCGCTGCTGCACCCGTTCACGACGCCACGCTGGCAGGAGGCGGCGTGGGTGCTCGGGGGAGAGGCGACGGGAGATGAGCTGGGTGACCTCGTCGGGCCGAGCGCCGAACGGCTGGTACGGCAGGACGAGCTGCTGGCGGGGTTGTACCAGTGCGAGCGTCCGGCGGGAGAGGCGCTGGCGGACCTGTGCCTGGAGCTGGCCGAGCGTGAGCGCCCGCTGATCGCGCCGATCTGCCCGCGCCGTATCGAGCGCCTGCCGGCGCGACGGGCGGCGGAGCCTGGGCGTCCGCGGATCGTGAGCATGGTGTGCTGCGACGGTTCGCCGGTCGGTGGCGTGACGACGTGGTCGCAGCGGCTGGGGCGTGCGTTTGCCGAGCGCGACCTGGGGTACGAGTTCCGCACGCTGCTGGTGGCGCGGAGCCCGGACCAGTGGGACCCGGGCGAGCACCCGGAGTGGATGGACGAGACGACGGACGCGTGCGTGATCGACCCGACGGCGCCGGCGCACGAGTTGCTCGACACGCTGGGCGAGTCGCTGGCGAGGCTCGGGCCGGCGCTGGTGCTGCCGAACTACTTCGACGCCTGCTACGCCGCGGCGTTCGGGGTTCGCGGGGCGCGGGTCGTCGCGGTGGCGCACACCGATGCGGCGTGCTACCGGCGGCTGATCGGGCAGTACTCGGGGTTCGACGCGGCGGTCGGGGTGAGCGACGCGATCATGGACTGGTTGCGCCCGATCGCGGGCGGGCGACCGGCCCGCAAGATCGTGTACGGGGTGCCGGTGTCGGAGCGCCCGCGGGAGGTTGCGCGGACCGGTGCGATCCGCCTGGCGTACGTCGGGCGCATGGTCGAGCAGCAGAAGCGGATCGGCGATCTGCTCGGCATGATCGACGGGCTCGAACGGCGCGGCGTCGCGTACGAGCTGCACATGGTCGGCGACGGGCTGCACCTGCGCGACTGGGTGCGCTCGCTTGGGCAACGCACGCTGCGCAGCGGTCGCGTCGACGTGCACGGGCAACAGAGTGCCGCGTGGGTCGAGTCGTTCCTCGGGACCGTTGATTGCACCGTCCTGGTCAGCGACTACGAGGGGACGAGCATCTCGATGCTCGAGGCGATGGGGCGCGGGGTCGTGCCGGTCGTCACCGCCATCCGCAGCGGCGTCGGCGAGTGGGTGCGCGACGGCGAGAACGGGCTCACGGCGCCGGTCGGCGAGCCGGACGCGATGGCTGAGCGGATCGGCGCGCTGGGCAGCGACCGCGAGCTGCTCGCGCGTCTCTCGGTCGCGGCGTGGGAGACCGCCAGGCACCAGAGCATCGGGGTGATGGGCGAGCAATACCGCGACCTGTTCGACGAGGTGTTCGCGTCACCGGTGCGGGTCGGTCCGACCGACGCGGGGTTGCGGCTGAGCGAGATGGAGGGGCGGCAGGGCTCGGCGTTGGTGCGTCCGGGCGAGGTCGAGGCGTGGGCGAGAACGCGCCTGCGCGAGGCGGGGTATTGCTCGGTCGCGCTCGACCGTCCGCGGGCGGGGTGCGACGCGGTGCTGGTGCGGGAGGGCGCGGGAGTCTGTGCGGACGAGATCCGAGCGTGGCGGGGGCGCGGGCTGGGCGTGGTCCGCGTGCCTCACCTGACCGACGAGACCATGCCCGACCGGATGGAGCGGCTGGTGCGGGCGGCGATGTCGCGCGGGCGGAAGCGGTTCGCGGTGTACGGGACGGGTCAGCACACGCGCCGCGCGAGTGGGCTGTTCGGGCGCGGGCTGCCGATCGTGGGGTTCATCGACGACGCGCCGGCGAGCGACGGTCGGTTCCTCGGTCTGCCGGTGGTGCCGCTTGACCGTCTGGACGAGCTCGAGCCCGACGCGATCCTGCTGTCGAGCGACCTGTGGGAGGAGCGGATGCGGGAGCGCTGCCGCGGGGTCGAGACGGCGGGGGTCGAGGTGATCGCGGTCTACGGCGAGGCGGAGGAGGCGGCGGAAGCGGCCTGACCGTTCAGGCGACGCGCTTCCACATGAACACGTCGTCCATGCGCGGGCGGACCTGCGCGTCATCTGGTTCGACGAGATCGATCCACCAACCGGCGTCGCGGACGGTGCGATGGAGGTTGTCGCCGAACTGGTCGGCCGATCCGGCGAGACGGGTCGAGACGCTGAGGAACATGAGCCCGCCGGGGCGGAGGACGCGCCGCAGCTCGTCGAGCGTGCGTCGGATGTCGGGCTCGTCGAGGTGCTCGAGCACGTCGAAGCAGGTGACAAGCCCGAAGTGGTCGTCGGGGAAGGGGATGCGCCCGGGTTCCATCAGCGCGAAGCGCTCGGGGGGGAGGGCTCCGTCCGTGCGCTCGCGGGCGCGGTCGATGGCGACGTGGCTGACATCGACGCCGTAGGACTCGTAGGCGAACATGGGCGAGGCGAGCAGCTCGACGGCGAAGCCGACGCCGCACCCGACGTCGAGGGTCGGCCCGGAGACGCCGGTGAGGCGGTCGGCGGCGAGGAGACAGCCCTGGTACCCCGGGGAGTTCTGGGCGAGGTTGTAGATCGCCATCTCTGCCGTGATGTGGTCGTAGATGTCGGCGTACTGGGTTGTCATGGCGTGTGGTCCTCGACGGGCGGCACGGGGTCGCTCCACGGTGTGGAGAGGATGCGGACGGCGAGCTGGTGTCCGGTTTGTCCCTCTCGCTCGCGGCGTTCCCGGGGGAGTCCGGCGAGTGAGAAGCCGATGTACTCGAACGTGATGGAGTGCTCTGCCACGAACTCGGTGAACGCCTTGTGCTCGCCCTCTTTCCACCCCGGGTAGTTGAAGTACTCGTCGAAGAGGATCACGGTGCCGGCGTGGATCCGTTCGCGCAGGAGCATCAGGATCGTTCTCGCGGAGGCGTAGAGGTCTGAGTCGACGTGGATGAACGCGGCGTGCCCGGTGTGTTCGGAGAGGAAAGGGGGGAGCGTGCGGTCGAACCAGCCGGCGATGAGTTCGACGTTGTCGCGGACCGCGGGGAGTCCGTCGATGTCGCCGAACGCGTCGCGCCGGTAGAGCCACGGCTCGGGGAGCCCCTCGAACGAGTCGAACCCGTGTACGGTGCGGTCGGGGAGGCGCTCGGCGATGAGGTTGATCGAGCGACCCTTGTACACGCCGAACTCGAGGACGAGCCCGTCGGCGGGCGTGAGTTCGAGGCAGCGCTCGATCAGGGCGGTGTGGGAGCGGAAGGCGAGGTGAAGCGGGAGGTGCCGCTCGACGAACTCGCAGGTCTGCTGCTGGGCGCGTCGCTGGAGGGCGAGAGAGAGGTCGAAGGCGTCGTCGAGCGCCGCCTCGCGGGCCGCGCGGTAGGCGGTCTCGTAGATCTGCGTTTCGGCTGGGGTGTGAGCATTCACGGGCAAGGTATCGGCCGACGGGCCGGGGGGGCTCGAATCGGTTGCCCGATGTGGAGGTGGCGTGGGCGGAGCGGTCGATATGGGGGGTGTGAGGGCGATCTCCTATGTCGTGTTCGGCTCGCCGAAGAGCGGGTCAACCTGGGTCCAGCGGATGCTGTGTGCTCACCCGGAGCTGCACTGCGGCGAGTCGCGTCCGTTCGGGATGTACTTCGACCCGGGCAACCCCTCGACGCCCCACCTATCGACGGAGCGGTATGTCGCGCTGGTGCAGCGCCATCTGAACGCGCCCGGCGGAGAGGACGAGGTACGGCGCGAGCTATTGTTCTCGGTGGTCGAAGCGATCGCGGGGACCGCCAAGCGTGTGTCTTGCAAGCAGGTGTACGGGGAGAAGCTCACGCCGTTCCGGGGCACGGGGCGCGAGGCGGTTGAACGTCTGCACGAGTACGCGCCCGATGTCCGGTTCGTGCACCTCGTGCGTGACGGGCGCGACGTGGTCGTGTCGGGCGCGGTGCACCAGATGAACCTGCGGATCGCGCGCGGGATGGATGCCGAGCGGTATCGCGGGGCGCTGGCGTCGAGGTGCGTGCCGAACGACCTGTTCGGGTACCTGCTGGAGATCTGGTCCGACTCGGCCGCGGCGGGTGTCGGCGGGATGGAGCGGTTCGGGCACGCGATGGAGGCCCGGTACGAGCGACTGCTCGGGGACGCGCACGGCGAGATGACGCGGCTGCTGAAGTTCCTCGGCGTTGCGAACGACGCGGACACGGTGGCGCGGTGCGTCGAGTCGTGTTCGTTTGAGCGGCTGAGCGGGGGGCGCTCGGCGGGCGAGGAGGACCGCGCCAGCTTCTTCCGCAAGGGCGTGGCCGGTGACTGGCGCAACTGGCTGACCCCGGAGCAGGAGCGCGCGGTGCGCGAGTGCGCGGACGGTCTGCTCGGACGGCTCGGGTACACGAAGGATCAGGCGGCCTGAGCCGACCGGGTCTCGGAGGACCCGCCCTGTGCGCACAGCTCTGACTCGACGAATCCGAGCAGGCGCGTCGCGAAGCCCTCGGTGGTGAACGAGGCGCGGACGCGCCGGGCGATCGCGCCGGAGATCGCCGAACGCCACGCCGGGCGGTCGATCGCGCGTTCGACGAGCCGCTCGAGTTCCGTCTCAGTGGCGAAGGTGGTCGAGGGGAGGTCCACGAGCAGTTCGAGCGGGGTCGGCTCGGTGTGCTCGACGCCGGAACGGGCCCGTTCGAGGGCGTTGCCCGGAAACCAGACCGCGCCGTCGTCGATGTTGAGGAACAAGCCGCGCCCGATGCTCTGGATCGCGTCAACGGCGCCCATGACGGGTGGGTGGTCGGCGATGATGTAGCCGATCCTGTCGTCGCGTGTGGTGTCGGGGTCGGTGGTTCGCAGGAAGCGGCGGAGGGTGTGGAAGGGGTTGTGGTCGCCGCTGGTGCGCAGACAGAGCGGCAGTCCACCGGAGAGGGCCGCCTCGAAGACGCGCTGGTGCAGCGGTCCGTTGACCGAGACGTGGAGGTGACACGCGGCGGATTGGTAGCAGGCGCGGAGCGGCTCTCCGTGCTCGACCTCGCCGGCGGCGAAACGCGAGAAGACGGGGTGCCGGTTCCACCCGCGTCCGTAGATGCACAGGCGCCAGTCGCGGCGCTCCGCGATGGAGGCGGCCCACTCAAGCACGCGGTGGCGCAAGATGCGGTCCACCAGCGGCATGGCGTAGTGCTTGAGCAGGCTGGTGCGGGTCTCGGGCGGCGTGTCTCGCCCGGTGCTGCGCTCGATCGCCCCGACGCACGCGGTGCGGACGTTAAAGCCCGTTTCGGTTTCGCTGCGCCGGGCGATGTCCCACAACGCCGAGGCGATCGTGTCGAGCGCTTGGGCGAGCGCGCCGGTCGCGCCGGCCTCGGCCCGCAGGCGCGCCTGCATCGCCTCGGGCGTTTCGGAGTGGTTGGTGAGCACGGCGATCTCGCAGGCGAAGCGTTCGGCGGAGGCGGGATCGACCGGCGCGGGGTGGAACTTCGCCTCGCTGGCCGTGACCGAAACGCGCAGCGCCCGCTCCGGGGGGTAGCCGAAGCGGTCGAACAGTTCGGGGTGCAGGTGCCCGGCGACGAAGTCGAGCGGTCCCTGGGCGCGTCCGACCTCGGCGTCGAAGAGGTGCGGCATCGCGTCCTGGATCCAGCACACGTACGGCACGCCGGCGGGCATCGTCTCGCCCATCGCCGCCCGCGGGTAGTTGAGGAGCACGATCAGGTCGGGGTCGAAGTCGCCGAACGCTTCGAGATACCCGACGCGCGTGAGGCGGGCGTGGTCTGCCGGCTCGATAAGCACGCGGGCGGTGCACCCGGCGCGGCGGAATGCGTCGGCGAGGTCGCGGGCCGCGTGACGGATGTACGTCGAGAAGCGGCAGGTGGGCACGAGGACGCGGAGGGGTTGGCCGCCGGCGCGTGCGTCGGCGTAGCGGCGTGCCCACCAGGCGGGGTCGCGTTCGCGGGCGCGCGTGCCGAGCACGCGCACGAGTTCCTCGTGGGCCGTCTCATGGTGCTCGAGCGCGTTGTCGAGGGCCGTTTCGACGGGCGGGATGGTGCGCGTGCGCACGCCGGGCGTGACACACCCGACGCCGATCGGCGCGGTGGCGCGGTGCTCGTCGAGCCAGTCGGCGTACCGGGAGCCGGCGTCGGCGCCGACGAACAGGTGGACGCGGTCGGGTTTGAGCACGGCACGCAGGTCGGCGAGGCTCAGCGCGTCGAGCAGCTCGAACGGATCGCCTTGGAGGATCGTCAGGCGGGCCCGCGAGCCGCCGGGGTCGCGCATGAGGTAGGCGGCGACACGCTCGAGCAGCCACGGCGGGTCGATGCCCTCGATCGAGACCGCCGTCAGCGGATCGGCGCCGGCGGCGAGCTGCTGGGACAACTGCTGGGCGATCGAGCGGTGGTTAACCACGCCGATCCACTGCGTCGGGTCGGGGTCGCCCGTTGGTCGGCGGATGACGTTGCCGTCGGTGGTGACGAACGCCTCCTCCGCGGCGATACGCCCGCGCCACCGGTCGAACACCGCGGAGGCGGGATCGGCGCGCTCGGCGAGGGCGCCCAGGTTGGCGCGGCAGTTCGCGACACGGGCGTCGGGGTCGAGGCGCCGGTCGGGGAGCTTCTCGGCGGCCTCGCGGAGTTGGACGATGTCGGTGTGGGCGCGTGCGTCCGGCGGGAGCAGGTTGAGTTGCTGGAGGGCGGGGGCACGCAGCCCGGCGCGGGCGAGGTTGGTCGCGGCAAGGAAGCGGAGCCCGTGGTCCCGCGGGGCGGCGCGGAGCACCTGCCCCATGACCGAGAGGAAGGCCCACGGGTCGGGCCCGCGCCCAAGGCGCACGATGTCCTCGCGGGTCAGGCGTTGCCCCATTAGGGCGTTATCGACGGGCGGGTGGCGGCTCGGCCACGATTGGGTAGGATGCCCGCCCCGGGTCGCCCGGGGTGAAATGGAAGTCGAGAAGACCGGCATCCCGGAGGTTCTGGTGTTCACGCCGCGGTTGTTCCGCGACGGGCGTGGGATCCTGACCGAGACGTACAACCGGCGTGTGTTCGACGGGATCGGTCTGGGGCTGGACTTCGTGCAGGACAACCAGTCGCGTTCGCTGAAGGCCGGGACGGTACGAGGGCTGCACTTCCAGACGCCGCCGTCGGCGCAGGCGAAGCTGGTGCGGTGCGTGCGCGGGTCGATCTACGACGTGGCGGTGGACATCCGGGTGGGGTCGCCGACGTTCGGGCGGTTCGTGGGGGCCGAGCTGACCGAGGACAACTGGAAGCAGATGCTGGTGCCGGTCGGATTTGCGCACGGGTTCTGCACGATCACCGACGACGTCGAGGTGTGCTACAAGGTGTCGGGGTACTACGACCCGGAGGCCGAGGCGGGCGTGGCGTGGGACGATGAGGACATCGGGATCGCGTGGCCACTCGAGGGCGAGGCGGTGCTGTCGGACAAGGACCGGGTGCTGCCGCGGCTGACCGACTGCCCGGAGTACTTCAGGTACGAGGGTTGACTGCGAGCGGTCGTGGCCTTCGAGGACTCAGACCACGGCACCCGGCGCCTCACTTCCAGTCGAGCCCTTCGGGGAGGGTGTTGAGGTTGGTGCACCCGTCGTTGGTGACGATGACCATGTCCTCGACGCGGAGTCCGCCGACGGCTCGGCAGTAGAGCCCGGGCTCGATGGTGAGCGCGTCGCCGGCGACGAGGGCGGGCCCGCCAATGTCGAGCAGCGGCGGCTCGTGGACGTCGAGCCCGATGCCGTGCCCGGTGCCGTGTGACATCGTGCAGTACGAGTCGGGGGCGTCGTCGGGCGGCATCCCCATGTGGAAGCCGTGCCGTTCGATCACGGCGGCGGTGGCCTTGTGGACGTCCTCGCCGGTGGCGCCGGGGCGGGTAGCGACGGTGCCGGAGGCCTTGGCCTCGACGACCGCGGCGTGCATGGTCGCGACCGTGTCGGGCACGTCTCCGTGCACGACCGTGCGGGTGCAGTCGCCGTGGTACCCGGTGGCGGTGTTGAGCGGGAAGATGTCCACGATGACCGGCTCGCCGGTGCGCAACTCTCCGGCGCCGGCGTGGTGGCAGTCGGCGCCGATGCGTCCGCCGGCGACGATCGAGCCGTGCGGCGTCGAGTACCCGCGCCGGAGGAGGAAGACGTCGATCTCGGCGGTGACGCGCTCGGAGGTGAGCGGCTCGCCGTCGTGGATCAGCACGCCGTCGGCGCGGGCGTCGGCACGGGCGACGAGCGAGCAGGCCATCTGCATCGTCTGTTCGGTGACGCCCTGGGCCTCGCGGAGCCGGGCGACCTCATGGTCGTCCTTGGCGCGTCGTTCCATGACGCCGGCCTCGACATCGCAGACCAGTTCGATGCCGCCCTGCTCGATGAAGTGGGCGAAGATGAGCGGGAGCGAGCGGTCGGCGACGGCGGTGGTGACGCCTTCGCGCCGGAGCAGTTCGGCGAGCGATTGGGCGGTGGCGGTCTCACGGTCGCCGCTGAGCCCGCCGACGGGGGTGAAGTCGGAATACCCGGCGCAGTGGTCGGCGCGGGCCGATTGGCGCGCGCGTTCCAGCTCGATCTCACGACAGATGAAGGTGGCTTTGCTGTTGATCTCGGCCAGCGCGGCCGGATCACCGACCGCGAAGCGGACGCGGTGGAGGAAGTTCTTGTTGACGGCGGGAACCCCGCCCCAGATGCGTGCGGTGGTCATGCCGGAAGCCTAGGGGCAGCCGGCGACCCATGCGTTGACGAAGAAGTTGAGGTCGGCGGCGGTGATCTGCCCGTCGGGCGTGCCGTACCCGGGGTCGCCGACGCCGGCGCCCGCGGTGGTGATGTCGGCGATCCCGAGGTCGCCGGCGACCCATGCGTTGACGAAGTAGTTGAGATCGGCGGCGGTGACCGAGCCATCGGGAACGCCGTAGCCGGGGTCGCCCGCGCCGGCGCCGGTCGTGGTGACGTCGGCGACGCACGAGGATGCAACGGTGAAGGCGGCGTCGGACTCGTCCCAGTCGCCGTAGAGCCCGCCGGCGAGGACGGAGCGGACGCGGACGCGGGCGGCCGTGGTCTCGACCGTTGGCGTCCAGCTCGACGAGCCTGCGCCGACCGCGGTGAGCGCCTCGATGTCGTTCCAGATACGCCCGTCGGCGACGATCTCGACATCGTCGATCCAGCCGGCGTCGGAGCCGGAGGAGGTGTTGGCGTCCTTGGTGTAGCGCCAGCGCAGCGTGTGCGAGCCCGAGCCGATCGTGGTCGAGTACTGGGTCCAGCCGACCGAGCCGGAAGCGGCGAGTTCCGCCGCGCCGTCAACGTCGAAGCGGAGGAAGTCGTAGTCGGCCTCGGAGCTGACCTTGTACCAGAAGCTCACGTCGGCGGGCCCGTCGACGGGGAAGGTCAGCCAGGTCTCCTGGTTGTGGGAGATCGTGCCGCTCTTGACGCAGACGAAGCCGGCGTGGGGGCCGGTGAAGGTGGGGGCCCAGATGCCGTTGCCGCCGGTCGCCCACGGGGCCTTGATCGAGGCGGTCTCGAAGCCCTCGCTGATGTAGGTGAGGTCGCCGTCGTTGGCGGTCTCCTGGACCTGGTACTGGGCGGTGGCGCCGCCGGACCAGGTGACGGTGGTGGGCGAGCCGACGGAGAGCGTCTCGCCGCCGTTGGGGCTCAGGACGACGGGGATGGGGTCGAGGGCGACGTCGAGGCGCGTGGCGGCGCCGGAGCCGACGGAGACGCCGGTGACGAGCTTGGGGTCGTACCCCGGTGCGGTGAAGAGCAGGTCGTAGGTGCCGGGGAGCAACATGCGGTGGTAGTCGCCGACGTCGGGGTCGGTGAAGACGTCCTGGTCGTTGCCGATGACGGTGACGGTGGCCGCGAGCGGGTTGCTGTTGGTGGAGTCGGAGACGACGCCGCGGACGCCGATGTGGCAGGATTCCATGTAGGCGAGCATGGATTCCTGGTTCTCGCTCCAGTACTGGGGAATGGTGGAGTACGCGGGGGTCTTGACGTTGCTGAGCTCGATGGTGACCTCGTTGCTGCCGACGTAGCGGTAGCCCCAGTCCTGCATGCCGCCGGTGGCGACGTACCAGTCGGTGCCGTTGGTGATGCCGTGGAAGAACGAGGGGCTGTTCCACATCGGCGTGTTGGTCTGCGAGTACAACTCGGAGATGTAGATGAACAGGTCGTCGTCGGGGCAGGCGGTGTAGACGCCGCTGGTCTGGGTTTCGTTGTTGTCGTAGGGGTAGTTGACGACGAGCGCACCCCCGTGGAAGTTTGCGCCGAGGACGAACGAGTGGGCCCACGACCAGTTCATGATGGCCGCAACCTCGGGCTCACGCCCGGCGGTGGTGTTGTTGGGGTCTGTGTACGGGTCGGGGAAGGCGCGGTTGAGGTCGACGCCGTTCGCGTTGTAGCGCTGCAGCACGGCGTTTCCGTCAGGGTTCATCAGCGGGACGATCCAGATCTCGGTCCCGTTGACGAGGTCGTCGATGCGCGAGTCCGAGCCGTAGCTGGTGAGGATGTCGTCGATGAGCATGAGGCACATCTCGACGCCGACGACCTCGTCGCCGTGCATGGTGGAGATGTAGCGGAACTCGGGCTCGTCCTCCTGGACGTCAACGTTGTCCGAGATCTTGATCGCCGAGATGTTGCGTCCCTGGACCGAGGTGCCGAGCACGACCTTGCGCGCGATGTCGGGGTAGTTGGCCTCGGCGTCGGCGAGGATCTGCTCGATCTCGGCGTGCGTGCGGTAGTCGCGGAGGACGTGCGGCTCGCCGGGGTCGTCACCGACGACAGCGCCGGCGCCGGTGAGCAGCTCGGCGGTGAGATCATGCTGACGCAACTGGGCGCGTCCGAGCGGCGTGCGTCGGTCGCTGGCGGGCAGGTTGACGTCGGCGCCGCGCGCGATCAGCACCGCCGCCACGTCGCGGATTGCCGCGTCGAGCTCGGGCGCGTCCTCGCCCTGATCGACGGCGAGCATCAGCGGGGTCTCGCCCGCGGAGTTGCGGGTGTTGACATCGGCGCCGGCGTCGAGCAGCAGCTCGGCGGCCGCGGCGCGCATCCGGCGACCGGCGATGTGCAGCGGTGTCTCGCCGCGCACGTCGCGGACGTTGACGTTTGCGCCGGCGTTGAGCAGGAGCCTCACCGTGTCGGCGTCTCCGCCCATCGCGGCGTAGTGCAGCGGCGTGCGCTCGGTCGCGTCGCGGGCGTCGATCTCGGCGCCGCGCGCGAGCAGGGCCTTGACCAGTTCGGCGTTGCGCCCGAGGGCCGCGAGGTGGAGCGGGGTCATCCCCTCGTCGTCCGGGGCGTTCAGCAGCGTCGGGTCTTCTGCGAGCAGGGCGGCGGCGGTCTCGACGTTGCCGATGCGGGCCGCGTCGTGGATCGGTCCGCCCGAGGCGGCCGAGGAGATCAGAACACACAAGGACGCCACATGCCCCCATCGAGCTGTACTCATCGCGCGATCCCCCTCAAGTCTGGAGTACGGAAACACTGCGAGCCTATCCGGTTGTGCGCCGCTGCACAAGCTTCGGTCAGGGTCTGTTCGGCTGGCGGATGGGCGTTTCGGATCGCACAATCTGGTAGTCTGCACGCCATGGAACTCGGTCCAGGATTCAGTGAGGTGGTTGGTGCGCTCGGCGGGAGCGTCGGCGCGGTGTCAGCGTCGCTCCCGGGCGCACCCGAGACGCCGGCCGAACTCGCCTCACGGCTCGAGCTCGACCGCTCGCTGGCGTGGCGTCTGTGGCGTCTGGCGTTCGCGCCGACCGACGCCGAGCGGGCGTACCACGTGCCGGGCGCCGCGGCCGTGCGGCGGTTCCTCCATTCTGCCAAGCGGGCGGGTGCTTCGCCGGCGGCGATCGCGGCGGTCGAGCCCGCGTTCGACCGCTTCGAGCGGTGGGTGAAAGAGCAGGCCGGCGACCGCGAAACCCTCCGCATGATGCTCGACGCCGGCGGCGACGGCGAACGACGCTTCGAGCGGCTGATGTTCGACGCGGCGCGGTACCGGCTCGGGGTGCAGGTGGACGCGGCGCTGCGCAAGTACTTTGTCTTCCCCGACGAGCTGGAGAACACCGTCAGCGCGGTCAACGTGATCCTGATGGAGCGGATCCGGCGGTTGCGAGCGGGGGCCAGGCCGGTCGTCGCCCAGCGTCAGGCGCTGTTCACCGGCTCCGAGAGCGAAGGCAAGAGCATCGAGCACCTGCGCGTCCCGCTCGACCCGGGCGTGCCACCCGACGACAGAGGGGCCGCGCCGGTCGTTGGCTCGCTGACGCGGAACGCGGTGGTCGAGAGGTCGCGCGAAGGAGGGCTGATCGAGGACCGCCTTGCGCCCGGGGCGGTCGGGGCGTCGGGCGAGGGCACGCTGTGCACCGCCGAGTTGATCCGCGCGTACGCGCCGCGGATCCCGTATTACGACTCGCTCGCGTTCACCGCGCTGGCGACGCTGCCGTGCCGGCTCACCGTGTTCGAGCTGTCGATCCACCGCGATCTGGTGTGGCCCGGGTTCGCGCCGGTGCTGCGCGTGAAGGATCGGCTGATGGCCGGGGCGGGGTCGTCCGCGGTGGAACTAAGCTGCCCGGTGCGGGTTTCGGGCGTCCGGCGGGTCGAGCCGGGCGACGCGCCGGGTGATGTCACCGGCTACGCGGCGCTGCACGGTTTCGTGCACGAACGCCTCGATTTGGCGCCCGGCGCGTTCGTGACATTCCGCGTGACGGCGGAGTACGCGCCGTTGGGTGCGGCGATCGGGCTGGCGGCCGAGTCGGGCGCACGCTCGTCCGGCACGCTGTCCGAGTCGTCGCCTGTGGCACGATCCCGCGCGCGTTCGCTGCGCTAGATCCGCCGAAGCCGATGGATGTGCGCACGACAACGGGCCCCCGGCCCGAGGCCGAGGGCCCGCAGAGGTTGATTAGGACTACTCGATCAGACCTTGTCCTTGAGCGCCTTGAGCGGGCGCACCTTGACGACGTTGCGCGCCGGCTTGGCCTTGAAGATGCACGGCTCGCCGGTGAAGGGGTTGGTGCCCTTGCGCGCCTTGGTAGCGGGCTTGCGCTGGACGAGGACCTTCATGAGCCCGCCGACGTTGACCACGCCCGCGTTGCCCTTCTTGAGGTCGGCGGCGATGAGGTCGCCGAGTGTGTCGAACACGCCGGCAACCTGCTTCTTGGAGATCTCGTTGTGCTCGGCGAGGATGCCGAAGATCTCGCTCTTCGTGCGTGCCTTGCCGCGGGCGCCGGTGATCCTGGCGGGCCTGCGGGCCGCGGGCTTCTTCGCGGTGCGGCGGGTTGCCTTCTTCTTGGCCCGGCGAGCTGCGGGGCGTTTGGTGGTCTTCCTTCTTGTGGCGGCCCGGCGGGCGGTCTTTTTCTTCTTCTTCGCCATCGGTGTACTCCCTTGCGGAACGAGGTCATCTCGTCCGTGATTCATGCGGGTTGTAGACCATTCGCGGGCCCGCTGCAAGTCCGATAGCTCCAAATGCAACGCTATTTGCAGGGGTTTCTGGCCCCTTCACCACCAGATGTTGAGAGCGTGGGCTCGCCCAGATCGACGATCAGGGTCGAGTGATCGCTCAGCTTGCCCTCCCGTTCGGCGTGCGAGTAGCGGGCCGCGCGGAGCCGCGGAATCAGCGGTCTGCTGATGTGCGCGTGGTCGATGCGGAAGCCCCCGCCCTCGTGGCTGAACCACGTAAACTCCTTGATTTCAGGGTGTAACAGCCGCCACGCATCGGCGTACCCCATCGTCTCGAGTTGCCCAAGCAACGCCGTGCAGGTGAACGTGCGACCCTCCTCGTCGAGGCGGTGGCGCCCGGTGTTGAGATCGCCGAGGACGACGGCGGGGGCGTCGCGCAGCTCGCGGGCGCGATCGAGCAGGTACCGCCAGGCCGCCGGTTTTTTGCTGCTCCGTCGAACTTCGGGAATGTGCACAAACAGCAGATTTGTCGGCGAAACCGGGGGCCCGAGCCGCCCGGCGAGGAAGCGGTGGGTCATGCCGTGCGGGGGCTCGGGGTGGGGGATCGGGTCGAGCGGGAGGCGGGAGGCGACGAGCAGCCCGTTGGTCCGTGCGGGCGGGTCGGTGCAGAGCTGGTGGGTGTAGCCGTGGTGGGCGAGGACGCCCCGGATCGACCCGCCGCGGCTCGGGCGGTACTCGCTCAGGGCGATCGCGTCGGCATCGTGCTCGAGCAGCGCGAGCACGATCTCGGGGATTCGCTGCCCCCCGCCGTGCAGGATGTTCCAGGTGAGCAGCCGCACAAGATCAGACTAACGGGTGCCGTGGTCTGAATGAGTCTTCGAGTGAAGCCCACGCGGCTCGCTCGTGGCCTTCGGCGGAGACGCCTCAGACCACGGCACCCGAGCGTAATCTACTTGCATGAGCGAGCGTCCCATCGTCGCGATCACGCGGAGGCTGAGCGGAGACGTGCGGATCGAGGGCGCGGACGTGCGCATGGGCGGTCCCGAGCGGTTGCCGCGCGACGAGTTGCTGGAGTTCGTGCGCGGGGCGACGGGGATCATCACGTGGGTGACCGAGCGTGTGGACACCGAGCTGCTCGACGCGGCCGGCGAGACGCTGCGCGTCGTGTCGAACTACGCGGTGGGGTACGACAACGTTGATATCGACGCCTGCCGTGCGCGCGGCGTGGTCGTCACCAACACGCCGGACGTCGTTACCGAGGGCACGGCCAACCTCGCGATCGCGCTGATGCTCGCGGCCGCGCGCCGGGTGGTCGAGGGGGACAGGTTCGTGCGCTCGGGCGAGTGGGCCCGGCACGGCGTGCTCGGGCCCGACGAGTTCCTCGGGATGGACCTGGCCGGGCGGACGCTGCTGATCGTCGGGGCGGGGCGGATCGGGTACGCGACGGCGCTTCGTGCGCGGGCGTTCGGGATGAACGTGCTGTACGTGGACCGCTCTCAGACGCTGACATTCGAGATGTCGCCGCTGGCGGGCGAGCGCGTGACGCTCGAAGAGGGGCTGGCGAGGGGCGACGTGGTGAGTCTGCACGTGCCGCTGACCGACCAGACGCGGCACCTGATCGACGCGCGGGCGCTGGAACTGATGAAGCCGACGGCGATCCTGGTGAACACGTCACGCGGGGCGGTGGTGGACGAGGCGGCGCTGGCCGAGGCGCTGGCGGCGGGGGAGCTGTGGGGGGCGGGGCTCGACGTGTTCGAGCGCGAGCCGGAGATCAATCCGGGGCTCGTCGGGCTCGACAACGTGGTGATGGCCCCGCACATCGGTTCCGGCGAGCTGAAGTGGCGCGAGGCGATGACGCGGATGGCGTGCGAGAACGTCGAGGCGGTGCTCAGGGGGGGCGAACCGCGGAGCAGGGTGGTGTGAGGATCATGCCCACGAAGACCTGAGCATGGCATGCGGCTTGTTGTCCTCTCGTGGATCGCAATCCGTGCGCTCGTGCGTTTGGGGGAAAGGGAGGCCGCGATGAACCGCCGCGTTTGTGATCGAGCCGCCATTCTTCTCGCTGGCATCTCCCTTCTCGCTCCCGTGCCGGCGTGCGCGGCGGGGCAGCCGAGTGACGCGGTTATCGCCGAAGCTCGGAGAAAGGTCCGTGCCAAGCCTGGGCGAATCGAGCTGCCCGACGCCGGCGCCCTGGTTCCGATGGTCGGCAAACCCGAGGTTCCCACGGTAGAAGCCATGCTCAACGGACGCGGCCCCTACCGCCTGCTCGTGGATACCGGCGCCAACGTCACCCTGCTCAAGGCGCACGTCGCCCGTGAGCTTGACCTTCCGGTCCTTCGCCCCGGTGAGTCGAGCCAACTTGTGAAGCTCGACGAGATGCGCCTCGGCGATGCGATCTTCGGCGACATGGTTGTCGGCGCTCGTCCCTGGGATGAGGATGGCATCGACGGCGTCGTCGGGATCAACGTTTTCCAGGACGTTCTGCTCACCTTCGACTACCCCGCCAGGTGCCTCCGCGTGACAAAGGGGCGTGTCGAGAACGACCGGGACCATGTCCAACGACCCGAGAACGAGGTCGTGCTGCCCTACGACATCGGCGATGATGGCTGCCCCTGGATCTCCTTTCGTGTCGGTGGACACCCCATGCGCGCCCTCCTCGACACCGGCGCCGCCGGCACGATCCACATCACGCCCGAGCGGGCTACCGGGCTCACCCTCGAGGCGGTCGAGCACCCTGACGCTACGCAAAGGACCCTCTACAACGAGTACAAGGTCGAGTACTCGAAACTGATCGGGAAGGTCGAGTTTGGGGGCTTGGTCGTCGAGTCTCCCGGTGTGACGATCACCAAGGAGGAACCGGAGCTGATCGGCAGCAAGCTCCTTCTGCCCTTCGAGCTCTCGGTCGATCAACGCACGCACCTCGTCCGATTGCGCCGCCCCGAGTCCCCTGTTGGTCGGTCGCCAAGCGCCGACGACCCGGAGAAGTAGCGAGCAATGGCGAGCCCGCGCCGAGGGGGGATGAGCCGAGGAGCAGTGTAGTCTAGTCACTGACTCGATGGCCATTCAGGATCGACACACCACTCGACTTCGTGGAATCACACCCAGTTAGTCGTGAAGTCAGATTCCTGCCAGTACCTGTCAATGAGAACATCCTCCCAGTCGAGGCGTTCATGGGAGTTCTCGCCGAGCACGTACATCAGGCGGTTTATGGTCGCCAGTGCATCGATTGCTGCCCCGATCGGGTTTAGGCACTGAAACCAGTCCGATTCGTTGCGTGCGGCGGGTCTCATCGCAAAGACATCAATGGGAATGGGTTTGGTGAAGCATGGGTGCGATATCAGCAATCGCCTATCCGCCCCCATATCGGCCATCACAAATTCAAACGCATGGTTTCGACGCAGGTACTCGCCGACATAGAAACAGACGGCCATCTCTATGTCGGCTTCTAGCTCTCTATTTGTTGCCGCAGGGCCGCAATTGTAGATGCCCGAAACGAAATCGGATCCGATGCGGTCATAGGTCGGTTGGAGAGTGGTGCCGTTTTCCAGTGGGTGCAGACGGAACAGGCAGTCAATTGTCCTGAGAATGAACTCATCCTCTTCCTGAGTGGTCGAACGGAACGTGACGCGGGGCCTCTTGGGTGGCGTGTGTGGCATGTTTGCGCTCCCCGAGCAGTCTACAACGGCGGCGGGTGACGCGGTTGCGGACTGTTATCCGAGCACATAGCCGCCAGGAGGCGGCAATGGCACCCGATGGGGAAGGGCACCAACTTCCCTAAGCTGAAGTCAGTGGCACGAAGACACTGATCCGAAGACGGATCAGTGGCACGGGTTGATACGGATCGGGATCAGCGTCGCCGCGCGGCGCACGCTTCGGCGTAGTGCAGTTCGAGGTAGCGTGCGACGTAGTCGATGATGGAATCGGCCTCGGGGATGTCGGGGTTGTTGGTGGGGCCGTTGGGCTCGAAGCGCATGCCGCGGAAGCGGGAGCAGGCGTCCTCGATCGAGAGCCCGTACTGCATGGCGAGGGAGAAGGCGCGGCAGAAGGCCTGGCACATGCCCGAGAGGGCCGAGCCGGCTTTGGCGATCTTCATGAAGATCTCGCCGGGGGTGCCGTCGTCGTAGAGCCCGATGGTGAGGTAGCCCTCGTTGCCGGCGACGGCGAACTTGTGGGTGAGCGAGCGGCGGGTGGGTTCC
>Ga0210110_1000084_pt1 | contig 32385 bp, 23 predicted proteins | sample China_Galinas_PW_2_FD_184865 | JGI IMG/M metagenome (GOLD analysis project Ga0210110, IMG submission 184865) | Wetland microbial communities from San Francisco Bay, California, USA, that impact long-term carbon sequestration - China_Galinas_PWB_D1... | ecosystem: Environmental > Aquatic > Marine... | reverse complement strand
ATTCGGTTTCCGACTATACAGTAGTCGGCGTGAAAGAACGCATTTCTGAGGCCGTCGTCATGAATCGCATCCAGCAATGCAGCAAGGTCAGTTTCTCCGGCCTTGTGAGCGTGGGCTGTGAGCGTTTCGAACACTTTCTTGGATGACGGCGGGATAAACTCCGGTAGAACCTCGTCCCTTTTTTTCTTCCTCGTCATTTCGAAGAAAGGATCCCACGCACACCTGTCGCCTTCAACCGCCGAGAGCATGTTGTCAAGCATGGCGTAGATAGGTTTTGCTTCTAGAAGGTGGCAATAAAGCAGAAGCCCCATGCGAAGCTTTGCTTCGCGTTGCAGCGGAGCGTGCAGCAGCCCGACGACATCACGTACAATTGCCCATGTTTCAGCAAGCAGATTGATTCCATGCCCCATCGTGTAAAGTCCGGACAACGCACAGATGTATTCGAACTCTTCCCTTTCCTTCGCGCGTGTGAACAAGTCGTCGAGGATGGTTGCAGGCGTGAGTTGTTTCGGAGGCGTAGACATTCGTAGGTCTCCATCCTACATGCCGAGAAACTTCTTCAACACTTCCGTAACCAGTGACGATCCGATACCTGTGACATAGGGGTTCTGCGCAAGCTCGCGAATCTTGTTCCGAATCGACTCGCGTTCTCCCTTCGGAAGGTCGCTCTTCTCCACTGCCTCCGCGAGCGCTTGAAGAAGAATAGTGGCTGAGATGTTGACATTGATGTCCCCTCCAATTACCTGCCCAACATCCCCGTGGAATACCTGAATCGCTGGAAGGACTCCGCCCGAATTGTCGAAATCTGAAAGGGGGGCAATATCCGCTTCATAGTGGCTCAAACCACTAAACGTGAACTGTGGATGAACCTCGGTGACGACCCGGGGCTCATCGAACACTTCGGTGTGAATCTGGTCACCGCGTTTGATGCCTGCGTCAGGGTGATAAAGGATGTTGTAGTCAAGTGTGCCGCCGACCTGAACTTCCCAGCGTTTCTCCCCCGATTTGCCGGCGTCACGAACGATCGTGACCGTGTGAGATACGCCAAAACAGACTGCCATGTGTGCGTGCTCCTACGGTTTCAGGACTCCCTCATCCTCGTAAACCACCGCATCGGTTTGCTCGGTCTACTGCCAGATCTGCGAGCACCAGATTTCGGACTGTGCCCGGACATCTTCAGGGCAACCCGAATATGCACCGGACGCGATAGCCTCGCTTGCTCGCTACCGATTCGGCCGTACGCCCGTCATCCACTGACAACGCCAGCCGGGCACCAGGTTAGCTTATCACGTAGCGGCAGCTTCGATAAGGTGAACTGCCGCGGATCCTCGAACTCGAAGTACGGTGCATGATACGAGAGCAGTACAAGATCCGACACCGGTGCCGTGAACGTGTGCACGAGCCCCCGCGTAAATGCGACGATGTCGCCGGCCTGCACAACGACCGAGCGTAACTCGCCGGATGCCTCTCCTCCCGGCATGTAATGAAACAACCCGAAACCGTCGGCGACGGCGATGAATCGGTCGGAGTACTCGTGAACGTGGAGCGGAAGGTCAACCGTGCCCTCCGAGAAACGAAGATACACCAGGGCGTTGCCTTCATCTTCGTCGTTCCGCCATGCTCCACCCGAGATGCCAGGGTTGCCTTCAAAACCAGGCTCTACCGGAATCGGGTGGGCTCGGAGTAGCTGGTCGGCCAGAATGGACGTCGACGGTGCCATCGATCCGAGGACGATTCGTCCCTTCCTAAACTGTGGCGCCGCGCCGTTAGCATTTGCAGAAAAACGGTTTAGCGTCCTTCGAGCCACCGACATGATGGCTGGCAGCGGAGCAACAGCCTCGCCACCTCTTACCTCACGATTTCCGTCATTGGAATCGTCAAACACGGCCCGCATCGCGTTCATCGGGCACCGCCTTTCCGCCTCTCGGCAAGAAGCTCTACCCAAAGGCAAAGCGCAAACACCGAGCACCGCCCCGGCCACGCAGGGCATCTTATGTTCGGTACTTGTTTGGTACGCCGAAAAACACCAAAGTCAAGGTACTAAATGGACAAACCGCCTCAGGACGCGTTTCGAGCCGGCCGGAGCGATGTCAGCCTCGAAATGCGAATCCAGGTACTTCTGGAGGAATATCGAGCCCTGTACGGCCTACTCACGTTCCGTCTAACCGCCATGGACCGTCGGCTGCCGGCCGGGGGCGGCACGCTCGGCGCCATTCTCGGCGCGACGACAGCCATGCCGCCGGACACCAAACTGGCTTTTCTGCTCGGTCTGCCGGTTGCTCTTCTCTGGCTGCTCCTTTCCACCGTGCATCACGCCCGGTCGAAGGAAGACCACTTGCGGCGGATCGACGAAATCGAACGCCTCGTGAATCGCCTATCTGGCGAGGAACTACTGGTTTTCCAGTCCCGGCACCCAAACAAGCGCAGGACGCCAGCCGGTCGGTCAGGCTTCGGCACAGTTCAGGCGGTGCTATCTACCTGCTGGATCATGTTGGCCGCGTGCTGCTTCCTCGTGTCCAGGCCGCCTACGCTGCCCGACCTCTACGCGATCATTGGCTACTGGCTCTACGCGGCCACCCTCGGCGGGGCGATGCTCCACGCTGTCATCCGGCTTCGACGGTACCGCTATCGGCGCCCGCCAACGAACGGCCGCCCGCTCTTCGAGGTTTTTTCCGACTTTCTGGTTGACCGCCCCGGATTCGACTGTTAGCATATACGCGAACAAAACCCAAGGAGACCCTCGTGGCCCGTTCCAGCGCATCCAAGCAGCCTGAACCGATCGGCGAGATCCTACGCCGAAAGCGCGTGGAGACTCTGTCCAAGGGCCTCCGCGAGATGGCCAAGGAACTGAATATCGCACCGGCTCACCTCACGGATATCGAGAAGGGCCGAAGAACGCCATCCGAGGCCCTGCTGAAGCGGATCAGCGCGGCCTACGACATTGGCGAAGCCGAGCTCCGCGCTGGCTGGCAGCGGGCGGACGCCATCGTGAGCGAGGTCGCCAACCAGGACGTGACCACAGCGGAGAAAGTGCCCGCATTCCTGAGGACGGCGCGGAAGCTCTCGCCGGAGCAATGGGATAAACTCATCGAGCAAGCGCGCAAGATGGGTAAGGCCAAAAAGGGTCGCAAGGAGTGAAACTCGGTGCCACCCGCGATTCCAGCCAAACTGCTTGAACCGCGTCGCGGCGGACGGCAGACCGACCGCCGGGCATGGTCCACGCTCGAGCGATGCCGAACGAAGCTAAGCCTCGAGGAGCTTCCACTCCCGGTGCCCGTCGAACAATGGATTGAAGGGCCGCTCGGCATTCAATTCGGTTTCTCCGAGCTCGGCCACTTGGGGCAGGGCGTTCTCGGTGCCGCCTTCTTCGATGGCCCGGAGATCCTGATCGATGAACAAGTACTGGCGCACGAGGGCCGATGTCGGTTCACCTGTGCCCATGAGCTTGGCCACCTCGTCATGCACAAGGGTGTCCGAGATCGATTCCACGACACGCAGGACGACGTCACATTCTCCACAAACAAGTACGAACGCCAGGCAGACCGGTTTGCGGCCGCGTTTCTCGTTCCACTACCGCAGCTTGAGCGTGTGATTGTGACATCGTTCGACGACCGCAAGCTCGACCGAACGACCTGCGTGCATGCATTGATGCAGGTGACGGCAGAGTCCGAGTGGCTGTGGCGCTACCGTGTGTTGCCTGCCGTTACGCGCGCATTCAACGTGTCGCTGTCGGCCGCGGTGTTCCGCTGCGCAGAGATTCAGCCGCGAATCACGAACTCGCAGCTACTGATGCCAAGGCGGCTGATTCAGAGACTTGTACGACCCGCCGAACCCGACGACAACGTGTCAGCGGTCCGGGTTATCAATGGCCGTCCCGAGTACCGAGGTTTGACTACGGATGCCGCCGCCGTGCGGTAGTTTTTTTGCGATCGGTGTACGCATGTTAGCGAACAATATAAGGAGCTAGGAATGAAGGACAAAGAACAACCAATCAAGGAGTTTCGTGCCGGTACGGCTGTCGCGGCCATCTGGGTTAGCAAGAACGCCGTCAACGGCCAGAGTCTTGCCCAGCACTCGATTCGCGTCCAGAAGCGCTATCGCGACGACCGCTCGGGCGAGTGGAAGACGACGACGTACTTCCGTCCCGACGAACTCCCAAAGCTTGCGCTCGTCGTCTCGCGGGCGTACGAGTTCCTCACGCTCCGCCAGTCGGAGGACATCACCGGTGCACCAACGGCGTAGGGGAAAGGAGGTAGGGTGGATGCTGCAATACGATCTCACAGGCACACAGTTCTTCGATGCTCATTCGCGTGTCGACTTACCCGGCGACGCGGAGATGTTCGTCCTTACCGTTGCGCTGCTTCTGCACCACGATGCTGCGTACACCAGTCTTACTGGGCAGAGCATTGTGTTCGATGCTGAGGACGTTTCCGGCGTGGCCGAATGCATCGAGTATCGGCTGCCGTCGTTTGCAGATGACATCGGGCGTGCGTTGGCCCTGCGTCAGCGGCTCCGCGATTTTGTCGGACTTCGTATCGGATGCGAACCGCCAGTAGCCGACGGTGCGTTGGCTTCGCCGACGTGAGCGCCGAGCCGAGACCCAATCGGCGGTCGCCGAGATCATACGACACCTGCTTGCGACGACGTGCAGGAATCTCTTCGCGAGACGAGACGCGACGCAGACTGCAGTGAACATCCTGAACCGGAGACCAGATCATGAACAACGAATCCTGTGCCATATGCACTCACGAACGGCCCGATCAACCCGCAGGCACCGCTTCTGATCAGCGGCAGCACACCGAACTGGTGAACTTTTCCAGCCTATCCGACCCATGTACGTCGGCACAGCTCGCAGCGGTACTCGGCAAGTCGCCGAAGACCCTGGTCGACTGGTGCCAGGAACGAGAGTACACCGGGATTCCATGCTTCCGGCTCGGGAACAAATGGTATCACCGCGTTGCCGAACTGAAGCGATGGCTCAACGGCATCAACAGCGGGCAGATCGAGTTTCGCCGCCGGCCGCGATCGGTTCGTAGCTCAGTCTCCAGGGCAAAGTCGCCGACGGGCACAGCGTCACCCGCGGAAGGGCGCTAGAGCTAAGAACCGATGAGCGGTCCCAAGGACATCACTCCAGACCAAGCCACGCCTCTCGGTCGGCGAATCGCTTTGTCGGCCGACGAGGTGGCAGAGGCGCTCGGCATCAGCCGGGCCCACGTCTGGAAGCTCGCCAGCGCCGGCCGGCTCCCCAGGCCGGTCCGCCTCGGCCGCGCCGTCCGTTGGGCGAGAAAAGATCTCGAGGAGTGGCTTGCAGCCGGGGCTCCTTCCCGCGATCGTTGGGAGGCGGAGAACGGACGCTGCAAGGGCTGAGGACAGAAAGGGGACGAGTAGATGGGTGTCACCCGTGTGAGCTACCGCGATCGCAAGGGGGAATTGCGAACCGCATCCAAATGGTATGTTCAGTTCCGTGATCAAAACGGCCGTCGCCGTCGGCTGGCGGCCTTCTCGAGCAAAGCCGCGTCGATGGAACTTGATCGCAAGATCGAGCAACTCATCGAGTACTTCAAAGCATCCGGCGGGGCGGTCGATCCCACCCTGCAATCGTGGATCGCCGAATTGCCCCGTGACATCGCTGAGTCACTCGTGCGCATTGGCGTGCTCGATGCCCGGCGCGCAGCAACAGGTAAGGACCTTTACGAGCATCTCGCCGACTTTCGAAATGCGCTCCGGGCCAAGGGAGTTACCAAGAAGCAAGTCTCGCTACTCAGCACGCGCATAACCCGACTCCTGGACGAGTGTGGGCTTCGCAATTGGTCAGATGTGCGCGCCTCCGCCGTTATGGCAAAGCTGAACGACATGGCTGCGAGCCAGACCGATGAAGATGGTCAGGAGACGCCAGGGATCAGCGCACAGACGTTCAACTTCTACCTGCAGGCCATCAAGCAGTTCTGCCGGTGGGCCGTCAAGGATCGTCGCATCGCCGAGTCCCCCGTAGCGCATTTGCAAGGGCTCAACGTGCGAACCGACCGCCGGCACGATCGCCGCGCGCTGACGATGAAAGAGTTGCTTGAGTTGCTCAGATGCGTCGCAACCGCGCCCTCGTGGCTGGGTATCCCAGGCTCGGCCCGCGCGCTCCTTTACCGTGTTGCCGTTGAGACCGGCTTGCGAGTCGGCGAGCTACGAAGCCTGACGAGGGCTTCGCTACGTCTTGCCGGCAAATCGCCGTCGATCACGGTCTCGGCGTCGTACAGCAAACGCCGGCGTCAAGATACACTCCCTCTCCGACCCGAGACGGCTGCGCTTCTTCGCAAGCACGTACGCGGCAAGCCAGCCGGCGAGCCTATCCTGCAGATTCCTGACAAGCCTGCCAAGATGTTCCGGGCCGATCTGGAATCAGCACGTGAAGCGTGGATCGAGGACGCCGAGACGCCATCCGAGAAGAAGCGTCGAGCTAAGTCGATGTTCCTTCGCTACGCCGACGACGCCGGAAAAGTCGCCGACTTCCACGCGCTCCGACACACGTTTATTTCCAACCTCGCGCGTAGCGGCGTACACCCGAAGCTCGCCCAGGATCTGGCCCGCCACAGCGACGTGAACCTCACCCTCAGCCGGTACTCGCACACTGAACTCACGGAGCAGGCGGCCGCCGTCGCTTCCCTTCCCTCGCTCGACTCCGTGTCTTGCGCAGGCGACGGTCGAAACCCCGACGTGTCTTGCGCAAGCGAGTCTGTCTTGCATCAGTGCTTGCGCACTTTCGAGCGACTTCAGGCAACTTGGGTAGACTCTGGTGGACTGAACGCCGGCGAGCTCGACCGCGCGCAACTCCTTGCGGTACTGGAGGATGTGCTTGAAATAGCGGGACTTACGGAACAGCCACCGAAGGGACTCGAACCCTTGACCTGCGGTTTACAAAACCGCTGCTCTGCCAACTGAGCTACGGTGGCGGGCTGCGTATCAAATGATGCTATCCGATGTCCAGCGGGGACAAAAGGCCCTTTTTCGGGCCACGAGGCGCGGTTCACGCCACTGCAGTCGGAGGCCGGTCCGGTGTCTAAAGAAGTCGTTTGAAGACAGGACACGACGCCGATATGCACGAAACCGGCGGAAACCCTGGCGGCTTCCGTATCATCGGTCCGCGCGGTGTCAGTCGACCGGCTCAGGCAACGGTGCGGGCCTGCAGGGACCGGCAAGCGGCCGGCGGTTCAGGGAGATCGCCGGCGATGGATCGTGCCGGCCAACGCGATGTCATCAGCCGAAAGGGGCGCCGAAGCAGGCGTTGCGGCGGGCCGCCGCGCTTCCTACCCCGTGCTCTGCATCGCGGCCGCAATGCCCTTGATGCTCTCCAGGAGTACCGCGCGAAGCTCCGGTTCGCCTTCCTCATCGGCCGACCCCAGGCGATCGAGCAGCTCGATCTGAAGAAGGTTCAGCAGGTCCGTCGCGCCGTTGCGCTCGGCGATCGATTGCTTGATCACCGGGTTGTTGTCGAGCAACTCGCGCTGCCCGGTGATGCGCAGGATGACCTCGTGCGTTTTTTCGAACTCGGCCGTGATACGTTCGAAAAGCTCCGATCGTGCGCGATCGTCGTAACAGCTCGCGATGATCAGACGCGCGCGGGCCATCTCCTGTTGCGCGTTGTCGATCATCGTGCGGAAATACTCCCAATCCTGATACCACGAGCGCAGCGTTTCGAGCGTACCGCCCGAGTCCGGAGGCGGCTCGGAGAGGGCGGTGCCCAGTCCGTACCACCCGGGAACGTTGAGGCGCATCTGCGTCCACGCAAAGACCCACGGAATGGCCCGCAGGTTGTCGAATGCCACCGCTCCGGACGATCGAGCGGCCGGTCGCGACGCGATGGGCAGTGCCCCGATGTGCCCGATCGGCGAGACCGTCGTAAACCACGGCCAAAACGCCGGGTCGTCGATCAGCGCGCGGTACGCCTTCATCGCACGATCCGCGAAGGTAGACAACGCCGGCTCCACCGCGTCGTTCGGCGGGTCGTCGTGTACCTGCACTTCCGACTCGGCCAGCATCATCGCGCTGGTCAACTGCTCGAGATGGCGGTGGGCGATGTCGGGAAGTCCGTAGCGAAACGAGATGACCTCTCCCTGCTCGGTCATGCGAATGGTTCCGTTGCGGCTATCCGGCGGTGTCGCGCGGATCGCACGGCCGGCTCGTCCGCCGCCGCGGCCTACGGTGCCCCCGCGCCCGTGGAAGAAGCGAAACGACACGCCCGCCCCGCGGCAGACGTCGGCCAGGTGCGACTGCACGCTGTGCAGCAGCCAGCTCGACATCAAATACCCGCCGTCCTTGTTGCTGTCGGAGTAGCCAAGCATGATCTCCTGGAAATCGCCGCGCGACGTCAAGTGCGCCCGGTAGTGCGGGTCCACCAGCATGGATCGCAGCAGGTCCGGCGCACGATGCAGGTCGTCGATCGTCTCGAAGAGCGGCACGATGTCGACCGGGGCAACGTCGCCGAGCCGCATGAGCCAGAGCACTTCGAGCAAGTCGCTCACGTCGTGCGTCATGCTGATGATGTAGCTGCCCAGCGCGTTCGGATCGCGCCATCTCGATTCTCGCACCACCGTCAGAAGATCCAGAAGCTTCTGCGTGGATTCGCCCCCGCGCGGGATCGTATCGAGCGCAATCGCCGGTGCGTCCAGCGCGGCGTGCAGCTCGGAGATCTTTCGCTCCTCGGGTAGTGCGTGATAGTCCGTGCATCGCCCGAGTTTCGCGAGCAATTCATCGACGGCCGCCTCATGCACCGCACTGTGCTGGCGAAGATCGAGCGCCGCCAGATGAAAGCCAAACGCCTGGGCTTGCGATAGAAGATCCTCGAGCCCGGCAAACGTGACCAGCTCGGTCAACTCCATTCGGTTCAGCGCGTCGATCAAAACCCGGATGTCCTCAACGAAGGACGGAGCGTCGTACGCCGGCGCATCGCCCGCCACCGTGGCGAGCCCAGCGACCATCTGCGCCAGCTTGAGGCGAAACGGTTCATGCCGCAGCCGCCGGGCCGTCTCGTCAGGCACGGGCCGGGCGTCATGACTCGACGCGATGCTCGCCAAGAGTTGTTCAGGAATCCGAACGCGCTGGTTCGATATGCCGAGCAAACTCATCAGCTGGTGTAACTTCGTTTCATACAGATGGACAGCGGCCAGGCGATGAGCCTGCAAGCTGTGCCGTGTCGTCTCGGCCGTCACGAACGGATGGCCGTCGCGGTCGCCCCCGATCCAGGTGCGATAGCGCAGGAAACTCGGCACGTCCGGCCGAACACCGTAGCTGGCCTCCAATGCGTCGCCAACCTCTTGCACGATTCTCGGCACCGCGTTCCAGATGGACGTGGTCAGAAAGTGGAGCGAGCCTTCAATCTCCGCGTCGACGGTGATCCGCTCCGCGCGCACTTCGTCCGTCGCGTAGAGCAGGAGAATGAGCTGGCGCAGCGCGTCCACCGCCGGCCGGCTCGACCACTCGCTTGACGGCGTCACGTCGCCGAGAAGCAGGTTCGCGATGTCCCGTTGGTATCGGAGCTGCGTTCGACGGCGTGACTCCGTCGGGTGCGCGGTGAGCGTGGGTTCGATGCTCAGTCGGTCGAGGATTGCCAGCAATTCGTCAAGCGAACATCCGCGCGCCCGAAGCGTGGCGACGGCCTCGCCGATCGACTCGGGACACGGGGCGTCGCCGGGCGTGGTGCGGCGGCGGCGCCGGTTCACGCGGACAATCTGGGCTTTCTCCGCCTGGTTGCGCAGGTGAAACTGAAGCGAGACGGTCTTGATCAGCTCGCCGAGATCGTGAAGATTCAGTTGGCGAATCAGGGTCCGCGCCTGCTGGAACCGATCGGCCTGCCCCTGGGCGCATGCGTGCAGCAAGTCGTCATGCATGGGCAGATGCCCGTGCGGCCCCAGCTTCTCGACTACCGTGCGCAGCTCGCCATCCAGCGCCGCGAGGTCCTGACGAAAGTCGTTGTTTGGTTTCGGCGGCATTAGTGTGGTACGTGGAGAGTTCGCTGCAGGTTCGGGCGGCCTCCTCCCCGCCCGATGCGATAACGCGCCCACGGCCTGCCGGAGTCACGGCGATCCCGGCCGCGCGTCGTCACCTAGCATGAACGGAATCGAAAGAGTTCGCAACATCGACCGACTATGCCTGTGCAATCCGGACAGATAGGCAGGTCATGGTCCCGGAGGCAAGACTCCAAGCATGGAGTCGCAAGTGCTATCGCAGTGCGCCAAGTCGCTTGTCCGGCCATGCCGCTGACCTGGAGCATCTAGTGGCGGGTCTAACAAAGTGGTGCGACTGTCTTCCTCCCCTCCTTTGCCAAGGACGGGCTAGGGGAGGTTCTTCCTTGAACAGCAGAGCCCCCCTCAAATATGGGGGGAAAAGAGCGCTGACTTTTCCGGAAACGGCACCAGGTCGGCGGATCGTACGATCAGTCGACGCTCGAAGGCGGGGGGACTACCACCCCTGACTCGCTCGCGGGCCGGCCAAGTCGCGTGGGCTGAATCACCTGAAAATCTTCGTGCCCGCGCCGAACAGCCATGACCAAATAGTCGAAGTCGTAGTTGCCCCGGCCGTCGCGCAGTTCGCGAACGACAACGCGGCTCGGTGACTTCTCCGTCACGGCCAGCCCCTCCGAACGCGCCGACAGCGGGGTGACGGTCACGGTGATCCCGCGCTGAGATGCCACGGCCTGAAAATGGTCCGGCAGCTCGATCGTCGCCTGCCCATCGACCAGGCTGGTCGTGCCCCGCAGGTAGGCCGCAGCTTCCGGGCCCTCGAGCGACGTGTAGCAGATATCCGTGGACGCATCGGCCGGGTTCTTCACGCGGAACTGCTTGGAATCGCCGAACACCACACCCTGTCCCGATCCGTTGATGTACATGCCGGCCTGCGCCGCACCGTTCTCATCGTAGATCTGAACCACGCCGCGGTCGCTGCCGTAGTTCGACACGAGGACGTTGAGGCTACCCGAATTTCCATACAGCTCGAGCACGCCCGAACCGTCGCCGGACTGTCCCAGGGACAGAATTCGCTGGCCCGACAAGTTGTTGACCTGTAGGGTCGACGAGGTCACCTCAACCATCGTATGGTTGTTCACACCCAGGAGCAGTCGGTTCGCCTGCTCCTGCATCATCTCGAAGTTATTGCCGCCGTCGACAAAGCCGAGTCGCATCGTCGTCGCGCCGCCATCCTGCGAGAACAGCATCTGCGCATTGTGGCTCTCGTCGACGTTGTCCGTATCGGCTTCGAGTTTCAGATTGACCGAGCCAGTGTTCGCCAGGTGAAGGGACGCGCTAGGGGCACCGGTGCCGATGCCGACCCGGCCGTCGGCGGTGATCCGCATACGCTCCTGCAATCCGCCGCCGTCATTCGTCATAAAACGCAGCCAGCCAGTCTGTCCGGAGACGGTCTCGGCACCGCCGCCGATGCGGCTCATGGCGAACTCCGTACCATCTGTCCCTTCGTTGGAGTCGAAGTTGCGCAGTTCGATGTAACCGACGTCGACGTTCGTCGATCCGTTTCGCGCCCCTTGAATGATCATGCCCGCGTCATCGCCGGATTCATCGGACGTGCGCAGCTCGAGTTGCGGGTCGTTTCCGCTGACGACGTCCAATCGAGCACTTGGCGTGGTCGTACCGATGCCGACGTTGCGGCCGGCGTCGATCGTGAGGCACTCCGAACCGCCGTTGATCAGGGACAGGAAGCTGCTGTCCGTCTGCCGCAGCTCGGCATTCCATGACCCGGCCGCGGTCAGCCGCACGCCCACCTGTGACGCGTTCTTGGCGAGGTGCAGAAGCGACTGCGGACTGGCAGTCCCGATGCCGACGGCCCCCTCGTTGTTCACGTACAAGGCATTGCCGGGCGAGCCGTCCGCTGCGTCAAGGGAATGCCCATCTGGTTTCTCGGTGGTCTTGGCGTGGTACGCCATCGGAACCGGTTCAATCACCGTGGGCGGCGCCAGGGTGATCATCTTGGTCGCCGCCCCCGAAGGGCATCGCACCGCAACCTCGATCGACCAAGGCTGGGACGGCAGTGTGCTCGACTCAAAGGCGCCGCCTAGGTCCAACGCCACCTGGAACACGCCGTTGACCACCGGGATCGGATCCGGTGTATCCGGGTTCGTGTCAAACGCCTGATGACCCAGCAGCGTGTTGCTTCTGTCGTACAGCGAGAAGCTGAAATCGCACACGTTGTTCACCGGCAGGCCGCCGAGTTTGAGCAGCCCTTGGTACACGAAGTTTTTCGGCTCCGGCGTGCCGGAGACGGCCACCTGCGCGAGCGCGCAGACCGACAGAATGGTGATACCGAGTATTCGGGTTCCGTGACAACTCATCATGATCCTCTCCCCTTACACCTTGCTCGCAACGCCCCTCGATGCCTCCTGCTGGCGCGCCTGCTTCGTGATGGCAGGCGCCACGCGGCTTGGGTGCGCGTGCGCACCGCGGGTACTCAAGCCGGATACTGTTTCAACTTATCGGACGCGTCCGAATTGGTGGTCCGTGGCCCGCTCCCATTGTAGCAGGCCGACGGTGCCAATCCAACGGGGAACCTGGCGGTCCTGCCTTCGTCCGATCATCCGGGGGTAAGGCACGGTTTGCACCTGCATCACGATGCGTTGTGGCGACGGCGTGGGCGTTTGGGCCGGCCACGAGTTCGTCAAGCGCGAGGTCGCAAGCGGGTTGCCTCCATGTCGCACAGGTGAATGGTCCGTTCGATGCGGGCGGGCGAATGACGGCCGGTCACATGTCGGATCTGCTCGTTTTCCTTTCGTTTGAGGGGGTCCGTGGAGAACGGATAGACCGGCTGCAGGCTGGTAATGTTCCGCGGCGGAATTCGGTTACAATCGGGACATGAAAGAGCCGAGCCGGATCATCAGGGCCATCACGCAGGGGGACCAGAAGGCCGCGGCCGAGTTGCTTCCGATCGTTTATAACGAACTCCGAGCGCTGGCAGCCAAACGCATTGCCTCCGAAGCGCCGGGTCAGACCTTGCAGGCGACGGCTTTGGTTCACGAGGCGTACCTCCGCCTCGTCGCTCACGACGACCCCGATTGGGAGAGTCGTGGTCATTTCTTCGCAGCAGCCGCCGAGGCCATGCGTCGGATCCTCATCGACCGGGCTCGATCCAAAAAACGCCAGAAACGCGGCGGAGCCAACAAACGGTTCGATTTGAACGCTGCGGATCTGAGCGTCGTTGCCGTGCCGGATGAGATTCTCGATCTCGATCGGGCACTTCAAAAGCTGGAGACCGAAGACACCGTCAAGGCCGACCTAGTCAAATTGCGGTTTTTCGGCGGCATGTCCATGCGTGAGGCCGCGACCTTCCTCGGCATTTCCACCACCACCGCGGATCGCTATTGGGCGTACTCCAGGGCATTTCTTTTCACCGAAATGCAGGTGTACGATCCGTCGGCACCCGAGTAGCCCCGAAAAAGTCCACTCGGGGTGGGGTAATCCAGCCAGATTCGACGCATTACACATTGCTTCGGGCAACAGTACCAACACACAGCGTGACAGGAGGAGTCCGGTGTCGGACCAACGCCGGCAAAATAGTGCCGCGGATGGCGCATGCAGCATTGAATCTGTCTTCCACCACGCGGGGCAGATGGCGGACCCGGCAAAACGCGCCGCGTACCTCGAAGACATCTGCGGCGAGGACGATGCGATGCGACGACGCGTGATGGCACTGCTTGCCGCCGAAGGGAAGATGCGTTGTTTTCTTGAGAACGTTGAACCGGATGTTCCGGGCTAGGGTCGAGGCGGATCGCCCTCGGTAACCCAAGGCCCAAAGGCAAAGTAGCACACGTGCCCGAGCGCCCCCGGTGCGCGCCCTCGAGGCCGGCGTGCTGATTGGAGATCGCCTTGGGCCGGCGTCGCTGGAACAAACGCCTGATGAAAGGAAAGGGAACGGAAAATGTCCACCAAGATCAACTTGTGCAGTCGAGTAGTACTGGCAATCGGGCTCTTGTCGGCGCTGATTGGTTGTGACAGCCAGATCACGAATCCATCTGCGCAAGCGCCCTTTCCGTCCGTTCAAAGCGCCAGGGCGGTGAGCAGGCACTACGTCGAGCTTGCGCTTGCGCAACCGGTGACGCCTACCGCCGTGGACGTCAACGCCTACCGCATCACCGCGGAGGACGGCAGCGTCCTCGCAGTCGATTCGGGCACCATCGCTTCTGATGGCTCTACGATTCTCCTGAGTACGGAACCGCAGAGCGGGGTCTCGTATTCCCTTGTGGTCGACGGGTCAAGTAGCACGACATCCTCGTCCACGAACTGGGTGTTTCTCGGCTCCACCGTGGATGAGCCCGTACTGAGCTCGGCCACGCCCCTCGACAATACGCACGTGCTACTCACGTTCAGTCAGAACCTCTCCAAGGCCGAGGCGGAGGACGAGACCGCCTACACGATCACAAAACTCGGCAACGCCTCCAGCCAACAGTTGGCCGTCCTCAGCGCCACGGTACCCGAAACACCCAGCACCAGCATGGTGATCCTGGAGACGGCCTCCCAGGATGACGTTGATTACGAGGTCACCGTCGCCGCGAGTGTGGGGAGTTCGGCCGGCATTCACATCGACCCGCAGAACAACACGGCGACCTTCACGGGCTTTCCAACGGTGGATGACGTGGCTCCCGCATTGCTAAGCGCCGAGTCCATTAGTGACACGGCCGTCGTTTTGTCCTTCAGCGAGCCGATCGACATGACCACCCTGGACATCACCGGCGTGACGGCTTCTCCGGCAATTGAGATCAAGGCCATCTCGCCCAACCCGTTCGACACGCAAGTGCTGCTGTCGACGTCGCTGCTGCATCTCAACGTCGTGTACTCGCTACAGCTCGACGGTGCCGTCACCGACAAGGCCGGCAATGCGATCGACGAGGCAGCCGCCGCAACCACGTTCGAATATTATGGGCCGACCCAGGCCCTGTCCTTCACCCAGGGAGACGCCGACAACTCCATTGAACCGCGCATGATGGGGGCCATTTCCTTGGATAGCACCACGGTACAGGTCACCTACAGCGTCCCCATGGGCGGTTCCGCCGTCGATCCTGCCAAGTACTTCATCGTGAGCGCGAACGTGAATGCGGAAGCGGCCGGTCTTGGCGTCGTGGACGCGAGATGGGGTACGCTCGGCGGGCTGGAGGATCGTACGACCGTCGTTCTGACGACGCGGCCTCAAAGCACCATCGAGTATTACATGGCTGCGGTCGGCATCTTCGATCCACACGGTCGTCCGGTCGGCCCGCAACAGGTCTTCGAAGGATGGCTCATACTGGGCGCACACAACGCGACCTTCTGGGGCTCGGGCGAAAACGGTCCGCCAGTGGACTCGGACGGCGACGGCCTGCCCGATGCCGAAGAGCAGGTGGGCTGGAACGTCGAAGTGACGCTGGCTGACGCTCCCGGGCAGGAAGCGCGCAAAATCTACCGCGACGTCACCAGCGATCCCGACAACCCGGACACCGACGGCGACGGAATCAACGACGGTGACGAAAAACGCCTTGGGTCAGACCCGCGGGACGCCGACACGGACGGAGATACGATCTCGGACGCCGAAGAGGACCATCTGTTCTTAAGCAGTCCGATCCGCCAGGACACCGATCAGGACGGCATCGACGACGCCCGGGAAATCAACTTCTTCAAGACCTCGCCTATCCTCGACGACACCGACGGCGACGGCTTCACCGACTACGAGGAAATCTTCCAGCAAAATCGTGATCCGCGGATCGCCGATCTTCCGGTGCCGGCGATCAGTGTGGGCGACGTTCGGCTGCAGCTGGATGAGCGCTACACCGTGACGACGGACACCGGAGAAACCACCACGCTCGAGTCCAGCTCGAACACCACCCTTACCGAAAGCCGGGACCGCACGTTCTCATCCAGCAACACGGACGTCCTCCAGCGGTTCGTCGAAGGAGGTTTCGGCGTGGAAACGGGCTTCGAGCCGGGCGCGGGAGGAAGGGGCAAGAAAGACGGAACTCCACTAGGGTTTTTCATCGACACCCAGGCGCAGATCACCGGAGGTCGCGTGCATGAGACAACTTCGCAGTTCTCGCGTGAGTCTACCATGTCCTCCTCGAGCGCGTTCAATCAGTCGCTCACGAAGGGCACCACAATTACCGGAGCCACGTCCGTCGTTCGCGAGGTGGTCAGTGCGGGCATCGACGTGGACCTGACGCTGCGGACTGACAGCGACATCGCCTTCACCATCACCAACGTCGAGATCACCGTGTTCAAACGCGATCTGCGCGACCCGACCAAGATGGTGCCCATCGCCACGTTGGTCCCCAACAGCACACTGATCACCGGGAATCCCGTATCGTTCAACCTCGGCCCGCTCGTCCGGGAGCGCGGACCGGTGGTCTTCTCGAGCCGCGACGTGTTCCCGAGTCTCGTTCAGGACCTCATGGAGGCGCCAAGCGCATTGATGTTCAAGGTCGCCAACTTCGATATGGTTGACGAGTTCGGTCGCAATTTCGCGTTTGTTTCGCAGGACGTCGCCGAGCGCACGGCCGCGATCGTCATCGATTTCGGTGACGGTACCACCAAGACGTTCCGCGTCGCCACGTGCGGCGGCCTTGATGATCGTGGTTTCGTGGACAACGAGTGTGATCTCTCCACCGACTCGATCATCGTCGAACCGCTCGATGGAGGTAACGGATACGCGGACACGGCCGCCGGCGGCGACGACGTTCAGGTTCGCGATCCAGGCGCCGAGGTCTCACCCGGTGAGACGATCATTGCCGCTGGCCCGAACGGCGTGCTGGACTCGATCGCCAACGACCTGAACGGCGACGGGATCGTCTCGGAAGACGAGCATTCGGGGGACGACCAGGAGCACAGTTTTGGAACAACCTGCGCGAATGACGCCGATTGCCCGGGTGGGTCGTGCGAACACGCGATCGTCGGCGGCTTTGATTACAGCGACAACGGTCGGCCGCGCGGGATCCCTCTGGACTACGCGCTGCAGGATGTTCTTCAACTGACGAAGAACCGCGTCGAACCCGACGCGATTGTCGCCGGGCGGAATGAGATCGCCGAGACCGAGGCGCTCGGAGATGACGTACAAGAGGTGCCGGCCGGTACGCGCGGGCTCAATCGGCGTACCGTTGTCGTCAGCGCCGGCCAGAATGGCGTTCTCGATACACCCGTCGCCGGGGGCGATGACGAACGAACCGTCACGGTCGGTTACGAAACGACACGGAGCTGCAATCGCGATACAACGATTCAAATTGTCGATGGAGGCGATGGCATCGCCAACACAAGTCTGCGGGGCGATGATGTGGCCCTGTACAACTCCGGGGAAACGGTGCCGCCTGGTTCGGTCCTCGTCCAGCCCGGCCCCGACAACATTCTCAATACGGTACCGGGCGGTGACGACGTGGCGCAAGGCCCCGGGTCCGTTTGCACGAGCGACGACGAGTGCCCGGACGGTGCGTGTGATGGCAAGGAGATTCTCGTTCGGGTCGGTAACAGTCGCACGGGCAACGACCTGAGATTCTGGGCCGGGCTGACCTCCGACAACGTGCCGGTCGGCGGCGATTTGGGTGATTTCACCCTTCGGCCCGGTTCCACGCTGTTCCTCGCATTCGTACAGGATCTGGACGCCGACGGGCTGTACGCCCGAGAGGAGTTCCTCGCGGGCAGTTCGGACAAGGACTCGAATACCGACGGCGGCAACCGCGAGAACGAGCTCATCTTGGCCGGCCCCAACGGCGTCGCGGAGACCAAAGCCCTGGGTGACGATCTCCAGGTGGAAGAGCCCGGTACGGACGGACTGAAGCCTCGCGCTGTTGTGATCTCCGCTGGTGGCAACGGCGTCTTGGACAGCGTCCCCGGCGATACCGACGGTGACGGCGTAGCCGATGCCGGTACGGACGATGCGGCGGCCGTCGAGTCGATTGAAGCCATCTACGAAGCCGGCGGCATTATGGAGCCGCCGGACGGCGGCAACGGCATCGCGGATACACTTGCCGTGGGCGACGACATCCAGGCGGTTCCCGTGGGTTCACCGGCCGGCCCGGGCGAGGTCATCGTTCTACCCGGATGGAATCTGACGATCGACTCCACGCCGAATGACAGCGACGGCGATGGAAACCCGGACTCGGGCGGCGATGACATGGACACGTCGCCGTGCGCCGTGACCGACGCAGAGCTTCGCGTCGCAGAAACGCAGGCCGCTGGAGACGACATACAGGTCGTGCCCGTCGGGGCACCGGTGCGACCGGGCGGCGTGATCATCCTCGCCGGCCCCAACGGTGTGATCGACAGCCCGATACCCTGCGACAGCCCGATACCCGGCTGTAGCTCCTGCTCTCATGAATCGCTCGGCGTGATCAAGGAAGACCTGGATGACTATGCGGAGGTACGTGTGGGCTGGACCGTGCCGCTCGTCGGCCAGCCGCTGCTGCAGGTCTTTCCCGATCCGAGGCTCGCCGATTCCGACGGAGACGGGCTGTACGACGACATCGAGAAAGGACTTCGCACGGACCCGCGTCGTCGAGACACCGACGGCGACGGCATCACCGATACGGAAGAGGTCAACGGTTTTCGGGCCCGTCAAACGATTGTGGATGATGGTAACGGAATCGCGGACACTCAAGCCCAGGGCGACGACATTCAGATTATTCGTCGTGGCGCCCGGGTCGAAGTCGGCACGGTGATTGTCGTTCCCGGACCGAACGGCGTACTGGATACCGAGCCGGCCCCCGGAGATGCGGCCACGCCCGGCAAGGTGGTTCGCACCGATCCCTTGGATGCTGATACCGACGGAGACCTGTTGTCGGACGGCCTGGAGCGTTCGCTCGGCAGCGATCCGACCAACGCCGGCGACGCCGGTGGCACGGCCGATTCCGACCTCGACGGACTGACCGATGCGACCGAGGTGAGCTTCGGGTCGGACCCGAGCGTGGGCGATACCGACGGCGACGGGCTCCCGGATCTGGTCGAGTTTGACATCGGCACGGACCCGCGGTCACATGACACCGATGGTGACGGACTCGATGATTTCGACGAGTTCGCCGACTTCGATCGGTACGCGTCGTTCAACACGGAATTCGCGGGCTTCGTTCTGGACGGTACGGCCTCACTCGCGATCGGTACCGATCCCACGAATAAGGATACCGACGTCGACGGACTGGAAGACGGGTTCGAGGTTCTCGATGGCTGGCAGGTCCTCGCGTTCGGTGACGAGCAGCCGCGACAGGTCTTCTCCGATCCGTTTCGGGCCGACACCGACCTGGACGGTCTGAGTGACCACGACGAGTTCATGAAGAAAACCGATCCGACCGATCCGGACACGGACGGCGATGGGCGCCTCGATGGTGTCGAGGTTCCACCATCCAATCCGCTGGAACCCGACGTTCTCGTCACGGTGACTTATGACGTACTGCGACTGAAGGACGCGTTCGAATCCGGCGATGGGGCCAACGGGCTCTCCGACTGGATGTGGTCACTCGATCTGCAAAAGCCCGGCAGCGAGTTGAGTCCCTTAAGTCATACGCACGGGTGCCGATTCGCAACGGGCGTTCAGTGGTGGGATCTCCAGGCCGCCCCGGATCTGCCTCCAAACTACGCGCATGGGTACGTCATCGGCAACGGAATCTCCAAACAGTTCAGAGTGCGGCCGGGAGAAGCGATCGTGCTCGACGGTCTCGTGGCCGAGGTCGGTATATGCCGTGCGAACATTCGGGAAGTTGACTGCTTCCAAAGACAGGATGAAGGCGAAATCGACGACGTATCAAACGCAACCCCGTCGCAGTGCGCCAACGCGGGTTCCTTGACCGGACTGGACTGCGAGAGTGACGAGGACTGCCAGATAGGGATCTGCACGACAACTGTGAATTCCTGCACGACCAAGAATGTTTGCATGGACGGTTCGCCGCTTGCAGGCAATACATGCAGTTCCGATTTTGATTGCTCCTATTGCATCGGCGGCGGAAATCAAGGGAAACACTGCGAAAGTACTCTGGACTGCATGTTCCCTGACGCGACTTGTGAGCAGGTCTTTCCCTGTATCTCGGCCAGTTGCGCCCTGTCGTTCACTCAGACGTATACCTTTGACCAGTTGCAGGCTGGACCCCATGTGATTAGGGACACGGTCCCGCTGGACAACTTCCAGTTCCTGCAGGATGCCAACGCCAATGGCGCGGTGTGTGAGGGAGACGTGACCATCACCATCGACGTCGAGTAGCGGCGCCCACCGTACGTTCCGAGGTGCCCGGTTCTCCTTGTGAGGACCGGGCACTTTGTCTTTGTCCGGACACTTCGTCTCCTCAGCATGCCGCCGCGCCTTGATATCGGACCAATCATGGCCGGCTTTGGTGACTGGCACGGCACGCGAATGGGCCTTGAGCCCCAAGTGCGGCCACGGCACGCGCGACGCGAGTGCCCGACCACCTGACCTGACCATTCCATCGCAATTGAACCTTTCATCCGGTTCCGAGTAATATGGGCTGCGAAGATAGCTGCCTGTCACGGATCACTCACACCGTGCCTACGGACTGGAGACTCGCGGTGGCGGACGAGCATCGCAACATCGAGACGATATTTCACAACGCCAGGCAGATCGTGGACGCTGCCGAACGCGCCTCCTATCTCAAGAAGGAATGCGGTGAAGACGCGGCGCTGCGCGATCGCATCGCGAAGCTGCTTGGTGCCGATCCTCAACTGGGTGAGTTTCTGCAGAACGTCACCAGAGAGGTGCCGGGTGCGGGCAGCGATGGATCGTCGGTGGACGCGACGACCACCACCTTCTCGTCGAGCGGTGCCGGGATCCCGAAGCGTATCGGCCAGTACAGCATCAAGCGGGCCATCGCTTCGGGTGGGATGGGCACCGTCTACGAGGCCATGCAGGATAAACCTCGCCGCACGGTGGCCGTCAAGGTCATGAAGCACGGCATTGCTTCCCGATCGGCGTTGCGGCGTTTCGACTACGAGGCCGAGCTGCTCGCACGGCTGCGCCATCCGGGCATTGCCCAGGTCTACGATGCGGGGACGCACCGCGACGGCGAGGTCACGGTTCCGTACTTCGCGATGGAGTACATCGTCGGGGCGAAACCGATCACCAACTACGCCCGGGACAAGAAGCTGTCGACGCGCGATCGCATCAAGCTTTTCATCAACGTATGCGAGGCCGTTCACCACGGTCACCAGAAGGGCATCATTCACCGCGACCTCAAGCCTTCCAACATCCTGGTGGACTCGTCCGGGCACGTGAAGGTCATCGACTTCGGCGTGGCCCGGAGCACGGACAGCGACATGGCCGTCACGACGCTCCAGACGGACATGGGCCAACTCGTCGGGACGCTGCAGTACATGAGCCCGGAACAATGCGCCGCCGACCCGCATGACATTGACACGCGCAGCGACGTGTACGCCCTCGGTGTGGTTCTCTACGAAATGCTGTGCGAGCGGTTGCCGTACGACGTGAAGGGGACAGCCCTTCACGAGGCGACGCGCATCATTCGTGAGCAGACACCGATCCGTCTCAGCACGCTGAACAAGACGCTTCGCGGCGACTTGGAAACGATCGCCCTAAAAGCGCTCGAGAAGGATCGCGATCGGCGCTATCAGAGCGCCTCGGCGCTCACGGCGGACCTGCAACGGTATCTGAACAACGAGGCGATCAGTGCCCGTCCGCCGAGCATGGTCTACCAGCTCCGGGTTTTCGCTCGTCGAAACAAGGGAGTTGTGGCGTCGGTGGCGGTCGTCTTTGTCGTATTGGTTGCGGGCGTCGTGGTCAGCACGACACAGTATTTCAAGGCGGATACCGCCCGCAGAGAAGCGGAAGCGGCGCGGGCGCAAGCGACGTCGCGCGCGGCGGAATTGGAGAAGGTGGCGAAGTTTCAGGCGGAGCAGTTTACCGACATCGACGTACCGTTGATGGGCATTCGCTTGCGGGCGGGCCTACTGGACAAGGCGCGGACGGCGGCGGAGCGTTCGGGCGACAAGGACGTGGACGCCCGCATGGCGCAGTTGAACAAGCTGCTGGCCGGTGCGGACTTTACGGGGTTGGCGCTGGATCTGCTCGACAAAACCATCTTCGAGCGTACGGTCGCCACGATCAACGAGCAGTTTGAAAAAAAACCTGTGGTTCGTGCCCGTTTGCTACAGGCGCTGGCGACGACAGCGAGGAAGCTCGGCCTTCCGGATCGCGCCATGGCGCCGCAGCAACAGGCACTTCATATTCGGCGCGAGGTGCTCGGCGACGATAATCCCGACACGCTTCACTCGATGAAGGAGATGGGGGTCTTGTACCACCTCAGAGGAAAACCGTTCGACGCGGCGAAGTACATCCGCAAGGCGTTGGAAGGGGATCGGCGTGTCCTGGGCAGCGACAACAGGGAAACGCTGGATGCGCTCGGAGAGCTGGGCAACGCGCTCAGCACCGTGGGTAAGCAGGCCGAGGCAGAGCCCTTGTATCGAGAAGCCCTGCAGGGATGTCGCCGCGCGCTCGGCAATGATGACCAGTTGACGCTGCACGCGATCAGCAACATGGGCGTCGTGCTCGATTCCTTGGGCAAGGACGCCGAGGCCGAGCCCTACTACCGGGAAGCCCTCGAAGGCTTTCGACGCGTGCTGGGCAACGACAACCCGAATACGCTCGCCGCGATTAATAACATGGGAATGCTGCTAAACTCGATGGGCAAGCGCGCCGAGGCCGAGTCGTACTTCCGCGAGGCCTTCGACAGCTACCGGCGCGTCTTGGGGGACGACCACCCGGAGACGCTTACTGCGATCAGCAACATGGCCGCTCTGATCGGTGACAAAGGCGACTACGTTGAGGCCGAGCGTTTGTTCCGCGAGGCGAACGAAAGTCGCCGACGCGTCCTGGGCCCCGGCCACTACATCACACTGCAGGCGATCAACAATGAGGCGTGGGCCTTGAACAAGCTTGGCCGCTATGACGAAGCCGAGAAGATGCTGCTCGCGAGCGAAGCCGACGCTCGGCGCGTGTGGGCAGGTCCCGACCCCGGCGATCTCGGAAACTACCTGTCCAAGCTGGGCGATGCGCAGATGTACCTCGGCAAACTCGACGCGTCCGAGAAGACCTTGCTCGAGGCGTATAAGCTAATCCTCGCCGGATGGGGCAAGGACCACCCCGCCGCCATCGCGACGGTCAAACGTTTGATCACGTTGTACGACCGCCGAAACGCCGCCGAAGCGGGAAAAGGCTACGACGCTAAAGCGGCCGAGTGGCGCGAGAAGCTGCCGACCGAAGAAAAGCCCCACAGCAAGCCATGATGCGAGCAGAATTGGAAAGCATCCGAGCGACGTGATGCCGTATCCACCAGGAGTGCGACGGTCCCGGGCGATCGCGTGCCACACGTTACGATCAGTCGTGCTGATCGTCGGGCGGCAGATAATCTCGTGCTCGAGCGCGCAGCGTCAGCAATGGGCCAAGGCTGTTGTCCGCGTACCGCACCCGATAGCGAATCTCAATGTCTTTCGATTCCCATGGAATAGAATGCATCACGAAGTTGTAGTCGTCATCCGTGATTACATCAACCGTGACAAGGTCCCAGGTCCTGGCATCACTATCGGGCCATGGGCTGAAGCTGGTAAGCACAAAGCCGTACATCCCTTCTTGCAAAGCAAACGGCCGTATGTCCAACTCGTCGGGACAGAAATCATAGCGAGTGGGCGCGATCAGTCGCCCGTCGGCCGTTACACGCTCGAGCTTCAAGCCCACGAGCGAGTTTGCGTAGATGGGACGGGGCGGATTGGCGGCATACACAATGAAAGGGAGTTGAATTTGTTGGATACCGCGCTCAAATGTCGCAAAGCTCGTCGCGCGTGTGGGATTCGGCACGTGGCATCCGCCCAGCACGCCGAGCGACGCGACGCACAAAACGACGAGCCAACTCGCCGACGCGCCATGACTGGGCGCTGGGGCCACTCCTTGCGGCAACTCAATCATCTTCGATTCTCCTCTCGCACAGATATTCGAGACGCCTCCTTCGAGTTTTGTCGAGGGCTGGCTCTGATGCCCTGTAGAGTGTCGCCGCCAGATCGAGATTCTTGTCTTCCCATGCCTTGTCCGCTTGGCGGACAATCGGACCGTACTGTGCTTGGAGCGTCGCCGCCTGCCTGGATACCGAAGTCACGCGTTCGAGCATCTCAAACGCATCCGCATCGCCAACGAGTACATCCCGACACTTGGTGTCAAGGGTCGCCGCGATCTCGGCCAAATATCGCTTGACGGGCTCCGATTCGCTCGTCTGGTAGCGGGCCTTGTCAACTTCGTCCGGCCCAAACGCCACCAGCAACTCGTGGAGGGAGAACTTCTCCTGGCCGTTGAGACGCCCAATTTCCACGCCGATCTGATACGAACGGCGGCCATGGTATATGTTGACAAACACGGCATCGCTCTCAAACCGAAGGAGCGTTGCCTCTCGTCGAGCGACGGTGAAGCCGATGCGCAATAGAAAAAGAAAGGCTTCTGCAGCTAGCTCCGCGAATGCTAGCCGTCCTTGTTCAGATTCTTCCTGCATCATCCCGGCGGACTCCACAGTCCAGTCGTCAGAGCATAGGGCCATCCGTGAGAACGAACAAGGTTTCGCTGGGCATTCAGGAAGCTGCCGGGGTCATCGATCAGCCTACCCCCTGAGAATTGACACGACCATCGCGGATTGGACGCCCTTTGGCCATAGACGGTTGGTGACGACGGCAATAGGGGGCAAGATCCAATCTCATGTAGCGACACGCAGCATAAACCAGTCAGACCATGTGTCGTACATCTCATCATAGGGCTGCACCTCGCCGGTTGCCTCGTATTCCACCGACCAGAAAACAACAGGCTGCCCAGGGTGGAATTTGCTCAGACAGTAGTACCAGTCACCGCTCGATTCATGGATTGGCAGCAATTGAGTGGGAATCTTGATTGAGGCACCAGCCCAAAGGGTTTCTGCCCGGTCGAGCAACGCGAGATGGTCGGGAACATCAACACCGAGGCCCAACAACTCTGTCGAGCCAAACGTTGCCCATCCATATGTCTTGAGATAGCTCATGTAGTCGGGGGGAACCGTTCCCCACTTGACTTGCAAAGCTCGGAGCTCCCCCGTTCGTGCACCTTGCCCCCGTCGCAAGTCTGGTTGTTTCGACAAGAACGCGTTCACTGCTGTGAAGTCTGCCATCATCGTTATCCGGTGAATCGGAGGGATCGCAGGCTCCACGCTAGCGTCGCCATGCCTGAGTCGCGCCGCGTGCTACTGCACCGTCACCAGCGCCGCCGTCTGAAGCGCGCCGAGCGTGATCTGCACCGTCGCCTGCCCGGCCTGCACGCACACCGGCTGGCCGTTGAAGATCAAAACGATGTTGCTGTCGGAGCTTGCGTAGCTGATGAGCGGGTCGGCCGACACGTCCACCGTCGATCCGTCACCCAGTTGGCCGACGATCGAAAACGGCGCGGTCTGCGTGACGTTGCACACCACGTTCTGCGGCACCGCCGCGATCGACACGAGCTGGCTCGGATCCACGATCTGCGGCACGACCTCGACCGGAAGCTGCGCAACCACCCCGTTGACGTTGGCGGTGATCGTGGCCGTGCCCTCCGCCAGGCACTGAACCGCGCCCCCGACGAACGTGGCGATGCCCATGGCGCTGGACGAAACACTCGCGGTGCCCGTCACGTCGGTCACTAGACCTTGATCATCCGTCGCGGAAATCTGCACCGCGGGCGTGTCCCCGATTTCGCAAAGCAGTTCGGCCGGCGTGAACGTCACCGAGGCCGGCGGAACGCCTTGCACGGCCACATTGACCAGGATCGCCAGCCCCAGGTACTGGACCGCGACCTGCGCCGCCCCGGGACTTACGCACACCACCTTCCCCTCGGCCGTGACCAGCGCGACCGTCGAGTCGTTGCTGCCGTAGATCGCGTCGGCGGTGATGTCCACCGACGTACCCGACGTGAGCGTGGCGAACACTTGCAGTTGCGTGTCCGCAGACTCCGGCGTGCACATGATGGCCGTCGGCGTGACGACGAGCGTCGTGGGCAGAGTGCCCGCCGGCACGACGTTGACCGTCGCCGTGGTCGTGAAGGTGCCGTCGGTGATCGTCAGCTCGGTCGTGCCCTCGCCCACGCCGACGACGCTGTTACCGTCGATCGTGGCGACGTCGGTGTCGGCCGAGGTAATCGTCAGCGGAGCCGTGACGGGGGTCGACGAGCCGATGTCCGTGACGGTGATCACCGTGACCTCGCGCGAACCGTCCACCTCGATGTATAGCTCAGAGGGCGACGCGGCGATGCCGATCTGCGTGGCGCACCCGGCGACCATGAGAAGGACGCACGGAACAAGCATACAGAGCATCCGATACACGATTCGCTGTTTCATCAATTCGATCCTCTAAGTTGACCGCACAAGCCGGCGGGCCGTGGACTCGATCCACTGTAGGCGCCGGTCGGTGGCCGGGCAAGGTCGAACGCGCCGAACCGGGCTGGTGTCCACCCGTCCTGCCGCGTATGCTCTTGCCCGGTACAGGTGCGATTTCGAGGTCGGAAAGGGCTTTCCATGGCTCAGGACGCCAGAAGCATGAAGGTGGCCGTCGCCCAGATGGACTGTGTCGTGGGGGATGTCGGGGCCAACGTCGACACGATGGCCGGATACATCCGCCGCGCCGCCGCGGCGGGCTGCGACGTTGTCGTCTTCCCGGAGATGGCCGACACCGGTTACCACATGCCGGCCATCCGCGAGCACGCCGGTTCGTGGGACGCCGACGGGGCGTACCGCGCGCTCTGCGTACTGGCGGCCGAGCACCGTGTGGCCGTCATTGCCGGGCTGTCCGAGCGGTGCGGCGACGACATCTACAACACGTCCGTGGTGATCGATGCGGCCGGCAACCGGGTCGCCGCCTACCGCAAGATTCACCTGTTCAGCTTCGAGCCAATCTGCGAGCATGAGCACATCGCCGGCGGACACGAACGCTGCGTCTTCGACCTCGCCGGCTGGCGATGCGGGCTGATGATCTGCTATGACCTGCGCTTCCCCGAGTTGGCGCGATCGCTGGCGCTCGAGGGTGCCCACGCGCTCTTCGTCGTGGCCGCCTGGCCGACGCCACGCATCGCACACTGGAAATTGCTGGGCGCCGCCCGTGCCGTCGAGAATCAGCTCTTTGTGACGGCCGTCAATCGCGCCGGCACGGATGCGGCCACGACCTTCGGCGGGGAAAGTCGCATCTTCGACCCGATGGGCACGCCGCTGGCCGAGTGCCGCGCGGTAGAGCCGGACTTCCAAACCGCGACGCTCGATCCCTCCCGCGTGGGCGACGTGCGAAACGCCATGCACGTGTTCGATGATCGCCGACCGGCGACGTATCGCGCGCATTGACCGCCTGATCCTCCCGAGCCGCGGGCGGAACCTGTCCGCTTCAGGCGGAGCCCGAATGGCGCCGGTCAACGCGCTGCGACGCCTGGCTGATGGGGGGGCATTGCCGCAATCACTGATCTCGCATGTAGGTCGTGGAAATGGGTGAACGACGCACGAGCAACCATACAATTGTGACGATGCCGCCCGGCGCCAGACGTACAACGTCGTTTGATCTACCTCGACCCAAGCTGACGAGGTTGGAAGGGCCCATGACGTCGCGAGATGCCACCCGGAAATGCCATCGGCACGTCACTCTCCGTTAGCCCCATGCTTCAGCATGGGGTATACTCCAGCGGAAGATGGACCTGAGTCCCCGCAGGGACGGCAGGCGATCCTTCAGTATTGGCGGAACGACGAGTCATGACTCACTCGTTTGTCAGCAGCTACTTGCACGTTGTGTTCAGCACGAAGGGCCGCCGTAATCTGATTCCCGCCGAACTCCAGCGCCGCCTGTGGGACTATTTGAAGGGAATCGCAGATCACAAGGGCTTCACGGTAGTCGCGGTCGGAGGAACGGAAAACCACGTCCACCTTCTGCTCCAATTACCCGCAACGATCACCATTGCGCGGGCTGTCCAGGCGCTCAAGGGTAACGCATCAAAGTGGATTCACGAGACGTTTCCCACCTGCGAATCCTTCGCATGGCAACAAGGCTACGGGGCCTTCGGGGTTGGCGTAGCGCGAGTCCCGGAAACCGTCGCGTACATCGCCAATCAGGAGCGCCACTACCGCACACGCACGTTTGAAGATGAGTATTTGGAGTTCATACGCCGGCACGGTTTGACCTATGACGAACGATACATCTTCGGATAACGAGCGTGCCGTACCTGCGGCACTCGGGGGTATTGACCGTTCGGCAGATTCCCGCGATAAATCGCGGGGCTACGGGAGCTATCGTGCCTGCGGCACTGCTTTACGCCATCCATGCGGTGCATTACCTTCGATAGAGCGCCACACGGTCACGTATCGCGCCGCGGATGGGCGGCCTCACGCAAGCGTCCCGGTGCGCCATGATGCCACCCAGGTGGACGACGAGTGAGCGACCCGGGAGATCGCAATGATGCCACCCGGCAGCCTACGGGAAAGGACTGGGGCAACGACCTACACCCGAGAGCAATTCGCACGGGACCTTCTGGGCGAGATGGATCACGGGTATGACGTGGTACGCATCGCCCGTTGGGCGTTCTCAAAGAAAATGGACCCGGACATCCAAATCGAAGACCCTGAGTTGGACGCGATGGTGATGCAGGTGGTGGCGATGGAGGAAGGTCCAGAGTTTGAGTATGACGAGACTGAACTGCGCGAAATGGCACAGCGTGTGCTCGACGAAGGAGGCGGATGATTGACTGCTCGTAATCAGGGAACCGCGCGATTCTTTGCCTCCTCCTCGTGGCGCTCGTATCCCATGTCGCCATCGCGGGTTGGATGAATGCCGCAAAGTAGACATCGAAAGATCCTCTCGTTCGCGATCTGGCGAGCAAGATCGAAGCCCGGTCCCCGGGACACGTGAAGGGTGTGAACGTGCGATACATAATGAGACGAGTAGACTCATCACGACGGCTGGCATGGTCCGCGCTTGCGTGGCCATGCACGGTGGCGAACTAGCTTCGTCGCTAAGACGGATCACCTAATCCGGTAGCGACATGGTCACGCTTCGCTGGCGCTTCGCGTGAGCTATGCCACCCAAGTCAGTCGACCCCGGTGCGGAGCCGAGCCCCGGCGTGTGAATTGCTCTGTGATATCCACCGCGGCACGTCCGCGCGCGAGGCACATCGGCGTCTTGGAATCAGTGCCCGACGGTAGTACCATCAGGGGTTGATTCGATGGCCGCGACGAGCGCCGCCGGCAGCCGCGGCCAGGTCGCACCTGATGGAAAGGAGTCCGCGTGGTAGGCGCCGCCAGTCCCAAGTTCGCGCATCTGCACGTTCATACGCACTACAGCCTGCTGGACGGGGCTACGCGCATCAAGGCGCTCGTGGCGCAGTGCAAGGCGTTCGGCATGCCAGCCGTCGCCATTACCGACCACGGCAACATGTTCGGGGCGATCGAGTTCTACGAGGCTGCCATCAAAGCTGGCGTCAAACCGATCATCGGCTGCGAGACGTACCTGGCCCGCGGCGACCGCCGCAGCCGCGAGCCCTCCGAAGGCAAGAAAGAGGCCTTTCACCTGCTCCTTTTGGCCATGAACCTCGAGGGCTACCGCAACCTGCTTCGCCTCTCGAGCATCGGCTACAAGGAGGGCTTCTACCGCAAGCCGCGCATCGACAAGGAGGTGCTCCGCGAATTCTCGGCCGGCCTGCTCTGCACGAGCACCTGCCTGGGCGGCGAAATCCCGCAAGCGCTCCTGAACCGGGATCAGCGCGCCGCCGAGGAGCTGGCCAAGACCTACCTGGAGATCTTCGGCCCGGACCGCTTCTTCATCGAAATCCAGGACCACGGTATTGAAGAGCAAAAGATCACCAATCCCGAGCTGCTCGACATGGCCAAGCGGCTCGGCGTCGCGACGATCGCCACCAACGACGTCCACTACCTCGAACACGGTGACGTCGAGGCCCACGACGTGCTCTGCTGCATCAACACCGGCGCGCTCGTCGCCGACGAGGAACGTTTCAAGTTTCCGACCGACCAGTTCTACTTCAAATCGCCCGAGGAGATGGCCGGGCTCTTTCCCGACCATCCCGAGGCGCTCGAAAACACGCTGCGCATCGTCGACATGTGCGACCTCGAGCTCGATCTGACCAAGCGGCACGCGCCGGTCTACCGCGTGCCGGAGAATATCACCGATGACACTGGCAAGCACCTGACCGACGCGGAGTACCTTCGACAACTCGTCTACGACGGGGCCAAAGAACGCTACGGCGACATCGACGACGAGCTGCGCGAGCGCATCGACTACGAACTCGACGTCATTACCTCGAAGGGCTTCGCGAGCTACTTCCTCATCGTCTGGGACTGCGTGACCTATGCGCGGAAGCACGGCATCCCCGTCGGGGCGCGCGGCAGCGGGTGTAGCTCGGTCGTCGGGCACTGCCTTTACATCTCCACGCCGGACCCGATGCGCTACGGGCTTTACTTCGAGCGCTTCATGGACCCCGACCGCGACGAGATGCCCGACATCGACCTGGACATCTGCCAGAACGGGCGGCAGCAGATCATCGAGTACGTGCGCCAAAAGTACGGCCACGTCGCCCAGATCATCACCTTCGGCACGCTCAAGGCCAAGGCCGCCGTCAAGGACGTCGCCCGCGTCGTCGGGCTCGGTTTCGAGGAGGCGAACAACCTCACCAAGCTGATCCCGGCCGAGCTCAAGATGACGCTCGACAAGGCGCTCGCTCGCGAGCCGGAACTCAAGAAACGCTACAACGAAGATGAGCAGGTCCGCCACATCATCGACATCGGCCGCAAGATCGAAGGACTTGCGCGCAACGCCGGCGTGCACGCGGCCGGCGTCGTCGTCGCCGACCAGCCGCTGGAGAACTTCCTGCCGGTGTGCAAGGCGACCGGCGGCGACGCGATCGTCACCCAATACGACGGCCCGACCGTCGAGAAGGTCGGCCTGCTGAAGATGGACTTTCTCGGCCTCCGCACGCTCACGATTCTGGAGCGCTCGCGACAACTGGCCGAACAGAGCTCGGGCAAGGAGATCGACCTGGCCACGGTCGATCTCGCGGACCAGAAGGTCTACGAGCTGTTCGCGCGCGGCGACACGAAGGGCATCTTTCAGTTCGAGTCTGGCGGCATGCGCGACGTCATCCTGCGCATGAAACCCAACCGGATCGAGGACCTGATCGCGGCCAACGCGCTCTATCGCCCGGGCCCGATGGAGTACATCCCGGACTACGTCGCTCGCAAGCACGGCCAGAAGTGGACCACGCCGCACCCGATCATGACCGAGGTGCTCAACGAGACCTACGGCATCATGGTCTATCAGGAGCAGGTGTCGCGCATGGTGAATCGGCTCGGCGGCATCGAGCTCAAGGCCGCCTTCCGCCTGGCCAAGGCGATCAGCAAGAAAAAGACCGAAATGATCGAGGCGATGCGCGAGCCGTTCCTCGAAGGCTGCGAGGCCAACGGCGTCAAGCGCAACGTCGCCACGCAAATCTTCGAGGACATCCTCAAGTTCGGCGGCTACGCGTTCAACAAGGCGCACTCGACGGGCTACGCCATCGTCGCATTCCAGACCGCGTGGATGAAGACGTATTACCCGGTCGAGTTTATGGCCGCGCTGATGACCTTCGAAATGTCCAGCACGGAGAAGGTCAGCGAGTACCGCGAAGAGTGTCAGCACATGGGCATTTCGCTCGAGCCGCCGTGCGTCAACGCCTCGGAGCTGGACTTTACCGTGGAGCGGCGCGGCGAGGCCGACGCAGACGCACCGGCCGCACGCATTCGCTTCGGGCTGGGTGCGATCAAGGGCGTCGGAGGCAAGGCCGTCGAGGCGATCCGCGCGGAGCGCGAGCAGGGCGGGCCGTACACCGATCTCTTCGACTTCTGTGAGCGGGTGGACCTGTCGGCCGTCAACCGTTCGACGATCGAGGCGCTGATTTGCGCCGGCGCGTTCGATCGGACCGGCGGCATGCGCAAGGCGATGGTCGACGCGCTCGATCGGGCGATCACGGGCGGTCAGTCACACCAAAGGGACAAAAAGAGCGGGCAGATGGGCCTGTTCGGCGGTAACGGCTTTGACAGTGACACGTCGAGCCACACGGAGCACGTCCTCAGTCACGACGAGTGGATCGAGGCCGAGATGCTCGCGCGGGAAAAGGCCGTGCTCGGCTTCTACATCACCAAGCACCCGCTGGCGTCGCACGAAGCACTGCTCGCCAACTGCGCGACCGCGAGCACCGTCGACCTCGCGTCCTACGAGGACGGCGCGTCGGTGATTCTGGGTGGCATGGTGTCGAGCTTGCGCACGGTGACGGCCCGCGGCGGCCGCAACCCGGGCAAGCAACTCGGTATCATCACGCTGGAGGACCTGAAAGGAAAGGTCGAGGCGATCGTCTTCCCGGACGACCTGATCAAGT
>Ga0210110_1000083_pt1 | contig 32436 bp, 32 predicted proteins | sample China_Galinas_PW_2_FD_184865 | JGI IMG/M metagenome (GOLD analysis project Ga0210110, IMG submission 184865) | Wetland microbial communities from San Francisco Bay, California, USA, that impact long-term carbon sequestration - China_Galinas_PWB_D1... | ecosystem: Environmental > Aquatic > Marine... | reverse complement strand
CCCTCGAGCAGCTGGATGAAGATCGCGACGAAGCGGGGCTCGAGCTGCGTGCCGGCAACCCGGCGCAGCTCCTTCATCGCGTCGTAGGTTGAGACGGGGGAGCGGTAGGAGTCACGGGCCGTCATCACGTCGTAGGTGTCGGCCACCGAGATGATCCGGGCCAGTTCGGGGATCTCCTCGCCCTTGAGCCCGCGCGGGTAGCCGCTGCCGTCGATTCGCTCGTGGTGGGCGAGGATGATCTCGGCAACCGGCCCATAGCCGTCGACGGAGCCGACGACCCGAGCACCCTGCTCGGGGTGGCGGCGGATCAGCATCCAGTCCTCCTCGGTGAGCGGCACGTCGGCCTTGAGGATCCGGTCGGGGAGGATGAACTTGCCGATGTCGTGCAGCAGAGCGGCCATGTGCACCAGTTCCTCCTGCTGGAGCGAGAGACCGGCCCGTTTCGCGATCGCCTGCGAGTAGTGGGCGACGGCGGCGCTGTGGCGGGCGGTCATCTGGTCCCGCAGATCGAGGGTGCGAAGCAGGGCACTCAGCATTCCCACCTGGAAGCTGACAAGTTGCTTGGTGCGCACCTCCAACTCCTTGGTGCGGACCTCCAGCTGGTTGGTGCGGACCTCGAGCTGCTCCGCACGTTTCTGCGATTCGAGCAGGGCGCCGATCAAATACTGGAAGGTGACCAAGACGATGCCGAACAGCGCAACGCCGGCGAGACCGATCTCGTGGTAGATGAACGCGACCCCGACCGCCATCAGCGCAGCGGCGAGCAATGACGGTAGCAGGGGGACCATCGCGGTTCGAAACTCGTCCTTGAACGAGCTTTCGCCCATGTAGCGGGTGTCCGCTGCAACCATCGCGAAGTTGAGCGCCAGCGACACGAGGAAGACGGCGAAGACGAGCAGGTAGAACGTCGGGTCTGAGGCGGTGGTCCCTGTTGCGTCGATGAACTCGTGGAAGCCCATCCCAACTATGAGAGGGAATGTCCCGTACGTCAGAAGGTTGATGAGCAGATCGTGCGGCTTGTCGTGCCAGCGGAGCCAGCCGGTGAGGATCGCCACGATCCCGATGACCGCCGCCGGCGCGCCGCCGAGGAAGACCATGGCGAGAACCAGCGCCAGGAAGCTGCCGGAGAGCTTTAGATGCTCCACCTCGACCGCGGTCTGATCGCTGAGCACGGCGAAGACGAGGAGGATCGTGAAGAGAGGAAGGTTCCAATCCCCGACCGGAGCGCGGAGGACGGCCCCCACCAAGACGACGGCGAGGCATGTCGCCAAGAAGATGTAGTTCGCGCGTGTGGGCCGCTTTTTCGTCATGGACCTATGTCGCAGCTGTTGCATGGCAACCGCCTCAACGTCGGCGCCTCGCGCGTGCGAGGCTCTGCGGCTGGCGGCTACCTCCTTGCAGCCAAGGACACTTGTCATGGACCACCGTAGACGGTTGCCGCCGCCCCCACAACCCGTCTAGATGTCGAGTTCACACAGCCGGATGACCGGGGCGCGAGGCTCAACATCTCGCATCCCACACCGTAACGCGAGCGTACCCAACCACTCCCTCTTTTGTACCCAAATCGCCCACTCATCTGGGCCTGGGGGTGTTCGGTGAATTGTCAGGGACGCGGCCGAAGCCGAAAAGGAACCTCTAAGCCTGAATCCACCGATATCGGCGAGACCCTCCGCTTCGCAGAGGGGCCGGTGAGATCGGTGGATTCGAGCTAAGCGGTTTCCTCGCCCAGCTCTTCGTCGGCGGCCTCACCGATGTCCTGCGGCGCCGCCTCGGTCACCAGCGTCGGCCGCCTTCCGTTCGCAATCGTCTCCCGGGTGACGACGCACTTGGTGACGTCGCGACGCGACGGCAGCTCGAATTGGACGTCGAGCAGCGTCTCCTCGAGGATCGAGCGCAGCCCGCGGGCACCGGTCTCGCGCTCCAGCGCCTTGTCGGCGATTGCCCCAAGGCTGTCGTCCGAGAAGACGAGCTCAATGTCGTCGAACTCGAAGAAGCGTTCGAACTGCTTGGTGAGTGCGTGTCGCGGCTCGGTCAGGATCGTCACCAGGTCGTCGCGGGTCAGTTGGTGGATTGCAGCGACCACGGGGAGGCGCCCGATGAACTCCGGGATCAGCCCGTACTCGATGAGGTCCTCGGGAAGGACGTGCTCAAACCATTCCCCGGCGTCTTTGGTCTCTCGCGAAGAGATGGCTGCGCCGAAACCCACCCCGCGGTCGCCCACCCTCCGCTCGATCACCTTGTCCAGCTCCGCGAACGAGCCTCCGCAGACGAAGAGGATGTTGGTCGTGTCGATCGTCAGGAACTCCTGGTGGGGGTGCTTGCGCCCGCCCTGCGGCGGGACCGATGCGGTCGTCCCCTCGAGGATCTTGAGCAGCGCCTGTTGGACGCCTTCGCCGGAGACGTCGCGGGTGATCGACGGGTTGTCGGCTTTGCGCGCGATCTTGTCGATCTCGTCGATGTAGATGATCCCCGTCTCCGCCTTCTTGACGTCGTAGTCGGCGGCCTGGATCAGCTTCAGCAGAATGTTCTCGACGTCCTCTCCCACGTAGCCGGCCTCGGTCAGCGCCGTGGCGTCGGCGATCGCGAACGGGACGTTGAGGATGCGGGCTAGAGTCTGGGCAAGCAGTGTCTTCCCGCAGCCGGTCGGGCCAAGCAGCAGGATGTTCGACTTCTGCAGCTCCACCTCGGCGTCCTCGCCCTGGGCCATCTGGACACGCTTGTAGTGGTTGTAGACGGCAACCGAGAGGGCTCGCTTGGCAGCCTCCTGGCCAACCACGTACTCCTGAAGGACCTGATGGATCTCGCGCGGCTTCGGAAGGTTCTCGAGCTCGATCGCGGTCGGCGGCGTCAGCTCCTCGTCGATGATCTCGTTGCAGAGGTCAATGCACTCGTCGCAGATGTAGACGCCTGGCCCGGCGATCAACTTCTTGACCTGGCGCTGCGACTTGCCGCAGAAGCTGCACAGGAGCTGCTCGTTCGAGTCTGTGGGACGTGCCAGCGGGATCCCCTCCTTGCGGGGCGGTATTTGCCTACCGGCGTCGCGGCCTCAAAAAGCTTAGAGGGAGCAACAAGCCGGCTCTATCGCTGCCCGTCGTCTACTGCGAAACCGCGGCGGTCCCTGCAAGCGGGCGAGGCCTTGCGAGCGGCGCGATAGCGTGGCGCGGGTGAGCGGTGCCGTCCGCATCGAGCCCGTGTCCGAGCAGCAGCTGGAGACGCTGCTGCCGATGATCGCCGCCTACCAGCGCTTCTACGAGGTCAAGGACATCGACGAGGAGCGCAACCGCTCGTTCTTTTTCCGTTTCCTGTCGCCCAGCGAGGACGGCATGCTGCTCGGCGCCTGGCGCGGCGAGGAGCTGGTCGGCTACGCCTGCCTCTACTGGCACTTCAACTCGCTCCGCGCCGCTGAGACAGTGCTGATGAACGACCTCTACGTTGCCGAGGAGCATCGCCGCGGGGGGATCGGTCGTGCCCTGATCGACGCCAGCGCCGAGATCGCCCGTGGGCGTGGCGTGGCGCAGCTCGAATGGGTCACCGCCCCCGACAACGAGACCGCTCAGCGCCTCTATGACGCGATCGGTGCCGATCGCGAGGACTCGGTCGAGTACGAGCTGCGCCTATAAGAAGGTCGACCCAGGCGTTGCGAGTGGGCACGCCCGCGCCGTCAAAGGGCTGCCGGCGGCGAGCGACCGGCTGGGGATGCCGGTGCTCAGTGGTGCTCGATGACGCGGTCGACGATGTGGTACTCCTTCGCCTCTTCCGCGCTCATGAAGTAGTCGCGATCGGTGTCTTTCGTGACCTTCTCGAAGGGCTGGCCCGTGTGTTTGGCGAGGATCTCGTCGAGGCGGCGGCGAACATCGATGATCTCTTTGGCGTGGATTTCGATGTCGGTCGCTTGGCCTTCGAACCCACCGAGGACCTGGTGGATGAGAATCTTCGAGTTGGGCAGCGCCATCCGCTTGCCCTCCGCGCCGCCGGCGAGCAGCAGCGCCCCCATGCTCATCGCGATCCCGACGCAGATCGTCTGCACGTCGGGCTTGATGAACTGAATCGTGTCGTAGATCGCCATCCCCGCGTATACGCCACCGCCCGGAGAATTGATGTAGAGGCTGATGTCCTTGTCTGGATCCTCGGACTCCAGGTGCAGGAGCTGGGCGACGATCAGGTTGGCGATTTCGTCGTTGACCTGGGTTCCGAGGAAGATGATCCGCTCGTTGAGCAGGCGCGAGTAGATGTCAAAGGAGCGCTCGCCGCGCGAGGTCTGCTCCACCACCATCGGTACCAGGGGGCTCATGGCGCGGGACTCTATAGAAGGCGCCCGGCGGGGTTCGCCCAGGCGGCGCCGGGGCCCATTATCAATCGGAGCCCGGAGTCCATAGCGAGCCGGCCTCCTCGCGCTCCTTCTCCGGCGTCCACAGTTTCTCGCGCGCCTCGGCCTTCTCCATCGGGATCGACTTCGCCGACTCGGCCACTACGTCGATCGCCTTGCGGATCCGGATGTCCTCGCGAACCATCGAGTCGCGGCCAGTCTCCCGCAGCCGCTTCAGGAGCTTCTCCGGTGTGGTGCGCTCGTGTTCGGCGGTGTGAGCTAGCGCCTCGACCATCTCCTCCTCGGTGACCTCGATCTTCTCAGCCTCTGCGATGGCCGCGAGCACCGCCTCGCGCTTCAGCTCCTGCGCCGCGTCGGGCTTGGACTCCTCGATGATCGCCGTTCTCGTTTTGCCCTGCATCTGGAGGTAGGAGTCGGGGTTCATGCCCCGTGCCGACAGCTGGCGCTCGACCCGCTCCCATCGCTCTGTGGCGCGAGCGGTGACGAGCTCGTCCGGGATCTCCATAGTCGCCTCCCCCGCCGCTGCGTCGACGGCGGCGACCCGAAAATCCTGCTCGATTCGCTGGCCCACAGCTTCGGACACCCGCTCGCGGATGTCGCCGCGCAACTCCTCCAGCGTGTCGAACTCCGATGCCTCGGACGCAAAGTCGTCGTCGAGCTCGGGCAGGACCTTCTCGCGCACCTCCTTGACCTCCACCGTGAAGACCACCTCCTTGCCGGCGACCTTCTCGGCCTGGTAGTCGTCCGGAAACGTGACCTTGACCTCCCGCGTCTCGCCGCCGCTCGCTCCGGAGAGCTGCTCCTCGAAGCCCTCGATCAACTGACCGCCGCCGAGCTCCAGCAGGTAGTCGCTTGCCTTTCCACCCTCGAAGGCCTCGCCGTCGACCAGCCCCTCGAAGTCGACCAGCAAGACGTCTCCGTTCGCGGCCGCGCGCTCCACCGGCTCGAGCTTCGCGAAGCCCTCCCGAATACGCTCGACCTCGCGCTCGACGATGTCTGCCGGAACCTCGGTGTCCGGCCTGCCCACCTCAAGGCCCCGGTAGTCGCCGAGCTTGGCCTTGGGCCGCACCCCGACCTCGAGCTTGAAGCTGAGCGGGTCGCCCTCGGACTGCGGCGTTGCGGTGATCTCAATGTCGGGATCGCCAACCGGGTTGACGCCCGAGCCGAGCAGGGCCTGTTCGTACCACTCGGGCAGCGCCTCGCGGATCGCCTCCTCGAGGACCGCGCCGTAGCCGAGGCGCTGAATGACCAGCGACGGCGGCGCCTTGCCCTTGCGGAATCCGGGAAGCCGCATCTCGCGCGCCAGGCTGCGGGCGGCGCGCTGCACGCCCCGATCGACGTCTGCCGCCGGGACCTCGACCTCGATCCGAACCCGTGAGCCGGGCAACTCTGAGACGGTGGTCTCCATCGGCGCCGGACCCTAGAGGATCGACGGCGGCCGCCGCCCGCCAGGCGGCGCTCCTCTATCCCTGCCGGCGGAGGAGGCCGCGGCGCAGGGCCACCGCAAAGTCGACCGCGAAAGCAAAGCCGCGCCCGAGTGGGCCGGTGACGAGCCAGGCTTTCGCCCGCCCCACCACCCCGATGCGTCGCCTATTGGTCACGCGCGTATTCCAGCAAGGATGTGTCCACCAGCCACTCGACGGGAGCGCGGTCGTCCGTATAGACCGCGCCGCCGGGCAGCCGGGGGGCGAGCGCGGCGGCGGCATCTCGCGCCAGGCTTCGAAGCGGGAGTGGCAGGGATCGCGCCCTGCGGCTGAGGCGCCCAGCTGACAGCGCCCCGTTGCCGGCAACCAGCAGTGTGTTAGTCGGCTCGACCGGGTAGCGAAGGACACGCGAGAAGGCCACCGCCATCGTCCTCCCCAGGACTCGCTCCAACTCCTGGCCTCCCTCCGGGTGACCGACGTTGACGATCACCATGCCGCCGGGCGTCAGGTGCTCCCGGGCCAACTCGAAGAACTCGCGCGTCGTCAGGTAGAAGGGAATGTAGGGCTGCCGGTAGGCGTCGACCATGATCGCGTCATAGCGGTCCGTGGAGCGCTCCAGCCAGGGACGTCCATCCTCGGCAAACAACCGCATCCGGCGGTTGCGAAGATCGAAGAAGCGGCGGCCTAGTTCGGTCAGCTCGCCGTCGATCTCGACTGCGTCCACCGCGGTGCCGGGAAAGAAGTGCCCAAAGGAGCGCGCCACGGTCCCGCCGGCGTTGCCGAGGATCGCAATCCGGGTGGGTGGAGCTGCCCGCACCGCAAACGGAAGCACGAGATGACCGTCCCAGTAGTCGCCGGTCAGGTAGCTGCCCGGACGGTAGAGCGAGTGGACCGCCTGGCCCTCGTTCAGCTCCAGCACGCGGGCGCCGTCGGGGCGTTCAACCACCCGGGCGTACTGGTGGGTGGTCTCGCCCTCGAACAGCACCCGTCCGGTGTCCGCGGCCTTGATCGTCCCTGCCGGAAGCGAAAGCACCAGCACGAGCGCGGTCGGGACGGCTGCGAAACGCCAGCCAAGTCCCGCCGCGGCGATCAGCGCCAGGGCCAGAGCGAAAACGAGAAACGTGCGCTGGGTGCCCAGCAGCGGAATGAGCAACAAGGCGGCGGCCATCGTCCCGAACAGCGATCCGGCAGTTGAGATCGCATATAGCCGCCCCACGACCTCGCCGGCACGGCCAACATCTCTGACGGCGAGCCGCACGGCCCAAGGTGCGGCGGCGCCGAGAAGGGTGACCGGGATCGCAACCAGGACAAGCACGCCAAGCAGCGAGCCGGCGAAGCCACCCAGGGAAACGGTGTCGAAGGCGTGGACCGAGAAGCTCAGGAAGGGACGCGACGCAAAGGGCACCGCCGCGATCAACACCGAAGCGGCAAGCACCAGCAGGCAGAGGCCGCGCATGTGCGGGTGCCGGTCGGCGAAGCGCCCGCCAAACCAGTACCCAACGGAGAGGGCAACGAGGACGACGCCGATCGTGTTCGCCCAGACGATCGTCGATGCGCCGAAGTAGGGAGCCAGCAGTCGTGCCGCCGCGATCTCGGCGCCCAGGCTGGCTGCGCCAACGACGAAGACGAGCAGTTGCAGCAGCCGTTCAGACTCCGTCGGTGTCATCGCGCGCGCCGATCAGCCGCTTCTCCAGCAGCGCCTCATGGCCGGCCGCGACGGCGCGCTGGGCACGGCGCTCGTCGAGCGGCACCCCACGCTCCCGCGCGAGATCGAGCAGCCGCTGCCTTTCCGTCCCTTCGCGAGCGACCTCGAAGAAGACCCAAGCGAGAACGCCCAGAGCAACGAAGGTGCCCTCGAGCATCATGATCACGCCCGCCGTGCTCTGGTCGGCCAGCGCCGAAATCCCCCAGTAGCGCTCGCCCGGCGCGTAGACCGGATAGAGCACCGTGCCCGACCACATCAACACGTTGCCGAGAATCGCCCCCGTGAACCGAACCGCGATCACGTAGCCCACCTTCCACCCGGCGCCAAACCACTCTGGCTTTGGCAGTGGGCCAAACACAGGCATCCACATCAAGCAGCCGAAGAGGAGAAAGGTCGAGTGCTCGAGCGCGTGTACCGGCGCCGTCCCGTAGGCGTCCTGGTAGAGCACCGGAATGTGCCAGAGGAAGAGGTTCGCCGCCCAGAGCGGAAAGGCGATGGCCGGGTGGGTGAGGATCTGGAGGCGATTGAGCGCGGGTACTGCCAGAACGGGCTGCAGCACGGACCGCGTCAGCCCGAGCACCAGCAGCAGCGCCGCAATGTCCCCGATCATCAGGTGCTCGACCATGTGAGCGATCACCAGCTCCTCGGAGATGTGGCCGATCGGGCTGAAGAGCGCGATCGCAATGGTCGCCAGCCCGGCGCCGAAGCACACCTGGCGCCAAGCCGGAACCGCCCGGCCGTCCCAGGAGAGGACCATTGCCCGGTGCCAGTAGAGCACCCCCGCAAGGGTGAGCGGGATCACCTCCAATGGGACGAAGGCACCCGCGACGTGGGCAAACGGAGCGCTCACAGATTCCAGCGTAGCGTCGCCGTTTGGGCGGCCGTGCCCCCACAGCCCGGCGGCGGCCGGTGCTAGCTTGGCCTCGCCTTGACGACAGCCGACCACCGCTTTCCGCCAATCGGCAGCTATGGCTTCCTCTCGGATTGCCATACGAGCGCCCTGGTCTCCTTCGAAGGCTCGGTCGAGTGGCTGTGCCTGCCCCGCTTCGACTCGCCCAGCGTCTTCGCCTCCCTGCTCGACCGCGGCGCCGGCCACTTCAAACTTGCGCCCCGGGGCGTGGTGGTTCCGCTCAGCCGCCGCTACGAGCCGGGAACGCTGGTGATCGAGACAACCTGGGTGACCGACACCGGCTGGGTCGTCATCCATGACGCGCTGACGATCGGCGAGTGGGCAGAGCAGGAAGGCCCGGGCTCCCGCCCCCGAACGGAGCACGAGTCCGACCACTCACTGCTCCGCGTGGCGACCTGCGTCGACGGCCACGTCGAGCTGGACATGGAGTGCCTGCCGCGCTTCGACTACGGGGTCGACACCGCCAATTGGAGCGGCGGCAAGCAGGGCGAAGCCGTCACCAGAAACGGAGACATCGAGCTCAACCTGACCAGCGACATGGACCTGAGCCTCGACGGCGGCGCCCTGCGCGGGCGGGTGCGACTGCGCGAGGACGAGACGAGCTTCTGCGCCCTAACCTGGGGCAGCGGAGCACTTGGCGGTCCCCGCAGCGCCCCCGAGGCACTCGAGCGGCTGGAGTCGACGACGGAGTTCTGGCGAGCCTGGCTGCGAGACGGCAAATTCCCCGACCATCCCTGGCGCATCCACCTGCAGCGCTCGGCACTCGTGCTGAAGGGGCTCACCTACGCGCCCACCGGGGCGATCGTCGCCGCTCCCACCACCTCCCTCCCGGAGACGCCCGGTGGCGAACGCAACTGGGATTACCGCTTCAGCTGGATTCGAGATTCCACCTTCAGCCTGTGGGCTCTGCACACGCTCGGCTTCGACCAGGAGGCGCGGGACTTCATGCGCTTCGTCGTCAGCATCTGCCGCAAGCACCCCCGCCTGCAGATCATGTACGGGATCGGCGGGGAGCACGAGCTGCGCGAGCGTACGCTCGACCACCTGGGCGGCTACGGAGGAGCGCAGCCGGTGAGGGTCGGCAACGGCGCCTTCGATCAGCGCCAGAACGACGTCTGGGGGGCGCTGCTCGACTCGATCTACCTGCATGAGAAGGCGCTACGCGGAACCGGCACGCCGGCCGACCGCGAGGTGATCCGCGAGCAGGTCGAAGCCGCGATCGAGGCATGGCCGAATCCCGACCAGGGGATCTGGGAGTCGCGCGGGGAGCCCCAGCACTACGTGTCCTCGAAGCTGATGATCTGGGTCGCGGTGGACCGCGGCGCGCGCCTCGCTAGCAGCATCGGGGTCGACGACGTCGCGGAGCAGTGGCAGGAGATTGCAAACCAGATTCGTGAGGAGATCCTCGAGCGCGGCGTGCGCGATGGCATCTTCCGCCAGCACTACGAGACGGATGCCCTCGATGCGTCAACCCTGCTTGTCCCGCTGGTCCGCTTCCTTCCACCGGACGATCCCCGGGTGCGAAGTACGGTCGACGCGATCGACGAGCAGCTGACCGAGCACGGCCTCGTCCTCCGCTACAGGACCGACGAGACCGACGACGGCCTGACGGGCGAGGAGGGAACCTTCCTGATCTGCTCGTTCTGGCTCGTCTCGGCCCTCTCGGAGATCGGCGAGGCCGAGCGGGCGCGGACCCTGTGCGAGCGCCTGCTGGAGTCCTCGGGCTGGCTCGACCTCTTTGCGGAGGAGCTTGAGGCGCACAGCGGCCGCCACCTCGGCAACTTCCCCCAGGCCTTCACGCACCTGGCGCTGATCAACGCCGTGTCCCACGTGATCGCCGACGAGGAGCGGGAGGATGGCGGCCTGACCGCGGTGTTCAGCGAGATGGGCGGCGTTCGCGAGGACGCGTGAGGGGTGCGGCCCCGGCGCCGTGTACGGATTGCACAAAGCGTTGCCGCAGACAGTACCTCTACAGACAAAAGCACTCGCTTCTCTCTATATTGACCGCTTCAGGTGCCGGCTGCCAATTGCTCCGACAACCACACGCTGGTCAACGCGCTCAACCACCGGCTGCGGCGCCAGATCCTGCGTGCCATGCCCGACGGCAACGCGGCCAGCCCCCGCGAGCTGGCCGACAGGCTCGGCGAGCCGCTTGGAAACCTCAGCTACCACGTCCGTGTCCTGGCCGAATGCGGCGCCCTGGTGCTGGTCGAGGAGAGGCGCGTCAGAGGTACGACGCAGCACTTCTATCGCTCGTCGGTGACGGCTGACTGGGCGCGTTCGCTGCTCGAGGACAGCGCCCGGGAGGCGACGCCCGACGACCGTTGAGGGGAGAGATTGAAGCGCAGCGTGCTTTACGTAGGTGAGGCCGTGGACAGGACGGACGACATTCGAAGCCCAGCCCAGGACGACGCCGCCGTCGAGGCCGCTGTGCTCCGCCAGGTGCTGGCGCTCCATCCGCTGCAGATCACCTTCGAGGAGTTGGTCCGCGACCTCACCGGCGAGTCGGACGACTTCGCCCAGCGGGATGCGGTGGAGCGAGCGGTGCGCGAACTCTCCGCCGCCGGCCTCCTGCACCGCAATCACGACTTCGTGCTCCCGAGCCGCGCCGCCCTCCGCTTCGACGATCTGTTCGGCGGCTGAGGCCTGCTGTTCTCAGCCTGGCGGGCGCTACGCTTGCTGTCTGCGTCAGGTCACCGGACCTGGAACCAGTTTCAGAATGAGCCTGGCCCGGATGGGTCCGAGTGACACGACGCGGATCCGGCCTCTGTCCGACGTTCCGCGTAGCGCCGCTGCGCGGAAGTCGTGCCGCGACCGCCCCGCTTGGTCATCGCCCTCCCCGAATCCATTCTCATTCTGAAACTGGTTCTTACAGCTCTGCTGCTTGCCTCAACTGCGCTTGGCGCCAGCGCGCCGGCGGCTGCGCACCATCGCTGCCGCGTCGCACCGTCGGGGTTGCCAAAGCCCCAGCCCGCGGCAAAGAACCCGTGCGTTCGCATCGTCCAGCTCAGGCTGCGCGGGCACCGGCTGAGCCTGACGATCCGCGCCCGCCCAAATGCCGAGGGTCGGGTTTGGGCGACGGTCAGACAACCGGCAACCACGAGGTACCTGACGATCACCGGAAGCGGTGCCGTCCACCATGCCAGCGGCACGGTGTCCCGCGGACCCTGGACGGTGGTTGTCCACTTCAAGCCGAAGGACAATCGCCTCTGGCGGCCGGTCATCGCGCGCCGTCGCCTGATCGTTCGCTAACGCTCCGCACGCCCAGGTCTATTCGCCGCTCGGGCGTGACCCGGAGGGGCCTCCGTCCCGTCGAGTCGGCGGCGTCATGAGCGCAACCGGAATCGAGAGACCCGCGGTGCGGCGGAGGGTCGCAATATGGCGGCCTGGCTGGACGGCCGGGCGTATCTCGCTGACCCGATCGCCAAGCTCTGCGACGGTCGTCTCCAGATCGGGCGTGGCAAAGGCAAGGCCCCAGAAGAAGGCGGGACGATCGATTCCCCCGCGCTCGATTGCCTCGTCCGGCTCCTGGACGACCTCGAGGATAGTCGCGCCGAGGCGGAAGAACGCCTGCCGGGGTGCACCGGCGGGCGTTGGCTCCTCGCGAATGCGTCGCAGGTCCAAGCCGGCACCCTGCAGCGCCGTCACTGTCCGATCGAGGGCCGGTGTGATGACGACCACGTGGTCCAGGGCATCGACGCCGTTGGAATGCGCAGACGGTTCGCCTGGCGCCCCACGATTCGACGGTGTCGTTGCCAGCCCGTCCAGATCGGTTCCCTCGATGTCCCGCAAGGACCAGCCCGTCAGGCCCCTGCCCCCGGCCTGCCCGGTCAGACGTATCCGCACGTCCCCGACAACGCAAACCTCGCCGTCGACCGCGAAGCCGAGTGCCGACCAGGCGGCCGGCGCATCCGCGACCGTCAGCTCGTCGATCGTCGGGGCCACGGCGAAACGGTATCTGTCGTCGGTCTCAACGGCTGCTCGACCTGCCGGACGCGGCACATGAGGCGCCCAATATCGCCCCCTTCCTCATCTAATCTCTCACCCCCATGGCCTACGCTGGCTCCTACCTGTGGCGGCTGCGCCAGGCGATTGGCAGCGAGCTCGCGCTGATGCCGGGGGCGATGGTCGCCCTACGGCGCGAGGACGGCCGGGTCCTTCTCACCAAGCGCGCCGACGACGGCACCTGGTGCCTGCCGGCCGGCGCCGCGGAGCAGGGTGGAAGCTTTGCCCGGACAGCCGTTGAGGAGCTTAGGGAGGAGACGGGCGTCGAAGTAGCGGAGAGGGACCTCATCGCCTTTGGCTGCCTGTCGGAGGCCGAGGCACACACGATCCACTATCCAAACGGAGATGTCACCCACTGCTTCGCCCTCTGCTTCATGGCGAAGGTGTGGCGGGGAGAGCCTCGTCCGGATGGCGAGGAGTCAGTCGAGATTCGATTCGTCGAGCCCGGCAACCCTCCCGAGCCCATCCACCCTCCCACTGCGCATGCGCTCGACCTGCTGGGCGCCTATCTCAATTCGGGCTGCTTCCAAACTCGCTGAGACGCCGCGTCGCCATACCGGGGTTGCATCGTCCGCCTGGGTGCAAGGCCCACCGAATCATCAGCGCCGACCGGCACTTTCCCGCTGTTGACAGCTACGAGGGGGCTGGCGATAGGTTCTGAGATCCTGCAACGTCTCTGGAGGTTGCGCTATGAGCGTGGAGAACATCGCCACGGTCCAGCGCCTCTTCGACGAGGTCTGGAACCAAGGCAAACTCGAGTTGATCGATGAGTTGCTTGCGGAGAACTATGTCGATCACGATCCGCTTCTCGGCGAATCTGACCGCGAGGGGGCGAAGGCCGCCATCGGCGGCTACCGCGCCGCCTTCCCCGATTTGAAGTTCACGATCGAGGAGATCTTCGCGGCCGGCGATCGGGTGGTAGTTCGGTGGACCGCAACGGGAACGTTCGAAAATGAGCTGATGGGCCTTGCGCCCACCGGCGATAAGGGCAATCCCGTAGGCGGCTTGGCGATCAGCCATCTGGCGGACGGCAGGATCGTCGAGACGAATACCCAGTGGGACACGCTTCGATTCCTGAAAGACGTCGGGGCGATTCCGGAGGGCACGGCCGTGCCCGCAGGCAACTAGCCGAAGCCCCTGAGGTCCGCACCGCGTCGGACCGTCATCTCCGGCGCGGTGCCGCCGCTGAGTTTCATCAAACCGAAGACTGCCGCCTGAATGGATAGATTGCGCGATCCACTCCGAGCGTCGTACGCCCGAACCGCCCCAGATGCGATTCAAGCGCAAGCCAGATCCGCGGATGATGGTCGCGATGACCGCGATCGCGTCGCTGTTTGCCTTCATGGGCTGTTCGGCCGAGGTCAACGTCGGCGGGAGCTCGTCGGCTCCGGGCGATGAGCTCGCCGAAGAAATTCAGAAGGCGTACTCGGCCAAGACGGGCATCGGGCTCAGCCGCCTGACCTGCGAAAGCGTCGACGCGGATGTCGGCGAGACGTTCGGTTGCTCGGGCCGCAATGCACGCAGCATCCAGGTGGAGATCACCGGCAAGGTGACCGATTCGACCGGTGACGGCATCGAGTACAACTGGAGCGTGGTCCGCGCAATCGCCCCCGGCGTCTTCTACGAGCGCGGTCTGCGGAGCTCGATCGAAGATCATGGCGTGCCCCTCTCCGAGGTCCGCTGCCCAGCGGAGGTGAACGTGAAGGTCGGCACGAGGCTACGGTGCACAGCAACCGATCGCGACGGCGTCGCCAAAGGCGTGACGCTGCGGCTGACCGATCTCGACGGAGGCTTCGACTACACCGTCGAAGGCGAAGCGCCCGTGGAGCGCTCCACCACCTCGTAGAGAAAGCGTTGCAGTGGGAACAGGAGGGGTGGACGACCGGATTCGAACCGGCGACCGCCTGGACCACAACCAGGAGCTCTACCAGCTGAGCTACGTCCACCGCGCGGTTCCAATGTACCGGGCGGTTGGGCGAGCCGCGCTACCGTTGACGAGGTGGTCAAGAGACGTCGGACTCAGCTGCATCTCCCCGCGACATGTGGGGTCGCGGCAAACTGCGCGCAGGCGCGTGGCGCACTGGCAGTCGGGGCGCTGGCGGTTGGAGCGGCCGCGATTGGGGGTTTCGCGATTGGGCGCCTCAGCGTCGGCAGGCTCGCCATCAAGCGGGCCTCGATAGGAAGGCTGGCGGTCGAGGAGCTCGAGGTGGGCACCCTGCGAATCCGCGAGGGCGTTCCACCGACATGAGGAGCCTTGGAGCGCTTGTGGTTGTGGCCGTCCTGGCCGCAACCACATTGAGCGCGGCGGAGGAAGAGCGTCCTCCCGCAGCGGCGGCGGCAAGCGCGCTCGGCCCGTACCCAGGCCTGGGCGGTTGCCGGGTCTTTCCCAGCCCGCCCGCATCGCTTTCTCCCCGCTCTCCCTCGCTCCCCAATCAGGCCGCCTGGAACCAGGACATCTCAAGGGCGCCGGTTGCTCGCAACTCTGCCGCGATCGTCGCTTTCATCAACGCACACGGCGGTGGGCGCATCCATCCGGACTTCGGCTCGCCACGCGCCTACGGCTTCCCCTATGCGATCGTCGGAGCGCGCCAGCGCCGGCTGCCCATCCACTACACCGCCTATGGCGAGGAGAGCGACCGCGGGCCGTTCCCGATTCCACCGGCCACACCCGTCGAGGGTGGCCGGCACAGCGACGGCGACCGCCACGTTCTCGTCCTCGATCGCTCAGGTTGCGCCCTCTACGAGCTCTACCGCGCCTTCTTCAAGCGCCACGGGCGAGCTCACTGGAACGCGGACGCCGGCGCCCGCTGGAACCTTCGCTCTGGCGCTCTGAGACCAGAGTCCTGGACCTCAGCCGACGCCGCAGGATTGCCGATCTTCCCCGGCCTGGTCCGCTACGACGAGGTTGCCGCGGGCCACATCGACCACGCAATCCGCACCACCTTCGACGTCACGCGCGACGCCTGGATCCACCCCGCCTCACATTGTGCAGGCGCCACTCCAAACCCAAGGGCGCCGGCGATGGGCATGCGATTGCGGCTCAGGCACGGCTACGCCCTGCGGCGATTCAGCGGCGCCGCCAAGGTGATTGCCAGAGCGTTAAAGCGCTACGGCATGATCGTTGCCGACAACGGCTCAAACTGGTTCCTCAGCGGAACGAGCGACCGGCGCTGGACTGACGAGAACCTGGGCCAGTTGAAGCGGATTCCGGGAGGCGCCTTCCAGGTGGTCAGGAGTGCCGCGCCGCCCCACGTCTGCTGAGGAAGCCCTTGAGGGAATCTTGAGGGGCCGTTGGCCTGGGCTTTGGAAGCCCGTCTGAGAATGCCGTCATGGATGACCTCCGCAGGCTCGAGGCGAAGGGGCTGGTCCGTGCACGGGCCCGCTCGCGGCGGCATCGCACCTCGATCATCCGCAGCCGCACGATTCGCGGCTCGCTGGGGTTGTTTGCGGTCTTCTGGGCGATCATCTTCGCGCAACTGGTCACCGGCAACGACCCCGCACTCAGTCGCAACAAGGCCGGCCACGGAGAGGTCACGGCCACCCAGGAACCCCGGGCCGGCGGCGCACGCGAACCCGAAGCGGAGGCACCTGCCGCGGCCCCGCCAGAACTCGAAGCTGAATCCGCGCTGGAGGCCGAACGCCAGCTGGAAGCCGAACTGGCCGCAGAACGCGAAGCCGAACCGGTGGTTCCGATCATCACCTCCGCCTCGTGACAGCCGCGGGTCCGCACTTCTTCTGGATCTCGAGTCGAGCCGCTGGAACCGCGGCGCTGGTGCTCTCCAGCGCCTCTGTCGGAACCGGGCTGCTTGTGCGGCGGCGTGGACAGTCGCGCAAGATGCTTGGCGGCGATGCAAGGGTGTTGCACGAGGCGCTCGCGCTGGCAACCCTTTCCGCCATCGCCGTCCATGGCGCCGCCCTGCTCGGCGACCGGTTCCTCCACCCGTCTCTCCTGGATATCTCGATTCCGTTCACGGGCGCGTACCGTCCGCTCTGGACGGGCATCGGCATCGTCGGCGGATGGGGACTGGCTGGCCTGGGCCTCTCCTACTACGCCCGCCACTCGATCGGGCAGTCGCGCTGGCGCACGCTCCACCGCCTCACCGGACTGTTCTGGCTGCTGGGTATCGCCCATGCGATCGGCGCCGGCAGCGATGCCGGCCAGGCGTGGCTGCTGGTGACCGTGGCCATCCCAGCCGGTCCAGCCCTGGTGTTGCTGCTCGGAAGGTTCGGCGAGCTGACCGCGGAGTGGCTTCGAGAACCGGCCCCACAGCAGCCGGGCGCCCGCCGTCCAGATGTCGCCGTCAACGGTCAGGAGGGCTGAGCACGACGAGGTGAAACCCTGCCTGGAGTCGCGATTCCAGCTCCGCTACCGCCTCGCCCTCGGCTGCCTCCGTGTAACCGACCACCAAGATCACCTCGGCTGCAGGAAAGCTCTGCAGTTGGTCTTCGACCGCCTGCACAACATCCTCGTCTCCCACCCTCGCCTCGGCAGATATTCCCGCCTTGGCAAGGGCTGCCACGGTGACAACGAGATTCCGCTGCGCCGTTCGGCGGGCCCCCTCCACATCGGAAGCCCACCGGTCCAGGAAGCCGATTCGTGCTGGTGCGAGGACAAGCACCTCGGTGTCCCCCTCCACGCCATCGGGTGTCGCCACCGCTGCGATCTCCCGCACCGCGGCGGGCTCCTCAACCGGACCTGTGATCACAAGGAGGACGTGGCGCAGACGGTCGACAGCTGGCGCCGAGACGATCGGCCCCTCCGGGCGCTGACGCGCGGCTATGACGAGAATCGCGACCCCGGCCAGAGCCCCGGCGGCGACGCCGGCGCCCGGGCCCCCGACCGCAAAGGCGGCCGCAATCGGCACTGCGATTGCCGCGACGACGACCGGCAGCTTCCAGGGATCCATCTGCCCTGATTGTGGCTGACCCCCTAGACGCGTCTCGCGCCGCCAAAGGCGGGAACAAGCAACATCGCCAACCCGATCAGGATCACGATGATCCCCAAGACATAGCTGACCAGCAACGCCAGCACGATCCCGACAACGATCACCAATATCGAACTCGGTGTCACGGCTTCGCTATCTACCCGGGGCGCCGGCTCGCGAAACAGTCCGATCTCCACTGCAGTCACTCGGGACCAGAGGAGTCGCCGCCTTCCGATCTCGATCCCCGGGCTTCCTCCTCAAGGGCGCGCCGCAGCGCCTCATCGAAGGGCTCGGGCGAAATTCCGAACGGCTCCGCACCGGAGGGATCGGTAACGACCGTCGCAGTGGTGAGACCCTCGACCAGCGGCCGCGCCACCTGCGTGTCGACCGGTGTGACAAAGCCGAGCCAGAGCGCGGACAGCCAGGGCGTGATCAGGGGGACTGGCACCTTGGGGCGCGGGCGCTTGCCCATCGCCAGCGCCATCCAATCGAGCATCTCACCGTAGGAGAGAACATCGGGGCCGCCAATCTGCACCTCTCTTCCTGCCGACTCGGAGATCTCCGGCGCTCGGCTCAGATACTCGATCGCGGCATCGATGCCGATCGGCTGCGTGGCCGTGCGAAGCCAAGCCGGCGCGATCATCACCGGGAGCCGCCCGACCAGGTAGCGAAGCGTCCTATAGGACTCGCTGCCGGCACCCACCACCATCGCCGCACGAAAGTAGGTGAGCGGCGGGCCCTCGGCAGCCAGGACTTGAGCGGTTTCGTGGCGGCTGCGCAGGTGCTTGGACGCGCTCTCGTCCCCAAGGCCGCCCAGATAGATCACCCGCTTGACCCCCTCGCGCCGGGCCATGCTGGCGAAGTTGAGGGCGCCGATGCGCTCGCGCTCCGCGAACTCCCCCCCGGAAGCCATCGAATGGACCAGGAAGTAGGCGACGTCGATCCCACTGCCCACCCCGCTCAGGGACGCCGCATCGGTGACGTCGCCGACGTGGAGGTCGAGCCCCGCGCTGGACAGCCGGTCCGCCCTGGAGCGATCGCGGACCAGGCACCTGACCGGCGTGCCTGTACCCGCCAGCGAGATCGCCAGCCGGCTGCCGATGAAGCCCGTGGCTCCGGCGATAAGGGCGCTGTACGGGATTGGGTAAGGCTACCCGGGTCGTTCAGCCCGAATCCAGCGATCTCGGCGAGACTCTCCGCTTCGCAGGTCGAGTTGGGGGCGATTCCCGCTCAACCAGGTAGTGGTGCTAGCTGGGCGGAGGGGATTGACTCCCGGCGACGGGATGCGGAGTGGAGGGACCGGTGAGATGGGTGGATTCGGGCTTCAGCCGCGAGTGCCGCTGCTGCTGCCGTCGGGCGACCAGCCGGGGCCGCGAAAGAGATAGCCGAGCCGGTCGCGCCAGGTGGATGCACCGCGCACGTCTCGCGCCAGGTCGATGAACTCGTGAAAGGCGACTCGGGCCGGCCGAAAGGTGTGGATGTTCTTGGTCAGCCCGTACCGGGGACGCTCGGTCTCTCCCTGGAAGGTTCCGAACAGGCGGTCCCACACGATCAGGATCCCGCCGTAGTTGCGATCCAGGTAGACGTCGTTGGCGCCATGGTGCACGCGGTGGTGGGACGGTGTGTTGAGCACATACTCCAGGGGCGCGGGCAGCCGCCTGACCCGCTCGGTGTGGATCCAGAACTGGTAGATCAGGCTGATCGCCTGCTGGGTGAGAATCATCCAGGGCGCGAAGCCCAGCAGCGCCAGCGGTGCCCAAAACGGCAGCGCGGTCATCGGTGTCCATGTCTGACGCAACGCTGTTGAGAGGTTGTAGTGCTGCGAGGAGTGGTGGACAACGTGACTCGCCCAGAAGACCCGAACCTCGTGGTGGACGCGGTGGAACCAGTAGTAAGCGAGGTCGTCTGCGAAGAACAGAAGCGCGTATGTCCACCACTGATCGGCGGGCATCCGGAGTGGGCTCAACTCGTAGAGGCCTACATAGATGACGACAACGGCGAATTTCCAGGCCGCATTGATGACCACGTTGCCGCCACCCATCGCAAGGCTGGTCCGCGTGTCGCGGGCCTCGTAGCCGACCAGCTCGTCGTCGCGCGCATATTTGAATGAGAGCAACTCGACGACGAGCAGAAGCACAAAAGCCGGAATGGCGTAGATGATCAGGTCGATCACGTCAGCGCAATTGGCTAGGGGGCGAGTCGCTCCAGCACGGTCCCGTCGGATGCAACCGCGAGGACCGTGGGCACGACAGCGATGCCGTACTTGTGCGCGAGGTCGGGGCGCTCGCGCACGTCGAGGGTCACGAGAGGGTCGGGCTCGCCGGCAAGGCGGCTTTCCCACTCGTGGCACTCCGAGCAGAGTGGATGGGTGAACTCGACGAAGGCCCGGTCATGCCCATTGAGGAGACCGAGATCGGTCGGGTCGATGTGGCTGTGGTGCCGTGGCGAGATGCCGCGCAGGCGGGCGCTCAACCTGTAGATCTCACAGCCGGTGCAGAAACCGCTGACCGCGGCCACGAGCGCCAACGCCGCGACGACGGCGCCGAGAACGGTGCCCGCGGTGGGTGAGCCCAGCCACCAGGCTGCCGCGGCTGTGCCCAGAAACGCAAAGCCCATCATGTTGGCAAGCCGGGGCGGTCGCGAATCCTCCAGCGGGCCCTCGCCGACACGCGGCTGGATCAATACGAAATAGGCCGCACATGTGACGCAGAAGCGGCGCCCCAGAGTCAATCCGATCAGAAGCTGCGCGCCCATCAGCGCCCAGGCCAGCGGCCAGCCGAAGATGACACCGGCAAGTGCCACCAGCCCCACGATGAGTTGGTTGAATCGCGGCGCGTGCGCGTCGATGACGTCGGTGTCCCGCCAGGGGTCCGCTGTGCGCGTCCTGCCCATCGCTGAGAGTTTAGGCCCGCAGGCCCCACTGCCCCGGCGAGGCACATGCAGGCGGCAGCGCAGCCGCCGGATTTCGCCTCCGCAATCCGGGTCGAGATGATCCGCGCGGTGCTATCTTCGAATCGCGAAACGGAAAGCGGCACATATGGCAGAGGTGGCATCGCTGAGATCGAGGTGCGTCGGGGGAGTCGTCGCGCTGCTGGTGCTCACGACGGTCTGCCTGGCCCCCCCGGCCGCCCGTGCGGCCAGACCCTTCACGCTCGATCCCTCCAAGAATGCGGAGTTCCCCGACGTTGCGGTCGACGCTCAGGGCACCGCACACGTGGTCTGGCAGGAGAATCGGCCCTATGTGTCGGGCGATCCGGTTGCAAGCGCCGACCTGATCCACTACTGCCGCATCCCGCGCGGCCGGCGCGGCTGCCAGGCACGTCTGACACTGAGCGCCCCGGCTGATTCGATCGGCCCCGACACCCGCATCCTGATCGCTTCCGACGGGACGATTTACATCATCGCCCACCGCTGCTGCGACTTCTTCAAGAGTCCAGACGCGCTCGAAGCGACGTTCGCCTTCGCATCCACGGACGGTGGGCACACGTTTGGGTCGCCGGTTCCGATCGGCACCAACGAGGTCGACGGCGATGCCGCGCTCGGCCCGGGTGGGTTCTCGGTCTCCGCGGTGTCCCAGATCACCACCGGGGGCGTTGAGTACCAAACGATGCCGCTGGCTGGACCACCAGTCGTACAGCAGGCAAGTATCGGCGCGTACGGCTCAACCGTCCTCGACGGCGAATCGTCGCTCGGGTTCGTCGACCCGCTCACTCCCGTGTTCGCCGGCAGGCAAATCAGTGGCCACGTCTACGTGCGGCGCTTCGGCGGCGGCACGGACTACAACTCTTCCGGGGGGTGGGGTGTGCCGATCGATCTCGGCGCCGCCGACGATCCCCGCTTTGCGGGCCTGCCGGGCGGGTTTCACGGCCTCTACCTGATGCTCCGCACCGGGGGGCCCAACAAGCGTCGCTACGTGGTGCGTCGCTACACGGGGGGAACTCCGGGCCTCGGCGCCGACGGGCTCCACTTCGGAAAACCGGTGCGGGTCAGCGAGATCGGCGACCCGATCTTCCGGGAATTCCTTATGGACCCCTCCGGTCGCCTGCACGCGCTATGGATCGACAACGACGACAACAGCCTTCGACACCGGACCTCGCGCAATGGAGTGAGGTGGTCGAAACGGCCAGAGCTGCTACTGGGACGCGAGCGAGCCGACAGCGTCTACAACATCGCCGCAGACGCCGCAAGGGACGGAGGCGGGCTTGCCGTCTACGACGTCGGGTCCGGCGACGGCCCGGTGCGGGCCATCACGTTTGGGCCACAGGGCCCGGTCGGCTCCGGCGGCGGCGGTTGCGTCGACTCGGTTGCGATTGGCCCCTCGGTGGCCATCGCCCAAAACGGATGCTTCAAGCGCAAGGGCGACCGTTTCACCACCGCCGGCGACGTTCGCGTGAATGGGATCGACCTCACGACCGGCGGCGCCGGTGCAAGCGGCGGCGGCCCGGAGAGCGCGACCGCCAGCGCCGCACCCAAGATCGTCGTCAATCGGGGGGCGCGGACGCTCACGACGACCGCGAAAGTAGAGGTCGCGATCGGCAACGTCCGGCTCGGGAACGAAAAGCTCGCCTGGCGCCTGCCCAACAGCAAGGGCGCCATCCACGATCTCGCGGGGAACCCCGCAACGCTCAACACCGCGGCGATGAAAACGCCGCTCTTCGGGCTCAAGGTCTCCGGCTACACGACGCCGAAGGTCACCGGCAAGAACGCGATTCTCGTGCCTGTCAACGTGGCGCTGCCGGCCCCATTTGACAGCGTGCTGGGCGGTGGGGCAAGCGGTTCGGCGAAGCTGCGCGCGACCAACGGCGGCGGCCTGGACCTGACCGACTTCCACATTGTCATCACCGACGCCTGGCTCGGCATTGCCGAGTTGGAAAAGTTCGATCTGAAATTCTCCGGCTCGACCTCACGGCTGAGCGGGGACACGCACATCCTTCTCCCTGTTGCCGCGTCGAAACTGGGCATCGCGTTCGTCCTCGAGCACGGTGACTTCGTCTCCGGAAAAGGCGACTTCACCTTCACCGCCCCGGGCCAGCTTCCGGTGGCGACCGACGTGCTGTTGAAGCAGATCCGCTTTGCGGTCGAGAAGGCGCAGGGGTGCGCCAAACCAACGCTGATCGCCGGCGGTGTGACGTTCGTGATGGGGCCCGATCCGATCCCGGGCATTCCGCTCGTCGGGCTCGACGGCGACGTCTCCTATTCATTCCCCCGCGGGTCCTGCGGCCTGCCCGGAGTGCTCGACGCCTCCGGAAAGGGGAAGCTCGTCGGGATTCCATTCGCAAGCCTCGGGGCCGTTTACAAGACCGACGGAAGCCTGACATTCGACGGCAGCGCGTCGTTCGGCGCACTTGGGGCGCAGGCGTCGGTGACGGCAAAGGGTGGGGTCAACATCCCCAAGAAGCAGTTCTATGCCTCGGGCAAGGCGAGTGCCTCGATCGGGTCGTTCAACCTGGCCGGCTTTGACGCGGTCGTCGCTAACAAGGGAATCGCCGCCTGCGGCACTGTGACCCCGATCCCAAGTCCCGGCTCGGTAATCGAAGGCGACCCCGAGCCGATCAGCGCCGGCTTTGAGTACCCGTGGGGCGGCTCGTTCGATCCGGACTGGCCGCCCGACTGCGACGTCAACCTCGGCGCCTACAAGTCCGCCTCGGCGTCGCGGGCGAGCGGCGCTCGCGCCTCGGCGACCAACACCTTCACCGTGCCGAAGGGGCTTCCCTCGGTCGAAGTCAAGCTCGATGGGGAAGGCGGAGCGCCCGGGCTCATGCTCGGCGGCCCGCACGGCATCTCAAAGATCTTCTCCCCGGCGGACCAGACCTCCTTGTTCGCCGGACGCATCCAAATCGTCGCTGTCCCAGAGGTGCAACGCACCTTCCTGCGCATCCTGCGGCCGCCCGCCGGCACCTACACCGTCGCCGATCTCCCCGGTACGACGCCAATCAAGGCGACATCGGTCGCCCGCGGCCTCCCCAAGCCATCGGTTAGAGGATCGGTCAGGCGCCTGAGGGGGCGCGGGCAACAGCTGCGCTACCGCATACGGTCGATTCCCGGGCAGACCGTGCGCTTCGTCGAGGAGGGTCGCGGTGTGCGTGCGCCGATCGGATTGGCGAAGAAGGCCAAGGGGGCGCTGCGCTTCCGCCCAGCCCCCGGCCCGCGCGGAAGGCGCGTGATCGTGGCGTATGTTCTCGAGCGCGGTGTCCCGCGGGCTCGCTTGCCGGTCGCCCGATTTGTCCCGCCGGCGGCCGGCCGTCCGCCGCGCGTGGGACTGGTGCGGGTACGCCGTAGGGGCTCAAAGGCGATCGTCACCTGGCGACGGACCCCCGGCGCAGCGCGCTACGCCGTCGCATGGCGCCTGCGCGACGGCCGCCGCGGGGCGCGGGTCGTGAAGCGGCGCCGCTTCGTCCTCGCCGGCATACCGGGGGTCAACGGCGGGGCATTCCGCGTCGCGGGCCTGCGCCGCGACAACGTGGCGGGCAAGGTGACCCGCGTCAAGCTTCGTCCAAGGCCCAAGCACCGCAGGCGTGGCCGGGGACGGCGACACCACAAGGGTGGCAAGGGCAAGCGACACCGCCGCGGCCACTGATTCCCCTCCTGGCAAGCCGCCGTGGCAGCGAAGGCGACGTTGGAGTGGCGCGTTGGCTTCGGGTCAGCCATACCCCTTACGGAACAGAAGACGAACCCGGCAGCCCGCATCGCCGCTGAGCCCGTTTCGCTGGTTCGGTGGTGCCCGCACGCAGTCGGCTTTCCCTGCCGCGGAGCGCGATCCTCGTACACCGAGACATCTTGGGGCGACGGCTGGTCGCGTAATAGGGTCGAGGAATGCAGATCGGCGGCCAAGAGACCTGTCCACTGCCCGAGCACCCCGCACTGGCCGAGGTTGCGAGCGCTCTAAATCAAGCAGGCGTCTGGGGCCACATCTACGATCATAAGTATCGGGTCGTCTACATGACCGACGACTTCCGTCTGAGCAACGGTGGCCTGATTGAGATGGTGCCGGTGCCGCTCGGCGCCCACGTATTCGGAGCTGAGTACGTCAGCGCCGCGCTCGGGTGGCCCGGCGGGAGCTGGAGCCTTGATGCCATGCGTGACTTTTTCTCCGCGGTGGGCCCGTGGGCACTCGCGGATGCGCCAGGCGGCCGGGAGGAACTGCGCAAGCTGGTGGACCCGCGGCTCCAAGACATGATTGAGGGGCTCTCGCCGGCTGAAGACTCGACGGCGCTCAAGACCGTGCTCTCCGGCCTCTCCGCCGGTGGCAAACTCCCCTTCGACATGCATCTGCTGGCGATGCGCATCCGCGACGCGCGGGGGCAGGTCGTCGGGATCATGTGTCAAGGAATGACGGCTGTGGGAATGTCGACGATCGGCACGATCGCTGCCCCTGGGGACGTGGGTCACTTCAAGCGAATGCAGCGCGTCGCCAGTGCGGGGCGGCGCCCGGCGGCGATCCTGTTCGCCGACCTCGAGGGTTCCTCCGCGCTCTCGCGACGCCTCTCGACCGCGAGCTACTTTGCCCTCGGCCGCCGCCTCGCACGAGCGGCGGACCAGTGCGTGATCGATGCCGGTGGCCTGGTTGGCAGACACGTCGGCGATGGGGTCGCGGCGTTCTTCTTAGCTGAGACGGTTGGAGCGGAGTCCGCCGCCGCTCGGAACTGCATAAGCGCCGCTCGCGCGTTCGCGGGGGCGGTCACCGAGGTCGCCGCGCGCAGCGAGTTGCAGCCTGATGATCTGGTCCTGCGCTTTGGCTTGCACTGGGGCTCGAACCTCTACGTCGGCAACATCTCGACCGCCGGGCGCTCCGAGGTCACCGCGCTCGGTGATGAGGTCAACGAAGCCGCCCGCATCGAGGCCTGTGCAAGCGGCGGGCGCGCGCTCGTCTCCAAGGATTTGATTGAACGGCTCGACCCCGAGGACGCGGCCACACTCGACCTCGACCCCGACCGCGTCACCTACACCCCGCTCAGCGAACTCGAGACGGCCACCGAGAAGGCCCGCCGCGATGCTCCGACCATCCCTGTCTGCGAGGTGTAAACCCGGAGACATCGGCCGATACCCCCGGCTGGATTCGAACCAGCGACCCACGGCTTAGAAGGCCGTCGCTCTGTCCACTGAGCTACGGGGGCGCGTGCGCCTAGATTAAGGCTCGGCCGGCAGCTTCGCGTAGGATCAGCGCCGATGCCGAGCGTCGACGTTTCCGGGACCGAGTTGCACTACGTTCGGGCCGGAGCCGGTGAGCCAATCCTCCTAATTCAGGGAATGGCGGCCACGCACCTCACCTGGGGAAGTCGCTTCGTCGGCGCGCTCGCCCAGAACTTCGACTGCATCGCGTTCGACAACCGCGGCATGGGGCGGTCCGGCCGCGCAGCCGTGCCGTTCTCGGTCACCGATCTGATGGGGGACGCGGTGAGCCTGCTCGACGCGCTCGAGATCGAACGGGTACACGTACTCGGCGCCTCCCTGGGCGGGATGGTCGCGCAGGAGCTTGCCCTTGCCCATCCCGGGCGAGTCGACAGTCTGATCCTGGGCGGGAGCTACTGCGGCGGGTCGAAGGGGCGACTACCCGACCGGGAGATCGTCGAGCGGCTTGGCGCCGCGATGGCGTCGGGGGACCGCGAGCGCGTCTACCGCACGATGTGGGAGATCATGCTCTCCCCAACCTTCCGGGCGGACGACACGCGCTTTGCGGAGTTTCGAGAGACGGCGGTGGCTCTACCCGCGCCGCGAGCGGTCATCGTCGAGCAGGTTCGCGCCGGAGGCATGCATGACGCGAGCGATCGGCTCTCGCGGATTGCAGCCCCGACGCTTGTCCTTCACGGCACCGCCGACAGCATCTTCTCGCCGTGGAACGGAGAACAGATCGCTGCGGCGATCCCGGCCCGGCTGGAGCTTTTGGAGGGCGTCGGCCACCTCTTCTGGTGGGAGCAACCTGAGCGCTCTGCGAAACTGGTCGCAGAGCACGCCCTGGCAACGGTCTGAGGGTCGTCAGCTCTCGGCGGCCAGATTGGCGCAGCCCGCGGGATCGAGTCTGCCCCTGACCTTGAAGACGTAGTCCGGCTCGGGAGTGATTGTGGGCTCTTCGAGCACCAGATCGAGCGCGGGAGTGGTCTTCAGCCACGCGTAGATCGGATACCAGTAGTCCGCCTCGGGCGAGTCCTGGGTGTACTGGCTGACGATCAGGTAGTCGTAATTGCCGGCGTTGATCCGGCGGCGGAACTGGCGGCAGGTTGTTGCCAGCCTGTACTGGCCGTCTGCGCCCGGCACGCCTATGTACTGGACATAGTTGTCGAGGTTGGCGCCGTAGAAGCCGTACTGGCCGAAGAAAATCTCCCCGGAGCCGGCGATCCCGATCCGCTTGTCATGCTGCTTGCGGGCAAACGCATACGCCTGCCGCGGACCGCCGTCCTGCAGGAACGGCTTGGTGCGCGTGTAGTGCTGATCGTAGTACTGCACCTCCTGGGCGCGACCGAGCACCAGCGCAAGCAGCACCACCGCCCCCGCCGCCAGCGCAACCGTGCTGCGCTCGATCGCTCGGCGAGACCGCAGCAGCCCCAGGGCGCCGGGGGCCCAGACCAGGGCGAGCGTCAGGAAGACGGTTCCCACTATGTAGTTCGGATACCAACGCGGTGTGGTGAGAACGGTGATCGCATAGACGGCAACCAGGAAGAGCAGCGTCTGCCACGCGCGTGAGTCCGGGGCGCGAAGCGGGCGGGCGATCGGCAGCAGCGTCAGGGCGAGCACGAGACCGGGGGTCAGGTAGCGGGTATTGGTGAAGAAGCCGGTCGGCGAGCCCTCCTGGCCCGCCGCCGTGAGCGGTGTGAAGATGTAGACGACCGCAGTGAGCAGGGCGGCGGCCGCCACTACCTGCAGGATCCGGTTCCGCGATCGCACCGCGATGAAGACCGCGGCGGCGACGGCGACGATGAGGATCAGGGGCCAAAGGGGGCCGAACGCGTCGTCGAGCCGGGGGAAGAACCACCGTCTGTAGATGGTTGGGTCCGTCAGGTAGTCGGCGACCGCAAAACGTGGCCGCGGGTCGAGCGGCATCTGGTCGGGCCGCGGCAGGTGCAGCGGGCCCCAGCCCATCTGCGGGATCGGATTGCCGCCCGTCTTGATAGCCGCCCGCACGTACCAGTAGCCGCCAACGAGGAACGCGGAGAGCCCGAGCACCCAGGCGGACGTGAGGCGCCGGCCCCGGCCGCTGACCACGACCACGCCCACGGCAATGGCAACCACGGGGATCAGGAACGTGAGCTTGACCGAGGCGGCGATCCCCGCAGCGATTCCCGCCACCACAAGTGGGCCTTTGTCGAGCAGAGGCGCGTCGCGCTCCGGGCGGTCCTGAACCGCCCCGCTGACCGGCGCTCGCCGTTGATGGCCGTTGATCAGGAACGCCGCGAAGGCGATTAGGAAGGCGAGGCCCATGATGTCGTTGCGCCCCTCCCCCGGCTGCGTCTCGATCATCACGCCGGCGTCGAGCACGATCGCCCCGGCAACCAGCGTGGCCGGCCCAACCTTGTACGGGCGGCCTATACACCAGGCGGCCAGCAGGGCGATCGAGAGCCAGAGGAGGTTGACGAGCGGCGAGAGCCAGTCGGTCTTGAAGACGACGATCCCCGCTGCATGGATCAGCTCCGAGCTCTGCGGGTAAAACCAGGCAACAAGCCGCAGCGGATCCGTGAAGTGCAGGTGCACGATTGAGTGTTCCTGCGCGATCCGGCCCGAGAACGGCATGTGGTACCAGGTCGTGTCGCCGCCGAACATCCCGAAGTCGAGGCTGAGCTGGGAGGGGAACGTCCACTCGGCGACCGTGAAGGAGGCGACGCCAAGTGCAAGCAGCAGGGCGAGCATTTGCACCTGTGGGGCAGCCACTTCGCGGTTGTCCAACGGCGACATGCGCCAGCCGATCCAGGCCGCCAGCAGGCCGACGCCGATGCAGACGACGACGACCCAGCCCACGTAGAGGATGCTTAGCGTGCCGAGCAGCTCGAGCGAGACGATCAGCAGCGCGACGGCGATCGTCGCATCGGCCAGGCGAGCGAGCGCGCCGGAGAACTCGGGCACGATCCAGCGTCGCAGCCAATAGCCGCCGAGGCCCAGGGCGGAAACGATGCCCACCACCGCGAGGCTGCCGCCTATATAGGAACCGAAGGAGGGCGTCACCGGCGCGGGATGCTATTCGGCGCGTCTGGTGCGCGCAGCCCAAAGCGCGCACGCGGAACCTCTGATGCAGCCACGAGCGGTCGGGCGTTAGGACGCAGCCGCCGGGATGCGGCAGGAGACGCCAGTTCCGGCGAGGCCGCAGTAGCCGCTCGGCACCTTATGGAGGTACTGCTGGTGATATTCCTCCGCGTAGTAGAACGGCTCGGCAGGGACGATCTCGGTGGTGATCGGCTCGTGCCCCGCGGCTCGCAGCGCCTCGTCGTACGCCTGCCGGGCCGTCTCCGCCGTCGCCTTCTGATCGTCGTCGGCAAAGTAGATCCCGGAGCGGTACTGGGTGCCCACGTCGTTTCCCTGCCGCATGCCCTGTGTTGGATCGTGCTCCTCGAAAAAGACCTTGAGCAGGCTTGCGTAGGAGATCTGCTTCGGATCGAAGGCGACCAGCACCGCCTCGGCGTGACCGGTCCTGCCCGAGCAAACCTCCTCGTAGGTCGGGTTGGGCGTTGTCCCGTTCATGTAGCCGACCGCGGTCGTGTAGACGCCGTCGAGGACCCAGAACAATCGCTCCGCGCCCCAGAAGCAGCCGAGCGCGAAGTAGGCGGTATCGATCCCGTCTGGGAAAGGAGGCCTCAGCCGCGTGCCGAGGACGGCATGGTGCTCCGGGACCTCAAAGGCGGGCTCGCTGCGTCCCGGCAGTGCGTCCTCGGGCGTCGGCATCTGCGCTTTTCCCGGGCTGAACATCCCGATCAGCTTCTCAAGTCGGCTCACTCACCGCTGACGTTAGCGATGCGGAGGCGTCGGCTGTGAATTCCCCGCCGCCGAAGTCAGTACCTTTGGCGCCATCGGCTGCTTGGTCCTCCTCTTCGCCCTGGTCTCGCCGCGGCTGGCTCTGTTCGTGCTGTGGCTGTTCACCGACCTGCTCAGCCGCTCGTTCGAGAGCTGGCTCGTCCCGCTCCTCGGTTTCTTCCTGCTGCCATGGACGACGCTCGCCTACGCTGCGATGTGGGCGTCCTCGGACGGCGTCAACGGCTTCGAGTGGTTCATCGTCGTCCTCGCCTTCCTGGTCGACATCGGCGCCTTTGCCGGAAGCGGCAGCAGCCGGCGGCGCCAAGCCAGTGCCTAACGGGGCTGGTCGATCGGGTAGGCGAGCCGTACGTAGGACTTGGAGAGGACGATGAAGTCGTGCTGCTCGGACTTGCCCCCGTCGAGCGGAGTGATCTCGACATTGATGATTGGAATGAACGCGACGTCGCCCCGGTTGATCGCGTCGGAAAAGCGGCTTTGGTAGCCCTCCGGGGGCAGGGTGATATCGCCAACGATCACCTGCCGGTCGGTTTCGAAGTGAACCCGTTCCGTACGCATGGTGCTTCCGGCTGGCTCCGTCATCGAGCCCCTATCGGCAACTCCACGCCCGAGCGCAACGAACAAACGTCCAGTTTTGGGCGCCTACGGTCATCCATTTTAGGCACCCATGGCCATCCAGCTTATGGCCTGCCCGCAACCCCTACCGGGATTCCCAAGGTGTGCGACGCGGCACCCAGCGGGGCACGGAGTGCTTGTAGGCCCGGTATTCGTCGCCGAAGCGGCGTTCGAGGCCAGGCTCCTCCGCGCGCAGGAAGTAGGCGAAGTTGATAGCGACGAAGAGTGCCGCCCAGGCGAAGATCCACAACGAACCGAAGAAGACCGCCTCCCCCGCCAGCAAAGTCGCCACCGCCGTGATCATCGGGTTTCGCACGTAGCGATACGGGCCCTCGACGACCAGCCTCGTGGTCGGGTCCCAGGAGGCCAGCGTGCCCCTGCCGATCCTGCTCAGCAGCCGCACCGTCCAGAGCCACATCGCGAAGCCGGCGGCGATCAACACGACGCCCAAAAGGGCTGTCAAGACGGCAGCCGCGCCACCCAGGCCCCAGCCGATGTCGGGGCCGGCCGCGAACAGGAGGATCAGGGCGGGGACGACGATCGTCACGTTCCCGGGCAGGATTGCGATCGCTCGGGCGTGCCTCCAGCCGCTCATGGCGGTGACTGTAGATGACCGGGCCAGAGCTGCTCAGGGCCGGCGGACCGAGCAACACTGACCGCGGCGTCCAACGTGACGGTGCTGCAAATCGGCCTGACCGGACGGTATTTGAACCAACTGCCCACTTTCGTGGCCTTGCTCGATCGAGTCGAAGGATGGAGCCGGGATCGACGGTATGGCTCTGCTCCCGCGGGGGCTACGGGTCCGCCCCGTAGATCGCCCATTCGCCGGGAACGCCCTTCAGCTGGTGCTCCCCGCGGTCCGAGAAGCTGAGCTCACTGCCGATGACCAAGTCGCGGACGGTGCCGGAGACGAGGACCTCCCCCGGCTGCGCGAGGCCCATGATCCGCGCCGCCAGGTGAACGGCCAGACCGGTCACATCGTCGCGGCTACGCTCGACTTCCCCGGTGTGCAGCCCGGTCCGCACCTCGAGCCCGTGCCCACGCGCCCCGAGGATGATCTCTTGGGCGCAGCGAACGCCTTGGCCAGGGCCGGTGAACAGGGCGAGCAACCCGTCGCCCGTCGTCTTGATCGTCTCACCCCCCTGTGCCGCGACCGCGCCCCGCGCGTGGCCGAGGTGGCGGTCGAGGACGCCCGACCAGGCCCGGTCTCCCGCCTGCGCGGCGCGCCCGGTTGAATCGACCAGGTCCGTGAACAGGACCGTAGCCAGGGTCCGATTCGTCGGGGATTCGGGGGCCGCGCCCGTCATGAATTCCTCGATGAGGTCGGCGAGCAGGTCGACGTCCTGGGCGATGATCACCGCCGCGTTGCCGGGCAGCTCCCGATATTCGGCACCGGGAATCAGCTCGACGAACTCCCGCACGGCGTCAACCGGCACCAACTGCAGCTCGGGCGGGTGCAGGACCAGGGTCGGTGTCTGGACGAGGGGGAGGACATCGCGGATGTCGCTGGTCAGCGACATCCGCAGCAGCCGGGCCCCCTGTCGCGGGGTGAGCGTCGTCTGGAAGTAGCGGTTCATGCGGTCGCTCCGCACGGGATCGTCCGCCCATTCGGGCGCATAGAGGGTGTTCAGCTGCGGGCCGGGCCAGTCGTTGAGCTCCGCCAGGGTCTGGGCCGCGGAGTCGGCGAGCTCGGGGGAGCTGGCAGCCCCGCCGCCCACCGACGGCGACATCGCGATCAGACCACCCACCCGTTGCGGCCGGGTCGCGGCGAGCAGGGCCAGCGAGCGAGCGCCGTCGAGGGCACCCAGCAGCACCGGGCGCTCCGCTCCGGTTGCGTCCATCACCGCCAGCGCATCGTCCGCGTGGGCTTCGAGCGTCAGGTCGTCCCTCACCGGATCGGACAGACCCGAGTCGCGGCGGTCGAACCGGATCACCCGCGCGAACCTGCCCAGCCGCTCGAACAGGCGCGCGGCCTCGGGGAAGCTCCACACCGTCTCGATGTTCGAGGCGGTGCCGCTGTTGAACAGGAGGTCGCGTTCGCCCGAACCGTGCACCTGGTAGGCGATCGCAAGCTCGCCGCTGCGCGCGTAGCGGGTCTGTGGACGCTCCACAGACAGACCCTAACCGCGGTTCTGGAATATCGGGGCGATCGGATTGACTCGGGACCATAGGCGGGTTTGAGGGATGCCGTGCATCACTCTTGCATCACAGATTCCGACTCGCGGGGATCGTCTGCTCAGACTGCGGCAAGCGCCGGAGCCAAGTCGTCGGCGCTCGCCTCGATCGACTCGGGGATGGTGATGAGAAGGTTGCCGTCGCGGTCGAGGATTCGGCGGGGACCAAGCACGGTCAGGCCGACGATCCGGCGGGTGCCGGACAGATAGCGGATGACGTGCCCCTCGGGCGTCTCCTCGCCCTCCCCCTCTTGGGGCTCGCCGACGTGCAAATAGAGCACGTCGTGCTCGGCGTCGTAGTCGGCGTGGTCGAAGGCGACCGGCCCGATCCTGATCTTCACTTGCTCCATGACGGCGGGTCCTTCCGGTTGCCGAACGCGGAGATGATCCGCGCCGGTT
>Ga0210110_1000082_pt1 | contig 32502 bp, 30 predicted proteins | sample China_Galinas_PW_2_FD_184865 | JGI IMG/M metagenome (GOLD analysis project Ga0210110, IMG submission 184865) | Wetland microbial communities from San Francisco Bay, California, USA, that impact long-term carbon sequestration - China_Galinas_PWB_D1... | ecosystem: Environmental > Aquatic > Marine... | reverse complement strand
TCCACGCTGCGCTGGCGGATCAAGCACAAGGACAGGACCGTCACGCTCAGCGGGGCTCCGGGGTCGTCGGTGACGGCCGAACTCGACGAGCACGGGAACATCGTCTCGACCAAGGTCGTCGGGCGGCCCGAGGGCGGGGTGACCGACACGGCCCGCACCTACACCTACGACGTGCACGGCAACTGGACCGAGCTGGTGATCTCGGTGCCGGGACCCGACGGCGAACTCGCCCCGTGGATGCGCTACCGGCGCCAGATCGACTACCGTGAGTGAGCGCCAACCCGGATGGGGCGGCCCGCGTATGAGCTATTAGCGTGCTGATGCTCTCGGTCATCCAGGGGCCCGACAAGGGGCGACGGTTCGAGCTGCCGGACAACCAGCCGCAGCTGATCGGGCGTTCGAGCGAGGCGCTTCCGATCTCCGATCAGGCGGTGAGCCGCCGCCACGCCGAGTTGACCCCCGACGACGGGATCTGGTGGATCCGTGACCTGGAGAGCCAGAACGGGACGTACATCAACGGGATGCGGATCACCGAGCGCACCCGGCTCCGCGCGGGCGATCAGATCCGGGTGGGGTCGAGCCTGTTCGTGTTCGGGGCGGCGGCCGGGGCGTACGACGACGTGCTCAGCGTGCTCAGCCCGTCGCTGATCGACGCGGAGGTCGAGCACACGCTGGCCTCGCCGTCGAGCGACGACTCGGTGATCCTCGCCGAGCCCGAGCCGCGGTCGGCCGCGCTCGAGCACCTGCGCGTCATCTACCGCCTCACCGCGCTGACCACGCGCATGACCGACCGCGAGGCTCTGCTCGGCGCGATCATGGAGCTGGTCTTCGCCGAGTTCAAGCCCGAACGCGGGTGCATCATGCTGCGAGGGGGCGACGGCGAGGCGCGGCTCGTCCCCACAGTCGTCAAGTACCAGAAGCCCCCCGCGGACAAGGAGGACGCCAAGATCCACGTCTCCCGGACGATCCTCCAGCACACGGTGCGCAAAGCCGAGGGCGTGCTGAGCACCAACGCGATGACCGACCCGCGCTTCCAGGCCGGCGACTCCGTGCAGCAATACCAGATCCGCAGCGCCATCTGCTCGCCGGTGAAGTTCCGCGACCGCGTGTTCGGCGCGATCTACATCGACTCGTCGATCGCCAACTACAGCTTCACCGAGGAGCAGCTCGCGCTGATGAACGCGATCGGGCACCACACCGGGCTCGCGCTCGCCAACGCCGATCTGCTCGCCGAGAAGCTGCACACCGAGCGGCTCGCGGCCGTCGGCGAAACGGTCGCCTCCCTGAGCCACTCGATCAAGAACATCCTCCAGGGTCTGCGCGGCGGGGCCGACGTCGTCGAGATGGGGCTCAAGAAAGACGACCTCAAGATCGCCCGCGGCGGGTGGGACATCCTCAAGCGCAACCTCGACCGCATCGTCGGGCTCACGCTCAACATGCTGACCTACTCACGCCAGAGGATGGTCGAGCCCGAGCTGATCAAGCTCGACTCGCTGATCGAGGAGTGCGCCGAGTTGTTCGAGGGTCGCGTGGCCGAGAAGGGCGTGGCGCTGATCGTCGACGCCGACCCCGAGATGCCGCCGATCCCCATCGACCCGAACCTGATGCACCAGGCGTTGATGAACCTGATCGGCAACGCGGTGGACGCCGTCGAACCCGGGACCGGCGCGGTGACGGTGCGGACGATGTACGACGCGCCGGACCCGCTGCTCGGCGCGCAGCCGGCGCACGCGATTGTCGAGGTGATCGACAACGGGCCGGGCATCCCCCCCGACCGGCGTGAGTGGATCTTCGAGCCGTTCAAGACGACCAAGGGGATGCGCGGGACCGGGCTGGGTCTGGCGGTGACGCGCCGCATCGTCGAGGAGCACCGCGGGCGGATCGTGCTGGAGACCGAGGAGGGGGCAGGGTCGACCTTCCGGGTGACCCTCCCGGCCGACACCGGCGGCGACCCCAGCGCCACACGGGCCGAGGGACGCGTCAGCCTAGATCCCGCGTGACGCTCACCGCGGCGTCGAGCGCAGCCACGCGCCCACGCGGCAGCACCAGAGGCGGGTACTTGGGGTTGATCGGCTGCAGGCGAACCCGCTCGGCGTCGCCCTCGCAGGTCTCGAAGAACGCGCGCCTGAACGTCGTCTCGTGGTCGGGTTCGAGCCGCGCGAAGCAGTCGGCGCCGCTGCGCACGTTACGCGCCGGGCTGAAGACCACGATGTCGCCGGCGCGGTACTCGGGCTCCATCGAGTCGCCGACGACGCGGGTCGCGAACGCGTCCGGGTCGGACACGCCGGGCACGCGGACGTACTCGTCGGCGCCCTGCCACACGGCATCCTGACCCGTGTTCATGATCGGGATCTCGGTCGGTGGATCGACGCCCGGTGCGGATCCGCCCTCACCACCAAGAAGCGCAATCAGACGCCGGAGTTCGCCCGAACGGTGGGCGCGGGCGAGGCGCCCGCGGAGGCGTCCGCCCGTATCGATCGTGCCGGCGTCGAGCAGCGCAGCCAGCCGGTGAGCGATACGACGCTCGCGGTGCAACTCGGCGACCTCCCGACGCACAGTGTCGGGGATGCTCTGCCACCGCGCGATGTTGAGCAGCTCGCCGGCGCGCATACCGAGCGCCTGCTCGATGCGTTCGAGCCGCTCGTCGCCGGGTGGCCCGCGTCGGTCGTTCTCGATCGACGACAGGTAGCTCTTTGCACACCCGGTGAGCGCACCGAGACGGTCAAGCGTGAGCCGACGCTCGCGACGCTTGGCGCGGATGATCTGTCCAACAGTGGTGCAGGCGTTCATTGTGTCGCGGACCGACACAGGCTGTGCGCCGGATCGCGGACTCACCATACAAAGCGCTTGCGTTGTGTTCTCGCCGTGATACAACACCTCACATGTTGTTCACCATGGGGCGAACTCAAAAACGGGTCGAAGTCGGATACATCCGCTCATTTGTGAGGAGTCGGGCGTGCGCAACGTGCATCTGATGTATGAACCGGACCAGACCGCCGATCTCCGGCGCCGAAGAAAACGTGAACAGGTCGAGCAGATTCTCGCGCGGGCGTCGTGGCTGCCCGAGTCGGACCGGGCCGTGCTCGAAGCGGTGTTCAGAGAGGGCAAGACCGTCGCGGAGGTCGCGGCGCTGATCGGGTGCCCGGCACGCGCGCTGCGTCGGCGCGTGCGCCGCCTGCTCGACCGGGTGCAGGCGCCGCGATTCGTGTTCGTCACCTCGCGGCTCGATGGGTGGCCGCCCACGCGCAGGCGGGTCGCCCGGGCCTGCGTCATCGAGGGGTGCTCGCTGCGCGACGCGGCCAGACAGCTCGGCATCTCGCTCTACGCGGTCCGCCGGCACCACGAGGCGATCAACGCCCAGCTCGAGGCGGTGCTGGCGTGAGCGCGCCGGGTTCCCCGCCGCTCCGCGGCGGGGGTGCCCGATGCAGTTCGTGCCCGACCGAGCGACTCATCCGCGCGTGCGCACAGTTCGGGCTCGTGGTCGAGCACGGGCGGGCGGACAACTCCCCCACCGACGTCGACGCCACACGCATCGACCGGCTGCTCAGAGCGGGCGGGATCGCGCTGATCACCGGCCCGAGCGGGGGCGGCAAGTCCACGCTGCTGCGCGCGTTCGCGCGGCGCGTGCGTGCGCACGGCGGGCGCGTCGTCGAGCCGGGACGAGCAAAGCGGCTTGCGGTGCGCCGCCCCATCATCGATCTGTTGCGCGGGGCGCTCGACGGCGCGATGAGGCTGCTGGCAAGAGTCGGGCTGGGGGAGGCGTCGCTGCTGGCGCGCACGCCGGGCGAACTGAGCGAGGGACAGCGGTTCCGCTTCGCCCTGGCGCTGGCTCTCGAACGGGTGAAGGGGGGCACACTGGTGATCGATGAGTTCTGCTCGACGCTTGATAGAACGACGGCGATCGGCGTTGCGGGGTCGCTTGCGCGCGTTGTGCGCACGGACGGGCGCATCCGGCTCGTGTGCGCCACAGCGCACGATGACCTGGAGCGTGTGCTCGACCCGGACGTGGTCGCGCGGGTCGATCTGTCGGGCGGGGTGCTCGTGCGGTGGGCATGACCGGGGTACGCCTCGCGATCGGCGAGGGAGACTGGGACGATTACAAAGCGCTCGAGAGGTACCACTACGTGGCGGGGGCGCCGGCCGTGCCGGTACTGACGCTGCGCGCGTGCGCGCGCGGGCACCTCGCGGGCGTTCTGGTGGTGGCGATGCCGACGCTGAACGGGGCGTGGCGCGAGCAGGCGTGGCCCGGGCGGTATACCAGCGGCGACAAGCGGCGCGACACAGCCCGCCTCAACCGCGAGGTGCGGACCATCGCGCGGGTGATCGTCGATCCGCGGTTCCGTGGGCTCGGCGTGGCGCGCCGGCTCGTGCGCGCGTATCTCGACGACCCCTTGACGCCAGCGACCGAGGCGGTGGCCGCGATGGGACGCATCAGCCCGTTCTTCGAGCGGGCGGGGATGACGGCGTACGAGCTGCCGGTGGACGAACGCGAAGCGCGGCTGGGCGATGCGCTCGATTCGGTCGGCGTCGAGGCGTGGCGGATGCTGGAGGGTGGCACCGCCGCTCCGCGGCGAGCGCGCGCATTGCGGAGCCCTCTGCTCGCACACGAACTGGAACGGTGGGCGCGGGAACGACATGCGGTTGGTGATTCCGAGGAGCTTGCCGTACGCGCAGGGCTGCGCCTGCTGGCGCGCCCGGTCGCGTACGCGCACAGCACGGGGGGTGCGGGGATGAAACGGGGCGGGGGTGTACCGAAGCCGGCGCGGGCGAGGGCCCGCGACGAGCTGCCGCACGCGCTGACGTTCTTTCTGAGCGAGCGTGACCGGCGGCGGGTGGTTCGGGCGTTGCGGAAGATCGACGGGGACCGGGCGCGGGCGCTGCTGGTGGCGTTGCGTCTGAACTGAAGGGGGTGGCGGGATGAGCGAGGAGGTTGGTGGTGTGGTTGCGCGCACGCCGCGCGACGCGGACGAGCTGCACGAGTGGATCCGCAAACATCTGGAGCTGGATATCCCACGCGAACCGATCGTGGACGGGCACCAATCGCCGTTCGACTACCTGGTGCACGCGTTCTTCGAGGGACGCGGCGGGCTGGACGGCGGGCGAGGAGGCGCTCCCGACTGCGTGGTCTGGGCGAACCGCGGCGGGGGCAAGACGTTCCTCGGCGCGGTCGCGACGCTGCTCGACCTGGTCTTCAAGGCGGGGATCGAGGTGCGCATCCTTGGCGGGAGCCTCGAGCAGTCGAAGCGGATGCACGCGCACCTGCGCGGGCTGCTCTCCCGCCCGGCGTTCAGCGCGATGGTGGACGGGCGGATCACCGAGCGCCGCGTGCGTCTGAAGAACGGATCGAGCGTCGAGTTGCTGGCGCAGAGCCAGGCGTCGGTGCGCGGCACGCGCGTGCAGAAGCTGCGGTGCGACGAGGTCGAGCTGTTCGACCCCGACGTGTGGGAGGCCGCACAGCTCGTGACGCGATCGGCGAGGGTCGAGGCGCCCGGCTTCGGCGGGCTGGTGGTGCGCGGCTCGGTCGAGTGCCTGAGCACGATGCACCGCCCGTACGGGCTGATGTTCGCGCTGGTGAAGGAGGCGGCCGAGGGGCGGCGGCGCCTGTTCAAGTGGGGTGTGGTGGACGTGCTCGATGTGTGCGGCGAGGAGTATGTCTGCGCCGAAGGGTGCGAAACGCCCTGCCTGCTGTGGCCCGAGTGCCGCGGGCGGGCGAAGGAGCGGGACGCGGCGGGGCAAGCACCCGGGCACATCTCGATCGACGACGCGATCGACTTGAAGTCGCGGGTCGGGGCCGCGACGTGGGAATCGGAGATGCTCTGCCTGCGCCCGAGCCGGAGCGACACGGTCCTGCCCGAGTTCGACCCGGCTCGCCACGTGGTCGCGCACGACCCGGGCGACGTCGCGCTGTGGATCGGCGGGATGGACTTCGGGTACCGCGCGCCGACGGTGGTGCTGTGGGCGGTCGTGGACGCGCTCGGCGTGGTGACCGTGGTCGGCGAGCACGTCGCGAGCGGGCTGGTGCTTGACGAGCACGTGCGCGCGATCCGCGACGCCGAGTGGCCGCGGCCGGCGTGGATCGGCATCGACCCGGCCGGGCGCCAACGCAACGACCAGACCGGGCTGAGCGCCGAGGCGGTGCTGCGCAAGGCCGGGCTGGTGCCGCGGGTGCGGGCGATGTCGATCGCCGAGGGTCTGACGCTGGTGCGTCAGCGTCTGAAGCCGGCGTCGGGCGGACCGGCGACACTGTACGTGCACGAGCGGTGCGCGAAGCTGGCCGAGTCGCTCGAGCGCTACCACTACCCGCCCGACGACGCCGAGTCGATGACGCCGGTCAAGGACGGGCACGACCACGCGGTGGACGCGCTGCGGTACATGATCGGGAACCTGGATCGCCCGCACGTGACGAAGCGCCAGGACTACCTGTCGGCTGGGCGGTAGGGATTCAGTTCTGGTCCGCGGGGCGCGGCCGTTCCCAGCCGCATTCGGGGCACCGCGCACCGTCGAGGCCGCGCAGGTCGTAGCCGCACTGAGCGCACGCCCAGTGCGGGCGACGCCGGTGGGGCGGGCTGAGCATCGTCGCGACGACACTCAGCAGCGCGGCGACCAGCACGAGCCCGTAGCCGTCGGCGGGCTTGCTGATCGCGCGGTCACCCCAGTCGGTGACGAGCGCCGCAACGAGGACGAACGCCGCGATCAGGCAGAGGGCGACGCGCGCGCTACGGCTCACGAAGAAGCCGGCAAGCCACGGCCCCAGCGACAGCGCTACCGCACCTCCCACGAGCACGGCGAGATGCCCTGACTCTTTGAGCTTCCAGGCGGCCCCCGCGTCGGCGGCCCACAGAAACAGGGCCATGAGCACCCCCCAAGTGCTCGCGAAGATCATGGCGGCCCACAGCACGAGCCCGGAGGCGAGGGCGCGGTGCCGCGGCTTCTTCGTCGGGTTTCCGGGCGGGCTCATGACTCGGCGAGTCTACTGCGCCGGATGCTGCATCTGAGGTCTCGATGGGTGTGCCCGCCCGGAACACCCGCCGCGGAGCGGCGGGCCACACGGCTCTACTCCATCGGCGCGATCAGCGGCAGGACCCACTGCAAGAAGACGTACGACGCGACGCCGAGGAGGATCATGCCGAGGACGATCTGCCCGGTCATGACCACGACCTCCTGGGGGTAGCGCTTCATGTCCTTGGCGCGGACGGCCTTGTAGGCCAGCGCGATCCCGAACGAGACGGGGATCAGGAACAGGAACCACCAGTTGTCGGCGCCGGGCCAGACGACGTTGAGCGGGTCGATGAACGGGCGCCAGCTCATCGCTCGTCCTCGCGGAGGGCGGCGTCGAAGACGGCGATGAGGTTGAGGAAGCTGGCCATCGTGCAGAAGAGGGTGCCCAGCTCGTTCATCCGCCCGACGCTCTTGACGTTGGGGGGGCGCTGCCCGGGCTGGGCGGTGCGGGGCGAGCCGTCGGGGGCGCGGACCTCGTCGGGGGTGGCCGAGCGGATCTCGCCGAGGTCGTTGACCTTGAAGCGGGTCTGGTTGAGGTAGTCGGTGGCGTAGGCGAGGGGCCCGACGCCGAGCTCGGCGTAGTACCAGAGGCGGTCCTCGCGGGAATCGACCACGTCGATGCCGCCGATAAGCAGCCCGCCGAAGAAGAGGAAGAGCACGCCGGCGGCGACCCCGGCGGCCCGGGACCGCCGGCGGAGATAGAGGTGCCCGAGCCCCGGGAACGCCAGGGCGAGCAGCCCGGCGAGCGGGTCGAAACGGTGTGGCGGGGTTGGGGACATGGAGGTCGGGTCGAGTCTACGCCGGGGGGTGTCCGGGGGGTGGTTGACAGAGCGTTCGGGCCGGATAAGTTACCCGCGAGTCCGGGGAGGGACCCGGCTGCGAGGGAAGGTGGCGCATGGCGAGTGTGCTTGATCAGCGGCTGGACGGTCGGTGGGACGTGGTGGGCTATGAGGATGAGGAGGAAGAGCTCGAAGAGTCGTTCTTTGCCGATGATGAGGACGAGTCCGATGAGGACGTCGATTTCCTCGACGACGACGACGAGGACTTCGAGGACGAGGACTTTAAGGACGATGATGACGAGGACCTTTAGGGGCCTCGCGCGGGCCCGGGAGAGGGGCCTGTCATGTCCGAGAACAAGAAGAACGAGCGTTCGGATCGCAGCGTGGTCGACCGCAGGGCAGGGATCGACCGGCGGGCTCAGAGCGCCGATTCGAGCGGGCTGGAGCGCCGGCGCGGGCCGGGGCGTCGCCTGAGCGATTTCACCAAGGCCGCCGAAGAGGGCGAGATGACCACGGAGCAGTTTCTGTTCCTGGTCGCGATCGACGAGTTCAAGAAGGCGAACGGCGTGGGGTTCCCGACATGGACCGACGTGCTGGAGGTCGTGCGCCTGCTCGGGTACCGCAAGACGATGCCGAGCGACCTGAACCTGCCGCGGGCCGAGGACTGGCGCGAGGCGCCCAACGCGCCGGCGAACGTGCGCCCCGATCGCTGGGGCGAGCGGGCGGCCTAGAAGTCCGATCCGAGGATCTCGAGCAGCGGGGCGATGTGCTCGCGGTAGTTCCGCCAGCGCCCGACGCTCGACGTGTAGACCGGGCGACGGACCTGCTCGGTGCTGAGCGTGCCGGCGACGCGGTCGGACTCGTGCGGGCGCAGGCACGCGTCGTCCCACTCCAGCCCGACGCTCTCGACGATTCCGCGCGAGACAGGTTCGGGCTCGGTGACGAGTGTCCTGTACGGAACCTCGTGCATGGGGATGTCGAGGGTGTCGCGCCAGTGCTCCATCAGGCGGTGGTAGTCGTTGTAGAACGAGCCGAGCCACTCCTGTCGGTATGACCAGTTGTACGGGCCGCGGAAGTCCTTGAAGTAGCAGGACACGCAGGTGTCGGCCGGGTCGCGCTGGCAGTGGATGATGCTCGCGTTCGGGAACAACCTCACGATGAGCCCGAGATGCAGGAAGTTGTCGGGGAGCTTGTCGGTCACTCGCTCGGCGTCGGGCGCGAGCTGCTCGATGTGCTCGGCGTACTGCTCGGCGTGCTGCGCGAGCGCACCCGCGTCGAGCCCGTCGATCTTGTCAAGGTGCGGGGTGGGCAGCGGGGTCGGCCCGCGGATCGCACGCGCGATGCGCGGGATCTCGACGAGCTCGCCGGCGGCGTGCACGCCCGGGTGGCACGAGAGGATCTGCTCGACCAGGCTCGTGCCCGAACGCGGCATGCCGACGATGAAGACCGGTCGCTGCGTCTCGTTGCCGGAGTCTGCAAGCGCTTCGAACGTCCCGGGGCTCCACGCCTCGATCACGCGGTCGATCGATGCCGAGTGCGCCGCGGGGTCGTGGCGCCGGGCGACCAGGGCGTTGCCCTTCTCGGCGTACCCGAAGGCAACGTCATACTCGCCGAGGTGGTCGCACAGTTCGGCAAGACGAAAGAGGACAGCCGAGCGGGTCGGGGCGTTGAGCTTCTGCCCGGCGAGCAACCGTTCGAGGTGCTCACGCACCACGCGAGGCTGCCCGATCCGCACGCCCATCGCGCCGTACGCCAGGGCGATGCGGGGGTCGTCGGGGTGGTCGCGGACCGCGGGCTCGATGACAGCTCGCCCTTTCTCGTGCTCACCGGTGAGCTGATACAACTCGGCGAGCGCGCCGAGGGCGAACGCGAACGACGGGTCGGACTCGATCGCCCGACGGAGTGCGTGCTCCGCCTCGTCGTAGCGCTGCGCACCCATCAAAGCCTGGGACATGTCGCACAGCGGGGCGGCGGGGTTGTCCGAGAGCTCGATCACTCGCTCGAACATCTGGATCGCTTCGTCGCCCTTGTCCTGCTCGTTGAGCGCGATCGCGAGGATGTGCAGCGCCGGGACCGAATCCGGGTTGGAGGCCAGCACCTGCCTGCACAGCTGGACGGCGCGCCCCGGCTGCTTTGCCTGGACGGCGCGCTGCGCCATCATGAGCAGTTGCTGTTCCACGGGGGACTGTACGCGTTAGATCACACCGGCGTTCCGCAGTGCATTGCGCAGCGGATCTGCCAGATCGCCGTAGTGCTCGTTGCGCGAGACCGATGTCTTGTACAGCGGGCGTCGGACCTGATCGTTGCTCGCCGTGCGGACAACCCGGTCGGACTCGTGGAAACGCAGGCACGCCGGGTCCCATTCGAGCCCGATGAAGTCGATGAGCCTCCGCATCTGAGGTTCGGGATCGGCGACAAGTTCCTCGTACCGCACGTCGAGGACGGGCAGGTCGAGGACGTCGGCGAAGTGGTCGATCACGCGCTCGTTGTTGTAGTAGAACGCCGCGATCGACTCGGGGCTGTACAGCCAGCCGGGGCGGTTGACGAAATCCTGGAAGTAGCACGACAGCGCGACATCCACCGGGTCGCGCATGCAGCGGATGACGCGGGCACCCGGCAGCATGCACCAGATCAGCCCGAGGAAGAACCCGTTCTCGGGCATCTTGTCGGTGGCGCGTTCGGCGCTCCGGTCGTCGCGGCGCAGGCGGGCGATATAGGCCTCGCGGATCTGCTCGAGTTCGGCCCGCTTGAACCGCTCGGGCTCGGTGAGCATGGCGACCGTCGCGGCGCCGCGGCCGCAGAACCGCCGCGCCGCCCAGCCGATATCCGCCAGCTCCCCGCACGCCTTGACCTGCGGGTGCGAGCCGAGGATCTGCTCGACCAGGCTGGTGCCCGAGCGCGGCATGCCGAGGACGAACACCGGGAGTTCGGTCGGCTCGTCGAGCCGTGTGATCAACGGGAAGCGGTTGGGCGACCAGGCGGCAATCATCGTGTCGACGCCAGCGGTCAGCGCCGCCGCGTCGAACGTCGCGCCGCGTAGCCGGTTCGCCCGCTCGACCCACACCCAGGCGTCGGCGTACTCGCCCATCCTGTCGTACACCTCGGCAACGGCGAAACACCCCTCGGCCGCGTGCTGCTGTGGCAGCCCCGCGTCGATCCGGCGTTCGACCTTCTCGATCGCCTCGCGCTCGCGCCCGATGCGGTGGGCGATCCTCGCCAGCTCGAAGACCATCTTCGCGTCGTTCGGGCTGGCCGCCAACGCGTTGTCGAGCGCGGCACCGGCGTCCTCGAACCTGCCCATCGAGCGCATCAGGTTCACCAGCGCGATCGTCGCGTAGTCGTTCCCGGGCTTGAGGCGCAGCGACTCGCGCAACGCGGCCTCGGCGTCGTCGTAGCGTTCGAGAGCGTGCAGAATCTTGCCGTGGTCGGCGTGAACCTGCGGGTGGTTGGGCGCGAGCAGGATCGCCTCGTGGATCGCGTCGAGGGCCTCGAGATGACGGTCCCCCATCAGGCAGGCACGGGCCAGCGTGTGGTGGGCCGGCATGTGGTTCGGCATGGCGGCGGCGACGCGCCGGCACTCGTCGATCGCCTCAAAGACCTGCCCCGCGTTGATCAGCTGGATCGCCTTCGCCAAGGGCGACACCGGCATGATGGGCTGGAAGTTCGACACCGGCAGGAGGATAGGGGGTGTGTCAATCCCCGTGCCGCTCGCGGAGCTTGGTGCTCAGGCGGCAGATGAGCTGGCAGCGCTCGGTCTCGTCGACCCAGTCCGCCAGCGTCGCGGCGACCTCGTCGGGCGGGACCGGCGCGCCCGGCAGCGGGCACGCGGCGCCGAGCCGCCCGGCCGCCAGGGCTCGGTAACGCGCCAGCGTGCGGTCGCCGAAGAGGCTGATCAGGTCGAAGTCCTCGTTCAGGAAGACCGCGACGGGGATGCGCAGCCCGCCGCAGAGCTTGATCCGCTCGGCAAGATCAATGTGTGAGTCGCGGTCGAGGTATCGGACGCGGATCGGCGCCAGGTTCTGTGTGACGGATCGTGTACAGGTTCAACCGTGCCACTGATCTAACTTCAAATCAGTGTCTTGTCCCGTTCCGAAGCACCCGGAACGCTGATTTGCGTACAGCTTAGTGGCACAAAGAGGGACCCGTTGCACAGGCCTTAATTGGCCGCGGTGGTGAACCGCACGCGGACCGGTTCGAGCGGTGAGCCCTTCGCGCTCTGGAACGCGGCGTAGTCGGCGTTGTTCAGATAGAACTCGTAGGTCTTGCCGGGTTCGAGCGCAACCGGGAGCGTAATGGACATCATGTCGTCGGAAAAGTGGGAATGCCCGGTGGTCTTGGGGAATGCGTCACGGCCGAGTTCCGGCGAGATCATGAACCCGTAGCCCTTGCCCATCGGACGGTCGAAGACGATGACGATCTCGGTGATCGCGGGGTCGACGTCGTCGGCGCCGTTGGTCGGGGTGATCGAAACGACGGAGGGCCGGTCGGCGTCGCGCTCGGCCAGCTGCGCACGCACAAGCTCGGGCTGCTCGTTGAAGAACGAGACCACGCGCGGCATGAAGCCGTCGAACGTGGTGTAGGTCTTGCGGTCGGCCTCGTATTCGCCGAGCAGGTCGACGAGCCCGCGCTGCCAGAGGAAGCCGTGGGCGGTGTTGTCCGTGATGTCGGCTTCGACGGCGTCGGGGGCGTGCTCGGCGAGGTAGCGGGTCACGCCGGCGCGGACGAGCGATTCGTACATCATCGTGCGCCAGTTGGAGTAGGCCTGCTGGCGCATCTGCTGCTCGACGAGCGAGAAGAGCCGCTCGCCGATGGGCTCAAGCTCGTCGGCGTGCTCATCGACGCGGAAGTTGACGAACGAGTGGCAATACTCGTGGATGACCGTCGGCAGCACCGAGCTGTCGGCGGCCGGGTTGCCGTCTTTGTCGAACTGCCAGACCCCGATGATCGCGTAATCATGCTCGCCGGCGTCGTCGACGAACTTGGGTCCGTAGTTGGCGGGCCCGTTGATCGGGGCCATGATCAGTTCGAACGAGCCGTGGGCCTCGCGCCCGAAGAAGCGTTCGTACCACCCGGGGTCGAACTGCTCGGCGAGGAGCGTGGTCATCGGCGCGGAACAGGACTCGTAGAAGTCGGCATGGTCGTCGTAGAACGACCAGAAGCCGGTGTCCTCGACGAACTTGTTGAGCAGGTCGGTGAACTTGTCGGCCGATTCGGGCGTCCAGCGGTGCTCGAGTGAGTCGGCCTGGTCGAACGGGACGCGCGGGACGAACGTGTGGTCCTTCACGTCGAGATGGATCGCGTACGACATGCACGCGTCGTAGGAGATGCCCTGGGCCGCGCGCAGCTCGCCCGCGTACCGCACCATCTCATGGTCGCTGTAGGGGTCGAAATGCTCCTCGACGTCGGCGATGTAGGCCTCGGCTCGGCCTTGGTTGTATTCGGGGTAGCCGGCGAGCCGGAAGACGATGCTGACGGCCTCGACGCGGGGGTCGGCCGTCGCGATCGGCGGCTCGGCGCGGGCGATTGTGGCGAGGGCGAGGCAGACAATGATCCGAGTGAACATGGCGGGCCTCCAAAGACGAGGACGGACGCTACCCGTTCATCCGTCGCGAACTTCTATGAGTTTTTGTACCGATCCGGGCCGGCGTCGCAGGCGGTGTATCCGATGCGCCTACGACCCGCGTGGGCTCGAATCGGACCGGTGCCCCGAGTGCGGGCCGCAGCAGAACGGACCCGCGAGCGCCACGCCTTGCCCTTCCAGGCCCACCCCACCGGACACCGGCTCAATCCCCGTGCCGCTCGCGGAGCTTGGTGCTCAGGCGGCAGATGAGCTGGCAGCGCTCGGTCTCGTCGACCCAGTCCGCCAGCGTCGCGGCGACCTCGTCGGGCGGGACCGGCGCGCCCGGCAGCGGGCACGCGGCGCCGAGCCGCCCGGCCGCCAGGGCTCGGTAACGCGCCAGCGTGCGGTCGCCGAAGAGGCTGATCAGGTCGAAGTCCTCGTTCAGGAAGACCGCGACGGGGATGCGCAGCCCGCCGCAGAGCTTGATCCGCTCGGCAAGATCAATGTGTGAGTCGCGGTCGAGGTATCGGACGCGGATCTTCTCGGGGTTCGCCCGCTCGATGTGGTCAAGCATGGGGAGCTGCTGGACGCAGTCGCCGCACCACGTGCCGCTGGAGACCAGGACCCTCATGTCACGGGTGAAGCCGGCGATGAGCGCCCGCTGAGCGTCGGTGAGGGCGACGGTCCCGTGGAAATCGCGCCACGCCTTCTGGTGCTCGGGCTTGCCGGTGCCGACGTACTCGTCGTAGGCGAACGCGGCGTTGAACTTGGTCTCGAGGAATCCGGGCGTGAGCATTTTCAACAGTAGCCCGCACCCCGGGCTTGACCAGGGGGTGGCCGGCTCGTAATGTAGCCTAAGCTACATTTTTACCGAGGAGCCTCCCCATGCCCGCCGACCAGGCGCCCACCGCACCGCCCGCCCCCGGGCCGGGGTTCCCCGAGCCCTCGCTGACGGACGTGCACCGCTCGATCGGGGTGGGACACCCGCGGTGGTGGCGCCGCCTGTTCGCGTTCGCGGGCCCGGCCTACATGGTCTCGGTCGGGTATATGGACCCGGGCAACTGGGCGACCGACCTCGAGGGCGGCGCCCGCTTCGGCTACCGGCTTATCTGGATCCTGCTGATGAGCAACCTGATGGCCGTGCTGCTCCAGACGCTGGCGGCCCGGCTCGGGGTGGTCACCGGTCGCGACCTCGCGCAGGCCTGCCGCGACCATTACCCGCGACCCGTCCGCTGGGTCCTCTTCGCGCTGTGCGAGGTCGCGATCGGGGCGATGGACCTGGCCGAGTTGCTCGGGACGGCGATCGGGCTGAACCTGCTGTTCGGCATCCCGCTCGAGATCGCGGTGCTGGTCACGGGCTTCGACGTGCTGATCCTGCTCGGGCTCCAACGCTTCGGCATCCGCAAGATGGAGGCGTTCATCCTCGCGCTGGTGTTCACCATCGGCATGTGCTTTGTGCTCGAGATCTTCTTCTCGGGGATGTCGTGGGGCGGCGTGGCGTCGGGGTTCGTGCCTGGGTCGCTGCCCGACGGGCAACTCTACATCGCGATCGGGATGCTCGGCGCGACGGTCATGCCGCACAACCTCTACCTGCACTCGTCGCTGGCCCAGACGCGCAACGTCGAGCGGTCGCGCAAGGGCATCGCGCAGGCGTGCAAGTACAACTTCATCGACTCTGCGGTGGCGCTCAACGCGGCGTTCTTCGTCAACGCGGCGATCCTCGTGCTGGCCGCCGCCGCGTTCTGGAAGCGCGGCATCGTCGTCAACGAACTCCAGCAGGCCCACTCGCTGCTCAACGGGATCCTCGGGACGTCGCTCGCCCCGATCGCGTTCGCGCTGGCACTGCTCTGCGCCGGGCAGAGTTCAACCCTGACCGGGACGCTGGCCGGGCAGATCACGATGGAGGGGTTCCTGCGGTTCCGCATGCGCCCGTGGCTGCGCCGGCTGATCACGCGCCTGCTCGCGATCGTGCCGGCGATGATCGTCATCGGCATCATGGGCGACAGCGGCTCGTACCGCCTGCTGATCCTCAGCCAGGTGATCCTGAGCCTGCAGCTGCCGTTCGCGGTTGTGCCGCTGATCCGCTTCACGTCGAGCCGCGAGAAGATGGGCCCGTTCGCCAACCGCCCGTGGGTGAAGGCGCTCGCGTGGGCGATCGCGTCGATCATCATCGCGCTCAACGTTCTGCTGGTGTACCAGGAGATCGTGGCGTGGACCGAGGCGGCCGGGTCGCTCGGGTGGCTCGTGCTCGTGCTGACCATCCCCATCGCCGGGTCGCTGGCGGCGCTGCTCGCGTGGATGACATTCCGGCGTGAGACGGACGGACAGGAGCGTTCAGAGGCGGTGTCGGCCGAGAGCGTCGCGGCCGAGGCCGTCGCGACCGGACGCCGGTACGAGCGCGTCGGTGTGGCGCTCGAGGCGCGGGCGGGCGACTCGCGGATGCTCGCGCAGGCGATCGCGCTGGCGGGCGTGCACGGGGCCGAGCTGGTGCTGCTGCACGTCGTCGAAGGTGTGGGCGGGCAGTGGTACGGGCAGCAGACCGGCGACACCGAGGCCCGCGAGGACGAGGTCTATCTGCGCGATCTGTCGGCGCGGCTCGAGCGCGATCTGGCCGGCGGGCCGGTCGCCGCGGTGCGGCACGTGCTGGGGTACGGCGACGTAGCGCGCGAGCTGGTGCGCCTCACCGAGGAAGCAAAGCTCGACGTGCTCGTCGTCGGCGGGCACGGGCACCGAGGGCTCGGCGACGTGCTGCACGGGCAGACCATCCCCGGCGTGCGCCACGGGCTGCGCATCCCCGTGTTCGCCGCCGGCAAGGGCGATGGGAGTTAGGCGGCGGCGCCGGGGAGCGCACGTTTCGCGCGCGGACGCCGCGTGATCGGGTGAAGGCGGACGATCATGAGGCTCAGGACCGTGGTGTCTTCCGTGGTGGGGCTGGCGGTGTACGCCGGGGGTCTGTTCGGCGGCGCGGGCACGCTGCGCTGGCCGCAGGCGTGGGCGTTCATCCTCATCACGCTGGCGCTCGGGACGGTGATGAGGGTGCGGCTCGCGCGGACCAGCCCCGAGCTGCTGCGCGAGCGCGAACGCTCGCCGTTCCAGCGCGATCAGGCGGTGTGGGACAAGGTCTTCATGGCCGTCTTTCTGCCCTGCTACGTGGGCTGGCTGGTGCTGATGGGTCTCGACGCGGTGCGATTCGGCTGGTCGCGCCTGCCGATCTGGCTCGAAGTCGTTGGCGGGGCCGTGATCTGCCTCGGGTTCCTGCTCTTCGGGCGGATTTTCCGCGCGAACGCGTACGCGGCCCCGGTCGCGAAGGTCCAGGGGGAACGGCAACAGCGGGTCGCCACCACCGGCCCGTACGCCGTCGTGCGGCACCCCATGTACGCCGGCATGCTCGTCGTGCTGCCCGCGGTGGCGCTGCTGCTCGGATCGGTCTACGGGTTGGTCGGGGCGGGTGTCCTGGGGCTGCTCGTGATCGCCCGCACGGTGCTGGAAGACCGCATGCTGCTGCGGGAGCTCGACGGCTACGCGGAGTACACGCGGAAGGTGAGGTACCGGCTGGTCCCGGGCCTGTGGTGAAAACGGGGCATCGAGCTCGCGGGTGGGTGGATCCCGGTCAGCAGGTGTGATCTGGCAGGTGCGGCGTGGGCGCGCCGCACTCGGGGCAGATGGTGGTGCCGCCGGCGCCGAGCCCGGCCAGTGAGTAGCCGCATTCGAAGCACGCGGGCTCGGTAAGGCAGCGTTCCAGCTCCCGGTACACCGGGCGCCGGTAGAGGCGGCGGTCGAGCCAGACGCACATGAGAACGGGGATGATGAACCAGAACAGGATCGTGACGGGGACCTGGACGGCGGCGTACGCCCCCCAGGGACGTATCCATCGCTCGAGCATCTCGAACGGGTTCGCCCCGAAGAGACTCTCCGTCCACGGGAACAGCACCCAGAACACGAACCAAAGATAGAGCGGTACGCCGGTCAACTGCCCAACAAACGCGAGCCAGTACCGCGGGGCGGTCCGCTCGATCAGCCGGTAGGACGCGGTGCGGGCATCGTCGGCGCCCAACTTCGTCCGTCGGCGGGTGCGCTTGACACAGCCGAGCAGCAGCGTGGGTGGGACCTGCCGGAACTGGCTCCGTCGCGGGCTTTGCTCACCACCGCTCATCGTCGTTCTGCGGCGCCATGTGCCAGCGTTCGCTGGCGACGCCGTTGATCGTCGTCCCGCCGTAGGTGTTGTTGATCGTGAAGGGCAGGAAGCTGTTGGGGAAGTGCGCCGGCGGGGCGCTGACCTGATCGAGGGCGTGGATGTGCTCGGGGTCCAACTCGGCGTCGAGGGCCTTGAGGTTCTCCTCGAGCTGACGCATCGTCCGCGCGCCGATGATCGAACTCGTCACGCCCGGCTTGCGCTGCACCCACGCCAGCGCCGCCTGCGCGGGCGTGCACCCCGCCTCGTCCGCCACCGTGCACAACGCCTCGATGATGTCGTACATCCGGTCGTTCAGCTTGTTCTGGATCCAGTCCTCCGCCCCGCGCCCGGCGTCCTGCTTGTTCTCCGACCCGCGACGGTACTTGCCGGTCAGGATCCCGCCCATCAGAGGGCTCCACGGCGTCACGCCCATCCCCATCTCGCGGGCCATCGGGATCAGCTCGTGCTCGACCGTCCGCTGACCCAGCGAGTACTCGATCTGGAGGGCGACCAGCGGCGTCCACCCGCGGAAGTGCGCCAGCGACTGCGCCTGCGCGCACTTCCACGCCGGCGTGTCGGAGAACCCGACGTAGCGCACCTTGCCCGAGCGGACGAGGTCGTCGAGGGCGCGCAGCGTCTCGTCGATCGGCGTCAGCGCGTCGTACCAGTGCATCCAGTAGAGGTCGATGGAGTCGGTCTGGAGACGCCGGAGCGACTCCTCGCAGCTCGCGACGACGCTCTTGCGGTGGGCCCCGCCTCCGTTGGGGTCGCCCGGGAAGAGGTTGGAGAGGAACTTGGTGGCGATGACGACGCGGTCGCGCGTGCCCCGCCCCCGCCCGGCGAAGTAGTCGCCGATGATCTTCTCGGAGTGTCCCTTGGTGTAGATGTTGGCGGTGTCGAGGAAGTTGCCGCCGCGGTCGAGGTAGGCGGCGAGGATGTCGCCCGAGTCCTCGGGCGTCGAGCCCCACCCCCAGTCGAGCCCGAAGGTCATGGTGCCGAGGCAGAACGGGCTGACGCGCAGCCCGGAGCGTCCGAGTGTGACGTAATGGTCGAGGGGCATGGGTGACTCCGTGTGGTGACGGAGTCTAGGTGCGCTAGTACTCGAGGTTCGCCCAGGGCTGGTCGCTCGCGAACGCCCCGCCGCCGGCGACGTTGATGATCGTGCCGTAGGCGTTTCCGGCGAAGACGGCGTAGTTGTTGAGCGCGTTGCCCGAGGCGGAGTTGCCGATCATCAGGTTGTCGGTGCCCTGGATATCGATGCCGATGCTGTTGCCCACGGCGTTGTTTGCCTCGATGCGGTTGCCCGTGCGGAGGTTGGCGACCTGGATGCCCGTCAGGTTGTTGCTGTAGCAGGTGTTGTTGGCGATGCGGTTCCCCTCGCCGCCGACGAGGATGCCGTGCCCGGTGTTGTCGTTCGCGGCGCACGCGCTGACGTCGGTCGAGAACGAGACGGAGATGCCGTTGCCGGTGTTGTTGCGGGCGGTGCAGCCGGTGACGGTCCCGGGGCCGAAGCTGGTGAACCCGTCGTCGGTGTTGCTCCGGGCGGTGCAGTTGGTGGCCGACGAGCCGTTGGAGAGGTTGAATCCGCTGCCGCCGTTGGTGTCGGCGGTGCAGTTCTCGGCGGTCGAGTAGCTCCCGAGCCCGAAGCCGTGGTGCCCGTTGTTATCGGCGGTGCAGCCCCTGACGGACGACCCGACACCGGTACTGAACCCGATCCAGTTCGTGTTGCCGGAGGCGGTGCTGTCGGTGATGACGCTGTGCGCCCCGATGCGGAACCCGTAGTTGGTGTTGCCAGACGCGGCGCAGGCACGGACGATCGTCCTGACGCCGCTCTGCAACCCGTCATCGCCGTTGCCCTGCACCCTGACCCCCTCGACGGTGAGGTCCTCGCTCGCGATCGCGTTGATCCCGTCGCCGAAGAAGGACTCGATCGTGCCGTTGCGGATCGTCACGTTCCTCAGCCCGGTGGACAGGTGGACGCCGTCGAGTGACCCGACCTCCGTGTTCCCGAGGATGCGGAACCCGTTGAGGTCGAGGGTGACGTCGCTGGCGGTGATCCCGATCCCGTGCTGCCCGAAGAAGGCGTCGATGTTCTCGGCGAGGTAATACGACCCGGGCGACGAGATCACGATCGGCGTGAGCGTGACGAAGTCGTTGCGCAGGGTGACCCGCGGCTCGACGTCGTCCAGCGTCTTGTACGTCGGGCTCACCGGGCCGGCGGGGGGAAGCAACGGACCTGCGAAACACGGAACGCCAAACAGGACGAGCGCAGCGGCTGCGGATCGCGGCATGATGTGTGCTCCGGGGTTTTCCTCCGAGTCTAACCCCGCGTCACGCCCTCACCAACGGTATGTTCTGTCCCGAATCACGATCGACTAAGACACGTGCACACAACACGCTCTACAGTGCGCACAGGGCGGAAAGGAGCGGATGCATGAGTCGGCTTTTGACAGCGGTTTTCGTGCCCCTCGCGGCGTGGTGCGTGACGGCGTCGGCGCAGCCCGTCGCGATCCCGCCCGAACTCGAGGACGCACAGATCCTGCTCCAGGAACAGCGCTACGACGACGCGATCGACATGCTCTCGCGCCTCACCGAGCAGGAGCCCGAGGACGGGGCCGCGTGGTTCTTCTACGGGTACGCCCTGCACAGCAAGGGGGAACTGGAAAAGGCGATCCCGATCCACGAGAAGGCCGCGTCGCTGACCGAGGGGCAGCTCAAGGCGACGGCGTTGTACAACATCGCGTGCGCCCAAGCGAGGCTTGGCGAGCCGGACAAGGCGCTGGACGCGCTGGAGCGTGCGTTCGCGGCTGGGTTCGCCACGCCGCAGAACCTCCGGTACATGCGCACCGACTCGGACATGGACACGATCCGGGGGAACGAGCGTTATACGGCGCTCGTGAACGGGACCATCCGCGCGGCGATGCCCGAGGCGCAGCACCGGCTCGACTTCTGGATCGGCGAGTGGGACGTCTACGGACGCGACGGGACCAAGCTGGGTGAGAACTCGATCGGGCTGCGCGACGGGGCGTGGGTGATCGACGAGTCGTGGACCGGCTCGGGCGGGGACCGCGGGCGGAGCGTCAACTACTACGACCCGGTCGAGAAGGTCTGGAAGCAGGTCTGGGTCTCGGGCGGCTCGGTTCTCGAGATGGCCGGGCGGTTCGAGGACGGGGCGATGCGGTTCAAGGGTGTGGACAAGTACCGCAGCGGCACGACGGCCGAGCACAGGACCACGCTGACGCCTCTTGAAGAGGGGCGGGTGCGACAGTTCATCGAGGAATCCACGGACGGGGGCGAGACGTGGAACGTCAAGTTCGACGGAGTCTACGTTCCCCGTGGCGAATCGCCCCCCGAATCGTGGGAGGACGACAAGTAGGCTAAGTCGTTGATAGTGAACAAATTAGATGTTCAAATCTGAATTTGTTCGAGATTTGAGCGGGGTATCGCGGGCGCGGGATTCCCGGGGCGGTGCTTGTGATTTCGGACCCGGCGCGGTAATTCTAGATCTTCACGCTTACCGGCCGCAAAGGGGCGCCGGAAGAGTCAAGCCGGGGTTGCGTCTCGGGGCGCAGCCGGCCCGGTCGGTGCGTGGGGGTACAGAAAGGGGAACCCATGCGTTCGCCAGGAGAGAAGGGCGCGCTCCGCGCGCTCTGTATGGGTGTGGGCGTGTGCCTTGTCGCGGGCACATCCATCGCCCAGGTCACAGAAGAGAAGATCGGTGAGAAATACCAGCCGAACCTGCTTCCGGTTCCATCCGCTTCGTGGGTTCCGGCACCTCAGAGCTATATCGACGCTCAGAAGCTCGACAACGCGGGGGTCGCGGCCCCCACGAACGACGACTGCGCCTCGGCGATCGACGTCGGGGTCCTGCCGGCGTTCGTGATGGGCACGACGGTCGGCGCCGGCGTTGACGCCGCCCCGTTCTGCGGCACCAGCGTCACCGCGCCGGGCGTGTGGTACACCGTCACCGGCACGGGCACCACCATCACCGCGTCGCTGTGCGCGGCCAACGGCGGCGACGCCGACTACGACACCAAGATGAGCGTCTACTGCGGCGGCTGCGACAGCTTCGTCTGCGTCGGCGGCAACGACGACACCTGCGGGCTCCAGTCCGAGGTTTCGTTCTGCTCCGCGTCCGGAGAGACCTACTACATCCTCGTCCACGGGTACAGCGCCAACACCGGCACCTTCACGCTGGCCCTCTCTGATGACGGCGTGCCGTGCGACGGCGCCGTCGCCTGCTCGCCCTGCGTCATCGAGTGCCCGCCCGGCGCCCTCGCCGAGGGTGAGACCGACTGCTACGACGGGTACGACGACACGTACAACGGCGGGTGCAACTCGGTCCCGCCCACGTACTACGACGTAAGCGTCTCGGTCGGCTCGCCGGTGTCTATCTGTGGGACTGCGGGGACTTTCCTCATCGGTACCGATGAGGTCCGTGACACCGACTGGTACCGCTTCACGCTCACCACGGCCGCGAGCATCACGGTCGAGGTCAACTCCGACACACCGATGTACTTCGGCATCGTGGACAACGCCGGCATCGACGACTGCGCCGGCGTCGACCAATTCCTCGTCGCCAACACGTGCGGTCCGTGCGACCCGGCCACGGTGACCGCGGATCTCCCCACCGGAACCTGGTGGGTCGTCGTCCTTCCGCCCGACTTCACAGGAACGCCCTGTGGCTCGCCCTACGCGGTGACGCTCAGCGCCGAAGAACTTCCCACAGGCGCCGCCTGTGTAAACGACGGCACGTGCATGGAAGGCGTCACCGAGACCGACGCGCTGGCCATGGGCTGGTTGTACCAGGGCGACGGCACCACCTGCGCCGACGTGACCTGCGAGGTCCTCGGCGACAACGACTTCTGCGATGGAGCCATCGCCGTCACCGTTCCCTCCACCACCCCCGGCACCACCTTCGGCGCCACTACCGATTACGACTTCCCGATCCAGACCTGCGGCAGCGCACTGATCACCTCTCCCGGCGTGTGGTACTCGGTCACCGGCACCGGCAACACCATGACCGCGTCGCTGTGCAACGGCGCGACCGGCTACGACTCGAAGCTCAGCGTGTACTGCGGCACCTGCACCGACGCGCAGTGCGTTGCCGGCAACGACGACTACTGCGGGCTGCAGAGCCAGGTCACGTGGTGCTCGCAGAACGGCGCCAACTACCTCATCCTCGTCCACGGGTTCGCGGGAGACTCGGGCAGCTTCGAGCTCGAGGTCACAGACAACGGCGTGCCGTGCGCGGCCGACGTCTTCTGCCTCCCGGTCGGCGCGTGCTGCGGCGCGACGCTCGACGCCTGCATCCATACCGTCAGCATGTACGACTCGTACGGCGACGGGTGGAACGGCGCGACCATGGACGTGCTCGTCAACGGCTCGGTCGTTCTCGATGACATCTACGCCACGGGCACCGGCTCCTCGGCGAGTTTCTACGCCGACACCGGCGACGTCATCACCACCATCTACACCTCCGGCTCCTTCGAGGACGAGAACACCTACGACATCATCGACGGCACCGGCGCGATCATCGCGTCCGACGGCCCGTCCCCGGGCTCGGGTGTGACCGCGACGGGCAACTGCCCGCCGACGGGCGGACCGCACGACTGCGTCATCCTCACCGAGGCCGACTGCATCGCCGCCGGCGGCACCTACCAGGGCGACGACACCGGCTGCGGCGAGAGCGTTACCTACGACGTCGCCACGTGCTCCAACCCGTTCGAGGACATCTCCGGCACCGGCTCGGCCGGACCGACCGGCGACGACTCCGGCATGACCGTCCCGATCGGGTTCCCCTTCAGTTTCTACGGCATCGAGCACGAGGACATCGGTATCTCGACCAACGGCTACGCCACCTTCGGCCCCGACCAGACCGACTACAGCAACGACTTGATCCCGGACGACTACGACCCCAACGACTTGATCGCCCCGCTGTGGGACGACTTCATGGTTGACGGCGCCCCGGGCGCGATCTACTGGGAGACCCTCGGCACCGCGCCGAACCGCTACTTCATCGTCCAGTGGGACGGCATCCGCGAGCTCGGCGAGTCCAACAGCTTCACCTTCCAGGCGATCCTCTACGAGGGCTCCAACGACATCGAGTTCCGCTACCTCGCCGTTGATCCCGAGGGCTACGCGGGCGACTACACCGCGGGGCTCGAGAACCCCGACGGCTCCGATGGTGTCGCCCTCGACACCGCGTCGCTGGCCGGCGGCGACTGCTACCACTTCGCCTACATCCCGCCGATCAACCCGTGCAACATCCCGCCCGTCTGCGAGCAGGATGTCTCGTTCGTGGTCTGGTCGCCCAACCACAAGTACACGACGCTCGATCTCAAACTCTTCGTTGATGCCACCGACGACGACGGCGACCCCCTGACGTACTCGATCACCGAGATCCGCCAGGACGAGCCCGTCAACGCCATGGGCGACGGCAACACCACCTGCGACGGCGTGGACCTCGGCGACGGTGTCGTCAAGATCCGCACCGAGCGCCAGGGCGGCAGCAACGGGCGCGTCTACCACATCGGGCTCGAAGTCAGCGACGGCTGGGGTGGCTCCTGCTACTCCGAGGTGCTCGTCTACGTCCCGCACGATCAGGGCGAAGGCAGCATGGCCATCGACGACGGGCCGCTCTACGACTCCACCTGGTGCGGCGACGACGAGGACGTCAACTTCGACCGTCAGGTCGATCAGCGCGACCTCGACATCGTCATGGGCGAGATCGGCATGAGCGGGCCCGACGCCACGCTCAACTGGCCCGACGGCGACGTCGACCACGACGGCACCGTCACCAGCCGTGACGTCAAGCTCGTGCTCAAGAAGATGAGCAACACGGGCACCACCGATGGGAAGGTCCCGCCGCGGACCCTCAGCATGCCGTAACCCGGCACGCACTACCTGATCCAACACAGAGCGCCGCGGGAAACCGCGGCGCTTTTCTTATGCGCCGTGTGGTCCGCCGCTCCGCGGCGGGACCGCGCACAGTCACCCGCCGCGGGGCGGCGGGCCACACTACTGGTTGGTGTAGTAGTCGATGTTCAGCTGCGTGAACTTCGTCCACTCGGAGGGCAGGTCCTCCTCGGGGAAGATCGCGCTGACCGGGCACTCGTCCACGCACAGCCCGCAGTCGATGCAGGTGTCCGGGTCGATGTACAGCATCTCCGCGTCTGCGAAGTCCGCGTCGTCCTTCGTCGGGTGGATGCAGTCCACCGGGCAGACGTCCACACAGGCGGTGTCCTTCGTCCCGACACAAGGCTCGGCGATGATGTGCGTCATGGCGATACTCCCTGGAACCGCATGATAGACGCCCCCCCGGTCGGGTTGTCAACGCCGCCGATCACCCATCCGACGGCTCGCCATAGTCGATGATCGACCGCACGATCGCCGCCTTGTCGTACTCGAGCCCGCACTCCGGGCAGTGCCCGGCCGGCGCGAGCCCGCGCAGCGAGTACCCGCACCGCGGGCACGGCACCTCGCCCGCCCGGATCCGCGCCTCGGAGATCGGCTCGCTCCCGTCTGGGTAGCAACCCTCCAGCACCTCGGGCCCGTGACGGGCGACGATCAACTCGGGCACATCCACCGCCCCGCCGCAGGACGGGCAGGCAGCGGTGTCGGCGTCGAGGGGCAGGGTCGCGCCGCACGCCGGGCACGCCGGCGCCAGCGACGGGTCGAGCTGCGAGAGGTCCGCCCACATCTCCGCCTCGTCGGGCGGCTCGGGCTCGAACTCGCCCAGTTCGGCGAGCAGCTCGCCGGCCCGCAGCGCGTCGCCCTTCTCCGGGATCAGCAGGTCCCACATCGGGCGCCCGTACATCGCGTCGTGCAGGATGTTGTGCCGGATGATCACCGCGAGGATGCCGTGACGCCGCAGGTGCCCCGCGGCCTCCTCGGCCGCGATCGGCGAGCCGTACTGGGCAAACCGGTGCATCAGTCGCCCGCGCCGGGCTTGGGCTCGTCGGGGTCGGCCCGCATGAACAGCGCCTCGCCCTTGACGATCGCCTGCCCGGGCTTCAGCGCGTGCTGGCCGCCGAAGGTGCAGAGGTCTTCGAGCGTCGCGCCGGGCGGCGGGGCACAGTTCCAGTTGCGCCACAGCTCTGCCATCTTCTCTGGCATCACCGGGCTGAGCAAGACCGAGGCGATGCGGAGGGCCTCGGCGTATCCGGACAGGATTGCGGCCAAGAACCGAAACTCGGTTGACGATTCAGGATGCGGGAGCTTGAAGACCTCTTTGGCCAACGAAAACGGGCGTTCCGCGTTAATCGCTCGATCAACCTCGGCAACAATCGATTGGCCCAGCTCGGTTGTTTCCGTCAGATCTAGTGACTGGAGCGCATATGTGACCTTGCTGGAGACACGCTTGCAATGTTCCGCCAACGCGACCCAAGAATCGGTGGAGCGGAGTGCGGGCTCGCCTGATGACAACTCACTGAGCGATGCAGGCACCTCCCCGCCAAAGTACTTGGCGATCATGTTCGCCACGCGGCTGGCCGAGTTGCCGATCCCGTTCGCCAGGTCCGCGTTGTAGACCTCGACAAACTTGGCGTGCGCGAAGTCGGCGTCGGTCGCCCCCAGCGGGCCCTGCGTCACCAGGTACCACCGCAGCGCGTCGAGCGAGTAACGATCGGCGTACGCCTTCAGCTGCGCCAGGTCGATGAAGTTGCCCATGCTCTTGGACATCTTCCGACCCTCGCTGATCCACCACCCGTGCGCGTAGATGCACCCCGGCACCAGCGCATCGCCGAAGCGCTCCTTCAACGCCCCCGACTTCTCCAGCGCGTGCAGCATGCACGGCCAGATCACCGCGTGGAACCACAGGATGTCCTTGCCGATCATGTGGACCTCGGCCGGCCAGTACGCCCGCCGCCCGTCCTCGTCCACCGCGGTCAGGTAGTTGAACAACGCGTCGATCCACACGTAGACCCGGTGCTCCGGGTCGTCGGGCATCAGCACGCCCCAGACCTTGTCCGGCGGGGTGTCGCCGATCGCCCGGCTGATCGGCACGTCGTTGAGCCCCTGTTTGATCCGCCCCAGCACCTCGTTGCGCCGCGCCTCGGGGCGGATGAACCCCGCGTCGGACTCGATCCGCTCGCGCAGCCAGTCGGCGTACGCGCTCAACCTGAAGAAATAGTTCTGCTCGGTCCGCTTCACCAGCGGCTTGCCGGAGATCGGGCTCGTGTAGTTGTGCTCGCGCGCCTCGTTCTCCGGGACGTACTCCTCCTGCCCCTCGTCGTACCAGCCGACGTAGTCGCCCTTGTAGACGTCGCCGGCCTTCACCAGCTCACGCAGGTACCCGGGCACCTTCGCCGTGTGCCGATCCTGAGTCGTGCGGATGAAGTCATCGTGGCTGAAGCCCAGATCCTCGAAGGAACGCTCGAACGCCTCGGCGTTCTGATCGGCCCACTCGAGCGGGGTCAGCCCACGCTCGGCCGCCGCCGTCGAGACCTTGTCCGCGTGCTCGTCGGTTCCGGTAAGAAAGAAGACCGCCTCCGGCGTCGCGGACGCGTCGGGACCGTCGGGGGTCGGTGCCCCGCGGACCAGCCGCTGGAACCGGGCCACGACATCTGCCAGCAGGGTGGTGTAGCAGTGCCCGATGTGGGGGCGGTCGTTGACGTAGTAGATCGGGGTGGTGACGTAGTAGGGCTTCATGGGGCGGATTCTACGGGGCGGACGCCCTCGCCCGGGCGGAACGCCGCGTCCGGGTCTCATATCCTGTTTCCGGGCTGCGATCGAGTCCCGGGTGGAATAGCCCCGGGACCACCGGGGTTGAACGTGGAGGGCAGCCGTGGAACGAAGTGAGTTCGAACGGCTGGCTCTCGAGCACCTGGACGCGGTCTACCGGCTGTCGCTCCACCTGACGCGGAACGTCGAACGGGCCGAGGACCTCGTGCAGGATGTCTATGTCCGGGCGTTGCGCCCGGCGGCGGTGGAGCGGTTCGAGGACCGCGCGGGCGAGGACGGGACCGGAGGTATGCGGTCGTGGCTGTTTACGATCTGCCACAACACGTTCTACACGAAGCTGAAACGCGAGGGACGTGCCCCCACCGCGGTAGGCGAGTTCTTCGCCGAGCCCGCCGACGGGCCGGCGCCGGACGAATCGCCGCCGGCGTGGGACCGCGGGGCCTTCGACTGGGAACAGGTGGACCAGACGCTCAAGGCGGCGATCGCGGAGCTCAGCGTCGAGCACCGGGAGGTGCTCCTGATGTGGGGCGTGGACGGGCTCAAGTACCGGGAGATCGCCGAGATCCTCGGCGTCCCCATCGGGACGGTCATGAGCAGGCTGCACCGGGCGCGCAAGCTCGTCGCCGACGCGCTCGCGGCGGACGAACGGGCGGCAGAGACCTTCGGGCTTCGCAACGGCGGTGAGTCATGAGTGAGCTCAACCCCAACAACCTGGGCGAACTGCTCCGCGCCGCGGCCGACGGCGAGCTCGACGCCGCGGGCGAGGATCGCCTGCGCGAGCACCTCGCCGCTCACCCCGAGGACGAGCCCCGCGTCGCCTTCGAACGCGACCTGCGCGACGCGTGCGGTCGCGCCATGCGCGTCGAGACCCCCGCCGGGCTGCGCGACCGGGTCGTCGCGGCGGTCCGCGCCGAGGAGCACCTGGCCGGTTCGCTCGAGACGAAGGCGGCGCAGACGCGCAGCCCCAGCTTCTGGTCCGGCCCGGTCGGTTCGCTCGCGTCGGTCGCCGCTGTGCTCGCGCTGGCGTTCGTCATCCTCCAGCTCACGACGGGCATCCTCAGCTCGACCGGCGCGCCCGCTCAGGCCTCGCAGGTCTCCTCGTTCGTCGATCACGAGCACCACCTCTGCTCGGTCGACGCCGCGCACGCGGCCGCCAAATTCGGCATCCACCAGCTCGACAAAGTCCCGGAGGCGTTCGCCGATCTGACCGGCAAGACGTTCTCGATCGAGCACCTCGTCGCCGGACGAACCTGCGGGCTGGTCTTCGTCGGCGCCGGCGAGTGCAGCGTGCCCCCGATCCACACCCCATCGCTTCACCTGCGATTCCGCTCCGACGGGTCCGTCTTCCCCGAGAACATCGCCGTCAGCATCTTCATCCAGCCGTACACCGGCTACGTCGAGATGGAGGAGGGGCGGTTCTACCGACTCGGCGACGACTCGCGACAGATCTACGGCTGGGTCCGCGGCGGCGTGGTCTCCTACCTCGTCGCCGACGACCCCGTCCCCTGCGAGCTGCTCCGCGAGACCATGGGGCTGCCCGAAGCTGTCCCCATCGACTGATCCGATCCCCCTCTCTCGGCCCGGCACGCCCACCACGGCGCGCGGGGTCGTTTTTGCGTCATTCCGGGCGCACCACCCGATCCTCCTGCTCGTAGAGTCTGGTGGAAGGAGCCCCGAGATGCCCCGCGGGATGTGCCTCGCCCTGTTGCCCCTCGTTCTCGCCTGGGCCGCGCCTGCCGCGGGGCAGGACGCCCTCGGAGACGGGCGCGGGCTGGAAAACGACCTGAGCAACTACCCCGACGGGCGCCCCCCCGCTCGCCGCAGCATCGCCGACGAGATCCGCTTCCGCAACGCCATGGTCACCGGCAACGTCCCCGCGGGCGCCTCATTCCGCGGCGACGTGGGCTACACGAGCCCGTTCGAGTTCCGCGGGGAGCTCGCGTCCGACGACTTCTTCGCTTTCCGACGCGACTCGCTCTACTCGGGGCTCGGCGGGATCGGCATCCGCGGCACCGAGGGGGTCCAGTACCAGTTCGCCATGACCACCGGCTCGGCCCCGCCGCGCGGGCTCACCGGCGACCTGCGCATCACGCGCGACGAACCGCCGGTGGGCTCGTGGACACCGAGCGGTACGGAGTCAGACCCGATCTCACGCGCCCCGGACTTCGGGGACTCGATGCTCACCAACATGCGGTCGACCTCGACCTACCTCACCAACGCCTGGCTCCAGCCCGAGCTGCTCATGGAGCAGAAGCTCCCCACCGGTGACACGATCGGCATCGAGGCGTCGTCGCTGCGCGGCGTGCAGATCATCCGCTTCGGGGACAAGCCACGTTCGCCGCTCGCGACGCCGACGCTCAACGCCTCCGATTCCGCCGACGCGACCGAGCCCCGCGACCTCACCGCCCCCTCGCTCGCGACCCCGTTCGACGCCGTGTTCGACCGCATGCATGAGACGACCGAACAACCCGCCCAGCCCGAGGAGGAGGGCACGCCCTCGACCCTCGACACCTTCGAGCAACGCGTCCAGGACCTCCAGGAACAGCTCCAGGGGCGCCCCCCGGAAACGCCCGTCAAACCCGACGACAACGAGGAGGACCAGTCCGACCGGTCGATCCGGCTCGACCCCGAGACCATGCGCGTGATCCGCGAGTCCGGCGGCAAGATCGAGACGCTCATCGCCGGCGCCCCGACCGGCGGCGACCTGTACGCCGAGCACATGGCCCGCGGGCAGGAGATGCTCGGCGAAGAGCGTTTCTTCGACGCCGAGGCACGCTTTGTCGCGGCGATGGGGCTGCGACCGAACGACCCCGCCGCCGCCGTCGGCAGGATGCACGCCCAGCTCGGCGCGGGGATGCTCGAGTCGGCCGCGATCAACCTGCGCCAGCTCCTGATCGAGCACCCGCGGCTCGCCGGCGTGAAGTACGCGCCGACGCTGCTCCCGCCCGCCAAACGCCTCGAAGAGCTCAAGGAGCTCATCCGCGAACGCGCGGGCAAGCTCTCTCGGCTCGAGGGGCAGGCGGGTTTGCTGCTGGCGTACATCGGCTTCCAGACCGACGACGAGCAGGCGCTGACCGACGGACTCGACATGGTCGTCAAGGTGGACCGCGAGACGATCGCCGCGGGCGGCAAGCCCGACCCGGTCGCCGCTCTTGTGCTCGAGATCTGGTCGCGGTGAACCCGCCTCGCCCACGCAGCGGACGCTCGATCGTCGGGTTCCTCACGGACGGATCGCTGCCCCGCCTGTGCGCCGAGCTGAGCGAGATCGCACAGGTACGCGTGGCACTGCTCGACGAGACCGGGCACGAGGTCCGTCCCGCCGACGCCGAGCCGCAGTGGTCCGTCGAACCCGACCCCGTGCCCGACGCCCCGGGTCAGGTCCGCGTCCCGATCGTGGTCGACGGCGAGCCCGTCGGGGCGCTGCTCCTTGAAGCGGGCGGCGCCGACGCGCGGGTGGAGCGGACCGTCCGCTTCATCGCCGCTGCGGCGGCCGAGGCATGCCAACGCACCGTGGACAGCCGGCACCGTGTGCGCGAACTCAGCGTCCTCTTCAGGATCACCAGCCTGCTCGCCGGCGCCCACAGCGTCCAGCGTGTGCTGACCACAGCACTCGACTCCGCCCTCGACGTGTTCGGGCTCGACGCCGGCTCGATCGTCCTCTTCCCCGACGACCAGGGCGTCGGCGCACGCGAGACCGAGGAGGGGCTGGTGCTGATGGCCTCGCACGGGCTCAGCGACGCCTGGCTCGCCGACCCGCACGGGCTGTCGCGTGGGCGCCTGTTCGACCGCCTCGCCCTCGCCGGCGAGGTCGTCACCTCCGACGACCTGCTCGACGACGAGCGGGTCGCGATCCCGGAGCGCGTGCGCACCGAGTGCGTCCGCAGCTTCCTCTGCGCGGGCATGGTCTTTCGCGAGCGCCCGGTCGGCGTGATCCGCCTCTACGGACGCACCCCGCGACGCTTCACCGAGGCCGAGCAGCGCTTGATCGTGTCGATCGGGCAGCAGGCGGCGCTGGCGGTCGAGCAGGCGCGCCTGCTCGCGCTCCAGGAGCAGGAACGACGCCTCCAGGCGCAGCTCCGCCTCGCCTCGGACGTGCAGCGCCGCATGATGCCCCACACCACGCCGGACGTGCCCGGGCTCGACGTCGCCGCGCGGTACGTGCCTTCCAGCCGCCTCGGTGGTGATTTCTACGATGCCTTCGAACTGCACGGGCGTGTCGGGCTCGTCGTCGGGGACGTCGTGGGCAAGGGCGTCGCCGCGGCCCTGCTCATGGCCCACGTCCGCGCCTCGCTGCGCGCGCACACCCAGACCATCGACGACCCGGCGCTGGCCGTCCAGCATGTCAACCGCGACCTCTGCCGTGACACGCTTGAGAACGAGTTCGCCACGCTCTGGCTCGGGCTGCTCGACCCCGCCTCGGGCTCGCTGAGCTACTGCTCGGCCGGGCACGAACCGCCGCTGGTCGTCCGCGTCGGCGCCGGCGGATCGGTCGAGCTGCGCGAACTGACCGGCGGCGGGCTCGTCGCCGGCATCGACGCCGAACATCCGTACACGTCGTACAACGAGACGCTCGACCCGGGCGACGTGCTCGTCGTCTACTCCGACGGTGTGATCGACGCGCGGAATTTCGACCGGGCGCGGTTCGGACGTGCCCGCCTGCGCGAGGCGTGCGCGCGCATCCTCACCATCGAGCCCGACGCCGACGCCAAGCGGGTGCTCGAGCACATCCGCTGGGAGATGCGGCAGTTCTCGGGGCTGGCGCTCCAGGCCGACGACGAGACACTCCTCGTCGCTCGCATGAAGCCGGGTACCTGAAGGCAAAAAGCAGCACGCCCCCGGTGGGAGGGGGCGTGCGGGCACATCCGTGTGCGGGTGGGGTTCAGGCCGCCCAGGGACGGTCGTCGTCGTCCGTCGGACGGGTGAAGGGGATCGGGCTGCCGACAGCCCGCTCGACCTCGCGGCTCAGCGCGTCCACGTCGGCGCGCATCCGCCGCAGTTCCGTCTCGATCTCGGCCAGTGGATCGGGCGGCATCGGGAAGATCATCGTCTCCTCGTCATCGAGCAGCCCCGTGAGTCTGAGCGATGGCATAGGGCCTCCTTCCACCGGGCTAACTCTCCAAAGCAGAGCGTCCCGGTGCACACCACGACGGGGCGGCGCCGTCCCGGACCGGCGCCCCGCGCCCTCCGATCCGTTCCGACCCGCGCAGCCGGCGCGCACGCCGACCGAGAACCCCATCGGCGGGAGGAGGCTGTTCGGATTCAGAGTGAGGTCCGAGAATCATCGGCGCAGGATCTGCGCGTCAGGA
>Ga0210110_1000080_pt1 | contig 32565 bp, 29 predicted proteins | sample China_Galinas_PW_2_FD_184865 | JGI IMG/M metagenome (GOLD analysis project Ga0210110, IMG submission 184865) | Wetland microbial communities from San Francisco Bay, California, USA, that impact long-term carbon sequestration - China_Galinas_PWB_D1... | ecosystem: Environmental > Aquatic > Marine... | reverse complement strand
GCCGATATCCTGATCCGCCACGACCAGCCGATCCCCACGTGGTTCCGCGTCGGGGGCAGGGCCGACCGTATGGCCCGCCCGCGCTCGGTGGACGAGCTGCGCCGGTGCCTCGAGATCGACCCGGCGCTGCGCATCCTCGGCGACGGGGCCAACCTGCTCGTCTCCGACGAGGGTGTCGGCGAGCTGGTCGTCGCGATGGACGACGAGGGGATGCGCGCCGTCGAGATCGACGCCGACGCAGGGCGCGTGACCGCGATGGGCGGCGCCCGGCTCCCGCAGATCATCACGTCGTGCGTGCGTGTGGGGCTGGGCGGCATGGAGGGGCTGGCGGGCATCCCGGCGAGCCTCGGCGGGGCGGTCCTCATGAACGCCGGCGGCGCCTTCGGGCAGATCGCCGACGTGGTCGAGCGCGTCTGGGTGCTCGATCGCGACGGGCACGAGATCCCCGTCGAGCGTGAGCAGATCCGCTTCGGGTACCGACGCAGCGGGCTCGGCGAGCACATCATCACCCGCATCGAGCTGCGCCTCGACCACGCCGACGCCGACGCGCTCGCAGAGCGGCGCCTCGAGGTCATGCGGTACAAGAAGACGACGCAGCCGATGGCCGACCGTTCCGCCGGGTGCGCGTTCCGCAACCCGATCCTCGTCTCCGACCTCGAGGGCATCGGCACCGCCGGTGAGCGGGTCAGCGCCGGGCTGCTCATCGACCGCGCCGGCGGCAAGGGCATGTGCGTCGGCGGCGCGCGCGTCAGCGACATGCACGCGAACTTCATCGTCACCGGCGAGAGCGCCACCGCCTCCGACGTCGTCTCGCTGATGGTCGAGGTCGCCGGGCTCGTCCACGACAAGCTCGGCGTGAAGCTCACCCCCGAGGTCGTCATCTGGAGGCGTGAGCCGTGACGAGCGTTCTCGTCCTCGCCGGCGGGCCGGACGCCGAGCGGTCGGTCAGCCTCGACTCGGCCCGCTGTGTGGCAGAGGCGCTCCGCGACTGCGGCGAGTTCCGGGTCGAAGCCTGCACCATCGACGTGCCCACGCCCAACGAGCTGCGTGCGCTCCCCGGCGAGGTGATCTTCCCCGCCCTTCACGGGCCGTTCGGCGAGGGCGGACCGATGCAGGACCTGCTCGAAGCCGACGGGCGCCCGTACGTCGGCAGCGGTCCTCTCGCCGCGCGGCAGGCGATGGACAAGATGGCGACGAAGCTCGCCGCGGCCCGCATCGGCGTGACCACGCCCGAAGCCGCGGTCCTCAACATCGCCGACGACCGCCCGCCGTTGCCCTGCCCATTCGTCGTCAAGCCGGTGCACGAGGGATCGAGCGTCGGGGTGTACCTCGTGCACACCGAGGCACAGTGGCCCATTGCTCTGGACGCCATGCGCGCCGATTCGCGCAAGCACCCCGACCGCGTGTTCATGGTCGAGCGTCTCATCGCCGGACGCGAGCTCACCGTCGGGCTGCTCGACACCGGCGCCGGGCTTGAGGCGATGCCCGTCACCGAGATCCGCCCGGCTGAGGGCTTTTACGATTTCGAGGCCAAGTACGACCGCGACGACACCGCGTACACGGTCGATCCCGAACTGCCCCCGGGGGTCGCCGAGTCTGCCCGGCGCGACGCGCTGGCCGTGGCCCGCACCCTCGGCGTCCGCGATCTGGCCCGTGCCGATTTCCTGCTCGACCACGCCGGTCGCGCCTGGTTCCTCGAGATCAACACGATGCCCGGGTTCACGGGGCACTCGCTGCTGCCGATGGCGGCGGCGACGCGGGGATTCGACCTCCCGCGGCTGTGCGGGCACCTCGTGAGTCTGGCGTTGGACCGCCGGGGCGTCGCTGCCCGATAGCTGGTTCATGGCACGCAAGGGCAAAGGCGGGGTCGGTCTGCGCGAGCGACTGGGCGAGAACCCCAGGGCGGCGGCCGGGATGATCGCGGTGGTCATGGTGCTCGGCAGCGCGGCGGTGGCGTGGGGGTTCGTGGCCGGGACACGGGCGCTGGAGCGCCGGGCGGGCGAGCTGCTCGCCACCAACGAACAGAACATCGAGATCGTCTGGCCGACGCTGACCGCGCCCCCCGAGGGAGAGCGCGCCGAACGGACCACGTGGCTGCCTTCCAAATTCCGCGAGGAGCTGCTGCGTACGGCCCACGAGGCGGCCGCCCAACACCCGGGCGCGTTCGACGCGATGCGCCCGCGGGCGGTCGGCGAGGCGTTGTACGCGACGGGGTGGTTCGCCTCCCCACCGAGCGTCTCCACGGTCGAGGGTGGGGCGATCCGCGTCGAGGGCGAGTGGCGTCTGCCCGCGGCCGCCGTCCGCAGCGCCGGGCTCGATTACCTCGTCTCGTGGGACCGCAGGCGCCTGCCGCACGAGTACCCGGTCGGGCAGAGCGGGCAGCGGGTCATCGTCGGTGTGCAGTACGCACCGCCGAGCGACGACGGCAAACGCGACTGCTGGACGGTCTGGCCCGGCGAAGACCTGGAAGCGGGCCTCGTACTGCTGCGCACGCTGCGCGCCGACAGCGCCGTCTACGCCGACATCGCGGACATCGACGTCTCCGATTTCGCGCAGACCGGCTCCCTGACGATCGTGACGCAGCGCGGGTCGCGCGTGGTGTGGGGCGGGCGCCCCGACGCGTTCCAGCCCGGCGAGATCTCGGCCGAAGACAAGATGGACCGCCTCCGCACGCTCAAGCAGCGCTACGGATCGATCGACGCCGGGCAGCGCGACATCGAGATCGCCTGGGACCGCCCGCTGGTGATCGATAGCCCGGGCGGCTGACGTGCCCGACCCGCACGACTCACCCTCCGACCGCGACCTGCTCGGCAACCCCCCGCCGAAGGGCAAACGCTCGTGGGCACACCGGCGTACCGAACCGCGCCCGCTTGCGCTGATGTGGACGCTCTTCCTGCTCGCCGCGACGCTGCTGGTGTTCCTCTCGGCCGGTGCGCTCGGCGCGGTGACGCCCGACAACTACCGCCCGGCGGCGCGCACGCTCATGCTGCTCGTGTTCGGCGGGGTAACGGTGCTCTGGCCGATGCTGCGCCTCAGCCAGAAGCCGCCGCGCCAGCGCATCGCCCTCGCGATGCTCTCGGATGCGGGCGTGCTGCTCATCCCGGCGACCGCCGTCGCGATGCCGCAGGTGCTCCTCGCCGACTGGCCGCCGCAGACCGTGGGCGTGCTGCTCGTGGCGTTGTGCGGGTGGACGCTGCTGACCGCGGGCGTGCTCGCGGCCGCACTGCGCGCTGTCGCACGCAACCCGCGCTCGCGCACCGCGTGGATGGTGGTGTTCCTGCTTCTCGGCGCGGGGGCGCCCGCGCTCGGTGCGATCGCGCCGCCGGGCGACCCGCACGACGACCGAGTGCACGTGCTGGCGTTGTGCTCCCCCTGGACGGCGCCGTTCGAGCTCACGCCGCGGCGTGAGTGGACCGGCGCACTGACGCGCCCCCGCGCGGGGCACTGGGGCGGTGCGTGGACCACGCTCGTGCTCGGGGCGGGCGTGTGGGGCGGCGCATACGCTGTGGAGCGACGAGGGCGGGACGGCTAGCATTGCCCCCCGAAGGGAGCCCGCAACGCAGGGCTCCCTTGCTGCTTGGAGAGACCGTATGGACATGCTCACGGCCGGCGAGAAGGCCCAGATCGAGAAGAGGCTCAACGACCTCATCGCCAACCGCTCGAAGATCTCCGAGCGCATCGCGCAGGCGCGCGAACTCGGCGACCTCAAGGAGAACGCCGAGTACCACGCCGCGCGCGAGCAGCAGGGCATGGAAGAGGCCGAGATCCGGCGCCTCGAGCAACGCCTGGCCAACGCCGGCATTGTGGACGGCGAGGCCGCCAAGAACACCGGCGTGGTCTTCATCGGCACCACCGTCAGGCTGCGCGACCTCGACGACGACGACGAGGACCTCTACCGCCTCGTCGGCGAGGCGTCGAACGACCCGCCCGCCGACTGCGTCGAGGTCACCGCCACCAGCCCGATGGGCGAGGCGCTGATGAAGTCGCGCATCGGCGAGGTCGTCTCGGTCCGCGCCCCCCGCGGCACCAAGAAGTTCGAGATCCTCGAGATCCTCTGACTGCCTCCCCTCTCCCCGCCGGGGAGAGGTTCGCTCGCGAATCTACGAGCGAGACGGGTGAGGGGTCTTCCTCTCTTACACCTTCACCCTGGTCCACGCCCCCTGCGCGAACCGGGCCCCGAAGATCACGCTGCGCAGCACCAGCTCGCCGCACAACGCCACCCACAGCATCGGCAGGCTCGGCGCGAACCCGAACGGGTTGGCGAGCAGCGTGTGGAGGGTCTGCACGCCGTCGGGTGCGGTCGTCGTGAAGGTGATGTCGGCCCCGCTGAGTATGAACGCCGCGGGCACGCGCACCAGCCACGTGGACATCCACGTGAGCATCATGACGACGCGCACGTCGCCCGCCCCGCGCAGCGCCGCCCGCGTCACGATCGCCAGCCCGAACGGGAACTGCACGAACCCGCAGATGCGGACGAGGTGCGGGGCGACGGCGAGGTGTTCGGGCTGATCGGAGAGCAGCCCGACGATCTCGCGCGGATACGCGACAAACGCCGCCCCGAGCGTGCCCATCACCAGCGCCGCGATGAGGGCGCAGCGAACCACCGCGCGACGTGCCAGGTCCGGACGCCCCGCACCGAGGTACTGCCCGGCGAGCGTGGCGGCGGCCGTCCCCATCGCGAATCCGGGCAGGAAGCTGAACGCCTCGATGCGGATGGCGATGATGTGCGCGCCGAGCGTTCCGCCGACGCCGGCTCCGATCCCGCCGACCATGAGCATGGTCAGGAAGTTGCCTAGCCACATGCCCGCGGTCTCGAGAAAGTTCGGCACGCCGACGCGGATCACGCGCCACGCGGTCACGCGGCGCGGGCGCAGCCAGCGCGGCTTGAGCCGGATGCTCCACCGCCCCCCCACCGCCATCGCGACGATGATCGACGCCCCGACCAGGTCGGACGCAACGGTCCCGATCGCGATCCCGACCACGCCGAGGTCGAACGGGCTGGCGAGGATCGTGTGCCCGCCGCGCTTGATGTCCACGCCGGCCAGCGCAAAGCTGATGCCGACGTTGACGACATTGCGCACGATCATGGCGATGAGCGGGCTGAGCGAGTCGCCCGCGCCGCGCGCACACGCGATGCCGCAGAACATCAGCGACATGAAGGGCGCGCCCACGCAGATCACCAGCAGGTAGTCCCGGAACGCCTCGTGCGCCTCGGGCGTCATGCTCAGGATCGACGCAACCGGGTCGATCGCGAAGGAAACGACCACGCCGATCGCGACCCCCGCGACGACCGCGAGCAACAGCGTCTGCCCGAGGGTGGCGCTGGCGGCGGCCAGACGCCCCTTGCCCACGCAGCGCGAGATCACCGCCGTCGCCCCGACGCCGAGCGCCATGACCACCAGCCCGATGAACCACATGATGTACGAGGCGCCGCCGACCGCGTCGGTCTCGGGACCGCCGAGCCCGGCCGCGAGGTACGTGTCCGTCAGCCCGACGAACGAGTTGAGGAAGCTCTCGACGAGGACCGGCCACCCGAGCACCCAGATCGCCGCCCCCATCGCCAGCCCCGCCAGCTTGCCGGTGCGCAGGCGCCCGTCGTCGGCCACAACCGGCGGCGCCTCGGGGCGCTCGAGCACGACCTCGGCCGGCTCAAAGCTCGGGTCGAGCGTCTCGGGGTCGAGCGTCGGGCGCTCGGTATCGGGCTGGCGGGGTTCGTCGGACAAGGTGGATGGTAGCTGGGGAGCTCGTGGCGAGTCCCCGCTTGGTGCCGTTGCAGAGGAAGCTCAGGACCCGCAGAAACGAAACACCGCCGGCGGCGATCGGGCGGCCGGCGGTGTGATGTCCGAACAGATCCTCTGAGTCAGAAGTCGTCGCCCGTCGCCGAGATGATGAGGGCCGCGTACTTCCAGCGGCAGTACGCCGATCCGCTTGTCCCGGCGTTGCAATCGACGGATGTGTCACAATCACTATCCGAACAGCTCTTCTTGCTGGAAGCCGTGCCAAAGCACACGCACTTGGTGGCGCTGACGACCTCACCATCGACAACCTGCATCCGGATCGTCGGCGTCTCGGGAACAGCGAGTTGGATCACGAGAAAGCCGTCAGGGTTCAGGTCCGCGAACCCGCTGACGAGCGGTGCCCCGGCGTCATCGAACAGCCCGAGGAAGCTCGGCCTGAGCCCCTCGTCCTCGAAGGTAAAGAGGTCGTCCACGAGAAACTCGCCGTCCACAACCATCTCGAACGTCTGCGTGCCCTCGGTCCAGAACAGCGTGTAGTCGTGCCCGCCGAGCGTGGTCGAGACGAGGAGCGGGTCCGAACCATCCAGAACGGACTGCACATCCGTCAGCGGATCCCCATCGGAGAAACTCGACCAGTATGACTGAACCAGGTCCTGATCGGAACTCTGTGCGTTCGCACCCGGGACCATGGTAAGAGCCACGCCCACCGAGACAACAGAACACCTGAAGTGCGGCATGTTTCGTCCCTTTTCTTATGCCTCTCGTTGCTTCCTTGAATGAGCTTGCGGCTCATTCTCCGTTTCTATCTCGGTTCTCGGGTGACCACCTCCTTTTTCGTATCCGCTGCGGTGAGCCGTTGTATATCCCGCTTCTTGGGATCGATCGTCCATTCGATCGCCGCCGGAACCTCTCCCGATTCAAGAATGTCATAGACACGTCGGCGGGTGATGCTCCCCCATGCCCCGGACTGCGTTCCCGTGAACTCGAGCGGCAGCAGGGTGTCGCGGTCGAGGAGCAGGATCTCACGGAACTCCTCGGGCAGCCCGGTCTCCGGGTCGTCCGTTCGGCGGACACGGACGATCTTGAACACCTCTTGATCCCCGCGATCAGACAGCCTGACTCGCTCGATCGATTCACTTCTGTCGATCAGGTTTGACAGCGCTCTTTCCATGTGGGTGTTCGGACCGATCCATGTGCCGAGGTGGACACCGAAGCGGCAACCCATCTCTGATGACACAAGGTGTACGTTCTCGCCACCGTAGTCATGGGGTGCTTCATAGCTGATATGCGGTGCCTCCGACGCCCGCCCGGGTTCCGGCTGCTGAGCGTGGCGGTACTCCTGGATCCGTTCGCCGTCAAAGGTGATCGTGAGCACCGGGGCGCCGTCTTCCCCAAACACGTCGGTGCGGAGCCGGTGGTGCGCCATGGCGCTGATCACCGTCAGTCGGGTCGTCGATTCCCTGTTCTGCCCTTCTTCGCCAACGATCTCGGCGTGTTCGGTGATGGTTGCACGCACCTTCAGGTACGGCAGCTCGGTCATCGTTCGTTCGAACCGATCGGCGAGTTGTTCTCGTGAGATCTCAGCCCCCGGACCGGCACCCCAAGCAGGGAGCAAGAGGAGGTGAAAAACAAGAAGCACGCCCGCCGCGCTGGTCGTTCCCTTGAGCATCGTCCCGTACTCCAAAGGGGGGTATCTAACAGGCTATCTCGGCCTGACCGTAGACGCAACGAGAGAACCGACAGGCGCCAGAACCAGTCCAACCCCCGATCTCATCTCGGCTTACGTGGTGCGTTCCTTCACGGTCGGGACGGCCACACTCAGGGAACCCCGGGCAGAGCCTGCGTTATGGGACCTCCGGATCACCCCGTCGCGCGGGGAGGCAGGGCACCGTGGTTCAGCCTTCGAATGCACCACGATCAGGTGTGCTTGACGTCTTCGACGTCACGAACCCGGGTCCCGGTTTTCGGCCCATTCGGGTGGTGGGCTTGGTGGAGCCCGGCTCCCCCTGGGAACCCTCACCAACCTCCCGCTGCATACTCGACTTCCCCGCCCCGGAGGTGAGGAGAACGAGCAGGTCCGCGATAACCGGCTTAGGGACGTGAATTGGTCCGATCGGCTTGGGTCAGTCGCGTCGGAGGCCGATGCTCGTGTGTCCGAGAACGACGCCGATCGTGAATCGGAGGGCTATCGAGCGATGCGGGCGACCGAGACAGCAAAGCAGCGCACAGCGGGAATGAAGACCTGCGTCCTGTGCGGGCTCGACTGCTCGCACAGCCCGCGGAAGAAGGACGCGCACGGGCGCTACGCCCACGTCGCCTGCCTGGAGCGCCGCAAGCGTGACGCGCTGCTCGATGTCCTCCGCCCCAAGAGCCTCGTCGAGCACAAGCCGCTGTTCGAGGAGTCCGAGGCGCGGGCGAACCCAGACGGGTACACCCCGGCGCTGGCTCTGTGGCGGGACGACCCGGAGCGTCGGATCGCGCTGTGGGCGCTCGGTGCGGCCGGCGGGGGAGTGCTCAGCGTCTCCGGCTGGCTCATCCTCGCCGCTCTTTCGGGCTGGCACCTCGGGTACTTCGCCGTGGCCGTGGCGCTCGGCGCATCGCTGAGCGGGGCCATCCTTGCGGGGGGGCGTGCCACGCGCATCAGCGCCGCGGTTGTTCTCTCGATCGTGGCGTTGGCCGTGCTGACAGGGCGCGTCGCCGCTTCGGCCGCCGTCCCGCGTGTCCAGCTCCTCCCCGGTGTCGAGTTCGACGCCGAGGAGCTCGAGCAGATCTCCCTCGCGTGGCTCGCCTCCGACATCGCCAGGGAGTTCGAGCAGAGCGGGCGCACGCTCGACTGGCCGATCGGTTCCGGACCCGACACCGCGAGCTGGTTCCCCGAGGACTTCCCCGAGGACGTGGTCGAGGCGACGCGGGACCGCTGGTCGCGGCAGGGCCCGGCCAAACGGCGCGCGTACCTCCGCGAGGTTCTCGATGATCTGCGTCAGGACGAGGACGCGTTCCGCACCGCGTCGGTCAACACCGGGCTCGCCGGCGCGTTCGGCGTCAGCGACCTGCTCTGGATCCCGCTGGCGCTGGGTGTGACGTACCTGATCGCGGCGACGCCGGTCGTGGCGGGGCCGAATCGCTGATCCCCGGCGCTACGAAGCCCGTTCGTGCTCGCCCGAGTAGTTCAGCGCGATGAAATACGCGCCGCCCCACAAGGGGTACTCGACCTGGCAGCGGTACCCCACAAACGCGCCGGGGTCCCACCCCAGCCGCCCGAACACCTGCTCGGTCAGCTCGTCCTGGCGCGGGTGAAGCCGACAGCTCCCGGGCAGAATGACCTCGAGCGGAGGCCCGGAGGGCAGGCGGTCGAGCCAATGGTCCGCCAGTGAGTTCCCGATGGTCGGGCTCCAGATGTACACCTCGAGCGACGGCGTCGCCGGGATCGCCAACTCGCGCTCCACGAACATGTCGAGCACGAGCGCGCGCGTGGGCTCGCGCACCAACGCGCCGACCTCGATCGCCGGCTCGTCGTCCAGCCGCGGGTCGCGGAACGAGCCGGGGGCGAGGTGCCCGACGACGATGTCTACCGCCTCTCCGCCGCGCACGATGCCCGGATCGATGACGTACTTCATCCGGTCGCCGCGACCCTGTGATGTGACGACCGGCGGGGGCATGGTGGAGAACTCCTCGAGCACGGCGCGGTCAACGGCGCCGCGAGCCGGCTGCCCGTCGAGCGTCAGGAACTCCGGTCCGCCTTCGTCGCCGTGCTCGACCTTGCCAAGAAACTCGGCCGCGAACGGCGCGGCGTCGGCCCGCGCCCGGTGCCCGAGGTACCCGCGCACGTTCGCGTAGTCCATCAGTTCGGCGCCCTTGGGCGAACGCCGGATCACGCTCAGGTCGAGCCGGACCCCCATCTCTCGTCCGAGCAGCGATGCCGCGGCCGAGAAGACCCGCTCGCGCTGCTCGCGGTCGGCGTACTCGGGCTGCCCGCCCGCGGTCGGCAGTGTGGCCTCGATGCGAGCCTCGAGCTTGGCCTTGCTCCCGCCGACCTCACGGATCAGCCGGGCGTACCCCTCGGTCGCGACGCGGGCGGCCGCCATGACCTGTTGGTCGACGTCTTGGCGTTCGGCGGCGTCAAGGAACTTGCTCACCCCTTCGACGCCGGGCGCAAGCGCGACGCCCGGCAACTCTCCACCCCGGCTGCCGCACAGCGTCCGGACCCGATGGGCGGTCACGCGGTCAACCTCCAGCTCGCGGGCCAGAGCCGAGGTCGAGTCTGTGCCGCGGCTCACCCGCGTCAGCACCGCGCCGACCTCGATCCGCAGGCGCCGCAGCACACCCTCCACCCGTTCGCGTTCCGCTCGGGACAACGGCACCGGCAGCCCCGGGCGATTCCCCGTCGCCTGCGCGACCTCGAGCCCGACCGGCCTGCCTGTTCTCGAACCCGTACCCCGCGACATTCTCAGATACCCCCTTGACACGAGCGGTCCGAGCCGCTCAACTGTTCTGAGAAATGTTACCAGAACGCTTCCCAGGACGGAAGCGCCCCAGTGAGATTGCTCAAGACTAGCGAGGAGACACAGACATGCACGCCCGATTCTGGATCGCCGCAGCCGCAATTGGTTCGCTCACCGCCGGCGCCGCCGCGCAGACGCAGACCATCCGCTACGACTTCACCACCACCCCGCTGGCGGTCTTCAACTTCGAGTTCACGGCGGACTACCTTTTCCCGATCGAGGCCACCGAGGTCACGGCCACACGCCTGCACATCGAGTTCCAGACCAACACGTTCGCCGGGGAATACGACGCGGCGAATATGGGGCTCTACTTCCAGGCTCCCGTCCAGGACCCCTCCCACCCAACGGGGCTGGCGACGGTCCCGGTGCTCGGCAGCGACCTGGGCTTCTCGGGCAACGGCGTGTTCACCGCAGACGTCGATCTGCCCGCGCTCAACGGCATGGTCATCCCGGCGCTCCCGGGCGATACGGCGTTCCTCTACGGCATCACCTACTTCCACGGCCCGCATCTCACCAACCCCGACGATTTCACGCCGATGGGCGGGCAACACCTGAACTCGTACCTGGAGGTCGATTACATCCCTGCGCCAGCCACAGCGGCCGTTCCGCTCGTCGCCTTCGCGGCGCTGCGCCGGCGCCGGCGCTGAGCGCAACTTCGCCGCGGCGGTGCCCGTCTAGAGGACCGACGCGCGGGGGCGGTCAGCCGCCGAGCAATGCCCCGAGCAGCTCGGTGACGCCCTTCCCGTGGGTCGCAACGGTCTCGAAGATCGGGCGCCGCCCGGCGATGTCTTTCAGATCGCGGACAAGCTCGTTCTCCCCCGGATGATCGGCCTTGTTGCACACGAACAGGTCGGCGATCTCGAGGATCCCGGCCTTGTCCATCTGCACCGCGTCGCCCATGCCCGGCGTCAGCACCACAGCCGTCCGGTCCACGTGCTCGCGGATGCGCGTCTCGTTCTGACCGGCCCCCACCGTCTCGATGAACAGCGTCTCGAAGGCGTCGGCGCCCTCGTGCGCCCCGCCGATCAGCTCGATGATGTCGGTGATCGCGTGGTAGTCCTCGCCGGAGATCGCCAGCGAGCGGTAGTACACCGCCTCGTCGAGGTTGTTGAAATCGACGCGTAGCCGGTCGCCGAGTAACGCACCGCTCGTGATCGGGCTCTTCGGGTCGAACGCGATGACCGCGCAGCGCCCGAGCGACGGGTCGTCCTTCGCGCGGCGCGTGTACTCGGCGGCGAGGTGCGCAAGAAGCGTGCTCTTGCCGGCACCGGGCGAGCCGGTAACGCCGATGACGCGCGTCGGGCGACGTCGCCGCGCGTCGGCGCGCACCTCGCGCCCGTCGTGGGCGAGCGAGATGTCGCGCGCGAGCTGGGCGGTCGGGTGCTCGCCGACGCTCTGCCCGTACGGGCGCACCGCCTCGCGCACCGAGTCCACGATCTCCTGGAGGCTCACGCCGGTCGTGAAGCACCGCTTGATACCCGATCCGAGCAACGCCGGGATGTCCTCCTGCGGCAGGATCCCGCCCATGTGCACGTCGATGTCGGGTCGTCCGAGGGCGGCCACCTCCTCGACCAGCTTCGGGCCGAGCACGAGGTGGCTGTTCGACATCATGCTCGCGGCGATCAGGTCGGCGTCCTCGTCGCGGGCCGAGACCGCCAGCGAGCGCGGCGTCTGCCACAGCCCGGAGTAGATCACGTGCACGCCCGAGTCGCGCAACGCCCGGGCGATCACCTTCACCCCCCGGTCGTGCCCGTCGAGCCCCATCTTGCCGAGCAGGACGCGCGGTCGGTGGTCCAGGTCGGCGCAGCGGTCGCGCTTCTCGAACTCCGTCGTCGGGGCGTTGAGGCTGGTGGTCATGGAACCGCAGTGTAGGGTCGTGCCGCCCCGCCGCTTGCCCGGGGGCGTGTCCGCGGACCGGGTTTCGGCGCACAGGACGGGTGTGGTACCATGAAGCGCTCCTGCTGACGGAGGCCCCCATGGACAAGCTCTGCGCCCGGTGCGGAACCGACGTGTCCGACAAGCCGCGGGTGAAGGACCCCCAGGGGCGGTACTTCTGCGCCGACTGCGTCAAGGCACTCAAGGCAAGGCAGGCGGAAAAGAAGGCTGCCGCGGCACCGCCCGCGTCGTCGGGCGATGTGATGGACGACCTCGTCGAGGGCGCGGTCGCCACCCTGGGCGAGCCCTGCGAGGTCTGCCAGTCGCCGATGCCGGCCGACGCGGTGATCTGCACGCGCTGCGGGCACAACCGGCAGACCGGGCGCAACACCAAGACGCGTGTCCAGGAGGTCAAACAACCCGGCAAGGGCGCGGCCGCGGCAAAGCTCGCCGGCGCGGCCGCGGGCGCGAGCTTCGACGCGATGACGCCGGTCTTCGCGGTCGCGGGCGGGCTCATCGGCGGCGCGGTCGGCGCCGCCATCTGGGCGGCGATCGCGTACTACGCCGAGGTCGAGATCGGCTGGATCGCGTGGGGCGTCGGCATCCTCGTCGGGGCCGGGGTCGCCGTCGGCGCGCGGGGGAACATCTCGTGGCTCACCGGTGGGATCGCCGCCGTGATCGCGCTGGTCTCGGTGTTCGGCGGGCGCTACGCCGTCTTCAAGATCTGGACCGAAGAGCAGCTCGGTTCGACGCAGCAGGTCATCGCGTACACCGAGCAGGACGCGCTCCAGGAACTCATCGACGAGATGGCGCAGGAACGGATCGACAACGGCGAGACCGTCGCATTCAAGAACGGGACCACGATCGAGGACGCGTACTACCCCGACGACTACCCGGACGACCTTGTGACCGCTGTCCAGCAGCGCTGGGACAGCTGGTCCCCGGACGAACGCCGAGCCTACACCGCCAGCAAGGAGGCACAGACACGCCGCCAGTTCGCGAACGCCAAAGCCGACATCGCAGAGGCGGGGTTCCTCGACGAGTTCGGCCCGATTGACGTGCTGTTCGCGGCTCTGGCGGTGTTCTCCGCGTTCGGCGTCGGCGCCACCGGCTTCGACTACTTCGAGGGAGATTGAACGCGATCCCCTACCTCGTCTGGTACGGCGCGTGGAGCGTGGTCACCGCCGCGACCTACGCCCTCGACAAGCGGGCGGCACGGCGCGGGCGATGGCGCATCCGCGAACGTACGCTGCACACCCTGGCGCTGTTCGGCGGCTTCCCGGGAGCGCTCGTCGCCCAGCAGGTCTTCAGGCACAAGCGGCGCAAGCGGTGGTTCGTCACCGTGACGTGGCTGATCGCGGTGGCGCATGCCGGAGCATGGATCGCGCTGCTGAGCTCGTGACGCTCCCGAGGACTCCGACCACGGCATCCACGTCGCGTGTGGCCCGTCGCTCACGCTCAGGGCTCCTTCCGCACACAGCCCTATCTCTGTGTTCTCTGTGACCTCTGTGGTCAACCTCTTCAGAGCTGCGCCAGCCGCCGCGCCGTCTCCTGCTCGATAAGCTTGGCGAACATCGACCCGAGGTTGCCCGCGAGGATCTCGCGCAGCTGGAGCTTCTCGTCGAGGCGCTGGTCGGCCACGATCCCCTCCTGGTAGCGGTACGTCCGGATCTTCTCGCTCCGCCCGCCGGTGCCGATCTGCCCCTTGCGCTCGGCCGCCCGTTCGGCCTCGGCCTTCTCCCGCTCGATCTCGTACACCCGCGCGCGCAGCAGCCGACGCGCCTTCTCCCGATTCTGCGCCTGGCTCTTGGTCTCCTGCATCCGCACCTCGACGCCGGTCGGGCGGTGGAGCAGGTGCACCGCCGTCGCCACCTTGTTCACGTTCTGACCGCCGGGGCCCTGCGACGTCGTCACGTGCTCGTCCACGTCGTTCGCCCAGTCGATCGACACCTCGACCTCCTCCGGCTCGGGCAGCACCGCCACCGTCGCCGTCGACGTGTGGATCCGACCCTGGCTCTCCGTCGCCGGCACTCGCTTGACCGAGTGCACCCCGGCCTCGAACGCGAGCTCGGCCCACACCCCCTCGCCGCGGATGTTCACCACCGCGTGACGCACGCCACCCATCCCCGCGTCCTCGGTCAGGTCGAGCAGCTCGAACTTCCAACTCTTGGTCGCGGCGTACTTCTGGTACATGTCGAGCAGGTCGCGGCACCACAGAGCGGCCTCGTCGCCGCCCGTCCCGGCGCGAAGCTCGACCATCACCGATCCCACCCGCCGATCGTCGGCCTGCACCAGCCTCGCCTTGACCTCCTCGATCACCCGCGCCGCCTCGGACTCGACCCCGGGCAGCTCCTCGCGCGCCAGCTCGCCCAGCTCGGCGTCGTCGCCCGCCGCCGCCTCGCGCAGCTCGTCCGCCTCCGCCAGCAACGCCAGATACCGCTTATACCCCGCCGCCACCGGCTCCAACGCCGCCTTGCGGATCGACAGGTCGCGCACCCGGGCGTGATCAGCGAGCACCTCGGGATCGGTGAGGTCGCGATCCAGAGCGGCGTGCTGCTCGACCAGCTCGTCGAGCTTCCGCCGCACGCTCTCTGGGATCGCCTCGCTCACGCGACCAAGATAGGCTATCCCACGCCCGCAATCCGGCGGGGCGAATCCCGAATAGTGCATGGGGCGGCGGTGCCCGCCCGTCGCGGGGGTGTCCATGTCCGACGCGATCGTCATGAAGGGTGTACGGAAGACCTTCGGCCCGAAAGTCGCCGTCGAGGGCATCGACCTCAACGTCCCCGAGGGCGCCCTCTACGGCTTCATCGGGCCCAACGGCGCCGGCAAGACCACCACCATCCGCATGATCATGTCGATCCTGTTCCCCGACCGCGGCGAGCTCGAGGTCCTCGGGCGACGCTCGGCCGTCGAGAGCAAGGACCGCATCGGCTACCTCCCCGAGGAGCGCGGCGTCTACAAGAAGATGAAGGTTGGCTCGTTCCTCGCCCACATGGGCAAGCTCAAGGGCGCCGGCGGCCCCGGGCTGCGCAAGACCATCCGCACCTGGCTCGAACGCGTCGACCTCGCCGACGTCGAACGCAAGAAGTGCGAGGAACTCAGCAAGGGCATGCAGCAGAAGCTGCAGTTCATCGCCAGCATCCTGCACGAGCCCGAGCTGATCATCCTCGACGAGCCGTTCAGCGGGCTCGACCCGGTCAACATGCGGCTGCTCCGCGACCTCATCCGTGAGCAGCACGAAGCCGGACGCACCGTCATCTTCTCCACCCACGTCATGCAGCAGGCCGAACAGCTCTGCGACCACATCGTCATGATCGACCGCGGCAGGAAGGTCCTGGACGCGACGATGGGCGAGATCCGCACACGGCACGACCCGAAGAGCGTCATCTTCCAGCCGATCGACGCGGGTGTGGAAGCCGGGCGGATCGAGTCGGTCGATGGTGTGGCCGCCGCCCGCACCGACGAGCGCGGGTTCGAGGTCTTCCCACGCGACGGGGTGACACCGACCGATCTCATCCCCCGACTCGCGGGCGCCATGCCCGCGTCGCGCATCGAGCTGCACCGCCCCACCCTCGAGGACGTCTTCATCGAGATCGTCAAGGGCTCGCGTGAAGACGGCGAGGCCCAGATCCGCGCCGCACTTCGCAACGGGGAGGAAACGCGATGAGGACCTTCCAGATTGCCTTGCGCGAGTTCCTCGCCACCGCCGCCACCAAGGGCTTCATCATCGGCGCGTTCGTCGTGCCCGGCATCTTCGTCTCCGCGATCCCGCTGATCGTGATCCTGGCGATGAACGCGGCCCCGCCCAAGGTCGTCGGCTCGCTCGACGTGCTCGACAAGTCCGGCGCCGTGATCAACGGGCTGCGCGAGCAACTCAGCCCCGAGAAGCTTGCCGAGCGGCGTGCAGATGAGAAGGAGCAGGCGAAGCAGGTCCAGTCGAAGATGACCGGCGGGATGACGCCCGGCGGCAACGACGCCACCGCCGACGCCATGCTCGAGCAGATGCTCGGCGAGGTTCCGCAGCTCACCATCAACGCCCTCCCCGCCGACACCGACGTTGAGCAGGCCAAGAAAGGACTCGACGTCCCCTACTCCAACGAACACCCCGGCGAGCGGCTCGGGCTGATCGTCATCGACCCCGACGCGGTGCACAAGGCGCCCGACGCCGAGTCGTACGGCGGGTACAAGCTGTTCAAGCGTCCGAAGCTCGACGACCGCGTGATCGACCAGATCCGCGACGGCACGCGGCGCGCGGTCCTCGACGCGCGCTACGCCGCCGCCGGAGAAACGCGCGAACGCCTCCAATCGCTCATCACCGTGAACGCCGAGACCAGGGAGGTCACCGAGTCCGGCGAGGAACGGCGCAGCTCGGAGGAACTCACGGCGATGCTCCCCTTCGCGTTCATGATCCTGTTGGTCATGAGCGTCATGATCGGCGGGCAGTACCTGCTGACCACCACGGTCGAGGAGAAGTCGTCCCGCGTCGTCGAGCTGCTGCTCAGCGCCGTCTCCCCCATCCAGCTCATGACCGGCAAGGTGCTCGGGCAGATGTGCGTCGGGTTCACGCTGCTGTTCATCTATTCTGGGCTCGGCATCGGGGCGCTCGCGTTCTACAAACTCACCGACCTGCTGAGCCCCATGAACGTCGTCTTCCTCTTCGTCTTCTTCGTGCTGGCGTACTTCATGATCGCGTCGCTGCTCGCGGCCGTCGGCTCGGCCGTCAACGAGATGCGCGAGGCCCAGTCCCTCCAGACCCCCGTCATGCTCCTCGTCATGGTCCCCTACATCCTCTGGATGCCGATCTCCCGCGACCCCAACTCGACGCTGGCGACCGTCCTTAGCTTCATCCCGCCGGTCAACCCCTTCATCATGATGATGCGGATCACCTCGTCCGACGCCCCGCCGATGTGGCAGGTCTTCGCCTCGATCGGCGTCGGGATCATCGGCGCCTACGCCTGCGTCTGGTTCGCCGCCAAGGTCTTCCGCGTCGGGCTGCTCATGTACGGCAAGCCGCCGAACTTCCGCACGCTGATCAAATGGGTGCGGATGGCCTGAGTCGGCGTTCGGCATCCGGCAGTCGGCATTCGTGAAGAGGTGGAGTGGCTACCGTTCTCATCGAATGCCGAATGCCGAACGACGAACGTCGCTCTATGAGATCTGCGTCCAGTCGGTCTCGCACCTCGTCCCGCTTCTCCGCGCGATCCACGGCGGCGACCCAAAGACCCTCGGCGAGGACTTCGCCGGCTCGGCCGCGCTGAGCCGTCACTGGTGCCAGACGATCGAGGGCGCCCGCGCCATCGCCGTGGACCGCGACCCCGAAGCCCTCGCCCGCGCCGCCGGTACGCCGGGCATCACCACCATCGTCGGCGACGTCCTCGCCGACACCGACCCGTCCGCCCACGCCTGCGACATCCTCTTCGTCGGCAACTTCTCCATCGGCTACCTCCACACCCGCGCCGAACTGGTCGCCTACCTCAAGCACGCCCACGCCCGTCTTTCCTCCCCCGTCCCCGACGGGGGAGGTGTCACGCGAGTCCGCGAGCGTGACGGAGGGGGTCTTCCTCCTTCAACCAGCCCCGAGCGCAAGCGAGGGGATCCTCCTTCCGAGCCCCTCGCGCAAGCGAGGGAAACCCCGGCCCGCGCCGAGGGCTCGGAGGGGGTCTTCATCTGCGACACCTACGCCGGCGAGTCCGCCTTCCTCACCGGCGAGGTCCACCGCTACCACCCCATCCCCGACGACCGCCTCGCCGAACTCGGCGCGGAGCCCGGCGACCGCATCCGCTACACATGGGAGCAGCGCGCCGCCGACCCGCTCACCGGCATGGTCACCAACGCCCTCCACTTCCGCCTCGAACGCGCCGGCACAATCCTCGCCGAACTCGACGACGCGTTCGTCTACCACTGGCGCCTCTGGAGCGTCCCCGAACTCCGCGACGCGATGCTCGAGGCCGGCTTCGCCCGCACCGCCGTCTACAACCAGGAACCCGACGCGATCGACTCCGACGGCAACGCCCACGTCGAACCGACCACGCCCGACGACCTCGACGACAGCTTTATTGTCTACATGGCGGGTTGGACGTAGCGCTTAGGGCGGGGGCGGGTCTTCCGTCGGTTCGTCGGATGCCGGCTCGGGCTCTTCCGATTCGCCCGTGTTTTCGTCGGTCTTGCGTTTGAGGCGGTCACGGAGTGCGGCGCCCTTCTCCTTGACCTTGTCGGCCGCGGAGCCGACCGCCTCGGAAGCAGCCTCGACGATCGCGCTGCCGGCCGCCGTGCCGATCTGCCCTCCAACGGTTTTCGCTGTGGCGGCCGATCGCGTGACGGTGATGTCGTCGCCGGTCATCGCAACGCCATCCTTACCGAGGCTGCGGATCGTCAGCACCTCGCCGAATTCACCGTTGTGATACGCAAGCTCGAGCGGTCGTCCCCACGCGTCGTTGGCCGGCAGCGTCGCGGGGTAGTTCTTCACGTACCCACCCTCGCCGTCCGCGTCTTGATCCAGCCGGTTCGCCCACTGCTCCATCGTCCCTTGGGTCGCGCGTTCCTTCCTGTTCAAGAAGTTGAGCCCGGGCTGAATCAGAAACAGCGCGCCGACTGCGATCAGGAGCATCACGACCCAGACGACCTGGGTGGCGTGCGATGAGGCCACACCGCAACCACCGGTTTGGTTTCCAGACATGTACAGAGAGTATCAGTCGAGGACGTCCGCCACAACAGGCAGTCAGGTGCTCGCCCGATCTGCGTGCTCCCGCAGCACCTCCAACTCCACGAACTCCAGCACCGACATGTGCGTCGCTTCGAGCACGACCGGCGGCGCAACCCCCGCCTCCAACGCCTCGCGCCACCGATCCACGCACAGGCACCACCGATCACCCTCCCTGACCCCCGGGAACCCGATCTCCGGGAACGGGGTCGCCAGGTCGTTCCCGCGCGACGCGCTGAACTCGAGGAACTCCGGCGTCATCCGCGCGCACACGATGTGACGCCCGAGGTCCTCGCCGCCGGTGTTGCACCGCCCGTCGCGGAAGAACCCGGTCAGCGGGTCGCGCGAGCACGGTTGAAGGTCGGTCCCAAGCACGTTTTTCGCCATACCCGATCCTACGTGCCACTGACCCGTCTCCGGGTCAGTGCTCCTTCTCCTCCCTCCCCGACGTGCCACCAACTTCGGCTTTGAGAAGTTGGTGCTCTTCCCCGCCAACGAAGACACCGGCTTCCCAAAGCTGAAGCCGGTGGCACGTACGCATCTGTCCTGACTCCTCCACTCTTTCTTCCTCTGTGTCACTCTGCGTCCTCTGTGGTGAGTCTCTTCAAAAAGGCGACGGCCCCCCGGTCTCCCGGAGGGCCGCCATCGGTTCGGCGCGGCTGGTAAGCCGAGTTCTGTCCGCCGCGTCGGTTCGCGCCCGATTCCTGACGGGGGCTCGGGACGCGCCTGCCGCGGGGGACGGCCATTTCTCTGCCCGCCGCGTCGCCGCGACGGTGAGGACGTCCGGGGCGAACCCCGTAGTCCCAGCACCCGACCCGACCCATCCGCCGGACCGGCGGCGTGGGCTCGCGCCCACACGGGTCTGCTTGGGCTTGCACGCGGTGGGGTTTGCCGTGCCCCGCCTGTCACCAGACGGGCGGTGCGCTCTTACCGCACCCTTTCACCCTTGCCTGTGCCCTTTCGGGCCATCGGCGGTTTACTTTCTGTGGCACTTTCCCTCGGGGCTGAACCGTCGCCCCGGGTGGGCGTTACCCACCACCGTGTCCTGCCGTGCTCGGACTTTCCTCAGGACCGCCTCGCGGCGGGCCCGCGGCCGCCTTGCCACGCTGCACCATTCTATCGCCGCGACACCGCCCCGAGTTCAACCCGGGTGCCGTGGTCTGATCGAGTCTTCGAACGAAGGGCACGAATCAGCTACCCTCGAACCCATGACCCCCATCGACCTGCGCTCCGACACCGTCACACGCCCGTCCGAGCCCATGCGCGAGGCCATGGCCCGCGCCGAGGTCGGCGACGATCAGTTCGGCGAAGACCCCACCACCAACCGCCTCCAGGACCGCGTCGCCGAGCTGCTCGGCAAAGAGGCCGCGATGTGGGTCCCCACCGGCACCATGGGCAACCAGCTCGCGCTGCGCCTGCTCACCCGCCCCGGCGACGACGTCGTCGTCTCCCGCGGCTGCCACGCCGTCCTCCACGAGACCGGCGCCGGCGCGGCCAACGCGGGTGTCCAGTTCACCGAGATCGGCTCGGACGGCGTGTTCACCGCCGACGAGTTCGCCGCCGCCTGCAAGCCGCGCGGTCACGTCGTCTACCCCCCCACCACGCTCGTCCAGATCGAGAACACGCACAACCGCGCCGGCGGCGTGGTCTTCGATCAGGCCGAGGCCGAGCGGATCTGCGCCGCCGCACGCGAGCGCAAGGTCTCGACCTTCCTCGACGGCGCCCGCCTGTGGAACGCGTCGGTCGCGAGCGGTCGGAGCCCCGCCGAGCTGGCCGCGCCGTTCGACCTCGTCTCGGTCGCGCTCTCGAAGGGGCTGGGTGCGCCCGGCGGGTCGGTGCTCGCCGGGTCGCGCGCCATCATGGGGCGCGCGGTGCGACAGCGGCGCATGCTCGGCGGCGCGATGCGCCAGGTCGGCATCTTCGCCGCCGCCGGGCTCTACGGGCTCGAGCACAACCTCGCCCGCCTCGCCGACGACCACGCCAACACCCGCCTCATCGCCGACCGCCTCGCGCCGAGCACGCGCGTCATCCTCGACCCCGCCACCGTCGAGACCAACATCCTCGTCTTCAGCCTCGCCGACGACGCGCCGGACGCCGCGACGGTCGTCGCGCGCGCCGGCGAGCGGGGCGTACTCATCTTCGCCTTCGGACCACGCACCATCCGCGCCGTCACCCACCTCGACGTCACCCGCGAACAGTGCGAACGCGGCGCCGACATCCTCGCCGAGATCATCGACGTCGGGTAAACCCGGCTATTCCGTCGTGATCCGCTCCCGAGCCCCGTCGAACATGGACTCGGCCTCCTCGCTCGACTCCGTCGATTCGACCCGCGCCATCACGCTCGTGCGCCGATCGGTGCTGAGCCAGACGGCCGACCGGGCGTACACCATGTCGTCCTTGCCCGCCACACGCGATCCGCTCCAGCTCACCACCCGGCGACCATCGGGCAGACGCGACGCGTACAAGTCCTCGTACTTCGTGCCGTCCACCTCCGCGTACGTGTATGCGAGGGTCCGCTCGAACTCGAGCCGCCCGCCCTTCTCGACCGGCTCATCGTACCGGTGGACGGAGTACAGGATGCGCGACGTCGCCCCGTTCGCGCACGCAAGATCCCACGCGTTCTCTTTCTCCTCGCTCTTCTTGCACAGCAGCCGCCCGTACGAGCGGACCGTGACGTTCGGCCCCTCGTAGAAGTACTCCGGCGGCGTCTCCGCCCACTCCTCCCCGAGCAGCAGCGGGATCCGCGACACCGTGATGTCGAGCCCGTCGAGCATGTCCTTCGCCATCGGGTACGTCAGTTCCACCGACCGGCCGTTGAGCGTGACCGTGTCGTGCGACCGGGCCGCCGCGAGCAGCACCTCGGTCCTCGTGAACACCTGCTCGAGCCCCTCCGCCGCCGCCGGGTCGTCAAGGATCCCCAGGTCCTGCAGCGCCGCGCGGTACTTCTCCTCCGCGGCCTTCAGTTCGCCCTCGTCGTAGTGATGCCCGGGCAGCGCGGCCTCGTAGATCGCCTTCCACGCGGCCCGCTGGTACTCCTGCGCCAGCAGGATGTTCGCCTCGAGCAACTTCCGGAGGTGCGCCTCCTCGTCCTCGTCGAGCAGCGGGCCGAAGTCGAACCAGAACTGGTTGTAGAGATCCTCGTTGATGTACCCCTGTGGCGCGAGCACGACCTGCAGGATCTGCTGCTGGGTCTGCGTGATCTGCTGCCCCGCCGCGGGACGCAGCCCGAGTGTGAGAATGGGAAGAATGAGCCAACGGATGTGTGCGAGTTTCATCCGGATAGCGTAGCGGATCCTCGCGGGCATCATCTTGGTGGGACAGCTCTCCGGAGCTGTCTCCGCCGGCAGCACAAAGAGACAGGTCAGAGACCTGTCCCACCCAGAAGTCGTCCGCACCACAGATACAATCGGCACCCCGACGAACCCGGCACGGAGGAGCAGATGCCACAACTGCTGAGCCGCACGCTGATCGCCCTGTCCCTGGTCGCGTTGCTCTCGTGCGCCGTCGGCGCACAGCGCGAGCCGAGCGATCCCAAACCCGCCGACTGGACACTCGTCTGGGCCGACGAGTTCGACGGCGACACGCTCAACCCGGACAACTGGACCCGCCAGGTCGTCGAGGCCGGGCGCTTCAACCGCGAGTGGCAGCGCTACACCGACAGCACGGACAACGCCTCCGTCGAGGACGGCAACCTGGTCATCACGCTCATCCACGAGGGCGACGAGCACGCCCCGGACCAGTACACCTCCGCCCGCCTGCACACCGGGCACAAGCAGTACTGGAAGTACGGGAAGGTCGAGGCCCGCATCAAGCTCCCCGGGGGCAAGGGCATGTGGCCCGCGTTCTGGATGCTCGGCAACGACATCACCGAGATCGGCGGCGACACGCGGTGGCCCGACTCCGGCGAGATCGACATCCTCGAGTTCTACCCCGCCAGAGACCCCGCCACCGTCGAGGCCAACATCCACTACGCCGACGCGGACGCCGAGCACGCCCAGATGGGCGCCGTGCCCTACACCCTCGACGAGGGCACGTTCGCCGACGGCTTCCACGTCTTCGCGATCGAGTGGGACGCCGAGCGGATCGCCTGGTTCGTGGACGGCGCCGAGTACGCCTCGGCCGACATCACCGGCGAGGTCTTCGCCGAGTTCCACGAGGAGTTCTACATCCTTCTGAACCTCGCGTGCGCCGGCGCCGGCGGCGAACCCGACGCGACCACGCCGTTCCCCCAGCACATGCTCGTGGACTGGGTGCGGGTGTACCAGCGGGTCGAGTAAAGCCGAACGCGCGCCGGGTGCCATGCCCGCCCTTTGGCGGCCATGCGTTCGCACCGATTCTATCCGGGGTTGGAGAACATCGTTGCGATGTTCACGGAGTGCTATCGCGACGGGATCTTTTCCGTGCAACCCGACGGAACACTCGAAGAGGATTACGAGGCGTCAAAGGCCGTCAACGACCGGTTTGGCGTGTACACACAGCCCGCGGGCCCCCCGTGAGTATCTGCTCTCGTCACTTCAACGTGACGGGAGAGGCCAACGTGATCTGAAACGCAAATGCGGGGGAGGTCTCCCCCGCACCCCCTCTCGGAAGCCGATCGCCGTGGGTGCCACGGGCGGCTTGCCTGCCCGTGGTCCCTGCTCACTGGCATTACTGTGGGTTTTCATGCCACTTGACATGCCACTTGCACTTGCCATAATGCATCGACACCACGTCAGAAGGAGCCACCGATGCCCGATGCCGAACTGAATGCCATGGCGAAGATCGCCGAGGTGATAGAGCCCCTGGACCAAGACGCCCGAGGCCGAGTAATCCGCTGGGTGGCGGAGCGGTTCGGAATGGCGGTGCTCGGGACGCGACGCACGCCCAGCACGAGCGCCGACGAGGACGAGTCGGTCACCGGTGCGCCACGCGCTGATTTCGATTCGGTGAGCGACCTCTTTGATGCCGCAGGACCTTCCACGGACGCGGAGAAGGCTCTCGTGGTCGCCTACTGGCTACAGGTAGGCAACGACCAGCCCGAGTGGACGTCTCAGCGAGTGAACTCGGAGTTGAAGCACCTCGGGCACGGTGTGGGCAACATCACTCGGGCATTCGGACTGTTGATCAATCGCAAGCCGAACCTCGTTCAACAGGTCCGTAAGGAGGGGAAGAGCGCACAGGCCCGGAAGAAGTACAAGGTCACGCTTGAGGGCAAGCGATACGTTCAGCGCATGATCGGCGGCGCGGTGGAGGATGACTGATGATGAACACGACCAATGGCCAGATCGACCCTGAGTTCAGGAGGTTCTCGCGGAGCTTAGCGTTGTTGGAGCAGCGGCAAGTCGATGCGGCCGTGGGTGTGTTGTGGTACTTCGACCGGTCGGAACCGGACATCGCCATCGACGTGTCAGATCTGGCCCACCTGATGCATGAACTCGGGCTGACAGGCTCGGCTCGCCCGGGACGTCTTTGTGAGTCGCTGACAAAGCACACGGCCACGGTTCGCGGGCCCAGACCCGGTTCGTTCCGCCTTCGAGCTCGGGCCCGTGCAGCTTTGGATTCGGAGCTGGCATCCCTGACGAGGAAGGGGGCCAAGCCGGCTGGAGACTCGCTGGTCGTGTTGAGGGAGGTGGAGTTCCGACCCGCGTTCAGGGCGATCGGCACCCAGATCAATGGGTGCTTTGAGGCCGGTTGGTACGACGCCGCGGCTGTCCTTCTCCGTCGACTCGTCGAGGGTCTCCTGATCACGAGCTTCGAGAAGCACGGAGCCGCGCCACGGATTAGGTCCGGCGGGGACTATGTGGACATGGATCGGATCGTCAACATCGCCATCAGCGGTGATGTGTTCAGGCTGTCGCGCGACTCCAAGAAGTCGGTCAAGTCGGTCAAGACCCTGGGTGATCGGGCCGCCCATCACCCGTACGCGACTACTCATCGCGATGACATTGCAGATTCTCGCGCCGACATTCGAGCAATGATCACCGAGCTCGCCGCTCTCGCGCGGTGAAACTGGTTACCACTCCGGCCCCCCACCATACCGCCCGTAGATGTCGGCCATCGCCTGGGTCATCTCGCCGAGCGTGCAGTTGGCGAGGGCGCCGTCGATCAGGGCCGGCATGACGTTGGTCGGGTGGAGGCGGCATTCGGCATTCGGCATTCGGCATTCGGAGGAAGAGGAGGTAGAGGTAGTAGACCCCTCACCCGGTCGGCTGCGCCGACCACCCTCTCCCCGGCGGGGAGAGGGAGCAGAACTCGCCGATACGCCCGCATTCATCTCCCGCGGCATGCCCGGCAGGTCGTGCAGCAGCGTGTACGCCTCGCCGCGACAGGCGTTGCGGATGTTGTCGAGGGCCTGCTCGACCGCGCCCGCGTCGCGCTTGGCTTTGAACTCGGCGAGGCGTCGGTTCTGGTCGGTCTCGACCTCGGGCCCGATGTTCAGGATGTCGATCGGGCGCTGCTCGTTCTCGTCCACGTACTCGTTGACGCCGACGATGATGCGGTCGCCGGCCTCGCACTCTTCGGTGAAGCGGTAGCTGGCCTCGGCGATCTGTCGGCGGAAGTAGCCCTTGTTGATGCCGGCGACGGCGCCGGCGCGCCCGCCGACGTTCTGGTGGGTGTGGATGTTGGGGGCGGAAGACCCCTCACCCGTCTCGCTCGAAGACGAGCGATCCACCCTCTCCCCGGAGGGGAGAGGGAGCCAGCGCCATGGTCCCCCGCCCATGTCGTCGATCTCGGCGATGATGTTGAGGGCTTCGTGCTCGACGGTGTCGGTGAGGTCCTCGATGAACCACGAGCCGCCGAGCGGGTCCACCGTGCGCGTGACGCCGGTCTCGTGGGCGAGGATCTGCTGCGTACGCAAGGCGACAGTCACGGCCTTCTCGGTGGGGAGCCCGAGCGTCTCGTCCATCGAGTCGGTGTGGAGCGACTGGCACCCGCCGAGCACCGCGGCCATCGCCTGGTACGCCACGCGGACGACGTTGTTGAGCGGCTGCTGCTCGGTGAGCGAGCACCCGGCCGTCTGCACGTGGGTCTTCATGAACCACGAGCGTTCGTTCCTGGCGCCGTAGCGGTCGCGCATCATGCGTGCCCAGATGCGCCGGGCGGCGCGGAGTTTGCAGACCTCCTCGAAGAACTCGTTGTGCGAGTTGAAGAAGAAGCTGAGACGCGGGGCGAAGCTGTCGATGTCCATGCCGCGCTCGAGGCACGCCTCGACGTACTCCATCCCGTCGCGGAGGGTGAAGGCGAGTTCCTGTGCGGCGGTGGAGCCGGCCTCGCGGATGTGGTAGCCGGAGATGGACACGGAGTTCCACTTGGGGCAGAACTGCGACTGGAATTCGATGGTGTCCACCACGAGCTTGACGGAGGGCTCGGGCGGGTAGATGAACTCGTTCTGGGAGTGGAACTCCTTGAGGATGTCGTTCTGGAGCGTGCCGCCGATGTCGTTCCAGCTCATGCCGCGCTGGTGGGCGTGGGCGAGGTACATCGCCCAGATGACCGCGGCCGGTCCGTTGATCGTCTGCGAGACGGTCACGTGATCGACGGGGATGTCGGCGTAGAGGCGGTGCATGTCCTCGATGGTGTCGATGGCGACGCCGCACTTGCCGACCTCGCCGACGCAGAGCGGGTCGTCGGAGTCGCGTCCCATGAGGGTGGGCAGGTCGAAGGCGGTGGAGAGCCCGGTGTTGGCCTTGGTGCGCGTGTTGGCGGCGGAGAGGAGGTACTTGAAGCGTCTGTTGGTGTCGTCGGCCGAGCCGAAGCCGGCGAACTGGCGCATGGTCCAGAGGCGGGTGCGGTACCCCTCGGCGAACAGCCCGCGGGTGTAGGGGAACTCGCCCGGCGCGGCGATGTCGCGGGGGTAGTTGAGCAGGGCGTTGGCGGGGTCGTCGGGCCCGTAGACGGGCGCGAGGACGACGCCGGAGATGGTGACGGCGTGCGGATCGACGCCGTCGAGCCCGGGTCCCGAGATGCTGGTCGAGGTGGTCATGGGGCCCTCCCTGCCGACCCGAACGGCCGACGTACGCCCCATTCTACGGGATCAACGGCACGATCCTCGCGGTGGCCTCTGGCCTTCCTACCTGGCGTGAATCTGCACGTCGCGGGGCTCCTCGCCGTCGTCGGTCTGCGCGACCGTGTTCAGATTGACCACACGCCCGCGCAGGAAGCCGGCGTCGTCGAGGGCGACGGCGAGTTCCCTGAAGCTCTCGACGGGCTTGCCGTTGACGCCCGTGATGCGCATGTAGTCCTCGAGCCCGAACGCCGCGGCGGGTGTGCGGGAGTAGACGCGGAGCACCAGACGGTCGTTCAGGACACCGACCCCGAGGTCCTCGAGCTTGCCGCCGACCTGCCCGATCACGAGTTGCTCGCGCGGATACTCGCCGAGCGTGATGTCGAGGTCGCGGAAGGCGTTGTCGCGGAAGACGGTGAGCGTGACGTCGGCACCGGCGGGGCTGGTGGCGACCAGGCTGCGAAGCTGAGCGGGCGTCTCGATGCGCTGGTCGTTGAGCTTGACGATGATGTCGCCGGGTTCGAGCCCGCCCAGCGACGCCGGATCGCCCTGGTTCACCTCGTTCACCCGCACGCCCGCGCCCCAGAACGAGTCGTCCTTCTCGACTGCGGCCGACCCCTCGGCGGGGAATCTGATGCCGAGAAACCCGCGCCGGATCGACCCGCTCTCGATGAGCTGCTCGGCGACCGACTCGATCACCGTGAGCGGGATGGCGAACGAGATGCCGCTTGACTGCCCCTCGTCGCTGGTGCCGTTGGACTCCGAGCCGGTCGCGATGGCGACGTTCATGCCGACGATGCGACCGTGGATGTCCACCAGCGGGCCGCCCGAGTTGCCGGGGTTGACCGCGGCGTCGGTCTGGATGAAGTTGGTGAACCCCTCGGGCCCGACGGTGCCGCGGGGGTCGCGCCCGAGCCCGGAGATCAGCCCCTGGGTCATCGAGAACTTGAACCCGAACGGGGAGCCGAACGCGAAGACGCGCTGCCCCTTGTGCAGGGGCACGCCGGTGGCGCGTTCGGCGGGGAACAGCCCCTCGCGTGTGACTGTGCGCAGGACCGCGATGTCGGTGAACGCGTCGGCGCCAACAAGCTTGGCCTGGACGGCGCGCCCGTCGGAGAACTCGACCCGAGCCGAGTCACCCGTGTCCAGCCCGCGCACCACGTGGGCGTTGGTGATGATGTGCCCGCGGGTGTCGAAGACCCAACCGGCCCCCTTGGCGCCAAACCCCGAGTGCCATCCATTGGACGGACGCACGTCGATGTGAACGACCGAGGGCTCGACTTTGTCGGCCACCGCCACCTGCGCGCGGCTGATGCGATCGAGGATGTCGTCCTCGTCGAGCGACTGGGTGGCCAGCCGGATGCGGGCGGTCGTCTGGGCGTACCCGACGCGCCGGACCAGCGACGGCGCCACCACCAGCGCCGCCAGCGCGGTGAGCAGCACGACCAAACCGGGCCCGGAACTCACGATTCGCCTCATCGACCACCTCCTGCTTCGCCCGAATCCTGTTCGCCCGGCGGGTCTTCCCGGTTCGTCGGCCCATACGGGCAGCGCGCTTCGACCGCCGCCGGGAACGATGCCCGTCCGTTGTTCGGGATGCGCAATGCCAGCTTACCCGGCGGGCTGCGGGCGGCTTGGGGCCGGATTCTCGGACCGCAGCCGCTCGGCCTCGCCCTCGGCCATCTTGTAGCGCTGCCCGCCGATCTCGCGCCTGCTCACCCGCCCGACCCACTCGGACACCGCCCGCACGATCTCCGGCCCGAGGTGCGCCGTCGGCTCGACAAAGCGGGGCGGGTTCTCCGTAATCCCCAGCAGGTCGTGCAACACCAGGATCTGCCCGTGGCAGGCGGTGCCCGCCCCGATCCCGATCACAGGCACGCTCGTCCGCTCGAGGATCATCTGCGTCACCTCGTCGGTCACCGCCTCGAGCAGCAGCATCACCGCCCCGCCGTCCTCCAACGCCACCGCGTCGTCCACCACCTTGTGCGCCTGGGCGGCGGTCCGACCGGCCGCGACGTAACCGCCCGCCAGACCCGCGTACTGCGGCATCAACCCGACGTGCCCGCACACCGGGATCCCGGCCCGCGTCATCTTCCGCACCAGCGGCGCGTACGACGCGTCGGCCTCGATCTTCACCACGTCCGCCTTGCCCTCGGTCATGAACCGACCGGCGTTGCGCACGCCCTCGGCGTCGTCGGCCTGGTAGCTCATGTACGGCATGTCGCCCATCACCACCGTGTTCGGCGCCCCGCGCTTCAGACCCGCGGTGAGCTGGACCGCGAAGTCGAGCGGCATGTCGATCGTGCGCCGACGACCGAGGACGATCTGCGCCGCCGAGTCGCCCGGCATCAGCAGGTGCACGCCCGCTCGCTCGAGCAGCTGCGCGATCACCGCGTCGTAGCACGCCAGACACGCAAAGGGCTTCTTCTCGCGCGCCATGTTCTTCAGCGTGCGCAGCGTGACGGGCTTCGATCGCGGCTCGGCCAGGTAACCCGGCACCGCGCCGTGGGAGGGCACTCCGGTCATGCGGCGATCATAGCGGACGCCCCGCACCTCGGATCAAGGCGGATGAGCGCAAAGAAAACGCCCCGCACGGGGCGGGGCGTGGAGGTCGGGGCATCCGTCGCCTCACTCGTGGGTCAGGTTGTAGGCGTTGACGTAGAACTGGATGTCGGACGCCGTGACCTTGCCGTCCGGAACCCCGTACAGCGGGTCGCCCTGGGGCGCGCCCTGCGTGGTCAGGTCGGCGTCCCAGAACGCCTCCCAGTACTCGGGCGGGACGTCATCCCAGATCTCGACCGACTGAGGCCCGTTGTAGATCTCGACGTCGATGGCGTCCACGTTGTCGGTGACCAGCATGCCGATCGAGTTGGCCGAAAGGAAGAGGGTGAAGATGCCGTTGAAGTCGGTGACGAAGATGTCGGCCGGGGAGTAGTCGTCGGCGGTGCCGAGCACGCCGTCCGGCCCGGCCAGCGAGATCGAACCCGGCGCGAGGCTGAACAGGCAGTAGTCGAGCCCCGGATCAACGATGCCGATCCCCGCCATGTCGAACACCGCGATCGCGTCCACCTCGTCCGGACCGGGCTGGAGCCCGAGCTGCGGCGCTGTCGCGTACGGGAAGTAGGCGAACGAAACGGGTGGGGAGAACCAGATGTCCGCGCCGGCGATCGGCCCCGGCGAACTGTTCATGTCCATCGTGAAGTAGATCGGGATGTCGTGTACGTTGTCGCCGTCGAAGTCCCACGGGAGTAGCTCCAGCGCGTCCACGTCGTCCATCACGTGGGCCGCCACCGGCGGCACATACAGGTTGTACGCGATCGGCGGGATCGTGGGGATCGCGTTGTAGTTGGTCTGGTTGACGCTGAGCAGATTGACCGGACCGGGCCACGCCGCGGGCCCGATCGTCGCCGGCACGTTCGTCAGGAACGACACCGACGGCGGCAGTGTCGCCGGACCATTCGCTACGAACCGGTCGCCGGCGGCCTGAAGGCGCACCGCCTGGTGCCGGTACGCCGTGCCGGGCAGCCCCTTGGCGTTCTCGTCGCCCGAGAAGTAGAGGACGTACTGCAGGTTCGGATCGAACTCGCCGCCGGAGTGCCCGTCGTTGTTGTCCGGGGGGGAGACCAGCCCGTAGAACGCATCCAGGACGTGCAGGACCGGGCCCGGCCCGCCAATGTCCCAGCCCCCGAGACCCGCCCCGAAGATCTCGCCGTAGATGTTGCCCATGGTCTCGCCGAACCCCACCACCGACGGGGAGCTCGGATCAAACGAGACCGGGTCGGCCTGCTGCGGCGGCGGCTCGTCCGCCAGCGCCCCGGGCGCCGCGATCGCGGCCACGCTCGCGAGGATCAGTACGCGAGGCTTCATCTTCGACCTCCTTTATTCACAGAGCGGTCGCGCGGATCGCACCGGCGGTCCGTACTCGGCCGCATTGCAGACCGGGTGGGTTGGGTGACGCGAAAGACAAACCGGGGGATGCGTGCAATGACCGCGCAGGATCCACAGACCCGACCGGTCACGTCCGGACGCGTGCGCCCCCTGCGCACCCCCACGCTCCTCTCGCCGTCCGAGCGGCGGGGAGTCGAGACACCGCGCCGAGCACCCGAGACGCGCCCGACGCGCGCCCATTCTCGGCGAATCGGACAACCGCGTCAATAACCACCCCGGGTATTTACCCTGTATTCGACAGAACACAATCTCATGCACTTGGCGCGATCGCGACGTGCGCACCCACCGACCCCGTACCATCGCCGCGTGCCCGTCATCGCCGCCACCAACATCAGGCACTCGTTCGGCGTGGACGTCGTGCTCGACGGTGTGTCGCTCGCCGTCGAGCCGGGCGAGCGTGCCGGGCTCGTCGGGCGCAACGGCACCGGCAAGTCCACCCTCATGCGGATCCTCGCGGGCGAAATCGCGCCGGACGCCGGAACCGTGTCGATCCAGCGCGGCTCGCGCGTCGGGTACCTCCGCCAGGACCCCGCGCTCGATCCGGACGAGTCGCTGCGTGACGCGGCCGAGGGCGCTTTCGCCGAGCTCCACGCCCTGCACGCCGAGCTGCACGCGGTCTTCGACGCGATGGGCTCGGGCGAGGGTGATGCGCTCACGAAGCTACTCAACCGTCAGGCGGATCTGGAACGGCGCATCGATCACGCCGGCGGGTACGCGGTGGATCACCGCATCGATGAGACGCTGCACGGGCTCGGCTTCACCAATGCGCAGTTCTCGATCCGCGTCGGCGACCTGTCGGGCGGGCAGCGGGCGCGCCTGGCGCTTGCTCGCCTGCTGCTCGAAGACCCCGACGTGCTCCTGCTCGACGAACCGACCAACCACCTCGACCTCGACGGGCGGATCTGGCTCGAGACCTTCCTCCGCGAGAACTACCACGGCGCGGTGGTGCTGATCAGCCACGACCGCTACCTGCTCGACCGCGTCGTGTCGCGCATCATCGAGACCGAGGACGGGCGCACGATCGAGTACCCCGGCGACTACACGACCTTCCGGCAGCTCCGGGGCGAGCGACGCCTCGCGCAGCTCCGCGCATTTGAACGCCAGCAGACGGCGTTCAGGCGCGAGGAGGCGTTCATCCGCAAGTACAAGGCCGGTCAGCGGGCCAAGCAGGCGCGCGGGCGCGAGTCGCGTCTGGAGCGCGCGCGCGAGGAGGCGATCGAGCGTCCCGCCGAGCACGCCGAGCTGTCGTTGCGTCTCCCCCGCGCCGAACGATCGGGCGAGATCGTCGCGACCGCACGCGGGATCACCAAGGAATACCCCGGCGACGACGGCTCGACCAAGACCCTCTTCCGCGGTCTCGAGCTCAAGATCGGGCGCGGGGAGCGCTGGGGCGTCATCGGCCCCAACGGCGCGGGCAAGACCACGCTGGTGCGCACGCTGCTCGGCGAGGTCCGCCCCGACGCCGGCTCGGTCTCGCTCGGCTCGAACGTGCGGGCCGGGTACTTCCGGCAGGACCAGGAGGACGCCGACCCCGAGCTGCCGGTGTACCGCTACCTCCAGAACAGGATCCGTGCCGAGAACCCCGACAAGCTGCTGAGCGAGCAGGACGCCCGCAACCTCGCCGGCGCGTTCCTGTTCAGCGGCAGCGATCAGGACAAGACGATCGGCGTGCTGAGCGGCGGCGAGCGCACGCGGGCCGCCATCGCCGGGCTGCTCGCCAGCGCCAAGAACGTGCTCGTCCTCGACGAGCCGACCAACCACCTCGACATCCCCAGCGCCGAGCGGCTCGAAGAGTCCCTCGCGCTCGACGGCGGG
>Ga0210110_1000079_pt1 | contig 32800 bp, 24 predicted proteins | sample China_Galinas_PW_2_FD_184865 | JGI IMG/M metagenome (GOLD analysis project Ga0210110, IMG submission 184865) | Wetland microbial communities from San Francisco Bay, California, USA, that impact long-term carbon sequestration - China_Galinas_PWB_D1... | ecosystem: Environmental > Aquatic > Marine... | reverse complement strand
CACAACAACGAGATCCTGACGGGGATCGACCGCGCCATCGAGGCTGTGGACGGCGGCGACGAGGCGTCGCGCGGGCGGCTGATCGCGGCGCTGGGGGACATGATCACGCGGAGCCAGCGTCACTGGTTCGACGAGGCGGCGTCGGACCCGTCGAAGCCGGACGAGGCGCCGGGCGCCGAGGCGGGCGCCGAGGCGCGCATCCGCGACGCGTCGTTGTTGGGCGAGGTCGTGGCGAGGTACGGGGCGGTGGCGCGGACGCCTGACGAGCGGGTGTTCCACCTGCTGGCGCGCGGGCGGCTGGCGGAGGTGGGGCGCGACGTGCCCGGGGCGATCGACGCGTACCAGGCGGTGCTGGACGAGCCGCGTCTGGCCGAGGCGGTCTGGAGCGGGTCGGGGATCACGGTGCGCGCCGAGCGCGAGGCCGGGCGCCGGCTGGCGCGGCTGCTGGAGCTGAACGGTCCGTTTGTGTACGCGGCGCACGACGAGCAGGCCGGGCTCGAACGCGAGTTGCTCGCGCCAGACGCGGGGGGAGCCGAGCTCGAGCGGCTCGCGCGGCGGTACCCCGTGTCGGCGTTGACGCCGCAGCTCTGGCTGGACGCATCGGCGCGGTACAGCGACGATGGCTCGGCGCACCGCGCGACACGGGCGCTGCGTTCGGCGCTGACGGCGGCGGAGTTCAGCCGCGGGATCGGGCGCCCCGTGGACCCGGCGCTGCTCGGCGAGCTGGGTGGGCGGCTGGTGACGGCGCTGGCGGGCGACGACCGGGTTGGTGAGGCCGCGTCGGTCCTGCGGGACCTCACCGGGCGGTACGCGGACATCGTGCTGACGGTGGACGGGGCGGCGCTGGAAACGGGCGGGCTCGGCGAGCTGCTGGCCGAGCGGCTCAGCCGACGCACGCGCGCACCGAACGTCGGTGCGGAGGTGCGGCGTGAGGTCCAGCGTCTTGAGGGGTGGCGCCCGTTGATCGCCCTGGCGAGCGAGACTTCGGTGCCGGCGACTGACCGCGCGTTGTTCGTGTCGGCGGAGCGTCGCGAGGTCGCGTTGTTCGCCGGCTCGGCGGACGCCCCCGAGCTGCGGCAGGTGTGGTCGCGCGGGTACGAGGGGGAGGTCCCGCCCCGGCTGGTTCGCCTCGACGACGACGCGGCGTACCTGTTCGAGCCGGTGGGCGAGCAGGGTCGGCTGGTGCGGCTCGACGCGGCGACGGGCGAGCAGCAGTGGGCGACACCCGTCTTCGACGATCTGTTCGGTCCCGACGACGCGGCGCGTGAGCGTCTGCACGACGCGCTCGGACCGGTCGAGGTGTACACGCCGCTCGACGGACGCGTGCGGCTGATCGACCTGCTGGTGACGCTGGACGAGCAGACGGCGGTGCTGGTGGAGCGGAGCGGGCGGGCGGCGGCGATTGACCTCGGCAGCGGGTCGGTCCTCTGGGGCGACGACACGCCCGTCTCGGTCGTGTTCGACATCGACGCGCGGGGCGGGGTGCTGGCGATCGGCGGTGCGCGTGAGCAGCGGGTCGGCGCGGTCGATCGGTTCGCCTACCACCCGGCGGTGGTGTCGCTCGACGTGCGCACGGGCGAGCTGCTCCAGCGCGTGGACGACGTGGGCTCGGCGGTGCGGTGGGTGCGCGTGGGACCCGACACCGACGTGGTGGTGGGGATGGACCAGCGCATCGTGTGCTACAACGTCGGGCGCGGGCTGGTGAACTGGACCTCGACGAACGAGGCCCTGGCGAACAGCCTCAACGCGTGGGTGTTCGACGACCGGCTGTTCGTGCTGGCCGATTCGGGTGACCTGTGGCTCGGGTCGATCTCGACGGGGCGGGCGCGCGAGGAGCCGCTGCGGACGGACCGGCGGCTGATCAGCCGTTCGGCGGTGCGCGCGGGACGCGTGGGCCCGTCGGTGTGGTTCGGCACGGCGCGGGGGCTCTTGATCTTCGACTCATCCGGCGACCGGGTGGGGGTGGACGCGCTCGACGGGTTCGACGCGTTCGTCCCACCGGTGCGGGGCGAGGACTACTTCTACACGATCGACACGCTCGGCGAACAGGCGGACGACGGGTCGGCGACCTACGCGCTGTACGTGCTCGACACCGTCAGCGCCAAGCAGGCGAGCGAGCCGGCGCTGCTGCTGCTCGACGCGACGCCGCGCGACCTGGCGCTGCTCGACGGGCGCGTGCTGGTCAGTGTCGGCGGGTCGACGGTGGTGCTTCGCGCGCCGGTCAGCCCGTGAGCTGCGAGGGGTTCTCGCCGCGCTCGATCGCCTCGATCTTCCCGATGCGTCGGGCGTGACGCCCGCCCTGGAACTCGGCGTCGAGCCAGGCGTCCACGATCTTGTCCATGAGGTGGTGCCCGAGCAGGTCGGCCGAGAGGCAGACGATGTTGGCGTTGTTGTGGGTCTTGCTGAGCTGTGCGGTGAGCTCGTCGTGGACGACCGCGGCGCGCACGCCGCGCACCTTGTTGGCGGCGATCGACATGCCGATGCCTGTCCCGCAGACGAGCACGCCGGCGTCGGCGTCGCCGCGGGCGACGGCCGAGCCCACCTCGAACGCGCGTTCGGGGTAGTCGCAGGGCGTGCCGTCACTGGGACCGATCAGTTCGGCGTCGATCTCGCGCGAGCGGAGGTGCTCGAAGAGGTGGCGTGCGGCGGAGATCCCTCGGTGGTCGGCGCTGATCAGGACTCTCATGGGTCGAGCTCCGCGAGCCGGGCTCGCACCAGTTCGTCGAGCCGCCGGGCGGTGGCATCGTAGATGCTCTGGGGCCCGCCGATCGGGTCGGGGACGTCGCCGTCCGGGTCGAGCGGGCGGGCGCGGGCCTCGGGGTCGAGCGCCAGCACCGCGTCCACGTGGGCGCGGGTGAGTCCGAAGACGACGTCGGCCTCAGCGATCAACTCGGGTGTGAGCGGGTGTGAGCGGTGCTCGGCTGGCTCGACGCCGATCGCCCGCAGCGCCGGGGCGACCTCGGGTGAGGCGGGAAAGCCCACGCCGGCCGACACGCCGGCTGAGGAGACACTCACCCGCCCGTCGGCGCCCATCTCGCGCAGGGCGGCGCGTGCGATGGCCTCGGCCATCGGGCTGCGGCACGTGTTCCCGGTGCATACGAACAGGACGTGGGCTCTCATCGCGTGTCCAGTATGCGGGCGGTGTCGGCGGTATTCAACGAGCAGGCGTCGCGTCGGCGCCGAGCGGCGGACCGGTCGTAGAGGCGCGACAGCGCGTGGCTCAGCCCGGGGAGGAGGGTGATCAGCGCCGGGAGGAACCCGAGCGGGGTTTCGAGAAGCGCCCGGCGCACCGCGGAAAAGCCGACCAGCACCCGCCCGCCCGCCGTCCGCATGGTCATGCCCCGCAGGGCCACCTCGGGCTCGACGGGCAGATCATCGGCGGTGAGCAGGTCGCGGAAGGCGAGGCGTCCGAGCCAGTCGATCGTCCGCAGGAGGCGGACGGTCCGTCGGCACCGCCCGCAGGCTCCGTCGTAGTAGCACGTATGCTGCTTCACACAAGGAGCTTACGGCACGAGGGAAGATACTGGTTCGGGGCGGATTTGCACCCTGCCGGGCAACACCCGGGGCACCGATCCCGAACAGTGTGAAGAATGGGGCCCACGGGGCGTGCCGCCCCGGGGGACGCAGGAGTGCTTGCCATGCGCAGACGGGGCTTCACGCTGGTCGAACTGATTGTCGTGATCGCGATCATCGGGCTCGTGATCGCGATCGTGCTGCCGGCGTTGTCGGGGGCGAGGACGGCCGCCAAGAACACCGCCACCACGGCGCTGATCAACGACCTGACGATGGCGGTGGCGCAGTACCGGCAGGACACGGGTCGGCTACCGGGGTACTTCGGCGCGCGCGAGATGGGCAACTCGCTGAACGACACCGAGGGATTCACGTGGATGGAGAACATCCTGCTCGATCTGGCGGGCGGGACGATCACGAACGGGACGGCGCCGATCAACGTCGGGCCGGATCCTTCGAACCGGATCGGCGTGGATGTGAGCCTGATCGGTTCGTCGTCGAACTTCAACGGGCAGGACGCGTACTTCAACCCGCCGGACAAGTACTACGCCGCGGCGACGGGTCAAGCGGGCACGTCCGGCAACCTGGCGCTGCCGGACCTGTTGGACGCGTTCGGGACACCGATCCTGCTGTGGGCGCGCGACGAGCTGGCGACGGGGCAGATCGTGCTCGACTCGCCGTCGGCCGGGGAGGTGCAGTTCGCGCGGATCGATAGCGACAGCGACCCGGCGTTGTTCTACTGGAACCAGAACGCAGGCTTCCTCAAGGGAACGGCGGTCGGGAAGAAGGCCGTTGACGAGAGCACCGATTCCCTGCTGGGCGACACGACGTACAGCGACATGGAGCGGGAGCAGTCGCTGACGGCGCTGCTCGGGCACCCGTCGTACCACAGCGACCTGAGCACGGACCCAGCGGCCGACCAGATCGTGCCGACGGCGCCGCGCGGAACGTTTATCTTCCATACCGCGGGCCCGGATGGGGTCTACCTCGCCAGGAAGGACAAGGGCGCCGGCGCGTTCCTCGACGGGAGCGGGAACAGCCTTGTGTACGGGCTGAGCTTCGACAAGGACGGGTCGGGCGTTTACACGGGCGATTCGGCCGACCTGCTCACCGCGTTCGACGACTCGGTGTTCAGCGCCGGGAACTGAGCGGTGGCCCGCCGCTCCGCGGCGGGCGGGAATGGTGGCACGTCCTTCCGTGCGGGCCTGACGCCGAGCCCGGGTCTGCGAAGCCTCGGTTTCTGACGTGCAGCACGAGGGTGATCCGGGGGGACCAGGCCTTCGGCGAAGGCGCCTCAGGCTCGGCGTCCGGGTTCGCGCAAGTTAGGACGCCGGCGCTTTCCGTTAGGCTGACCACGTGCGCTTCGGGGCGGACGTGTTCGGCGGGCCGGGACGGGCTCATCCTGCGCGGCTGCGCGTGGTCGTGCTGTTCGGGGCTGTGCTGGCGGGGTACGCGCTCGCGATGCGGGCGCCGGGCGTCGGTGCGCCGGTGTGGTTCTCGCTGGCGTGCGGGTTCGCGGCGGCGGTTGCGCCGGCACGCGGGTGGGCCTGCCGTGTCGCGCTGGTGATGACGGCGGTGTGCGCCTGCGGCGGGTGGTTCGCGTGGCGGGTGCACCACATGCCCGCCGACTCGCTGGCGAGGGTGCTGGCGCACGAGTACCCCGCGCCGGCGACGCTGCTGACGCTCGAGGGCGATGTGGTGACCGGGCCGCGGGAGTTCCGTCCGCCGCGCGAGGGGCTCGGCGCGTACAGCTTCGCGGGTGTCGGGTGGTGGTTCGATGTCGAGGTCAAGCGGGTCGAGGAGACGGAGGGTTGGGCGGGTGCGAGCGGCGTGCTGCGGGTGTGGGTCGAGGGCGCCGAGCGTCCCGGGGCGGACGCGGGTTCGCGGGTGCGCATCACGGGGATGGCGCGCCCGGTTGCGCCGCCGCTGAACCCCGGCGAGCCTGACGCGAGGCTGTGGGCGGCGCAGTCCGGGCGTGTCGGGTCGATGGACGTGCCGGATGCCGGGCTGGTCGAGCGGATCGGCCCACCGGCGACGGGAGCGGTGGTGTCGTGGTGGCGGCGCGCGCGTGCGAGTCTGCGAGCCCGTGCCGAGCGCGTGGTCGGTCCCGAGCCGCGGACGCCGGAGCGGGCGCTGGTCGCGGCGCTGGTGCTCGGCGAGCGAGAGCGCACGGGGGTGCGCGAGTCGTTCACGCGTCTCGGGCTGGCACACCTGATGGCGATCTCCGGCTTCCACCTGGTGGTGATGGCCGGGGCGGCGCTGTTCGCGCTGCGCGCGACCGGAGACCGCGGGTGGGTCGAGCCGGTGCTGCTCGCGCTGCTGGTGGCGATCTATCTCGTGATCGTTCCCGCGCGCCCGCCGATCGTCCGCGCGGGCGCCATGGTGCTGGCGCTGCTCGCGGGCGAGGCGTTCGGGCGTCGCTACGACCGCATCACACTGCTCGGGTGGATCGGCGTGGTGATGGTGATCGTGCGCCCGATGGACGTGTTCGCCCTCGGGTTCCAGCTCAGCTTCGGGCTGACGGGGGCGCTGATGTGGATCGGGGGGCGTGTGCGCCGGCGCCTGTTTGGCATCCGCCTGCGCGGCGTGCGGCGACGACGCACCTGGCGCACCATCCTCCGCGAGCGGGTTGAGCTGTTCGTGGCGGCCTCGCTCGTCGCGTGGTCGCTCGCGCTGCCGAGCGTTGCCTACCGCACCGGGCTGGTCAGCCCGCTGGGGATCGTCGCGACGGCGGTCGTCCTGCCGCTGATCGTCGTGCTGCTGTGGGTGGCGTACGCGACGCTGGTGGTCGGGGTGCTGATCCCGCCGCTCGCCGGGATGAGCGGGACGCTGCTCGACACGCTGGCGGGGTGGACGATCGACACGGTGCACGCGCTCGACCGCGTGCCCGGCTCGCACTTCTACGCCCCGCCGATCTCGGCGGCGCTTGCCGTGTCCGCAACGCTGGTCGTTCTGTACTGGCTCGTGCGCGGGCGCGTGCGTGACCGGCTCGGGTGGGCGCTGGCCGCGGGTGTCGGCGTGTGGATCGGGATCGAGGCGTGGGTTGGTCCGAGACCCGGCGCGCTGCTCCGCCTCGACACGCTCGCCGTCGGCAACGGGACGTGCCACCTCATCCGATCCGGGAGCGACGCGGTGCTGTGGGACTGCGGCTCGACCCGCGTGCTCAGCGCGGGCGAACAGATCGCGCGGGACCTCCGCGGCATCGGCGCGTGGCGCGTGCCCATCGCGATCGTCACCCACGCCAACCTCGACCACTACTGCGGGCTGCCCGAGGTCGCCGGGCGCGTCGGGCTACGCCGCGTTGTCGTCGGCGTGTCGTTCCTCGGGGCGGCGCGGGACGAGCCGGGCGGGCCCGAGGCGCTTGTGAAGCGTGGGCTGGAGTCGATGGGCGTGCGGTTCGAGCCGGCGCTGGCGGGCGACACGCTGCGGATCGGGCACGCAACGCTGACGTTCCTCTCGCCGGTCGATCCCGCGGCGTTCGCGGCGGAGAACGACCGCTCGCTCGTCGGCATGATCGAGGTGACGACCGACGCGGGGCCGCGTCGTGTGCTGTTGTGCGGCGACATCCAGGCACCGGCGATGGAGGTGTTGGAGGACGCGACATCGCGGGGGAACGCCGATCTCTCTGCCGATGTACTGGAGCTTCCTCACCACGGCTCGGCGCACCCGGCCGCCCTCAAGTTCGTCGATCTCATCGATCCGGAGGTGGTCATCCAGTCGACCGGCGTGAGCAGGGCAGGCGATGTGCGATGGAACTCGCGCCGCGCCGGGCGTGACTGGTGCACGACGGCTATCGACGGCGAGATAACCGTGCTCATCCACAGAGACGGTGAGGTCGAGGTGCGATCGTTCCGCGACTAGCGCCGCTTCTTGAAGCGACCGATGACCGCGTCCATCTCGCGTAGCTGCTGCTTGTTGCTCAGCGTCGCCTTGACCTGTTCGAGCATCGACAGCGCCGCGGCGTGATCGAAAACACGCGACCACGATCCCGCAAGTTCCTCGGCGTCGCTCGGCTCCTGCCCGGGACGCAGGTTCGCGCGGAACAGCCCGAGCAGCGACGCGTCGCGCGTGACCCGCAGCTCGGGGCGCCCGATCGCCCACAGCGCGTCACGCCGGGTGAGGTCGCCCACCTCGGCGGACGGCAGCGCGCGGTACGCGGCGAGGAACGCGCCGCGTCGGCCCGCGCGGAACAGCGGCATCAGTACCGCCTCGGCGAGTTCCGGCGTCAACTTGGTCTCATCGTCGCCGAGCACACCCTCGCCCAGACGCACCGCGTCACCGTCACGCCCCAGCAGCACCAGCAGGCGAGCGGCCTCGTCCAGCTTGCCCGCCTTCGCTGCTGCACGCATCGCCTCGGCGAGGTCTTCGGCGTCCTTGAGCGGTAGCGGGTCCTCGACGCGCGTCAGCGGCTCGCCCAGCGTGATCAACGGGTCGCCCAGCGTGGCGACCCGCCACGGGTCGGCTTTCTCGAAGCGGACGGCCGCGCCCCACGGCGAGGCCGAGACCAGCCGGGCGGCGACCGCCGGTGTGGGCACGAACCCCTGGAGGTACGGCTCCTGCACCGACCCGCAGTAGGCGTACGCGCCGTTGCGCATCCACCGTCCGGCGATCGTTGCGTCGAGCGTCGGGTCGTTGGCGCTCCACGAGTGGACGAAGTAGACGGCGGCGGGGAGGTCGAGCAGCGGCACGTCGCCGGAGCGCCCGCGCCCGGGGTGCAGGTCGAACCAGTCGCGCATGCCGCTCGTGTTGACGAACGCCAGTCCGGCGTCGATGCCGGTGCACACCGCGGCACGCCAGTGGTCGAGCGAGTTGTCCGGCAGGTCGTGCACCTCGGTCGTGTACCCGGCGCGGGCCAGGGTCACACCGGCTTCGGTCGCGTCGTAGGCGGCCCATACGCCGTCGTCGGCGTACCCGTCGAACAACCACGCTCGCGTCGGGCGGCAGAAGACGGCGCACATCGCGCGGTAGGCGGCGTCTCGCGCCGACCCATCAACCTGCCCGGTCCACGCCCAGCGCGGGCCGGGCGCGTCCACCCCCTCGAGCCGACCGAGGTAGTCCGTGGTCGCGATCGTCTCGCGAGGCTGGTTCTTCATGACGACCGCGGGCGGAGCGTTCGCCGTCAGCGTCACCGCGTCGAGTTGGTCTCCGAGGCGGTTCCACGACAGCCCGGTCGCCTTGGCGGCGTCGCGGATGATTGCGGCCAGCGAGTCGGCGTCTGCTCGGCGCATCCCGCGGTCCGGCACCTCGCCCCACAACACCGGTTCGGCGCGGAACGTCCCCAGCGCGATCGCCGCGGTCCACGCCGGGTCGTCGGCGTCGGCGACGATCACCCCCTGCGGAACCAGCCCGACCGACGCCCACGCCTTCATCAGATCGTCCTGCGTCGAGCGTTCGTCGGGGAGCGTCCACGCGCGGGCCATCGCCGACTCGACGAAGCGGGGAACCTCCTTCTCATCGGGCATCCGCGCCTCGTCGGTGCTCCACCGGACGACACGCCGGGGCCCGAAGGCGCGGACGAACCGCCCGATCTGTTCGCGCGCGTCGAACGACCCGTCGTCGATCAGCACGGGGTAGCAGAGGGGGAAGCGCCACCGCGCCACGGCCTCGACGTACTGCGACTCATCCTCGACCAGCACAACGTCGGGGATCACGCGCCAGTGGCGCCGAACGCTCTCGACGCGGAGCCCGAGGCGCACCTGCGGCGGCAGGTCCTCGACACGGACCTGCTCGGGCACGCCGGTTCCGGACGCATCGGTTGGGGTCGGCGCGTTCTGGGCCGGGGCGAGCAGGGCGAGCAGCAGGGTGAGCGCACGCATCCGGTCACTGTACAGACGCGGATGGGCCCGGGTTCGCGTGCGTGCCGGGCGAACCGTACCATCCGCCCGTGCCGAGCCTGAGCCGTGACGAGTTCGTGAACATCGCCGGGGAATCCCGTTCGGCGGGGCGGGTCGCGGCGATCCCCGTGGCGGTGCGTCTGCTGGGCGACCAGCTCACGCCGGTGCTCGCCTACCGACGTCTGGTCTCGGGCGACGAACGGACCGACCCGTCATTCCTGCTCGAATCGGTCGAGGGTGGCGAGCGGCAGGCGCGTCACTCGATCATGGGCGCGCAGCCCGCGATCCAGGTCGTCGCGCGCGGCACCGACGTGAGCGTCTCCGACCACCGCGCGGGGACGCACACGACCGAGCGCCACGAGGACCCGCTGCTGACGCTGCGCTCGATCGCGGGACCGATCGTGCCGGCGCGCGGGGAGGCCGAACGCGTCGGCGGGTCGTTGCCCGCGTGCGTGCTCGGTGGGTGGTTCGGGTTCGCGGGGTACGACACGGTCCGGTACGCCGAGCCCGAGAAGCTCGATACCGCCGACGCCCCGCCCGACGACCGCGGGCTGCCCGACCTCCAGTTCGGGCTGTACGACAGGGTGGTCGTGTTCGACCACGTGGACAAGCTTGTGCACGTGGTGCAGCACGGTCTGGTCGGCGAGGACGACGACGCGGGGGAGGTCTACGACCGCGCGGTTGCGCGCCTCGAAGAGCGGATCAAGAGGATCCAGACGCACTCGAAGCCACTGCCGGCCGGTCATGTGGGCCGCCCTGGGGCGGCCGGAGCGATGCCGAGCAACATCACGCGCGAGCAGCACCGGGCGATGATCGAGCGTGCGAAGGAGTACATCCGTGCCGGCGACATCTTCCAGGTGGTGCTCGGGCAGCGGTTCGAGCGCGTCAGCAGCGCCGATCCGTTCGACGTGTACCGCGCGCTGCGGGCGGTGAACCCGAGCCCGTACATGGTCTACATGCAGGGGGAAGGGACAATCCTGGTCGCGTCGAGCCCGGAGATCCTGTGCCGCGTGCGCCGTCGCGGGGAGGGGCTGGTGGTGACCAATCGCCCGTTGGCGGGGACGCGTCGGCGCGGCGCAACGCCCGACGAGGACGCGGCGCTGGAGCGCGAGCTGCTCGGCGACAAGAAGGAGCGGGCCGAGCACATCATGCTCGTCGATCTCGGGCGCAACGACGTGGGGCGGGTGGCTGAGCCGGGGACGTTGAGCCTCGACGCGGTGATGGAGATCGAGCGGTACAGCCACGTGATGCACATCAGCTCGACGGTGACCGGCGAGCTGCGCCCCGGGCTCGACTGCTGGGACGCGCTGCGTGCGGCGCTGCCGGTGGGGACGATCTCCGGCGCGCCCAAGGTGCGGGCGATGCAGATCATCGACGAGCTCGAGCCGGTGCGTCGCGGTCCGTACGGCGGGGGGATGGGGTACGTCTCGCTCGACGGGGAGATGGACATCGCGCTGGCCCTGCGCACGATCGTCGTCCCGACCGGGCTGCGGCGGGAGACGGACGGCAGGACCGAGTGGACGTACCACATCCAGGCGGCCGGCGGCATCGTCGCCGACTCGCAGCCCGACGCCGAGTTCGAGGAGACCGTGCACAAGGCGGCGGCTCTCGGGCGCGCGATCGACGTCGCGGAGTCAGCTTTCGGCGCGTAAGCGGGCGTCACGGGATGGTGTTGGTGACATGAACAAGCCCACGGATTCGAATCCGTGGGCTTGGCGTGCGCACGATAACGCCCGCGGGTGTGACCGCGGGCGAGCGAGAAGGATCGGTGTTGTCAGAGCGACTGCTTGACGGCGTCGGCGGGCTTGAAGGCGCAGGTGGTCGAAGCCGCGATCTGGATCGGCTGTTTGGTCGCCGGGTTGATGCCGGTGCGTGCGGCGCGGTGTTTTTTCTGGAAGGTGCCGAAGCCGGCGATGGTGACCTTGTCGTCGGATTTGACGCCGTTGACGATGGAGTTGAAGACGGCGTCGATGGCGCGTCCGGCCTCGGCCTTGCTCGATTCCATCTGGCTGGCCACGGCCTCGATCAGGTCGCCTTTGTTCATCAGGGGCCTCCTTGCCGGGCTCCGCCGGCGGTGTCTGGTCTCCCGGGTATCGGCGCGGGGGCCCGTCACGGGCCAAAACTGCGATTCCCGGGGGCGATCCGCCCGAAACCGGTACAATCACGCCATGCCCGAGACCCTGACGGCCACCCTGACACAGACCGAGCGGCGGGTCGAGCGTCCCCGCCCGTGGAACGTCGTCCTCCTCGACGACGACGACCACAGCTACGACTACGTCATCCGCATGATCCAGGAGCTGTTCGGGCACCCGGTCGAGCGGGCGTACCAGATCGCCAAGACGGTGGACGGCGAGGGTCGGGCGGTGTGCATGACGACCCACCGCGAGCTGGCCGAGCTCAAGCAGGAGCAGATCCACTCGTTCGCGGCCGACCCGTTGGTGGCGTCGAGCCGGGGTCCGATGAGCGCGGTGATCGAGCCGGCCGACTTCGGCGACGACGACGAGCCGGACGAGTGAGATGCCCGGGCCCTTGGTGCTCCAGACCGAGGCGCTGAGCCCCGAGGCCCGAGAGTGGATCGCCGAGCGCTGCGACTACCGGGTGACGCCGTTCGCCGAGGCGGAGTTCGCTCGTTTGCTCCCCGAGGCCGAGGGGCTGGTGATCCGCACCTACACAATGGTCACGCGTGAGCTTCTGGAGCGGGCGCCGAAGCTGCGGGTGGTTGGTCGCGCCGGCGTGGCGTTGGAGAACGTTGACCTCGAGGCCTGCCGCGAGCGCGGCGTGGTTGTGGTGCACGCGCCCACCTCGAACTCACAGGCCGTCGTCGAGTACGTGACCGGGCAGATCCTCGGCGAACTGCGACCGCGGACGTTCCTCGACCACGCGGTGGACCTGCCCGAGTGGGAGCGGATGCGTGCCGAGCTGACCGTGCCGCGCCAGCTCAGCGACATGACGCTGGGGATCCTCGGGCTGGGGCGGATCGGATCGCGCGTGGGCGAGGTCGCGACGGCGATCGGCATGCGTGTGATCGCCAACGACATCCGCGAGATCGACCCCGTCAAGCGTGGCGGGGCCGAGATGGTGGACCTCGACACGCTGCGTGCCGAGTCCGACGTGCTCACGATCCACATCGACACGCGCCCGAGCAACCGCAACTTCGTGAACGCCCCGTTCCTTGCGCCGCTCAAGGAAGACGTGCTGCTGATCAACGCGGCGCGGGGGTTCGTGCTCGACGAGCGGGCGCTGGCGGCGTTCTTGCGCGGGCACGCCGACGCGCACGCCGTGCTCGACGTCCACGAGCCCGAGCCGTTCACCGCCGACAACCCGCTGCTCGGGCTTCCCAACGCCAAGCTCGCGCCACACATGGCGGCCTGCACGCTCACCGCCAAGAACAACATGAGCTGGGTCGTCCGCGACGTGTGGCGCGTGCTGTGCGGCGAGGTGCCCGAGTTCCCCGCGCCGATCCTCGACGCGGTGCCGTGCCGCTGACCAGATTCCTGGTCGATGGACGAGGAGCACGAAAGGCGCGCACCGACCTCATGAAGACGGAGTCGCCGGCGGGGTCAGTCGATCGTCTGGCGGATCACGACCACCGAGCGGTTTTCGGGCTTGTAGACCGAGGTGAGCGTCTCGATGAGCTGCTCCTGCGTCAGCGAGCCGACGAGCTGGCACGTCTCGAACGTCTCCGGCCCGAACGCCAGCTCGATGAACGCGTAGTTGTCGTTGAACGGTTCGAGCGCGCGGAGCCGGGCGGTCGAGCGGTTCATGTCGTACACCCTGGCGATCTGCAGCGCCTTGCGATCGAGCGACTGGGTGTCGGCGATGTACTGCCCGCGGAAACGCTTGATCATCCCCGCGAGCTGGTTGAACTGGAGGCGCGTCTTGGGTTCGGCGACGAGCGCCTCGGTCCGCTCGGCGAGCAGCCTGCCCGCCTCCGCCGCGTCCTGCCCCTCGCGCAGGCGACCGTAGACAAGAGCGGGCATGCGCCCCACGGGGTAATCGAGCCGGCTCGCGGTGATCCCGGTGAGCAGCGGCTTGAGCTGAGGGTCGTTGGTGAGCCGGTCGGCCAGCTGCGTGCCCCACGCTACCAGCGCCCCCCGCGCCACCGGGTCATCAGGCGCGTCCCACGCGGCGACGACGACGGTCGCGTCGGCGTCCCAGGTCATCTCTCCGAACTTCGGGCGTCCCTCGGGGAAGCCGGGGTGCTCGCCGCCCGGCTCGATCGAGCCGAAGTGCTCGCGGATCGACTCGAGCGCCGCGTCGGAGTCGAAGCCTCCGAAGAGCACCAGCGTCAGGCGGTCCGGCGTGAGCCACTCGTCGGCGAGCTTCTGGATCTCCGCCAACGCCCCGGCGCCGGGCGCCTCGCGGAAACGCACCGAATCGACGCCGTAGTTCCAGAACTGCCCCGCGGCTTCGAGGGCCTGCGGCATCAGCGGCTGGTCCGGCATCTTCTCGAGTTGGTCGAGCACGTTGGTCAGGCTCCACTCCTGCGCCTCGGCGAGCAGCCCCTCGCTGAGCGTGACGCCGCGCAGGCGCGACGCCTCGATCGACAGCACAAGGTCGAGGTCCTGGGGGAGCACGGTGTAGCTGGCGCGGAGGTGCCCGGGCAGCCCGTGGGTGACGCTGATCCCCACCTCGTTGAGCAGTTTGAACGCTTCACCCTCGGCGTATCCCTCGCACGCGGCCTGGTCGCGCATGTGCCCCAGCAGGCGGGTCGCCTGGACGACGCCCTCGGGCTCGTCGAGGTCGCCGACGGCGTACATCGCCTGGACGTTGACCCCGTTGTACTCGGGCAACTGGACCATGACGACCCTCACGCCGTTGTCGAGCGTGACCCGCTGCGGGATCAGCCCGCGGTCCTCCATCTGGGCCGAGCACAGCCCGCACCAGACCAGCGACAGCAACGCGATGAGCTTGTTCATGGGGGCTCCCTTCTCGTCGATTGTTCGCACGGTACCGCTGAGAGGCGCGAGAGGTTGAGCGGAGCGGTCGGAACGGACGGTTTCCGGACACTCCGGGCGGATCCGGGCCTTCGTCCGCCTCCGGCGAACTCGGGCTCGGCGTCAGGGGAGAGAGCCCGTGTTTCCGCTCCCCTTCCGCCCTTGTGCCTTGTGCCCTGTGCCTTCTGCCTCCCCTAACATCGCCCCCGAGCGGAGGTGATGCGATGGACAAGTCCATGGACGACATCATGGCCCTGTGCAAACGGCGCGGGTTCGTCTACCAGGCATCAGAGATCTACGGCGGGATCAACGGCTTCTGGGACTACGGGCCCCTCGGCGCACAGCTCAAGAAGAACCTCCGCGACGCGTGGTGGAACGACGTCGTCATGACCGGGTGCAACGGGCAGATGGGCCCCGACGGCAACCCCGTCCGCATCGTCCCCGTCGATACCTGCATCATCCAGAACCCGAAGGTGTGGGAGGCGTCCGGACACGTCGGCGGGTTCAACGACCCGATGGTGGACTGCCGTGCCTGCAAGGCTCGTTTTCGGGCTGACCACCTGCTCGTTTATGCACTTCGCGATCTCCTCGATGAAAGCCACCAGCAAACAGCTGCATGGCTTGGTGTTGGCACTATCGATGAGGTCAAGGAGCAGCACAGGAAGCAGATCGACAAGTTCACAGCGTCGGTGGGTGGCCAGCTAGTCGAGAACACCGCTCAGTTCGTGAAGTTGAGTGATGAAGATAAGGCGAGTCTTGGGTGCCCCAACTGTGGACAGAAGGGGCAATTGACCGAACCTCGCGCATTCAATCTGATGTTCAAGACCTACGTGGGGGCCACAGCGAACGAGGACGACATCGCCTACCTCCGCCCCGAAACGGCCCAAGGCATCTTCATCAACTTCAAGAACGTTGTCGATTCGACGCGGATCGGCGTGCCGTTCGGCATCGCGCAGACGGGCAAGAGCTTCCGCAACGAGGTGACGCCGCGGAACTTCACGTTCCGCTCGCGCGAGTTCGAGCAGATGGAGGTCGAGTTCTTCTGCCACGACGACGACTCACAGGCCTGGTACGAGTTCTGGCGCGACTGGCGGATGCAGTGGTGGCAGAGCCTCGGGCTGGCCGGCGAGAATCTCGTCCTCCGCGAGCACGAGCAGGACGAACTCAGCCACTACTCGACCGCGACCAGCGACATCGAGTACCGCTTCCCGTTCACCGCGCCCGGCTTCGGCGAACTGGAGGGCGTCGCCCACCGCGGGTGCTACGACCTGACCCAGCACAAGGAACACTCCAAGGCCAAGCTTGAGTACTTCGACCCGAAGCGCGGCGAGCTGGCGAAGAACGGGCAGCCCAAGGGCGAGCACTACCTGCCGACGGTGATCGAGCCGTCGGCCGGGCTCGATCGCGGCGTGCTCGCGGCGCTGTGCGAGGCGTACACCCGCGACGAGTCGCGCCCGAGCCCCGAGATCATGCAATTCCACCCGCGTCTCGCGCCGATCAAGGCCGCGGTCTTCCCGCTGGTCAACAAGGACGGCATGCCCGAGGTCGCGGCCAAGCTGTTCGCCGACATCCGCACCCGCGTCGGGTCGAGCGGGTTCGTCGAGACCGACGCCAAGCAGTCGATCGGCAAGCGGTACGCCCGGATGGACGAGGGCGGGTGCCCGTTCTGCTTCACGATCGACGGCGAGACGCTGACCGACCAGACGGTCACCGTCCGCGACCGCGACACCGGCTCGCAGGAGCGGATCGGGATCGACAGGGTCCCCGGCTATCTGTGCGAGAAGCTGGGCGTGTAGGAGGAGCACCCCTGCCCGCCCTTGTTCGGGCCCCAACCCGCTGACACCGTGACAGCTACGCCGGTCGGCGTCGTCCTATCGTTCGCGGGGGTGGGGTGAAAGCCGGGTGAGCGGAACCCGAATCAGGCGGCTGACCCGTCGGGTCGTTGCGCAGGGGAGGCCATCTCGTGTGGAAGTGGATCATCGGGACGGTCGTGTTCCTTCTCGTCGTGGTGGGAGGCGGCGCGGCGGTGGTCGCGCCGAAGCTCATCAAGGCGGGTGGCGACTCAGACAAGGGCGGCATCGAGGTCCAGATCGAGCCGGTCGTGCGCGGGACGCTCGTGCAGACCGTCTCGGCCCCGGGCGCGATCGAGCCGCACACCAAGGTCGAGATCTCGGCGCAGGTCTCGGCCCGCATCGTCGCGCTGCCGTTCCGCGAGGGCGAGGATGTCAAGGCCGGAGACGTGGTCGTGCGGCTGGACGCGCGCGACCTCGCGGCGGCGCTGGCGTCGGCGCAGGCGGGGCTCAAGAGCAACGAGGCCGCCCTCGACGGCGCCAAGGCCGCCTTCATCCGCGCCCAGGCCGAGTTCGACCGCGTCAAGGAGCTCTACGACACCCACGACGTGTCGAAGTCCGAGCTCGACATGACCGAGGCCGACTTCCTCCAGGCCCGCTCGCGCCTGGGTCAGGCCGAGCAGGCGATCGAGATCGCCAAGGCGAACATCGAGCAGCGTGAGAAGGACCTCGACAACGCGATCATCACCAGCCCGATCGACGGGACGATCACGCGGCTGAACGCGGAGATCGGCGAGACGGTCGTCGTGGGCACGCTCAACAACCCGGGCTCGGTGATCATGGAGGTCGCCGACCTGTCGCGCATGCTGCTCAAGGCACAGGTGGACGAGATCAACATCGCCGAGGTCGTGCCCGGACAGCGCGCGATCATCTACATCAACGCCTACCCCGACCGCGAGTACACCGGGACGGTCCAGCGCGTCAGCCTCAAGCGTCAGATCGGCGCCGACGGCGTCGGGTACTTCGAGACCGAGATCCTCGTCGATCTGTCCGAGGGCGAGACGCTCTACTCGGGGCTGACGGCCAACACCGATATCGAGGTCGAGACGATGCACGACGCGCTGGTCGTGCCGAGCCAGGCGGTGGTGGATCGTCGCGTGGACGAGCTGCCGAAGGACATCCGGGAAAACGACCCGCTCGTGGACCGGGACAAGACCTTCGCCCGGATCGTCTACGTCGTGGGCGAGGACCGCAAGACGGTCGCCACACCCGTCAGCGCGGGGCCCAGCGACCAGCGGCACACCGTCATCCTCGCCGGGATCGACGAGGGCGAGCGGGTCGTTGTCGGCCCGTTCAAGGTGCTCACCACGCTCGAGAACGGGCAGCTGACGAGGGACATCGAGGCCGAGAAGGACCAGGCAGAGACGGATCAGGGCGAGGGTGCCAAGGGCGAGGGCGCCGACGGGAGCGCCGACGCCGACAAGGGCACCGAGGCCGACAAGGGCGCCGGGCAGGAAGGAGACGGGGCGGGGAGCACGGAGGACGACGCCGCGGAATCCGAGCCGGGCGAGAGCGGCGACGGATGACCATCAGCATCCGACAGCTCCGGAAGATCTACAAGATGGGTGCGGAGCGCGTGCACGCCCTCGACGGCGTCGATCTCGACGTCGAACGAAACGAGTTCGTCGCGATCATGGGCGCCTCGGGATCGGGCAAGAGCACGCTGATGAACATCATCGGGTGCCTCGACAAACCGACCAGCGGCACGTACGAACTCAACGGCAAAGCGACCCACAAGATGGGCGGGGCGCGGCTCGCGCGCGTCCGCAACACCGAGATCGGGTTCATCTTCCAGACCTTCGAGCTGCTCAACCGCCAGAACGCGCTCAAGAACGTCATGCTGCCGATGATCTACTCGCGCACGCACCTGTTCAGCGCGCGCCGGCGGGCCAAGCGGGCGCTCGAGCGCGTCGGGCTCGGCGACCGGATGCACCACCGCCCCAACCAGCTCTCCGGAGGGCAGCGCCAGCGCGTCGCGATCGCCCGCGCGCTGGTCAACGACCCCGCGATCCTGCTCGCCGACGAGCCCACCGGCAACCTCGACTCCACGACCAGCCACGAGATCATCGGGCTGTTCCGGCAGCTCCACGACGAGGGGCAGACGATTATCGTCGTGACCCACGAGGAGGACATCGCGGGTGTGGCCGACCGCATCATCCGCCTCCGCGACGGCAAGATTGTCAGCGACAACCCGACCGAGCTCGACGAGATCCACATGCAGTGGCGCACCCACGCCGCCGCCCACCTCAGCGCCGACCGCGACGACGACGAGGTCGGCGCGCCCGAGCCGGCCGGGGAGGTGACCCGATGATCGTCATGCGGATCTTCTTCCAGACCGTCTTCCTCGCGCTCGGGCAGATCTGGGCCAACAAGGTCCGGGCGATGCTCACTTCCCTCGGCATCATCATCGCGGTGGCGACGATCATCGCGGTGATCGCTCTGCTCCAGGGGCTGCGCGGGTACGTGCTCAGCGAGTTCGACAAGTTCGGCGCCCGCAAGATCTACGTATGGGGGCGAGTGCCCGAGTCGCTCCGCACGACGATGAGCTGGGATGACGCCAAGGTCACCGAGCGCGAGGCTCACCTCATCCTCGAGCACGCGCCGGCGATCGAAGAGCTCACGTGCATCCTCGAGTTGCGATACGACGTGCGCAACATCGACACCGGCACGCTCAAGCGCAGCGTCGAGATCAAGGGCGTCTGGCCGGCGTGGCACGACATCGAGAACCGCTCGGTCATCTACGGGCGTCAGCTCCTCCAGTCCGACGACGACTACGCCCTGCCCGTCTGCCTGGTCAACGAGAAGTCGATCGAGGAACTCGACCTCGATGAGGACCCCGTCGGCGAGTTCATCCTCATCAAGGAGCGCCGCTTTCTCATTGTCGGCGTCATCGAGACCAAGGAGATGAGCCCCATGTTCGGCGGGGGCGAGGCCCAGGGCGAGATCATCATCCCCCACGCCACCGCCTACAACCTCAACCCCTACCGCTGGCGCTACTTCATCGCGAACATGACCAGCACGGAGGTCGCCGACGAGGCCCGCGAGCAGATCCGCTTCGTGCTCCGCAACCACCGGCACCAGCCGCCCGACCAGGAGGACACCTTCGGCATCGAGGTGCTCCAGAACCACATCGACGACTTCAACGCGATGGCGGCCGGCATCACCATGATCGTCGTCCCGATCGTTGGCGTCTGTCTGCTCGTCGGCGGGATCGGCATCATGAACATCATGCTCGTCTCGGTCTCGGAGCGCACGCGCGAGATCGGGCTGCGCAAGGCCGTCGGCGCGCGCCCGGGTATCGTCCTCATCCAGTTCCTCATCGAAGCGGTGACGCTGTGCGCGGTGGGTGGGCTGATCGGTGTGGCGCTCGGACAGGGGCTCACGATCGTCATCAAGCACATGCCCGACTCGCCGCTCGGCGAGGCCGCCGTGCCCGCGTGGGCGATCACGCTCTCGTTCGGCTTTTCCGGCGCGGTCGGCGTGATCTTCGGGATGTTCCCCGCGCTCAAGGCCGCACGCCTCAACCCCATCGACGCTCTCCGGCACGAATGACCATGAACACGCTCCTCCGCCGCGTTCCGCCCGCACTGCTCGTCGTCACGCTCGCGGGTTGCGCCAACCCGTTGACCAGCGACGAGACCGACTACGGGCGGCGCGTGTCGCTCTCGACGCTGCGCAACGTCGAGCCGCTCGATCTCTCCACCCACGCACTGCCCCCGCGCGAGCAGCCCGAACCCTACCACCCCAGCTTCGAGGGGCTCGAGAAGATCGAGCTGAGCCTGCCCGAGGCGCGGGCGCTGGCGTTCGAGAACAACCTCGACCTCGCCGCCTCGCTCGTTGCCCCCGAGATCGCCAACACTAGCGTGACCGAGGAGGAGGCGGCGTTCGAGTCAGTCTTCGGGCTCAGCGCCCGCTGGAACGAGACCGACGACGCGACGTCGAGCCAGCTCACCAGCGCCCAGAGCCGATTCCAGACGCTCGCGCCGAGCGTCACCGTCCCCCTGCGCACCGGCGGCACGGCGACGATCTCGCTGCCGATGACGCGCAACAAGAACGACAACCCGTTCACGACGCTCAACCCGGCCTACACCAGCGACCTCCAGTTCAGCCTCAGCCACGCGCTGCTGCGCGGGGCGGGGCGCCGTGCGGCCACCTACGCCGTCCGCGTCGCCTCGTACAACGAGCAGATCAGCGAGTCGGAGACGAAACTCCAGGTGATCGCGCAGCTCTCGGCGGTGGACCGCGCGTTCTGGCGCCTCTACCAGGCGCGGGCCGAGCTCGACGTGCAGCAGCAGCAGCTCGAGCTGGCGCAGGCGCAGCTCGAGCGTGCCCAGCGTCAGGAGAAGGCCGGACGCGTGCCCGAGGTCGAGGTCGTCCGCGCCCAGGCGGGGGTGGCCAGCCGGCTCGAGGGCATCATCACCGCCGAGAACACGGTGCGTCAGCAACAGCGCGAGCTCAAGCGGGTGCTCAATGCCCCCGACCTCAGGCTCGACACCGACACGCTGGTGATCCCGTCCAGCCCGCCCGACCCGGTCGAGTACGACCTCGACGCCGACGCCTTGGCCGACGCGGCGGTGGACAACCGCATGGAGCTGCTCGAGGACGAGCTGCGGCTCGCGATCGACGCCTCGACGATCGAGTTCAACGAGAACCAGGCGCTGCCGCAGGTGAACCTCGACGCGCTGTACCGCCTCAACGGGCTCGGCGGGTCCCTCGACAAGTCGTTCGACACGATGTCGCGGAACCGCTTCACCGACTGGCAGCTGGGGCTGAGCGCATCGGTGCCGATCGGCAACGAGGCCGCCGAGAGCCGCCTGCGCCGATCGGTGCTCACGCGTCTCCAGCGTCTGCGGACGCGCGACGCGCGACGCCTGACCATCCGCCAGCAGGTCTACGACGCGGTGGACGCACTGCGCGCCGGGTGGCAGCGGATCATGGCCGCCCAGCAGTCGGTCGTGCTCAACACACGCACGTTCGAGGCCGAGCAGCGCCAGTTCGACGTCGGACGCTCGACAAGCAACGACGTGCTCGACGCGGCGACGCGTCTGGCCGACGCCCAGCTCGCCGAGATCCGCGCGATTGTCGATTACCAGATCGCGCAGACCGACCTCGCCGCCGCCACCGGCACGCTGCTCGGCAAGTCACGCGTCCGCTGGGAACCGGAAGACCCGCGCGACGGCGACGAGTCGGCTTTCGCCCCGCTCGACGCGATCGAACCCGCCGATCAGCCCGCGTCAGCCGGCGGCTGAGCTAGCTCAAGGCACCACGTTGGCCCCCAGATCGTCATCTTCCCGATCTTGACGCGTGTGGACATCTTCCCGCGCTTCTCCAGCGTGATCGCCTCCCACGGGATGCTCGCGTTCTTCGCCCCGCACCAGCGGAACAGCGCGGCCGGCATCAGGTGCAGGTAGCGCTCGTCCACCGCGACGTGAACGCTCCACCCCGCGTTGTACATCCCGAACTTGAAGCTCTGAAAGCTGCGCCGCACGGCGTCCGGTGCGGGCTCGACCGCGGGGAACTCCTTCGCCAGCCCGCCGATCGTCGAGTGCGACATCCCCCGCAGCAGCGCCGCGACGACGAGCACGTCGAGCAGCACGACGCCGATGACGATCGCGGTGACCATCCACGCGCTCATCGGAGATCCTCCGGGGCGCGCTCTGCCCGCGGGGGACGCGGCGTCAACCGCTCGCTCGCGCTCGCGGCTCCTTCGTACGCGCAACGTGACCACGACCCACCACGGGCGCCTGTCGACGTGTCCCCCGGGTGCCGAACGCCGGATCCCGAATGCCGCCTCTTCACACCGTTTCTTCCAGAGCCTCGTGGTAGCGTTTCAGCACCTTCGAGCGGGTGATCAGCCCGGCCGGGATCCGCTCGTCGATCGGGCTGGCGACGCACAGGCTCGCGACGTCGTACCGCGCGAACTTGTCGAGCACCGTGTCCAGCGTCTCGTCGTGACGGACGACGGGCAGGTCGGTGCGGGTCAGCTCGGCCACCAGCAGCAGCGGGATCGCCTCGCGATCGATCAGCGCCGTGCGCATGTCCGTGCCGGTGACCATCCCGATGTAGGTCCCGTCGCTCTGATTGGTCACTACGAAATCGGGAACGGAATGGTGAGCGTGCAGGGTGATGAGCTTGCTCAGCGGATCGCTGACGTAGACCGGCTCGCGGGGCAGCGGGGTGATCTCGCACGTCGAGACCTGGATCCCGCGCATCACCGTCAGGTCGCGCCCCGGGCTGAGCAGCACCCCGGAGCGGCGCAGCTTGGCCGTGTAGATCGAGTCGGCGTCGATCCGGCGTGCGACGACGGTCGCCGTCACCGCCGCGAGCATAATCGGCAGCACCACGTACACGTTGCGCGTCAGCTCGTAGAGGATGAGGATCGAGGTGAGTGTGGCGTGGGTCGAGCCGGCGACGACCGCGGCCATCCCGACCAGGGCGTAGCTGGCGGGGTTGGCGGCCTCGGGCAGCAGCCCGATGTGCTCGAGCCCGGTGCCGACGAGCGCCCCGGTGACCGCGCCGAGGAACAGCGAGGGCGCCAGCACGCCGCCCGACCCACCCGAGGAGAGCGTGATCGACGTCGCCGTGAGCTTCAGGACGAGCACCAGCGCGAGGATGATGAACCCCATCGGGGCCGGACCGGTTGAACTCCCGTCGTACGCCGCCGGGTTGAGCAGGAAGCGGATCGCGGAGTACCCGTTGCCGAAGATCGCCGGTCGGTGCGCCGCGTCCCCCGTGGCGCCGGCGAGCTGCGCCGCCTGGATGCAGACCAACCCCAGCAGCCCGAGCAGGAGCGCCCCGGTCATCGGCTTGAGGATCGGGTGGATCTTCAGATCGTCGTACAGGTCCTCGCAGGTGTGCAGGGTCTTGTTGAACGCGACCGCCACGAACCCGGCGATCACGCCGAGCATGATGAAGCTCGGCATCTCGGTGACGTGGAACACGTAGTCGTGGACGGTCTCGTTGACGGCGAAGATCGCCTCGTTCCGTCCGCCGATCGCGTGCGTCGTCACCAGGCTGAACACCGACGCGACGACGATGGGCGCGAACGTGCGAACGGTGAAGTCGCGCAGGAGGATCTCCATGACGAAGAACACGCCGGCGATCGGCGCGTTGAAGATCGAGCTGATGCCCGCCGCGGCGCCGCACCCCACCAGGGTGCCCATGTGCTGGCGTGAAATGTGCAGCAGCCGCCCGATCACCGAGCCCGCCGTCGCGCCGATCTGCACGATCGGCCCCTCGGTGCCCGCCGACCCGCCCGAACCCACGGTCAGCACAGAAGCGATCACCTTGACCACGCCGATCCGCAGCGGGATCTCCCCGCCACGCTTGATCAGCGCGTGCATGACCTGCGGCACCCCGTGCCCCTTCGCTTCGGACGCGAAGAAGTGGATCAGCACCCCCGTCAGCCCCATCCCGACCACGGGGATGACGAAGAGCAGCCAGATGACCGTGTGACCCCGGACCGAGCTCACCCAGTGCTCGGAGAAGTGGAGCAGCTCGGCGAACGTCACCGCCCCGAGCCCCGTCAGCACCCCAATCACCGCCCCGAGCATGATCAGATACCAGTCCTGCTCGAACCCGAGCGCGACCGAGCACTTCGAGAGCCAACGTTTCACCGCCGTCCGCACAGGCACACCATACGGGGTTCGGGTTTCGGGAACCGGGGCGGGTCATCCCGCCCGTCGTGAGTTCAGCACTACTTGTATGTCGTGCGGTGGGGCCGGGCGCTGCGGAGGGGCCGCGGTCTGCCTCGATGAGTCCCGAGTCCGGGCCCCGCTACTTCCCCGTCACCCACGCCCACACCTCGCGCGGGCCGATCCCGCGCACCGCCTGGTCCGCCTCGTCGGCCTCCTCGGCGTACTCGCGGATCTCCGGGGCCTCGATCAGCTCGGCCTGTTCCCCGTCCGGCAACCGCGCCAGCCCCAGCGAGCCCTGCCCGGTCACCGTCACCACCCATCGCCCCTCGCCGAGCCGCCGGTACACCGCCTTGCCGTGCTGCACATCCTCGTCGTCCCAGTCGATCGAGGCGATGTCGGGGTCGATCACCAGCCCCTCGCCGGGCGGGGTCCGGCTGTCGAAGACGCGCCGGATCCACAGCCTCCCGTCGAGCACCACGTAGTCCACATAGATCTCGCCGTTTGGGTCGTACGGGGTCGGCAGCTCCTCGAGCACCCCCGCCGCCGAACGCACGCGGACGGTCAGACGCCCGTCCTCGACGTCCAGTTCGGTGACGGCCGTTCGTCGGATCGCCTGGTTGTAGTTGCCGCGCAGGCGCTCGTAGTCGGTGGCGAGGGTCTGGAGGCGCTGGCGGTAGACGCCGGCGGCCAGATCGGCCCGGACGAAGCGGTACCCCGCCACACCGGCCGCCGCCAGCACCAGCACAGTCACACCGCCCCAGATGATGCGCACAGGCGAGAACTTCACAGATCATCCATCGGCCGAGGCGGGCTCCCGGCTTGCACACCGCCCGGCGACATTCCTGACGCATGCCGAATGCCGGGCGTCTAGCGCCCCGCGTCCACCGCCTCGTCGAGCACCCCGTCGTCGCCCAGGTCGCGGGTGATCCCGCAGATCGTCCGGTTGAGCGCCTCGATCATCTGCTGGGTCGAGGCGATCGCGTCGTCGATCGACGCCCCGGCGCTCACCGGCATGTGTGTGCGGCGTTCGGTCCGCGATCGCGCGTCCAGCAGCCCGCGGAGGAGGGCCTCGGCCTTGTCCCTCGCGGCCGTCGTCTCCAGCAGCATGCGCCCGCGCGCGGTCATGCCCGCATCATCGGACCGATCGGGGCGGTTCTTTGGTCAGGCCGCGACCCAGCGCTCGGGCGCAGGCTCGACCTCCGCGTCGGGGCGCAGGGTCGGGATGTGCCGACGGATGGCGCCCAGCACGCGGTCGCGGTCGGGCTCGGCGCGGAGCGTCTGGAACTCACCGAGCATCGCCCGGATCTCGCCCGGGTCGGGCTTTGCCGGCGAGGCCAGCGTCGAGATCCCGGGCGCGCCGGTCCGCGTTAGCTCCTCGGCCTCGTAGGCGAGCTGCTCGGTGAGCTTCTCGCCCGGGCGCACGCCGGTCAGGCAGATGTCCATCACCGGGCGCGACCCCGGTCGTCCGAGCCACCCCGCGAGGTCGTTGTCGGTCCGCACGACCCGCGGGTCGAACCCGTGCATGCGGACGAACCGCTCGGCCAGCTCGAGGATGCCCACCGGCTCGCCCATGTCGAGCACGTAGACCTCGCCGCGACCGCCGTCGAGCGCCCCCGCTTGCACCACCAGCGAGGCGGCCTCGGGGATGGTCATGAAGTACCGCGTCATGCGAGCGTCGGTGACCGAGATCGGACCGCCCTCGGCGAGCTGATGGTCCCAGATCGTCAGCACGCTGCCGGTCGATCCGAGCACGTTGCCGAAGCGCACCATGCACAGCTTGCCTTTGCCCGAGGCGGCGAGGTGCTGTACGTACAGCTCGGCGAGGCGCTTGGTTGCGCCCATCACCGAGCGCGGGTTGACCGCCTTGTCGGTCGAGATCATCACGAACCGCTCGACCCCGCACGAGATCGAAGCGTCGGCGACCGACTTGGTGCCGAAGAGGTTGTTGGTCAGCGCGGCCGCGGGGTGGTCCTCCATCAGCGGCACGTGCTTGTGCGCGGCGGCGTGGAAGACCGCGTGAGGTCGCAGCAGGTCGAGCTGGCGTCTGGTCTCGTCGGCGTCCACCACGTCGTGGAGCAGCGCCTTGCGGGGGGTGTCGGGGAAGGCGGCGGTGATCTGCCGGTCCACCTCGAACAGCGCGTTCTCCGACCGCTCCATCAGGATGAGCAGCTCGGGCCCGAACGTCGCACAGATCCGCGCCAGCTCCGAGCCGATCGACCCGCCGGCGCCGGTGATGAGCACCCGTTTGCGTTCGAGGGCGAGGGCGACCGATCGCCGGTCGATTCCGTAGGGCTCGCGCCCGATCAGGGCGGCCAGGTCGAGGGTGGAGGCCGCCGGCGGGTCGGGGACCTGCGGCACGGAGGCGAGCAGGTCGCGCAGCGGCGGGACGACCCGCTCGTCCACGCCCAGCCGGGCCAGCGCCTCGCGGACCGCCCCCAGTTGCTCATCCATCACCAGCGGCAGCGAGACCACCGCCAGCCCGATCCCCAGGGTGCGGTGCAGATGCTCGATCTCGTGGGCACGCCCGAGCACGGGCAGCCCGGCGACCGACCGCTCGGCGCCGGTCCCTGTGAGCACGCACCCGATCGGCTCGCCCAGCCCGAGGCAGGCCAACTGCCGGGCCAAGTCGGCCACGCTCTCGGCGGTCCCGATCAGGACCGTCGGTCCCTCCGTGGGCTCGGTTTCGGTACGCATTCGTCTCGTGTATCGGCTCGGCGGTCCCCGCAGATACAGACGGTCCGGCCCTTCCCCTGTTCGGGGCGGGGCGCAGGGTCCGAACATCTGCTCTACTGCCCGCATGATCCGGCGGATCCGCGGGACTCTCGAGCAGGTGGAGGGCAACGCCGCCCTTATCGCCCTCAACTCGGGGCTGGCGTACGAAGTGATGCTGCCGAGCCATCTGGCGGCGGACTTTGCCATGGAGGCGCTGCCGCGGGCGGTCGAGCTGCACACGCTCGAGCTGCTCGAGGCCCAGGGTCAGGGCACGTCGTTCGTGCCGCGGCTGATCGGCTTCGCCTCAGAGCGCGACCGCCGCTTCTTCGGGCTGTTCACGAGCGTGAAGGGGCTGGGGACGCGGAAGGCGCTGCGGGCGATGGCCCGCCCGCCGGGCTGGATCGCCGGGGCGGTCGCCCGCAAGGACGCCAAGGCGTTGCAGACGCTGCCGGAGATCGGCAAGCGGCTGGCCGAGACGGTGGTGGCCGAGCTGAGCGGGAAGGTGAACGACTACCTCGAGGGCGAGGTGGTGGAGGCGGCGCCGTCGGCGTTCTCGCCGGCGGGCGAGGAGGCGGTGGCGGCGCTGATCGCGCTGGGCGAGTCGCGCCCGGACGCGGAGCGGAAGGTCGGGCTGGTGATCAAGCGCGTGGGTGAAGTGGACGACCCCGAGACGATCGTCAACGCGGCGTTTGGGGGGTAGCAGCCCAGGGATTCGAATCCCTGGGCTTGGGGCATCGCGTTCCTGATGTTCTCACTGCGCAGCGATCGCGGGCGTTACGGGCAGCCCGCGATCCAGAGGTTGACGTAGTACTGGATGTCGACCGCGGTGACGAGCCCGTCGGGCACGCCGTAGTTGGGGTCGCCGATTGGTGCGTTCTGCGTGGTCATGTCGGCGATCGCGAGATCCTGGGCCACCCACGCGTTGACGTAGTACTGGATGTCGGCGGCGGTGACGACGCCGTCGGGGACGCCGTAGTTGGGATCGCCGACCGGCGCGTTCTGCGAGGTGAGATCAGCGGGACAGGCGCAGTCGGAGACGTCGATGATGTGGAGTCCGGTTCCGCCGTCCGCGACGTACGCGGTGTTCCCCATGACCTGCACGCCGAGCGCGTCGCCGGGCGTGTCGTACGAGCCGAGCAGTGTGGGGTTAGCGGGGTCGGAGACGTCGACTATGTGAAGCCCGGAAAGTCTATCGGCGACGTACGCGGTGTCCCCGACGACCTGTACGTCGTAGGCGTGGTCGGGCGTGTCGTACGAGCCGAGCCATGTGGGGTTGGCGGGGTCGGAGACGTCGATGATCAGGAGCCCGCGAAGTCTATTGGTGACGTAGGCGGTGTCTCCGACGACCTGCACGCGATTGGCGTAGTCGGGAGTGCCGTAGGCACGGAGCAGTGAGGGGTTGGCGGGGTCGGCAACGTCGATGATCTGAAGCCCGCGACCCCAGTCGGCAACGTACGCGGTGCTTCCGACGACCTGCACATCGTATGCCCCGCCGGGCGTGTTGTATGAGCCGAGCAGAATGGGGTTGCGCGGGTCGGAGATGTCGATGATCTGCAGCCCTGACACATAATCGGCGACGTACGCGGTGTTCCCGACGACCTGCACGCCGAGCGCGTCGCCGGGCGTGTCGTACGAGCCGAGCAGTGTGGGGTTGGCGGGGTCGGAGACATCGACGATCTGCAGCCCGGAGCTTCCGTCGCCGACGTATGCGGTGTTCCCGAGGACATGTACGTCGCGGGCGAACCCGGGCGTGTCGTACGAGCCGAGCAGTGTGGGGTTGGCGGGGTCGGAGACGTCGATGATCTGGAGCCCGGAGAAGGAGTCCGCGACATACGCGGTGTTCCCGAGAACCTGCACGACGTAGGCGTCGCCGGGCGTGTCGTATGAGCCGAACAGAATGGGGTACACCGGGTCGGAGACGTCGACGATCTGCAGCCCGGAGCGGTCGTCCGCGACGTACGCGGTGTCCCCGACGATCTGCACGTCGTAGGCGTGGTCGGGCGTGTCGTATGAGCCGATCAGTATGGGGTTGGCGGTGTCAGAGACGTCGATGATCTGCAGCCCTGACACATAATCGGCGACGTACGCGGTGCTCCCGACGACCTGCACGTCGCCGGTGTCGCCGGGCGTGTCGTACGAGCCGAGCAGTGTGGGGTTGGCGGGGTCAGAGACATCGACGATCTGCAGCCCGGAGCTTCCGTCGCCGACGTACGCGGTGTTCCCGAGGACATGTACGTCGCTGGCGAACCCGGGCGTGTCGTACGAGCCGAGCAGTGTGGGGTTGGCTGGGCCGGAGACGTCGATGATCTGGAGCCCGGAGACGGAATCAGCGACGTACGCGGTGTTCCCGACGACCTGCACGCCGAGGGCGGTGCCGGGCGTGTCGTATGAGCCGAGCAGCATGGGGTTGGCCGGGTCGGAGACGTCGATGATCTGGAGCCCGGAGAAGCCGTCAGCGACGTAGGCCGTGCTGCCGATGATCTGCACATCGCCGGTGTAGTCGGGGGTTTCGTATGAGCCGAGCAGTATGGGGCTGGCGGGGTCGGCAACGTCGATGATCCGGAGCCCGAAGTAGTAGTCCACGACGTACGCGGTGCTTTCGACGACTTGTACGTTGATGGCGAACCCGGGCGTGTCGTACGAGCCGAGCAGTATGGGGTTGGCTGGGTCGGAGGGGTCGATGATCTGAAGCCCGGAACCCGAATCGGCAACGTACGCGATGCCTCCGACGACCTGCACGTCGCGGGCCCCGCCGGGCGTTTGGTAGAAGCCAAGGTAGTCCCGTGCGATGCACAGCACCCCGTCGCCTGATGCCGAGTTGGCGATCAGCGCGAGTGCGGCCGAGATCAGGATGGTCAGCCAGCCGGTTCGGTGTGCGTTCACGGCGTCTGTTCCTCTCCCGGGCCGGCGCGGGCGCACGCCGCGGCCTAACTTCCGATTCCTCACCCCACCGATCGGATGTGAGCCCCCAGAATACAGCACCAGCGTATCTGTTGAAAGCGGGTTCGGTGGATTCTCAGCGGACGTGGGCCCTGGGCAGGGGTGAACTGCGGGCGTGCTCTGTTTCTACCCCCATCGCGGCGGATCCACCGATATCAGGGCGATATGGCTAAGAAGAAGTCCGCGCCGAAGGAGCGCGCTCAGGCAGGGATGTGGCGGGGGGTCGGGTGGCTGGCGCTGGCCGGGGCGTGGCTGTTCGTGGTCGTGGCGGCGTTCAGCTTCGACGCGGGCGACCCGCCATCGCACCTGCGTTGGCCGGCCAACCACCCGGTGCACAACTGGGGCGGGCCGGTCGGGGCGTTCGTGGCCCACCATCTGCTGAAGCTGCTCGGTGCGGGGCTGTGGGCGGCGCTGCTGCTGGCGGGTGCGTGGCTCGGGCTGGCGCTGCGCGGGCGGCGGGTGACGATGCCGTACGTGCGGCTTGGCGGGGCGGTGATGCTCGGGGTGGCGCTGTGCGGGCTGGTGGGGCTGATCGCGCCGGACGCGGGTGCGATGCCGCAGCTCTCGGGGGGAACGGTCGGGGCGGTGGTGTCGGGCGAGCTGGCGCATCGGTTCGGTGCGCTCGGGGCGACGCTGTGGCTGCTGCTGCTCGGGGCGATCGGGCTGGTGGTGGCGTTCGACCGGGTGATGCTCGCGCTGCCCGGGTGGCTGTTCGACCACGCGTTCCCGGCGGCGAGGCGGGCGGGCGGTGCGGCCGGGACGAAGGCGGCAAGGGGCTCGAACTCGCTGGTGGCGGCGTTGGCGTCGATGATCAAGCGGCGCACGGTGGTTGTGCGCGTCAACGACCTCGACGACCCGGTGAAGGTGGAAGCCAACGCGGTGACGCGCCCGGATCGGGCCCCCAAGCCGAAGCCGAAGGTTGCCGGGCCCGAGCCCGAGGAAGTCGAGGAGGAGGCGCCGGGCGCGCCGCAGGTGTTCGACCGGGACGAGCTGCGTGAGAAGGTCGCGAAGCTGCCGGTGCGTTTCGGGCACGACACGAGAAAGAGCGCGACCGAGGACGACCTGCGCGACCTCCAGAACGTGACGGAGCTGAAGGGGTACCGCTTCCCGACGCTCGACCTGTTGGAGGAGCCGGAGGAGAACTTCGGCGAGCGGCTCGAGAAGCTGGTGCGCGACCAGGCCGAGGCCCTCGAGGGCTCGTTGCAGCAGTACCGGATCAAGGGCGAGGTGGTGGGGATCGAGACCGGTCCTGTGATCACGCTGTACCACGTGCGTCTGGCGCCGGGGACGCGGGTGAGCGCGCTGCAGCAGGTGTCGAGCGACATCGCGCGTGCGCTCAAGGCGGTGAACATCCGGATCGTGCCGAACCAGGCGGGGCGCGACACGGTGGGGGTCGAGGTGCCGAACCCGACGAAAGAGCGGGTGCGTCTGAAGGAGCTGATGAGCGACCCGGACGTGTTCGGGAAGATGAAGCTGCCGATGTTCCTGGGCAAGGACGCGTCGGGGGAGACGCTGATCGGCGATCTGACGAAGATGCCGCACATGCTCATCGCCGGGACGACCGGCTCGGGCAAGAGCGTGTGCATGAACACGATCATCATGGGGTTCCTGTACACGAAGAAGCCGAACGAGCTGAAGCTGGTTCTGGTGGACCCGAAGATGGTCGAGATGAGCCAGTTCAAGGACATCCCGCACCTGATGTGCCCGGTGGTGACGGAGATGAGCAAGGCGACCGCGATCCTGGAGTGGGCGTGCCGGAAGATGGAGGAGCGGTACGAGCTGCTTGCGCAGGCGGGTTGCCGCGACATCACCGGGTACAACGAGATGGAGTGGGAGGAGCTCAAGGAGCGGTTCGGGGTCGAGACGGACGAGCAGGCGGCGCGGATCCCGCGCAAGCTGCCGTACATGGTCTTCATCATCGACGAGCTGGCCGACATGATGATGACCTGCAAGGAGGTCGAGGGGGCGATCATCCGCATCGCGCAGAAGGCGCGGGCGGTGGGGATCCACCTGATCCTGGCGACGCAGCGTCCGCAGGCGAATGTGGTGACCGGGCTGATCAAGTCCAACATGCCGTGCCGGATCAGCTTCAAGGTGTCGAGCGGTATGGACAGCCGGATCGTGCTGGACCAGAAGGGCGGGGAGCTGCTGCTGGGACAGGGCGACATGCTGTTCCTGAGCCCGGACTCGCACAAGGTGCACCGGGCGCAGGGGACGCTGGTGGACGACCGGGAGATCCGGCGTGTGGTGCGGTTCATGCGCGATATCGCGGCGCCCACGTTCGAGCGCCAGCTCCTGCAGCTGCGCAGCGGCGACGAGGAGAGGCTGTACGAGAGCGAGAACAACAGTTCCGCGTCGCTCCAGGCCGCGCAGGAAGACCCACTGTTCGACCGTGCGGTCGAGATCGTGCTCGAGACCAAGCGCGGCAGCGTGAGCCTGCTCCAGCGTCGGCTGGCGATCGGGTACACCCGCGCGAGCCGGCTGATCGACCTGATGGGGATCGCCGGGATCATCAGCGACCACAAGGGGTCGGTAGCGCGCGACGTCATGATCACGCCGGAGGAGTGGGAGGCGATGAAGGCGCTGGCCGAGCAGGAGGGCTGCGTCGAGGACGACATCGACACCGAGGGCGTGCAGCGTGAGTTGTTCAGCGAGGTCGAGGACAAGGCGTCGAGCGTCGCGGTGACGGTGCTCAGCCACCCCGAGAGGAGCGGGGACGAGGCGGAGGTCGCCGTGGATGATGGGGAAGACTCGTCCGGCGGGGGCGACGCCGCGCACGAGGACGAGGACAGCGAAGAGGATGAAGAGTACGACGAGGACGAGGACGATGAGGACGAAGACGAGTACGAGGAGGATGAAGACGAATACGAGGAGGATGAAGAAGACGATGAGGACGAGGAGGGCGACGAGGACGAGGAGTACGAAGAGGAGGAAGACGAGGACGAGTATGAGGATGACGACGAAGAGGAGGAGGACGAAGAGGGAGACGATGAAGAAGAGGGAGACGATGAAGAAGAGGACGGTGAAGAAGAGGATTCGGAGGACGGGAAGAGGGAGCTGAGGTACGTGGAGGAGGACCTCGGGTAGACGGGGGCCGGGCGGGGGTGAAATCCGGTGCGACCGAATCCCAGCTAGACTCCGCGGCCGCCCGCGGGGGCGGTGGTTTTCGTGAACCCTGAAAGGAACCTGACATGACCGTGCGAGGGCTGCGAAGCGGGATTCTGGCGGTGGTGGTGGCGTCGGGGACGGCGCTGGCGGAAGCGCCGGCGGCGTTGGACCGTGTGCCTGCGGATGCGGCGGTCGTCGCGTCGATCCGGAACCTCCAGGAGTTCCACGACAACATCATGGGTCTCAAGCAGATCCTGCCGGCGCTGGACATC
>Ga0210110_1000078_pt1 | contig 32829 bp, 27 predicted proteins | sample China_Galinas_PW_2_FD_184865 | JGI IMG/M metagenome (GOLD analysis project Ga0210110, IMG submission 184865) | Wetland microbial communities from San Francisco Bay, California, USA, that impact long-term carbon sequestration - China_Galinas_PWB_D1... | ecosystem: Environmental > Aquatic > Marine... | reverse complement strand
CCGCTTGAGTCTTTTACCCCTTGTGGGAATCAGCTGGCTGGCCCTGAAAATAGGTCCCATGTTTACAATAACTTTGATGGTCCTTTTTGTGTTTGGTCTTATCCGGCTTTTCTTGAAAAAACCGTTCTCAAACAGAAAAGCCATTTAACCGGCTCTACAATTTATCGATGCAGACCTTTCAATTATACATATTCAGGAGTTGTGCTTCCTCGTGTAACGATATTGGCGGAGTGACTTCGTTATTTCAATGACTTAGCAGAGGGGGAGACCGCGGCTCCAGCATGCTTTTCGCTGGAGAACGCGGAGGGGGCAGGAATGCCACCGCTGCTAAGTCTTTGAAATAACCAGACACGAAGACACCAAAGTGAAACGGGGAGGCACACCCCTTGAATACATTCTTTCAATTTAGATATTCAAAGGAACGATAATGGCACTCAAAGAACACGAATACATCAGGCAGACTCTGGAAAGATATACAAATTGTCCGCTTGAAGATTTTTGTGATCATTTTATTATCACGAATTTCAAACGGTATGCAAACCGATTCCATGAAAAGGTTCAAGGGGATTATCACGAGGGTAATTTCCGCATTGTCAACGCAAAATCCATGAATTGTACGATGATAGACTTTGGCATTGGATCTCCCCAGGCCGCTCTGGTGATAAACTGTCTGGCCTACCTTGACAATCTCAAGTCCGTGGTCATGCTCGGGATGTGCGGCGGAATAGATGATACTCTTGAAATCGGCGACTTCATCATCCCTTCCGCAGCCATTCGTGGGGAGGGAACCAGCCGGCATTACCTGCCGCCGGAGTTTCCCGCCATACCCACCTCTTCGGTGAATCTTTTCTGTATCGGAGCCCTTCGGAAATTAAAACTGGCCCCCAAATGCGGTATTGTATATACCACTGACCGGCGTTTATGGGAGTTCGATGATAAATTCGTTAACCATTTAAGACAGCAGCGGATTCTTGCCATCGATATGGAATTGGCGACTCTATTCTCCGTGGCCTATCATTATGAAGTTCCCATTGGGTCTGTGATGCTGGTATCAGATATGCCGTTGCAAAAAAGAGGCATAAAAGACAAGAAGATGCAGAACGATATTTTTTCTAACCATATGGAGACCCATCTGGATATTGCTATAGATGTGGTTGAAAATTTAAATTCAAAATGGGATAAAATAGAACGAGAACTCACCAGCGAATGGTAAACCATGCCTTTTTAGCTAAGATTGTTTGACAAATTCAGATTCGCAATTATATTCTGCAAGTATTCATTGGAAAAACATTAAACAAAGACCCCTATGGGGCGAAAATGCCCTGATTGAGGGGTTTTTTATTCAATATCAACACATAAAAATAACCTAATACTTTAGCTTTTTATCAACACCACCTCTACAGGAATGATTAAATTTTTGCTGAAAGAACTCGTGAATAAGGGCTCGTAATGAAAGAATATGCCCGGTTTATTAATAAAAATTTATGCTTTAACAGGGAGTTTTATTCATATAGTTAAATCGCTGATGATTCTTTCAAAACGATCCCTAATCCACCCTGCCCGCTCGTGCCTTACGTGGCAGGCGGGTCAGACAGCTTCCAGCCAAAATTTAATCATTCCTGTAGCTCACTTTAAATAGGTTTGTTTGAAAAAATTAAATTGTAATAAAATACCATGAAAAATTCCATCCATAAAATCAGAAACATCGGAATTAGTGCCCACATCGATTCCGGTAAAACCACACTTACAGAAAGAATTCTATTTTTCACACAACGAATCCATGCAATCCATGATGTCAAAGGGAAAGACGGCGTGGGCGCCACTATGGATTCAATGGAACTTGAAAAAGAACGCGGCATAACCATCGCTTCTGCCGCCACCTATTGTGAATGGCTGGATCATAAAATTAATATTATCGACACTCCCGGCCATGTCGATTTTACAATAGAAGTTGAACGGTCTTTGAGGGTGCTCGACGGCGCCATACTGGTGTTATGTTCTGTGGGAGGTGTTCAGTCTCAATCCGTTACTGTTGACCAGCAAATGAAAAGGTACAAGGTGCCCTGTATCGCTTTTATCAACAAATGCGATCGAAGCGGAGCCAATCCTTTTCGGGTTATTGATCAACTTAAAGAAAAACTTGGGCACAATGCCGTTGCCATGCAGATTCCCATCGGTCTCGAGGTGGATTTTGAGGGCATTGTTGATCTTGTAACCTTAAAAGCGATCTATTTTGACGGACCCAATGGAGAAGACGTACGCATTGAAGAAATACCACAGAATCTTCTCGATGAAGCCATGAATCGGCGTGAAGAATTGATCGATGCGGCCTCGATGTTTTCAGATGAACTTACGGAAGCAGTTCTTGAAGAAAAAAATATCACGGAAGATATGATTGTATCAGCAGTTCGAATCGGCACGCTGACCCGCAAGATGACACCGGTCTTTATTGGGTCGGCCTATAAAAATAAAGGCGTTCAACCGCTCCTTGATTCGGTCGTGAATTTTCTTCCCTGCCCATCTGAGGTGGAAAATACGGCCTTAGACCTGGATACGGACGAGGCTCCTGTTATCCTTTCCAATGAAATGAATAAACCGGTCGTTGCCCTGGCTTTCAAACTCGAAGACGGACAATATGGTCAATTAACTTACATCAGGGTATACCAGGGATCTCTTTCCAAAGGAGATACCATTGTCAATGTGCGAAATGGAAAAAAAATCAAGGTGGGAAGGGTTGTCCGTATGCACGCAGAACAAATGGAAGACATCGAAATTATTCCGGCAGGGTATATCGGAGCCCTTTTTGGAATCGATTGCGCCTCCGGTGACACCTTTGTTCATCCCGGCCTCAACCTGACGATGTCGTCCATGTTTGTCCCTGAACCTGTCATCTCACTTGCTATTTTTCCGAAAGACAATAAATCCCAGATAAATATGTCCAAGGCCCTCAACAGGTTCAGCAAAGAAGACCCCACCTTTAGAACCTATGTTGACCATGAGACCAGCGAAACGATTATCGAAGGGATGGGAGAACTGCATCTCGATGTCTATGTAGAACGAATGCGACGCGAATATGCAACGGATGTTACCACCGGTCATCCACGGGTGGCGTATAGAGAAACCATTACTAGAAGGGCCGAATTTAATTATACCCATAAAAAACAAACCGGTGGCTCCGGACAATACGGACGAGTAGCCGGCTACATGGAGCCCTCCCCTGATGAACATTTCGTCTTTGAAAATAAAGTCATCGGCGGCAAGATTCCAACCCAGTTTATCCCTTCATGTGAAAAGGGCTTTAAGCAATCCATGGCCAAAGGGCCAAAAATGGAATTTCCCGTTACCGGCATTAAAGTGGTGATTAATGACGGGGCATCTCATTCTGTCGATTCGTCTGAAATGGCATTCATCGCCGCCGCACGGGGTGCTTTTCGTGAAGGTTATTTCAAGGCCTCGGCAGCCATTCTCGAACCGATCATGAAAGTTGCCGTTGAAACACCGGCGGAGTTCCAAGGTGCTGTCATGGGCCTATTGAATCAACGGCGCGGGATCATTGTAGGGTCCCAGGATGAAGGTCCGTTTTGTGTTGTTGAAGCCAGAGTTCCCCTTGCTGAAATGTTCGGCTTTTCAACTATTTTGAGATCGTCGACACAGGGTAAAGCCCAGTTTACCATGGAATTGGGCGCCTACAAACAGGTTCCGCAATCCATTGCTGAGGAACTGGCAAAAAAGAGAGAACAAGAAAAAAAGAATACCAAACCATAAAAGGAAATTGATTATGATTAAAAAGGAGTTGATCCTTCAGAATCCCTTGAGATTCCTGGAAACCGAAACCGGAGACATTCTCCTTGAAGGCGGCTTTGGGGCAGTGCTTGCACGAGCAGGTGTCGGCAAGACAGCGATTTTGGTTCAACTTGCCCTTAATACAATTTTAAAAGGTAAAAAGGTTCTTCATATCAGCCTGGATGATCCGGTTAAAAAACTTACGCTATGGTATAAAGAGGTCTTCAACCATCTTACGAAACAATACGAATCAATAGAAACGAATTCGATCTGGGAATCCATTCTTCCCCATCGGTTTATCATGACATTCAGAGTTGAAGGATTCAGCATTTCCAAACTCGAAGAAAGGCTGACCGACCTAATAGAACAGAATATTTTTTCACCCCAAGTGATCATTATCGACGGGTTTAACTTTAAGGAAGATGTGAGAACATCTCTTTCTGATTTAAAGCATCTCGCCAAAAAACATTCCTTATATGTCTGGTTTAGTGTTAAGACCCATCGTCATGAAGAACCCGGCCCAGACGGTATACCGGCTCAGATACTGGAAGTTGTCGATCTGTTTGACCTTGTCATCCAGCTCCAACCTGAAGGCAAGGAAATCCACGTAAAAACACTAAAGGGCGCTTCCGCCGATGCCGAACAGTGCTCATTGCTGCTGGATCCGGCGACAATGCTGCTAAAAGACAGCGAATCATATTAGGGGTCCAAGGATTCGAGGGTTCGAGGGTTCAAGTGAAAAAGCTTCAAAAACAAATATACCTGAAGCGGTAATGTTTTCATAAATGGGCCAGGAACCCGTATTTTTGATAAATTTGCCGGGCATCTGAAGATGTTATGAATTTTATAAACTTGTCGGCATTCCCTGGATGAGGTGCATGTCTTAATTTGCAGATATAATAATTAATCCGGTTTCTTTGATCAAAATCTTCACCAGGCTCAACAACATCAAATGAAAGACCCGATGCCTTTGCATGAATGGCTTCGGTAGCCCATACAGGTCCAACATCCACCGTCTTTTTTAAAACCCTGAGCGGCGTCTCTCTGTGATGGACCACCGTAAAAATGGTTGTCCCTTCGGCACGCTTTTTCTCCATAATTCGATGTACAAGTTCATCGCCGCCCACCTGCCGGTACATATCAATAATATGAAAAGCAATATCTTCGTTGGCAGGGTCCGGCTGTGAAATACGAATCGAATCCCGGCCCAAGTCAGCCACGGATTTTATCCGGACCGGGTTTCCTTTCTGAACCATCAGCGTTAGACGATTGTGCAGATAAAGGTGGTAATTTTCTTTAACAATATATCCGGCTTCCTTAAGCGTCTCCATGGCCTTCTTGTTCACAGATGAATAAATATCGGCATTGGTGCCGATTTTTACACCTCTAAAAAGCGCCCCCCCGGATAAAATCTGTTTGAGTTCGAGTCCAGGGGGAAGGGTTTCATAAAATATTTTTTTGATATCCGGATATTCTTTTTTAAAAGCTGAAACGATCTCTTTCATTACCATGAACTGATTGCCCGCCATAAAAAGTATCAGATCGGCAGAATCTGCAATTTCCAGGTTGTAAAGATCGTCTGCGCGATCAGCAGGAATAACGGGAAGATTTTTATTTTCCATTGCATAACCTCATATACCTATCCCGGACAAGCCGGGATAAATTAATAAATTTAAAACACGCCTGATAGTAATAACTTAGTCCTTTAAAAAAAATCGATTTCAAAGGCGCTTCAGGTATGATTAAATTTTTGGCTGGAAGTTGTCTGAGTGGATTAGGGATCGTTTTGAAAGAACCATAGACGATTTAACTTTATGGATAAAACCCCCTGTTGAGACAGAGACCTTTATTAAAAGCCCGGACAGGTTCTTTCATTACGAGCCCTTATTCACGAGTTCTTTCAGAAAAAATTTAATCATACCTGAAACGATAACGTTTTAAAGATGCTAAAGTGTTACGTCTGATCATTTTTTCTCATTTGTTTTCACATATCAATATTTTTTTGACACTTAAGCCTGTTTATTCTACAGTTTTTTAATAATATCCCAAGGTTCGCACCTGAATGTTAATGAAAGCCTATCGTTTTGTTTGATTTCGTGTTTACGGTGAATAAAGCGAGCCATATGTGTTCTAAAAGGCGATATGCTTGTCATCTGATCTGTTTTTCGAAAAGCGATTTGGGCAACAGGCGGTTAAACAGGGGGACGAGATAACGAAACAAACGAAATATATCCTTTGTACCAGAAGCAAAAGTCAGCATCGAAAAGCCATTGAGGTCTGTCACAAATGCCAACATCGTCAACGCTGTGATGATTACCGCCAATCTCAGCAATCCGACCGGGAACCTGAATTGATCCGTGCACTCAACGCTTTAATGCTGCACTTTGACAAAAATCATATCCCCCATGAAGATCTTGGATATTTCAAAAAAGAACTTGAAGAATTGGCAGCATTAATTAGACAATAAGATAAAATGTAATAGCCTGGTCCTCTGAAACAAATCGATTTCATTGGTCTTCGCTTTCGGCTAAAATTTAATTATACCTGAAGCTGGAATATTTTCAAAAGACTAAAAACTTGAAAATCGCATTTATCCATTACCATCTCAAAACCGGCGGTGTCACTACCGTTTTAAGACAGCAGGTTGAATCTATATTAGACACGTGTGATCTGCTGGTCCTGTCAGGAGAGCCTCCAGAATCACCCTTCCCCTGCAATGTTGTCCACATCCCCGGACTCGGTTACGACATTTCCAGCGTGAATCCTATTGAACCCGAAAGGGTAGCAAATGACGTCATGGAGGCAATTCACTTAAAATGGAAAGGCGGATGCGACATTGTGCACGTCCACAATCCAACACTTAAAAAAAATGCCAATTTTTTAAAAATTCTTAACGTGCTTCTGGAAAGAGGTCTTAAGCTTTTTTTGCAGATCCATGATTTTGCAGAAGATGGGCGTCCTATGTCCTACTTTGCTGAAGAAGAGTACATCGAGGACTGTCATTACGGCGTCATTAACTCGAGAGACTATAACATTTTGCTTAAAACAGGATTAAAAAAAGAGGGCCTACATAAAATTTTCAACATCATAACACCCTTTCACTTCAACACAAATGATGTCATCTTAAAAAATTATATTTTGTATCCGATTCGCGCTATCCGCAGAAAAAATATTGGAGAAGCCATTCTGCTGTCTTTGTTTTTCAAAAATGGGGCACCCCTCGTTATTACACTCCCACCCAACAGCCCCGCTGACATTAAAAGCTACGAGGACTGGAAAACATTTGTGATAGAAAACGATCTGAATGTCATATTTGAAGCAGGCTTAACCCATGAATTTTCTGATCTTGTTTTAGCCTCCGATTTTCTTATCACAACGAGCATCACCGAAGGATTCGGTTTTTCTTTTCTTGAACCATGGACCGCTAAAAAAAATCTCTGGGGCAGAAAACTTCCTGATGTATGTCAAGATTTTGAGCAAAATTCAATTCGATTGAATCATCTTTATACCCGGCTGGATGTCCCAATGGATTGGATCGATAATGATATGTTGTTTTACACGTGGGAATCTGGCATGCAAAAAGTCAGCGCAATGTTCGGGAAAACACTTGATGACATTTTCATTAAAACCGCTTATGAAAAAGCAACGGCGAATGATGTCATCGATTTTGGATTGCTGAACGAACCTTTTCAAAAAAAGATCATATCAACTGTTTTGTCCAGCAGCACGAATAGAAAAAAGCTGATACGTCTTAACCCCTTCCTTCTAAATCCGGGAAGCGTATCATACAAAGATGAGCTGATTAAAAATAATATGGAAGCTGTCCTTCTCAATTACAACCAACCAAAATACAAAGAAAAACTGACAGACATCTACGCTAAGGTGGTCAGAAATAATGTCTGCCAGAAAATAGATAAACAAATTCTTGTTTCAGAATTTTTAAAATTAAACAACTTCAGCCTGCTCAAATGGTGCGATTATGCATGAATATGATCGGCTCTTACACTATATCGAACCCCTCTCACCGCTTCCGACGTCTCTAAATCCAAGCAAAAAGCTCAAAGAAAAAGTCAAATGTATACTTTTTGACGTATACGGCACACTCTTTATCAGCGGTTCAGGTGATATCAGCATTGCTCGGCAACAATCCCGACTAACTCAAAATTTAAAAAATCTTCTGAGCAGATATCAAATTAAGAAGAAACCTCAAATTGTTTTAGATGATTTTTTCTCTGCCATAGATATCGAACACGAAAGGCTCAAAAAAAAGGGAGTGGACTTTCCCGAGGTGAAAATAGACCGGATATGGATGCGTGTTTTAGAAATTGAAGAGCTTGACGCTGTTCGGGCCTTTGCCGTGGAATTTGAACTGATCGTCAACCCTGTATATCCCATGCCAAATCTTGAAAAGATGTTATCGAATTGTAAAAAATCAAAGATTCTGATGGGTATTATCTCAAATGCCCAATTTTTTACCCCTTATCTGTTCACCTGGTTCCTTTATTTAAGCCCGGAAGATCTCGGATTTAAATCTGATCTAATTTTTTATTCTTATAAATCGGGACATGCAAAACCATCACCTTTTATGTTCGAAGCTGCCGCCAAAAACCTCAGAAATATAGATATCTCCGCGCATTCAGTACTTTATATTGGAAACGACATGCTAAATGACATCTACCCGGCAAAAATGGTGGGGTTTAAAACCGCTCTTTTTGCAGGCGATGCCAGATCCCTGCGCCTGAGAAAAAACCATCCCAGATGCCAAAACCTTTCCGCTGATATTGTGATCACAGATCTTGTCCAAATTCTCGATTTCGCACAATAGCTATCATTTGTGTATAGATTTTTTTTATGGGAGGAGAGTAGAAAGGGATGGATTATAGCGGTTTGATTCTTATTTTACTGCCGTATTTATCTCTATCAAGATTCCAGTCAGAGATATCCCCGGCGTCTTTGGGAATGTCTTCCTTTATGAGAACATTTTTTTGGTTCTGGTTTAGCTTAAGCGAAGAGTAAATTCCGCGAATTGTTGTATCGGCAAAAATGACATCACTAACTTTAACTTCGGGAATTCCCTTTTCTGAGGTTGACCATTCAACTATTTCTGATATTTTTTCCCTTAGCTCCTGAATTTCTATTTTTGAATCTTCGATTTTTTGATTAAGATCGTTGATTTCATTTGTAATTTGATCTTGTTTATTAAAGAGACTCTCCAGCTTTTTTTCTCTGTTTTCTATCTCTAAATCCAATTCAGAGAGTTTTACTTCTGCACCTTCAAGTTGAGCCTTGTCTCCTGTCTCTTTTATTTTTTCTATTTCGTCTGATAGTTTTCTTCGTTTTACAACGGTACGATCTTGTACTTGTGCCATGTCAGCAATAACTTTTTCGATGATACCCGGTTCATTCTCTATTTCCTTTATTCGGCGATGATATTCTGTCTGTTCCTGTTTTTTTACCGGTATAACATCCTTTATTGCATCGATGTCCTCTTTTACTTTTTCATCGTATCCGATGCTAAGACTGCAAGGTTTCGATATTTCAGATCCTATCTGGATGGCCCGTATCCCCTTTTTCGCAGAAACTCTGGAGGATAAAATGGGACCACTCCTGGCGATGCATACGCCACTGGTATTAATTTTAGAATCGATAATTTCTTTCTCTACAAAAACATCGCCCAGGACTTCAATGTCTGATTCATGAACATACATGGCGCTGATACTGCCGCAGCCTTTTATTTTTGCCCCGATAATCCCTCCGTGAACACTGATATCGCCGTCAATCTCTATTTCAGCCTTAAGTATCTCATTTGCCTTAAGGCTGTTGCCTTTTACACGGTATCCACTTTGAATGGTACCGATAACATCAATTTTACCATGGAAATCCACATGTCCGGTTTTTAAACCCACTCCACCTGAAATTTCAAGTCTCGGTGAAACGTAGACCTTACCAACGGCTGAAATCTCTGGTACCCCGTCGGTTTCTGCATAAATTTTAAGTTTGTCTTCGGAAATTGAGGCCCCCTTCCCTTTCCGAAGCGTTGTATCTTTTGGTTTCGAAACCGTCAGATAACGACCATATACGTCATATCCTGCCGCGCCTTCAACAGCCGGAATTTTTTCGGCAAGAAGATCTCCTTTTTTAACTTGAGGAATATCTCCCCTGTCTTTAAAGTCTATGGTCCCCCCATTTTTTACGGTGCCAATTTTTAAGGGATCTGTATCAAAGTAATATTTAATAGAGGCATCTGTTCCTATATCCGGGGATTTGCCTTCCGCGATTTTTAATGGTGTATCCAAGTCTTCCGTATTCTCCAGGTAGTTCGATATTTTTTCATCGTCTACTATTCCATATTTGATTCCTTTTTCTTCGAGATAATCCTTGATATCCTGGAGAGTAAACGAAACTGAACTTTCTTTATTTATTGATAAAAATGCGTTCAGCTTATCTTCTGAAACAGTCAAATCGAAATAGGCATCATTTACTGATGTACGAGGGGAATCAGGCATCTCAGGCATTTCAGACTCCGTGGCATCGATTTCCTCAAACCGCTGTTGCTTTTTAAGAATCGCATCACATTGATCCCTGGTCATCACATTCGATTCAACCAATATATCCCCGATCATTTTAACGGTCTTGGTCTTTTCATAATTCTTATTTTGCTCCATCAGAGCATGATCAATATCCTCTTGAGTTACAAAGTCATTTTTTACAGCGATCATACCGAATTTTCTATCCATCTTTCTTGTTTCAATCACCTTCTGGACAGAAAGAAGAAAATCGAGCTGGTTCTGAGACATCATCCCTTGTGCCACCAGGATTTCTCCTAATAGCGTTTTATTTCCGTCAAGTTGCTCTTGCTTTTGAATAGACAATGCTTCCTGGATCTGTTCTTCATCAACAAATTTGTACTTTACAGCCAACTTCCCCATAACCAAGTAACCATCATCTTGGGAGATTGAATCAATTTCTCCTTCCTTTAACATCGAAACATGGGTGCTTTCTTTTTCCCTGTTTTCAACCTTAAAATCAACTTTAAATGAAGTGCCGCAGTTCTTGCATGATACCTTGCGTCCCAGAAAAGTTTCAGGTGTCCGGTATTTGCATTCACATGAGGGACATATCGTTATTTTTTTTTCGTTTTTTTCCATTTTCATTTGCACTTTGATAAGAGATTGAACAATCAATCATCTATATTTTTTTTAGAAACTGATTATTCTCAAGCAAAGTAAGCAGAAATCATGCCAAGCAGCTTTAAGCATCTAAACATCCATATTTTCGATTATTCCTCTATTATTGATATATTTTAATGCAAAATCAGTTGGTTTCGATTTAAAACCACCGTGATCACTTTGAGTTAGGGAGTCTCAAAATAATGGGCTAACGTAATTTTTTGATAATAAAATCTATTTCAGTTCGAGGTCTTAAGGGTTTTGAACCATAATCGAGTGTTAAACTTGGGGTAAAAAATATATTTTTGGATCATTCAAAGACCATAAGCGGCAATTTTTTGACAGAATTATCGGTATTTTCTTTAGGGCATTGGAAAACGATTTTACGGGTTAAATTAGCTGTTTTTAAACTATCGGCGAATCACCCTCTTGTCAAGAAGATAAGAGGGTCAAAGGGCTAAGCTATTGACAAATTGATAGTTTAATGCACTAATACCATAACTCACGATTGAAGGCTTTCCCTCGAATGGAATAGTGCATTTAATCCAGATTTTCATTTTGTTCACCTTCCAAAGGAGCCGCTTATGAAAAAAAAATGTGAAATAAAATTTTCTGATCTCAGATCGACATGTGATCCAAAGATGTTCACCTTTAAGACGACTGCGGAAGTTGATCCCCTGGATAAAGTCATCGGCCAGGAGCGAGCGGTTCAAGCCATCGAGTTTGGCCTTAACATGAAAAGCCCGGGATATAATATGTTTGTTACGGGGATAGAAGGCACCGGAAAGTCAACCATTATCAAAGATATCGTTACTCAACATGCCAAAAAGTTGCCCTCTCCGGTGGACTGGTGCATGGTCAATAATTTTAAGGATGAATATCGTCCAAAAACCATTTCTGTCCCCAAGGGGAAAGCAACCCGATTTTCCAGAACCATGGACAAGTTAATTGATGATCTGAAAAAAGAACTTCCCAAAGCCTTTGAACATGAATCCTATCAGCAAAGACTGTCGGAAATCCAAAGAAAATACACCGATCAGCAAAAAGATATTATTAAAAAACTTGAAGCATCGGCATCACAACACAATATTCAGATTAACAGGACCAAAGCCGGTTATCAAACCATCCCCAAAGTAAAAGAAAAGGCGATCTCACCGGAAGAATTTCTTGCGCTCCCAAAAGAAAAGCAGACTGAAATCGAAGAAAATATCAGTCTGGTTCAATCTGAAATCGACACAACAATTCGTGATATCAACAAAATCAATCAGTCGATGAATTCACACATTGAAAAACTCATGCAGGAAATAGCGCTGTTTGTTGTAAAACAGCGGATAGATGTCATCAGGGATGAATACAAAGCAGCCAAAGATATTTTGATCTATTTAGATGAAGTTGAGGCCGACATTCTTGAAAACGTTCAGGATTTCATTGCTTCAACAGAACCGAAATCACCCCTTGAAGGCATGATGTTTCAACCTGCCAAGCCTTCTTTTCTGCGTTATCAGGTGAATGTTCTGGTGGATCAAAAAGATTTAAAAGGCGCACCGGTTATTTTCGAGACAAATCCCACGTATCAAAATATTTTTGGCCAAATTGAAAAAAGAGCCTATATGGGGACGGTGACCACTGACTTTACCATGGTTCAGGCCGGATCACTCTTAAGGTCTAACGGCGGCTATCTAATCATGGAAATTGAATCTATTCTCATGAACCCGTTTGTATGGGAAGCGCTCAAACGTGCACTTCAAAATAAACTGCTGTCCATCGAAGATGTTGCCTCGGGTATGGGATATGGCACATCATCATTACGCCCGGAACCGATTCCCATGGAAGTCAAAATCATTTTATTGGGCAGTTATCATCTTTTTCATTTGCTCCAGAACAATGATTCAAAATTCAATAAAATATTCAAGGTAAGAGCAGACTTTGATCATGAAGTCATAAAAAATGACGATACCATTCAAAATTATGCACGTTTCATCGCCAGGGCCTGCAATGAAGAAAAACTTCTTCCCCTAACACCAAAAGGTGTTGCCGCCATCGTAGAATATGGCGAAAAATATATCTCCAACAAAAATAAGCTGTCCATTCGGTTCGGACCTATTCTGGGAATTTTAATAGAAGCAGATTATTGGGCCAGAAAAAGGAATGCCAGGCAGGTAACAGACAAGGATGTCATCAAGGCATTTACAGAATATAGATTTCGATATAATCTTTATGAAGAAAAGATTCATGAATCTTATGTTGATGATACGATTATGATTGACGTTGAAGGTGATGAAGTCGGCCAGGTGAATGCACTTGCCGTTTTTCAAATCGGAGATATTTCATTTGGTCGCCCTTCTCGTATCACGGCTGAAACCTACATGGGTAAGCAAGGTGTCGTTAATATTGAACGTGAAGCCAAGCTCAGTGGAAAAACCCACGACAAAGGCGTCCTGATCCTTTCCGGTTATTTGGGCCGAACTTTTGCTCAAAACTATCCTCTGAATTTATCCATCAGCATTACGTTTGAGCAGAGTTATGGCGGAATCGACGGAGACAGTGCTTCATCCACAGAACTTTACGCCATTATCTCAAGTCTTTCAGGCATCCCCATCCGCCAGGGAATAGCAGTAACCGGTTCAGTAAATCAAAAAGGAAAAATTCAGGCCATCGGGGGTGTGAATCAAAAAATTGAAGGTTTTTTCGATGTTTGTAAAGCAAAAGGAATAACCGGAAAACAGGGTGTTCTCATTCCAAGGGCCAATGTTAAAAACCTGATGCTTAAAAAAGAGGTCATCGATGCTGTAAAGAAAAGAGAATTTCACATCTTTCAGGTTTCAACGATCGAAGAAGGTGTCGAGATATTGACCGGCGTCCCGGCAGGAGTACCGGATGAAAACCATGAGTACCCTGTCGATACCATTTATGGAAAAGTTCAGGCCAAGCTTAAAGGGTACTTGGAACGTTCTTTCGAGCTGAAAAAACAATTCGAATCACAAAACGAGAATAACGATTAGTTCGTTTATTTATGGAGTTTATTTTCATGAAGATTATCACTACATCGATAGCAGGAATTCTCATCATTGAGCCCAAAACCTTTCAGGATAAACGCGGTTTTTTTATGGAGACTTACAACCGGGACAGATATAACGCATCCGGAATCAACACAACATTTGTTCAGGATAATCTTTCCCGTTCTCTGAAAAACACTGTGAGAGGCCTTCACTTTCAAATCAAACACCCCCAGGCCAAGCTGATTCAGGTTGTCTCCGGCGAAATCTTCGATGTTGCCGTTGATCTCCGGCCCGGTTCCGTCACTTTTGGGAAATGGTCCGGGATCCATCTATCGGATGAAAACAGACGGCAGGTGTTTATACCGGAGGGTTTTGCCCACGGTTTCTGTGTTTTGAGCGAGTCCGCGCTCTTTTACTACAAATGCTCAGATTTTTATGCGCCGGATGATGAAGGCGGCATTATCTGGTCTGATCCGGATATCGGCGTCGAGTGGCCGGTTATAAACCCGATTATTTCAGAGAAAGACAAACAATATCATAAACTTTCCGGTCTCACTGCCGAACAGCTTCCATTTTTTTAAAATAAGCGTCATCCTATAATAGCCTTTTGAATAGATTACCGCTTCAGGTATGATAAAATTTTTTCAAAAGACCAAACTATTACAAATATGATAAAAAAACCCCGAAAAGTAGAACTCCTTGCACCGGCAGGCAATTTTGAAAAACTGGAAATTGCCATACACTATGGTGCAGATGCGGTCTACTTGGCCGGTAAAGAATTCAGCCTTAGAAACTTTTCTCAAAACTTTACCCTTGATGAACTTCAACATGCCGTCAGATATGCCCGAAAACACCACGTAAAAGTCTATACGGCCTGTAATGTATATCCAAAAAACAACGAACAAGAATCCATTGCAGATTATCTTCGTTCACTCGGAAAGATCGGAATAGATGCCCTCATCATAGCAGATCCGGGAATATTCATGACAGCATCCAAGATCATACCCCGAATCCCCATCCATTTAAGTACCCAAGCCAATACCACCAATCTAAAAAGTGCCCTTTTCTGGCAAACTCTGGGCATTAAAAGAGTTAATCTTGCAAGAGAAATGTCCCTAAAAGAGATCAAGGAAGTGGCTCTTCACTGTGATCTTGAAATTGAAGCCTTTGTTCATGGCTCAATGTGCATCGCATATTCCGGGCGGTGCCTTCTGAGCAGCTTTATGGCGAACCGTGACAGTAACCGGGGAATGTGCACTCAATCTTGCAGATGGAAGTACGCCGTAGTGGAAGAGCTCAGACCCGGCCAATATATGCCCATCGCTGAAGATGATCGAGGAAGCTACATGTTCAGTTCGAAAGATCTGTGCATGATTGAGCATATCCCTGAAATAATTGAATCGGGTATCGTTTCGCTAAAAATCGAAGGGCGAATGCGGAGTATCAACTATCTGGCATCCACTGTTAAGGTTTACCGTGAAGCCATTGATGCCTATTATGAAAACCCAGAAGACTACATGACCCAAAAAGACTGGCTCTATGAACTCCAAACTGTGAGTAACAGAAGTTACTCTACCGGCTTCTATTTCGACGATCCCCACCAGATATCACCAGCTTATGAAAATTTAATAAATAGCGGACAAAAATTTATCGGAAAGGTCATCGGCAAATCCAAAAAACATGATATCGAGATCAATGTGCGAAACAAATTTTTCAAAGGCGACACTATTCAGATATTAGGTAGAAAAGGCCCTGTCAAAAAGGACAGGGTGCATGCCATATTTGATGACCGCGGGCATCCCATGGCTTTTGCCCAGCCCGGAAGTGTTGTATATGTTACAATGGATAATCCGTGTTATCCCAATGATCTTATCCGAATTGATGATAAAAAGGGAGTAAAATGAAAGGTTATATTCAAGTGTATACCGGAAATGGAAAAGGAAAAACCACGGCCGCATTGGGCCTGGCAATACGAGCTGCCGGCGCGGGCCTTAAGGTTTTTATCGCTCAATTCATTAAGATGGGCGAATATAGCGAAATAAAAGCCCTCAAAAGACTTAACGACTTGATAACGGTGGAACAGTTCGGAACTGGCCGTTTTATTAAAGGCAAACCTTCGACCTCGGACATCGAAGCCGCCCGGAAGGGTGTAGAAAAAATCAAAGCAACCTTCTCGTCAGGTCAACACCATGTGGTTATCATGGAGGAAGCAAACGTAGCGGTAAAGCTTGGGCTTCTGCCTGTTGAGGATATACTGGAGATTATGGTTAGAAAGCCAAAGGATGTGGAACTTGTAATAACAGGACGGGGTGCGGATTCCCGAATCATCGAAAAAGCTGACCTGGTAACCGAAATGAAGGAGATTAAACATTATTTTCACAAAGGTGTCAAAGCCAGAATCGGAATAGAGAAGTAATCCCGCTTCCCTTTTTTCAAACTTCATCAATAAGCTTTATAGCCGATTCAAACTTTTTGCTAATCGATAGGGTCATCTCAGCGGCTTCTTCCAGCATTAAGGCAGCCTTAATCTTGTTTTTCTCTTTTGCTTTTTGAGCCCAATCCCTGTATGTTTGAGCATGATCGTTGTTGTGCTTTATCCAGTGCTCAAGTAGTTTGATCATTTTTTCGTCAAATGATAAAGAACTCTGTATCTCGTGGTCATGGTGATGATGGGCCATTGATACACTCCTTGTAAACAATTATATCGTTTATTTTTTGTATATGATCTTATCTTAAATATTTTTTCCGGTCTGCTACGCTCTTATTGGCGTTGCTTAAAATTTAGCATGCAAAAATTGAGTTTGGTCTTTACATTCAAAAAATACAGGAGTCAAGATATAAAAACCTTATGAGAGTAACCGGATTTTATTTCAATAAAAAAAATCTTGGGATTTTACTCCTTTTTCTCATTGGAATAATATTCGGAAGTATGGCAGGTTTTTTTATAGCCTTAACGAAAGATCTTCCACAAATTCGAAATCTTGAATCTTTCAAACCATCTTCCACCACAAGAATTTACTCTATGGATGAAGTACTCCTTGCAGAGTTCTTTTTAGAGAAAAGAGATCCCGTACCGATAAAAATTATACCCGACAACCTAAAAAAGGCCTTAATCATTACTGAAGACAGAAGCTTTTATGAGCATAGCGGCATCGATCTGAAAGGAATTCTCAGGGCCGTCTTTCGAGATATCAAAGCTGGCAAATTTGTCGAAGGCGCCAGTACCATCACCCAGCAACTCTCCAAAACACTTTTTCTACAGCCGCGTAAAACCATTTTGCGAAAAGCAAAGGAAGCCTTCCTTTCTTTTCAAATAGAACGCCGATATACAAAAGATGAAATTTTGGAGCTTTACCTAAATCAAGTATACTTTGGCAGCGGCGCTTATGGTGTGGAATCGGCTGCCCGAATTTATTTTGGTAAACCAGTAAGTGATTTAGATCTTTCTGAATGTGCCCTTTTGGCTGGTCTTCCAAAGTCACCTTCGCGATACTCTCCTTTAATTGATAAAGATATGGCGCTCAAACGGAGAAATATTGTTTTAAAACAAATGAAAGATACGGGGGTCATCACTCAAGCTGTCTTTAACATTGCAAAAGAAGCACCTTTGAATCTCACCAAACAAAATATAACCAGAGTCAAAGCACCTTATTTTATCGAATTTATAAAATATTTTCTTGAAAATACCATTGGTTCATCAAGGCTTTACAAAGGTGGTCTTACCGTTGTTACAACACTCGATTTTAAGTTGCAAAAGGCAGCGGAACTTGCCGTTGAAAAAGGACTTTCTACCCTCGAACACAGGATGAAACAACAATTTATAAAAAATCCTGATCCCCAATGCGCACTCGTTTCTCTGGATGTACCATCCGGTGGAATCCTTGCCATGATCGGCGGAAGGGATTTTTCAAAAACACCTTTTAACCGGGCAACAATTGCCAGAAGACAACCTGGATCTGCATTTAAACCTATCGTTTATGCCTATGCCATTGAACAGGGTTTTTCACAAAGCAAAATTATTCTCGATGCACCGGTGGCCTTCAAAATTGGGAATCGAAAAAAAGAGTGGAAACCGAATAATTTTTCCGATGATTATAAAGGTGAAATGACGCTGAGAACGGCACTGGCACTTTCAAAAAATATCCCGGCAGTAAGACTCATCGAAATGTTGGGGCCCTCTTCAGTGGCCAGCTTTGCACACACTATGGGCATTGAATCTACCCTGCACCCGAATCTTTCTTTAGCCCTTGGCACTTCTGAAGTTAAATTGATTAATTTGACAGCAGCCTACTCGGTTTTTCCGAATAAGGGAAAGCTTATAGAACCTTATGGCGTCATGGAGGTCCTTGATGGAAAGGGACGGCTTGTATGGAGAGTAAAGCCTCAAAAAAAAGTCGTTATTTCAAGAGAAAGTGCTGCTGTCATCACAGACATGCTCCGCAGCGTTATCCAAGACGGTACGGGCAAAAAAGCAACGGTTATTCAACGCCCGGTTGCCGGGAAAACAGGAACAACCAACGAATTCAAAGATGCCCTTTTTATCGGTTTTTCACCATCGATTACCACCGGAGTATGGGTGGGACAAGATACATTTACAACTATTGGTAAAGGAGAAACCGGGGCAAGAGCAGCGCTGCCAATTTGGATCGAATTCATGCAAAAAGCCCTCCAAAACAGACCGATTCAATATTTTGATATTCCAGATGATGTCGTAAAAGTAAGCATTGATCCATCATCCGGTCTTCTCGCTTCAGATAACGCTCCCGATGCTGTTAAAGCGCTTTTCAAAAAAGGAACAGAACCAAAATCATCTCGGTAAAACAACTCATGTCTGTTGACTTTTGGTCATGAGTAAAATAAATAATCTGGTAACAGTTTAGCCTTTTGAAAATATTGCCGCCTCCTTGAAATCGATTTTTTTTTAGAAGAGTTTTAGGTATAATGTTTTCAAAAGATGACGAGGAAAACGATGATTCGAAAAGCCACCATTAAGGATATAAAAGCCATTTATGCACTACTTCAGCATTTTGGCCGAAAGGGTGAACTTTTACCCAGACCCTTAAGTGTTTTATATGATCATGTGAGGGATTTCACGGTTTACGTTGATAACAAAGACGCTGCCGTTTTAGGATGCTGTGCATTGCAGTTCTGTTGGGATGATCTGGCCGAGATACGGTCTCTGGCAGTGCATCCGGAACATTTAGGGGTAAGAATCGGATCAAAACTTGTCGAACACGTGCTTTCCGAAGCAAACTCCTTTGAAATACAAAAAGTATTTGCACTGACATACCGTCCAGGTTTTTTTAAGCGATTCGGTTTTCAACAAATAGACAGATCAGAACTTCCCATAAAAATCTGGGCGGACTGCATCATGTGTATAAAATTTCCGGATTGTGACGAAATCGCCATGATGAAAAATATAGGTTAGCTAAGTATATATGAGATTCAGGGAAATTGGAGGACGTTTCCAGACACCCGGTTTTGGCATAATATGCTGGCCTCCAACGCTCAGCCAGTTCAAGTCGGGTTTAATGTCTCGTAACTTGCCGTCGTCAGGTGGCCTGGCATGATTGGTAAAGGCATAAGTGGCCTGGAAAATACAAATTCCTTTTGTTTTCTCCCGGGCAACAACATAATTTTTGTAAAATGTACGTGCTTTTATGCTATTTGCTTCTGCAATCTGTTCCATTTCATTTTCTTTAAATTTCATTAGAACCGATTTTGAAGCACCTCTTTCGGAAATCCGTATCAATGCTCTCGATTCGCTGCTTGCGGCATAAACTGTCGAAATACACCCCATTCTTTTTAAATATTGGGACGCAACAATAGCCGCTGTTCTTCTTCCACCCACCTCAAATGGAAGGCAATAGTACTCAAAAAATTTTTTCTGAACATCTATGGCATACTTATCCCCCTTTTCATATAAATCCTTTGATATATAGCGAAGGCTGCCGGCCAAATCCTCGGCCGCATCTGCAATCGGCCAATCGATTTTTACATGGACATGGGAAAGGTTGTATCTATTCTTTTTCTTGCTGGCTGGATCCCTCTGGATTAAAAGCGCATAATCCACAGGCAGCAAAAGCTTGAGCAAGTCGTGGAAATGGACCGAATCCATGTATTTCTGATGTCTATCGAATTTGTTTGCAAGCGGAAGGGGCTCATATCGGAGAAGGTTGGTTTTGGTGGTTCTGTTGGTTCTGAAAAACCTTATATATTTTTTATGGGTTGATGGAATAGAATCTTCAAGAAAAATCACTAGAAAGCTGTTCTGGCTGTCATATTCCACAGCTGGGATACGCGCCCGAGGTTTCAACTCACGTTTTTCAACAAATGGATAGGGGATATTTTTACCAAGAAAATTATTGTAAGAATCGATCAAGGAATACTGAAACATCTGTTGGTCAAGCTCATCTCTCAACAATTCATAATAAGAACGCCTTAATCTGTTTTCCTGACTCAGCTCTTCTCTTACAGACCAGAATGCCAATCGTTTCTCCTTTCGGTATTCGTTGAACGAGATAGGATTTGCTTTATCTTTTTGAATTTTCTCTTATAATAGCATTTTTTTATAAAAACGTCAACGCCTTACCATCATCATTTCTCGTTATACTTTTCAAGCCAGTGATACAAGGGGTCTCGATATTTGTATGCCAAAAGGATAACCATCAGGCAAAATAGCATTATCACTGCAAACAGACCGTATTTCTGTTCGAAAATGTATGATCCCTGAAGGCTGAGCATCAATGTCCCCGGCATTCTTCCGATGCCTGCGAGTATGAGGAAGATCTTTAAAGGGAGTGTGCTCAGACCTAAAAATAAACACAGGTAGTCTTTGGGAAAGCCGGGAATAATAAAAAGAATGAACAGAACAATAACCCCCTGACGCTTGATTATCTTATCCAAACGATCCAGTTGACGTTCGGGAATCAGTTTCCTGACAAAACGTTTTCCCATAAACCGGCCAATTGTGAAATTGATCAACGATCCTAGTGTCAGTCCGATGCTTGAAAATAAAAATCCCTTTGGAGCTCCGAATAAAAAGCCTCCGATAAAGCCTGTTGCTTCACCTGGAAAAGGTGCGAAAAGCACTTGAAGAATCTGAATGATGATGAAAATTGCAGGTGCACCTTGACCAAACGAAGCGACAAAGGTTTTAATCTGTTCTCTGTCCCCGAAAAGGTGGTAGAAGTATGTGATTTTTTCCCACAAATATTGATGATAGACATATCCTAATAAAATAATAAAACAAACAACCGCACCTGAAATGAGTATTCGTTGAATATTTTTATTTGTGGATTCTATATTTTTTGTCAAAGCAGTAATTAGCGTTTGTCATCAAGCATTATTTAACTCAGAGACCGGGGCGTCTTATTGGTTAAATCGCTCCATGGATAAAGCTTTTTTTCAAACCGTGTAAACTCGTGGTTAAAGGTTCGTAAAGAAAGAACAGAAATCAATATAAAAAGAATGGAGTCGACTCAAAACAAACATTTTCTTACTGTTGAAATGTTTTGATATGCGTCTGTTCTTTCTAACGATCCCTAAACCACTCAAACAGTAGACGCTTTTCAAAAAACGTTATCCATTCCGCTCTCCCTTTTCTTCGATTTGCCCATTGCGATCATCAAGAAAGTGTCCATCCATGAATTCAAGATAAACACAATGGGTGTCCAATTCAGAAATGAGCAATTTTTGTTCTGATCAAGGCCGCACAAGGGTTTGCGGTGAGGTGTACGTCTATACACCGCAGCCGGAAACCCGCGGAGAACGCCTAGCAGAGCAAAAATGGCCATTTCTGGATAGACACTTCCTAAGTGTCCAATGCCGATACAGCCGGAAGGGTTTTCCCCTCCATAAGTGCAAGAAAGGCTCCGCCGCCCGTAGAAATATAGCTTATTCTTTCGGCTTCGCCACTTTTATGGACAGCAACGTCTGTATCTCCTCCCCCGACAATTGAAAGTGCATGTGAATCAGCAACACTGCGAATAATGGCGATTGTCCCTCGACTGAATGCATCTATTTCAAATACACCTAAGGGGCCGTTCCAGATAATGGTTTTGGCATCATATAATGCTTCGGAATAGAGCAAAACTGTTGCAGGACCGATGTCCAGAGCCATCCAATCAATAGGAATTTCCTGTATGGGTACAATTTTGATATTGGCTTTGGAATCCATACGGTCTGCCACAACCGCATCCACCGGCAGATAAAACTTTATGCCATTTTCAGCGGCTTTTTTTAATATCGATGCAGCCGTTTCAACAAGATCCATTTCAACCATTGACTCTCCCATGTTCCAGCCAATACTTTTCAGAAAAGTGTTTGCCATGGCACCGCCGACAATGAATTTATCAACATGATGCAGCATGTTTTCAAATGCCCCGATTTTGCTTGACACCTTTGCTCCTCCTACAATCGCAACCAGCGGGCGCCTGGGATCAGCCATTGCTTTTTGAAAATAGTCGAGCTCTTTTTGAAGCAAAAAGCCTGCGCCGGATATCGGTGCATATTTTGTTATTGCCACGACCGACGCATTGATACGATGAGATACGGCAAAAGCGTCATTTATATAAACATCACAAAGTTTGCCCAGTTGTTTTGCAAATTCATCATCATTTGTCTGCTCTTCCTGGTGGAATCTTAAATTTTCCAGAAGTACCACATCACCGCTTTTCATTTTGCTTACCAACCCTTCTACTTCCGAACCGACACAGTCTTTTGCCATGACAACTTCTGTTTTTAAAAGCCTTCCCAAACGCTTTGCTACAGGAGAAAGGCTCAATTTGGGTGTTATTTTCCCATTGGGTCTCCCCAGGTGTGAAGCGATGATAAGCTTTGAATTATTGTCCAGAATATATCTCAAAGTTGGCAAGACAGCCTGAATCCGGGTATCATCGGTAATGTTTTGCTGTTCATCCAACGGAACGTTAAAATCCACTCTGACTAAGACTTTTTTCCCCGTAATATCTATTTCCTTTATTGTTTTCATCACCCCCTCCTTTGATGCACTCCTTTTATTTTTTTTTCAACTTACGCTTAAGTTCTTTTTTTTTCGACCACCTTTCAAGAAAGCTCATCATACCGGAATCATATGCCCGGTCCACAATTTCTTCCCGAACCTTCACACCACCGGCACCCCCCATGGCGGATCTTAAACACGGTGTTTTGTGCAAACATTCAAGACACGCTTCCGGTGTATTTCTTAGCCCGTCTTTTGTTTTTGGAAAAACAGTCTCGAGTTCACCAAAGCATTTAGGATATTTTTTATTTAAACATTTGCTTGTCATTTTTTTGCTGTTTTGAGCATTTGGATTTGAAAGTAAAGCCTACCTATCCTGCTGATCATATTCACGATTCATCCGGGACATGTAGCCCTCGTCCGCAAAACTGAAGTAACAGTTATTACCGACAATGATATGTTCATGAACTGTAATGTCGATCATCCTTAAGGCAAAAACAAGACGGCGCGTAATGGCGATATCTTCCTGTGACGGCTTCGGATCACCCGATGGATGGTTGTGTGCGAAAATAAGCGCTGCAGCATGATGATTAAGGGCTGCAAGAACAACTTCTCTCGGGTATACAGAACTGGCTGTCAGGGTCCCTTCAAAGAGGGTTTCTGTGGAAATTACTCTATTTTTTGCATCTAAAAACACCGCATTAAAGCATTCCCTGGGTTTATCTCTTAACCTGTGATAAAGATATTCGAAAAGTTCTTTGGAATTGTTCAAGGGGTTTTTGTGGATTAATCGTTTTTCAAGATAGCGATCTGCAGCAGCTTTTATCAGCTTGATCCCGAATAGGTTTCTGGGGCCGATCCCTGGCACTTCGCAAAGCGACTTGGAAGAAGCTTCGAACACACCTTGTAGTGTTTTAAATTTATTCAACGCCGCCTTTGCGGCTTCCTTACAATCTTTTCGGGGCGTGGCCAATGTCAAAAGCAGTTCAATCACCTCATAGTCATGAAATCCTTCCAGACCGGAATTTAGAAATTTGTTCCGAAGTCTTTTCCGATGTCCTTCTCCTTTATGTGTGCGAACAATTTCAACCATAGATTTCAGATTAGAGGCGGAATTTATTTTCATTATACAATCTGATTATACCTCATCCAATTCTTGTTTCAGATTCCGGGTCATGAGTCGCTTTACAGCCTCTTTGGGTGCAATATCATCGTAAAGAACATGATACACTTCATGAGAAATCGGCATTTCAACACCAAGTTTTCGTGACAGATTGTAAACCGACTTGGCTGTTTTTACCCCTTCCGCCACCATTCTCATTTCAGAGAGAATTTCATTTAATTTCATACCCTCTCCGATTTTCTTCCCCACGGTGTGGTTTCTGCTTACATCTCCGGTGCACGTCAAAACCAAATCACCAATTCCGGCAATTCCGGCGAAAGTACGAGGGTTAGCGCCGAGCTTCAACCCCAATCGGCGCATCTCCGTCAGACCTCTGGTAATTAGAGCTGCCCTTGTATTTAATCCCAGACCGAGGCCATCTATAATTCCTGAGGCAATGGCGATGACATTCTTAACCGAACCTCCCAGCTCAACACCGACCATGTCATTGTTTGTGTAGACTCTGAAATACGGGGTTGCAAATATATGCTGAACAAAACCGGCCACTTTTTGGTTTTTGGATGCAACAGCGACAACAGTGGGAACTTTCCTAACAACTTCCCGGGCAAAACTCGGCCCTGAAAGGACCGCAAAAGAATCTTCTGAAATCTTATGTAAAATTTCTCTTAACACACCGGACATGGTCAAGTGAGTTTTGTTCTCAATTCCTTTAGAAGCCGATACAATGATTGTCTCTGTCGAAATATGCTCGCGGATTTTACTCGCGGTCTCACGCATAACATGAGATGGAACAACCAGAAGCACAAGGTCTTTTCCTTTAACAACTTCTTCAATGTCATTGGACGGACAAATATGATCTGAAAGAGAAACGCCAGGGAGAAAAACCTTGTTTTCTCTGTATGATTCGATCTGGTCTTTCACCTCTTTTTCAAATACCCAGAGGTCGATTTTAAAACCTTTCAATGCCAGAAGATTGGTCAAGGCGGTTCCCCAGCTTCCAGCACCCACGACACCGATTTTCACTTTACTTGCATCTATCTGCATATTCACCGGTAGGCCACCTCATTCTTCGCTTAAATAATCTTCTTTTTCCGCCAGCCTAGCAATACCTGCGACCTTCTCTCCCAGCCCCAACCCAATAAGCTTTACCCCCTGAGTGTTACGGCTGATCACTGAAACTCCTCTGACAGATATTCGAATAAGCTTTCCAGAGTCAGTCATGAGCATCAAATCATCATGTTCATCAACCAGGCGTATGGCGATGACCTGTCCATTTCGCGCACTGGTTTTAATCGTAATAACGCCCTTACCTCCCCGTCTTTGCAAAGGATATTCATCAATGGATGTTCTTTTTCCATAACCGTTTTCCGTTGCCGCAAACAGGGTCTGACCATGACTTAAAACCTCCATTCCAACAATTCGATCACCTTTAGCGAGCCTCAGCCCGCGAACGCCTCTTGCCACACGACCGCTGGGGCGAACATCAGATTCGTGAAACCGAATTGATTTGCCCGTTGCCGATCCTAAAAAGACGTTCAGGGTTCCATCGGTAATCCGTGTTGCAATCAATTCGTCGCCCGGAACCAGGCTTAAAGCGATAATGCCCCCAACTCTGGGTCTGGAAAACGACATAAGATCCGTTTTTTTGACCAAGCCGTTTCGCGTTGCCATTATAATGTGATATCCCGGTTCAAACTTTGGAACAGCGAGAACTGTTGTAAGCTTTTCATCTTTACTCAAATTAAGAAGATTAACAATCGCTTTTCCCCGGCTGGCACGACCTGCCTGAGGGATGTCATAAACTTTACACCAGTATACTCGGCCCTGATTCGTAAAAAAAAGAAAGGTATGGTGGGTGGAAGCAATAAAAAGATCGGCGACAAAATCGTCATCTTTAACCCCCATGGCCATCTTTCCCTTACCCCCGCGCTGCTGTTTTGTGTAAAGCGTAATGGGATTCCGTTTGATATAGCCGCTTTTCGAGATCGTAACGACCATATCCTCCTCAACAATCATATCTTCAATGGTTATTTCTTTGGTCGATTCAACAATCTCTGTCCTACGTTCATCACCAAATTCTTGCTGAATCTCTGAAAGCTCATCTTTGATAATATTTTCCACAATACGCTCGCTGCCAAGAATTTCCCTGTACCATGCGATATTCTTGAGAATATTTTTATATTCTTCGATTATCTTTTCCTGTTCGAGTCCGGTGAGTCTCTGTAGTCGCATATCGAGAATGGCCTGTGCCTGAATTTCTGTCAAATCGAAATTCTGAACCAGACCCATCTTCGCCTCCAAAGGTGTCTTTGACTCCCGAATGAGGAAAACAACATCATCAAGGTTTTCTAAAGCGGTTTTCAAACCCTCTAAAATGTGGGCTCTTGCTTCAGCAATTTTCAGGTCATATTGTGTCCGTCGGATGATGATTTCTTTGCGGTGAAATATAAAATACTCAAGGATTTCCTTTATTGTGAGAATTTTTGGTTGGTTGTTCACAACTGCAAGAAAAATAATACCGAAGCTGTTTTCCATTTGCGTATGTTTATACAACTGGTTGACAACCACTCCTGCTATCTGATCTTTTTTCAAACCAATTGCAATTCGCATCCCTTCCCGATCTGATTCATCCCTCACATAACTGATGCCTTCGATTCGCTTGTGTTTCATCAATTCTGCAACCTTTTCGATCAATTTTGCCTTGTTGACCTGATAGGGAAGTTCTGTGACAACGATTGTTTCTTTTCCGGTCCTTTTATCCTTTTCGATGACGGCCCTGCCTCGAATTCGAATGATACCCCGGCCGTTTCGATATGCTTCATGAATCCCATTTGTGCCGTAAATAATACCAGCCGTAGGAAAGTCAGGTCCTGGAATATATTCAAGAAGATCCTTCCAGGTTAGATCAGGATTATCTAATATAGCTTTGATGGCTTCAATGATCTCGAAAAGATTGTGAGGCGGAATATTGGTCGCCATCCCCACAGCGATACCCGCAGACCCGTTGATCAAAAGATTGGGCACTTTGGCAGGAAGTATGGTGGGTTCTGTTAATGATTCGTCATAATTGGGGACGAAATCAACGGTCTCCTTGTCCAAATCCTCCAGCATTGCATGGGCCATGCGCATCATTCTGATTTCTGTATACCGCATTGCTGCGGCAGGGTCACCGTCAACAGAACCAAAGTTGCCCTGTCCGTTGATCAAAGGGTATCTTAAAGAAAAATCCTGGGCCATCCGCACAATGGTATCGTAAACAGCGGTGTCACCATGGGGGTGAAATTTACCGATGACATCACCGACAATGCGCGCTGATTTCTTATACGGTTTATTCCAGTCATTTTTAAGCTCTCTCATTGCAAACAGGATGCGTCGATGGACAGGTTTCAGACCATCACGGACTTCCGGCAGAGCTCTTCCGATAATCACGCTCATGGCATAATCGAGATACGATTTTCTCATCTCGCTTTCGATACTGATCTGGGGAGATTTCACAGGGATCGGCATATTTCTCTACTCTATTTATTTGTAAAAAGTTAAATTATAACATCTTGATTTCAGTTGTTTTAGTAGCAGGCAAGTATCTCTTTTAACCGGGGGATAGCACCACCACATTAGGATGGGTTTTGTTTTCCGGTAAGATAGGTCGACATATCCTATTTTTTTTTATTCTGTCATTAAAATCTTAGCAGTTTATACCTAAGTTGAGCGATTTTCAAGTTTGCCGCCCCGATGAAATAGGCTTCGCATTTCACAGGACAGGCAGATAAGCAAGTTGAGCCTATCGAAATCCCGCTCCGCGGGAGAAGATGTCGTCTCGCTAAAGTTGCCTATGCGGAACGGCATCTGACGCAGCAGATGCGGTGAAATTGGAAATCCAGTAAGGTTTCAAATTATTGAAATTCAAAATGTCAGAATACCTTAAAAATATTGTTAAATAACCATTTCAAAAATTTGAAACGCTCAGATTAGGTTATAGATTAAAGGAGCCCTTGTGTCAAATAAAACCCAATATCTTCACAAAATACCCAAAGCATCCCCCAACATCTGGTAGGGTTTAGGAAATTCCGGCTGAAAGTTCTGGTAAAATGTCACCGGATAACGGGCACCGATTTTTTTCCCTGCTTTTTTCAAACCGTGTAAACTCGTGGTTAAAGGATCGCAAAGAAAAAACAGAGTACAATATAATAAAAATGGGTTCGACTTGGATCAAACACTTTCTTGTTGTTGGAATGTTTCGTAATGCGTCCGTTTTTTCTAACGATCCCTAAACCACCCTGTCCGCTCGTGCCTTACGTGGCAGGCGGGTCAAATAGTACACGCTTTTAAAAAAAGATTATCCATTGCGATATCCGAATCGGAGGCTGATATAAAAGTGTCTTCAATAAAATTTTTTCGCTCCCTCGGACATTTTGCTTATAACCGAAGCGCCAAACACAGCCCGTCTTTTTCAGGAGAATGAAGCGGTAAAAATGAAAACAAACTCACCGGTCTGAATTCACTGGAACTGAATATTGCTTTGTTAAAAGGATCAGCATCTTCAAATCCCACATTGTCTGCAACAAGCAACCCGTTTTGTCTCAAAAGATCGCGACAATACGGCAATGCTGTGTCGTAGTCTACTTTGTCGATATCCATAAAAATCAGGTCAAAGGGCGCAGATATTGTTTTCATTTCTTCAATAGCATCACCAAGGCAAATCTTAATCTGATCTTCAAACCCCGCCCGTTTGAAATTTTTCCTGGCTCTTTCCGCCATTACCGGATTATTCTCCAGAGTTACTACCTGTCCTTTTATATTTTCAAATGCTTCTGCCAGAAAAATGGCGGAATAGCCCGTTGCCGTTCCAAGCTCCAGAATTCTTTCCGCCCGAATTATTCTGGCCAGTATAAAAAGGAGTTCACCAACCACCGGACCGACAATAGGGATGTCCTCACGAAAGGCTTCTTCTTCCAATTCCTTGAGCAATGCACTTCTTTTTGGAATAAACCGTCTAAAATATTCTTCAGGGTTTTTTACAAGTTCGGACATGTTGCTTCTCCTAAGGAAACATCGCCTGGAAACTCTCAAACAACCAATTATATTTTTGATGTATTTTTAAGATAACTTGTAATTTTCATGTGACACTTGCGAACTAAGTTTCGGGAGACAGCTCAAACGCATCATCCGGTTCGGTAATAATATTGGAAGTACCGGATTCAAATTGAAGAAACAGTTTTTCTCTTTGGCCGTCTATTTCCGGAATGTTGTTCTTCCAATCGAAAAGCCGACAAGTGTCCGTTAAGTCGTTTGGCATTAGACACCGGATAAAGGGCATCATGGGATCTCCGGCAATCGATTTGTAATTGAACATCATGGCTTCATCTTCCGGAAACTGATCAAGTTCAAAAAGCTGAATTAAATAAATAAAACAGTCGCCTTGAAATAAATCGCTCATTTTTCTATATCTAACGATCCGGTCTTTGAACTTAAGAATGGCCAGATATGGATTTTCCGCATCGATGATCAGACTGAACTCACCATGACGTCTATCGTTTTCGAATGTTTTTTCCTGATTCGTAGCATATGTAAAATTTCCAATAAAATACATTCGTCCCCTCCCCTTTTAAAAGTTTGTTTTATCGATATTATTTAAGTTTTGCACCTTTTTCCAGTCCCGTCAACAAAGCGTAACAGTCCGGATTTTTTTTAGGTAAAACCATATAAATTTAATCGTTATTCGAAATCAAGAATTCAATAATATTATTTAATAGCATACTTAAGATTGTTCAACAACTCATACAAGTTAGGCTCCAAGAAAAATGCATTTGAATCCCAATACAGGCAGATGGCTTTGTAACAGAGTAATGGAACTTGGTATATGTTTTTGAACCTTTAAAACCATTCGATATTCTTTAAAAATAACCTAAGATCTTAAAACATTCCCTTATTATTTTTCTCTTTTGAGCAAGCATTTAACTTGACAATATCATAATGCATCCATAGTTTTTCCCATATTTTTACAGCATCTGATCTACAATGATCTGAAATAAAACATTATAAAATAACAAAGAGGTGGAAAACCATGCCTATTATAGATGACATCCAAGAAAATTTACCTCTGTTTCTCATCGAGCTGTATCACCGAACCCAAGGTGATGCTTCTGTCAGAGTGTCCATGTTTGATGTTGGCGAATCTTTGGGACTTGACCGAACACTTTCACTTAGAATAGCCGAAGAGCTCATCGGAACCGGCTTGGTTGAAATCAAGACCCTAAGCGGCATCATCGGAATTACAACTGATGGCGTAACCGAAGCACGCCAATTGTGAGCTTCCGTAAAAGGTAACAAGGAATTTAAATTTGAATGACGCTAAAACAACTGCGATCAATAGAAATAATGAATTTGGCGGCGAGACTTTCCGTTCCCAACTCATACCGCTTTTTCTCATAGCATCCATTTTTTTATTAAACTTTACTTCTCGAATTGTTTTTGCACCATTACTACCCACAATTGAAAGTAATTTGGGATTAAGTCATGGGAATGCCGGCTCACTGTTTCTTTTTCTTTCCCTGGGTTATTTCCTATCCCTCATAGGATCCGGGCACATATCTTCACGAATCAGCCATAAAAAAACCATCGCTGTTTCAGCCATAGCCGTAGGTACTGCACTTTCGGCTGTTTCTTTCAGCAAAAGCCTCATTGCAGTGAGGTGTTGCGTATTTCTTTTGGGAATCTCGGCAGGCACATATCTTCCTTCGGGAATTACCACAGTAACATCTCTGGTTAATCCCAAACACTGGGGAAAAGCCGTTGCTATTCATGAACTTGCCCCAAATTTAAGCTTTATATTAACGCCGTTATTGGTGGAGATACTCCTTCGTTGGTTGTTCTGGCGACATATTTTATTATTGATTGGAACAGGTTCTGTTATTGTGGGAATCGCATTTGCCCGCTTTGGCAAGGGGGGCGATTTCTTGGGAGAAACTCCGAATTTGTCTGCGATAAAAACAATCATAAAGACACCTAATTTCTGGATCCTTATTTTTTTATTCAGTTTGGCCATCACCAGTACGCTGGGAATTTACAATATGCTTCCCTTATACTTGGTTGCTGAACATGGTGTAAGTCAAGAGTGGGCAAACACCCTGGTGGGAATTTCCCGCCTATCGACCCTGGGGATGGCGTTTTTGGCAGGGTTGGCAACGGATCGTCTGGGACCCAAAACAATTATGTTATGCGTATTTTTTGTCACCGGAACTTTAACCTTACTATTGGGCGTTGCCACTACATACTGGGTGATTATCCTCGTATTTCTTCAGCCGGTTTTAGCGGTATGCTTCTATCCCGCAGGTTTTTCGGCATTATCATCAATAAGTACATCGGAAAACAGAAATGTGGCCATCTCATTGACCATACCCATTGCATTTGTCTTGGGAGGTGGTGCTGTTCCGGCTCTGATTGGGATTATGGCGGATTTAGGCTACTTTTCCTGGGGCATCAGTCTCTCCGGGATTCTGATCATGACCGGTTTTTTTATATCATTTTTTCTTCACATAAGGTAACATTCAAGTAAATTTCGATTAATCACACACGATAAAATAAGGAGGTTTTTCGAGTCTTAAATCGGTATCTCCGCCAACAAATGCGTTCCTTTACCCAAAAATGATTCTATGGTCAACTCTCCATCGAGTTGCATTGTCCTTTCTCGCATAATAACGAGTCCCAGCGGCCCTTTCCCTTTCGATATCTTCATTGCCTTGTCCTTATCAAATCGTTTCCCAACATTTCGATTGAAAAAATCGATCTTAATATCCGTATGCTTTCTAAATTCATTGAATCAAGAATGTTCAGTTAGATGCCCGAGACTCATAGTTTTCGATGAGTTTTTCAAGTATTATGATTCGCTTTATATAGTGTTCTCTCCGCCTGCTGTTTTCGGGAATCGTTGACAGTTCCTTCTTCATTATTTCGATTTGTTTTTCATAGCCTTTTATTATATCAGCAGCTTGCATTTCACTGTTGGGAAGTTGTATTATACCACTGGCTGTTTGTGTTTCACTGCTGGCAGGCTGTATTTCATTGCTGGCTGCTTGTGTTTTACTATCTGTCAATTTTGTTGATTTCTTAGACTCTGAAAAAACAATAACCCTTGATATCATAAGCTTGTTGTTCTTTATGCCAGAATACAATATGATGTGATTTAAATTTTTTAAAATATATTTCAATCCTTCACCAAGAGAAATTCCATTTTTATTAATTGTTATTTTCTTATCTATATAAGCCGGGAGTTTAATATTAATGTTTGTTTTTTCTGAAAGTTTCAAAAGTACTTTTTTTAAATCAGCATCTTTTGTTGATATAGATAATAAATCATTTTTATAACTAATAAGAATCTTTTGGTTATTACTTTGTGCGAATATTGAAGAGCTTTCAATGGTCAAGTGAAGTGCCAAGAAGATGAAAATTAGGATTGCTCCAGCCTCTTTAAGCCTTGATGACTTTAGTGAATTATTATAATATTTATAAATCATAGATAATATTTTTTCTGGCAGAGTACATTAGAATTAACTACTAAAGATCTGCGTTATCTTGCCAAGAGCACATAAATTGCTAAATTTCAGATATCTAATCGGTATCCAACAAAAAGAGAAGCCCCACGCTCTGTTCTGAGAATGAGGTTTCTTATACCACCATAAGCCATCCCTTTGTTTAAAGTTAAAGCAAGTATCTTGATTTGTTTTATTATTTCACAGAATTAACCTAATATGTCAAGGAAATTCAAAGAAACAACACATTGCAGCTGACAAAACT